>Ga0187893_10011163_pt1 | contig 13127 bp, 9 predicted proteins | sample MA1701074metaG_FD_139574 | JGI IMG/M metagenome (GOLD analysis project Ga0187893, IMG submission 139574) | White microbial mat communities from a basaltic lava cave in the Kipuka Kanohina Cave System on the Island of Hawaii, USA - MA170107-4 metaG ...
CGGGCTTTCATCTCGTCGCGGCACCGCTCGTAGTCGGCGGGGTCGAGGTCCCCTTCGGCTCGCGTCCCTTGACGTTGAGGAAGACTCTCGCGTAAATGGCCGCCCTCGCTCCAGGCTCTGGTTCGCTCCCAGTCCACGGGACTGTCATTGGTGGTTCGTTTCCAAGCTACAACCTCGGCGTCATGCTCGGATCAACCACCATCGACGCATGTCGCCGGCGGCGTGCGGGCATGCCGAACTGTAATCGGCCCAGCGCTTGGTGCGGGCAGGGGGAGGAGCAAGATCAGTGCCTCGGGCCAGGAGGACTGCGTCGAGGTTGGCCCGCCAGACCAGCCAATAGATTACAGGGAATCGGTAGTTTCTTGCCGTAGTCGGCGAACCCGTCGCCCGCATGGCAAAGCGATCGCCACATGAAGTCCCGGGCTTCCTCTGAGACGATTGGCAGGGGGATTGCTTCGTTCGTGTTCTCGCGGTGAGCGGCACCGATCCGCGCTGAGCTAGCTCATGAGTGACTCACCCGTCTCGGACAAATCTCCTGACCGCCATCGCCGGTGGCGCCGGCCTAGTGCGCCCGGTGGTGGGGACGGAGCGGGTGACCAACGAGCCCTCCGGCGATACCGGGCGCTGACTCTCGTGTGTCTCGGGGTACTTGCCGCCGGAATGATCGCCGGGATCGCGGTCCCGGCCGGCCCTGGCTGGGACTTCGCGAACTTCTATGACACGGGCCGGCGGGTCACCGCGGGTCAGATCAACGACATCTACGACCCGCGGAGTCTGATCCGAGGCGAGAAGCCCCAGGGCGAGCTAGCGTTCTTCGGAACGCCGATCTCCGCATGGCTCTACGCGCCCCTGAGCTGGTTCTCTCCGGGTGCGGCGCTGGTGGTCTTCAAGATCCAGAACACCCTCGCCTACGTCGCCGCCCTGCTGTTGCTGTACGTGCACAATCTCACGTTCGCGGGCTCGACGACGGAGCGGGCGCGGTTCGTCGCGATCTTCGCCGTGATCAGCCTCATGTATCAGCCGTTCTGGACGATCTACCGGGTCGGGGGCCAGACGACGCCGACGGTGTTCCTGCTGCTGACGCTGAGTTTGGTGTGTTACGTGAGCGATCGGATGTTCTGGGCCGCGCTCGGCCTGAGTACCGCCGCGATGATCAAGCCGGCATTCTTTCCCGTGCTGGGCCTCCTCGTGCTGGCGTCCGGCCCCCGCTTTCTGAGGTGGTGTGTAGGCATCGGGGTGGCAATGGCCGTTGCGTCGGTGGTGATCATGGGCGTGCCGCTGCACCAGGAGTTCCTGCGGAGAATGGGCGAGGGACTCTCGGCACGAAAACCGTGGTTCTTCAACAGCTCGCTGTACGTGGTGCTGGACAACGTCTGGCCCTTCGTCGTGGGGAGCGCCCCCGCGTCGGACATCGCCCGGACCGTCCTGACCGGCATTATCAAGGGACTCATTCTGCTTGGTGCTGTCCACCTGATCCTCGAGGGCCGCCGTCGCGAGCTCCCGGAGGCGGCCCAACGACACTTGCGCTTCTTGCTCGCGGTCACCGTCTGCCTGGCCGTGTCGGACGTCGTCTGGGAGCACTACCTGGCGGCGCTGTTCCTTCCGCTCGCATACGTGGTGGCATCGCGGCGGTATTTTCGGCGACCGGCCATCGCGATGATCGCTGCGATTTTCGTGCTGGCGATCGGGCAGAACCTGATCGTCGTCAACGTCCTCCGGTACAGCATCGAGTGGGACTCGTGGGCACGGCTGCTGGGCATCGGTCTCATGAAGAGTGGACCACTTCTGCTGTTCTTGACCCTCCTCTGGACCTATCGGGCAGCCCTTCTGCGGAGCTACACCAGCGCGGCCTGGCGGGGTGGCGGAGGGCCGGTCTCGGTTACCGGCGCAGCGTGGGCCGGCCTACGACCCTTCGCGGCCCGGGGATCGGTGGTGAGGTGAGCGCGATGAAGGCGGCGAACCGCTTGAACGTCGTGTTGTTCTCCGGGGGGCGCGGGTCCCGGGTGCTGTCCCGCGAGCTGATCAACAACCCGAAGATCGCACTGACGATCGCCATCAACGGGTACGACGACGGGGCGTCGACAGGGGAGGTGCGCCGGTTTCTGGGAAACAGCCTCGGACCTTCGGACTTCCGGAAGAACGCGAGTCGCCTGGCTCGGGAGCTACGCTGCTGCCAGACCGGGCTGATCGATCTGCTGGACCTGCGCTTTCCGGCGGGCCTAGAAAGAGAAGAGGCGTTGGCGTGCCTTCGCCTCGTCCGCGGCGAGCGCGCCGCGCCGACCTCGGAGGTCCGCGGCGGCGTGGCGGGGCTGCTCGCCGATGCCGAGCCTGCCGCGCTCGCCGCGGTCGCTGAGCGCCTGGCCCGGTTCGAAGCCGAGCTGCAGCGGACGGGCAAGTCTTTCTGCTTCTCTGACTGCAGCCTGGGCAACATCGTGTTCGCCGGGTCGTTCCTGGCCTGTGGTGGGGACTTCAACGCGGCAGTCGCCGACTACTGCGGGTTGTTGAACCTGCCGGACGGGCTGATCGAGAACGTGACCGACGGGACGAACGCGTGTCTTGTGGCGCTCAGTCGAGACGGCCACCTGCTCGGCAGCGAGGCGGACATCGTTGACGCGAGCCGGCGCAACCACATCCAGGACATCTATCTGGTGGACCGGCCGCCAACGGACGCTGAGCGGCGGGCGCTGGCCGTGTCAACCGCGGCGGACATCGGTCAGTTCCTTGCCGCGCTCGCCCCCAAGCTGGCGTTGAATCCCCGCCTGGCGGACCGGCTCGCGGCCGCAGACCTGATCATCTACTCCCCGGGGACGCAGCACTCCAGCCTGTTCCCCTCCTATCTCACGCCCAACCTGGGATCGGTCATCGCCAGGAATCTGACGGCGATCAAGCTACTCATCACGAACCTGGAGGAGGACGCCGAGATCCCGGACAGCAGCGCAGTGGACATCATCGAGCGGGCGGTCCACTACATGAACGAGAAGGACGCCCTGGCGATCCCGACGCCCTTCTTGATCAGCCACTACCTTATCAACGATCCTCACGGCAACCGTCCCAATGTCGCCTACATCTTGCCGGGCCGCCTGGACCGGCTGGAAGACCCGCGGCTGGTGCGTATCGGGCACTACGAGGACGGGGTCACCGGCTGTCACGACGCATCGAAGGTGCTGACGCCCTTCATCGAGTCGATCCTGAAGGGCGCCGAGGAGCCGCGCGTCGCCGTGTTCCTGCTGGACACGGGTTCCCTGAACAAGATCGGTCAGACGGTCTGCGAGATGGTCCGCGGGGGCATCGAGCGAGTGCCCGTGTCGATGGTCCTGCTGTACAGCAGCGAGCAGTCATTCGATCAGCGGTTCGCGGACACGATGCCGTTCGAGATCTGCAACGTGTGGCCGACGCACGGGTCGGGGGAGGCGGCCCTTTTGGCGTTCGCGCGCGAGCGGCGTTTCGACTACGCCGTTCTCTTCGAGTCATCGGGGATGTATCGCGGCGAGGATGTCGTCACGCTGCTGTCCTATTTGAGCGGCGGGCGCCTGGATGCCCTGTGGGGGAGCCGGCGCCTGTCCGTCCTGGACATCCACGAGTCGTACATGCTGCGGTACCGCCACAACATCCTGCTCGGGGCGATCAGCTACGTCGGCAGTCACCTCCTGAGCCTTGCCTACCTGGTTCTCTACGGGCGGTACATCTCGGACACGTTGTCGGGGGTGAGGGCGATCAGGGCGCGGTACCTGGAGCGCATCGGGAGCTTGGACGACAAGTTCCTGAACCAGCGCGTGCTGTCCATGCTGCTGCACGACCGCGCGGAACTCTTCGAGATGCCGGTGCGGTTCCTCGCCATTTCACCCGAGAAGGTCAGGCGGACCACGCTCCTGGAGGGACTGCAGTCGCTCGGCATGATCGTATGGCGTCGCGTGACCGGCGCCGAACGGGGCGTAGCGGGAGTTGGATAGACAGATGATGGAACGGAAAGGCCCGCCGCTGCTCCCGTCAGATGTCGATCGCCCCGCCCAGATCGGGCCACCGAGATCCCGAGCCCGATTGAATCGGGTGATGATCGTGCCGGCGGCAGGTCAGGGCTCCCGGCTCGGCGCGGCGATCCCCAAGGTCCTGTTCCCGGTCAAAGGGCGCCCGATGCTCGACCACCTGTTCGACCTCTACGCGTCCGTGGTGGACGGCTTCGCGGTCGTTCTCGACCCATCCACCCGCAAGTCGGTGCAGAGACATTGCGAGGGGCGGGACCTCCGGATCGAGTACGCGGTGCAGCGGGAGCCCACCGGGATGCTGGACGCGGTCCTCACGCCGAGCCGGTGGGTGGAACGACACGGAGCCAGCCAGGTATGGATCACATGGTGCGACCAGATCGCGGTCCACCCGGAGACCGTGAGCCGGTTGGCGGCGCTGGCGACGCACCACGACAAGGCCGCGATCGTATTGCCAACAATCATGAAGAACCATCCCTACGTGCATCTCGTCCGGGACCGGCGTGGCGGCATCGCTGAGGTGCGGCATCGGCGGGAGCACGACACGATGCCACCGGTCGGTGAGAACGACCTGGGTCTGTTCAGCCTGTCCCGAAGCGCGTACCTGCGGCTGTTGCCGGCGTTCGCCGCGCAAGCGCAGCGATCGACGTCCACGGGTGAGCGGAACTTCCTCCCGTTCCTGGCGTGGGTGAGTGGGCGGGCGGAGGTGCGGACCTTCTCCGGCCGAGACGAAACTGAAGCGGTCGGGATCAATACGGTGGATGATCTGAAGCAGGTGGAGCAGTACTTGGATGATGACGCACGGCGTGCTGTCGGTCATCATTCCAGCCTATAACGAAGCCCGGTCTATCGGCGCGCTCCTCGAGCGGGTTCGTGGTGTCGACCTGGCCCGATTCGGGATGAGCAAAGAGGTCATCGTCGTCGACGATTGCTCGAGCGACGCAACCCCGGAGATCGTGAGCCGCTTCGACGACGTCATCCTGAAGCGGCTGCCGCGCAACGGAGGGAAAGGAGGGGCGGTCCGGGTGGGCATCGCGGCGGCGACCGGGGACTACCTCATGATCCAGGATGCGGACCTCGAGTACGACCCGCGCGACTACGTGGTGATGCTGGAGGAGTTGCTGCGTGACGAGACCGACGCCGTGTACGGCAGCCGCTACATGAAACACCCGGGACGCGGCAGGCTCGTCAATCTGGTGACGGGGAAGCATCCACGGCAAACCTGGGCCGCCTACCTGGGGGGGCAGAGCTTGAGCCTCGTGGCCCTGGTGTTCACGGGGCGCTTCCTGAGCGATACGGTGACCGCGCTGAAGCTGTTCAAGCGGCATGCACTGAAAGCTCTCGATCTGCAGACGACCGGTTTCGAGCTAGACCACGAGATCTCGTCGAAGATCCTGGCGGCGGGCCGGCGGATCAAAGAGGTGCCGATCAGCTACTACCCCCGCACCAAGGAAGAGGGCAAGAAGATCGGCGTCCACGACTGGTTCCGAGCCGTGAAGACCTTCGCCAAGTACCGGAACGGGTAGCCAGACATGACGGAACATGCCGACCAGTCGGTGCGGCCGGGTGATCTCCTCCTGTTGGGCGTCTGGTTCGGCTTGATGACCGGGCTCCTGGAGGTCCTCGCCCTCGGCGTCCAGAAACTGCTGTTTCACCGGCCCTTTCTGAAGAGCCCGGACGTGATCTGGATGGCTCCATTTATGGCGATCGTCGTGTTCGCTATCCTCGGGGTCGGCGTCTCGGTCGTGGCGCGGTCGCTTCCCGGCGCCGTATCGCTACGCGTGGGCGTGCTCCTCTTCTCGTGTCTGAGCTTCTTCAGCCTGCTGATGACGTTTCCGAAGTTGCACCACTACGCCGCGCTGGCGCTGGCGGCAGGGCTCGCGGTGCAGACATCGAGGGTCGTCGTGGCGCACCGGCGTCGCTTCTACTCTCTGGTGAACGCAAGCATGCTCGCGGGGATCTTCACCGGACGCGAGAGGCGGGACGATTCGCTTCGGTCCAGTGACAGCCCCGGGATCAGCCGCCGGGGGGTCCTGGTTTGCGCCGGGAGCGCGGTGGCGGGGCTTGCTCTCGGATCGCACGGCTGGCGGGCGGTGTCCCGCCGTGCCGTACCGGATGTCGCGGCGTCGCCGGGCCGCCGACCCAACCTGCTCCTGATCGTGTTGGACACCGTTCGGGCGAGGAACCTGAGCCTTCACGGCTATCCGAGGGCGACGATGCCATGCCTGGCCGACCTGGCGCCGACGGGAACAGTCTTCGAACAGGCGCTGTCCACGGCCCCCTGGACGCTTCCCTCCCACGCGAGCATGTTCACAGGGCGCTGGCCGCACGAACTGTCCGCCGACTACGACGTGCCCCTCGATGGGCGGTACCCGACTCTCGCCGAGTTCCTGGCGGCGCACGGCTACGCGACCGCCGGGTTTGTCGCGAACATGCGGTACTGCGGGTACGAGAGCGGGTTGCAGCGGGGCTTCCGCCGTTACGACGACTACGGCCTATCGCTCGGGCAGTTTGCTGCCAGCTCGAACCTGGTCGGGACCGTTGCGAGCAACCTCCGGCTGCGCTGGATGGTCGAGAACGACCAGCACCTCAATCGCAAGGGGGCGGAACGCGTCAACGACGAGGCGCTGCGGTGGCTGTCCCGCGAGGGGGGGAAGCCGTTCTTCATCTTCGTGAACTACTTCGACGCGCACGAGCCCTACCTGCCCCCCCTGCCCTTCGATACACGGTTCGGCCGTCCGAGACAGCGGGGCAACCACAGTCCTCTTCATCATTGGCTGTGGAATCCCTCGATGTGGGATCGCCACCTGAGCCCGGAAGACGTGCGGGAAGAGACTGACGCGTACGACGGGGCGCTCGCCTACCTCGACCAGCAGGTGAGCGCCCTGTTGGGGGAGTTCGAGCGCCGCGGCGCGCTTGAGAACACGGTAGTCGTGATCACGTCCGACCACGGCGAGGAGTTCGGCGAGCACCGCGTGTTCGAGCACGGCTACAGCCTCTACCTGGCGGCCCTGCACGTTCCGCTCCTGGTGGTCCTGCCCGGGCGGGTGTCGGCGGGAAAGCGCGTAGCAGCGGCCGTGACGCTCCGGGACCTCCCGGCGACGGTGGTCGACCTCCTCGGCGGATTCAAGGATTCGCCCTTCCCGGGCCGCTCGCTCGCCAGGTATTGGCGAGGGTCGAACGAGGAGCGCGGAGAGCCACTCCTCTCCGAGGTGAGCCGCACCCGCTTCCATCGTCCGTGGTTCCCCGCCAGCAAGGGGGACATGAAGTCGCTCGTGCATCGGGGCATGCACTTCATCAGGAACGGCGACGCGACGGAAGAACTGTACGACGTGTCGCGGGATCCCTGGGAACAACAGGATCTCGCGCGCTCGAACGAGGGCGGCGAGATGCTCGAGGAGTGCCGCGCGGCACTGGATGGGATGCTCGGACGGCGGGCGTCCTGACGTGGCCTTGCCGATGCAACGGAGTCCGATTTACTCGCACATCTGGGTCTACCGGGGCGCGATGAACCTGCTGTACCGAGGCGAGTACCGGCGCCGCTTCGAGGACGTGACCCGATTGTTGGGGGGCGGCACGCGGTCCGTGTGCGAGCTGTGCTTCGGCGACACGGTGGTGGCGGAATGGTGTCGGGCCAACGGGATCCGGTGGACCGGGGTCGACATCAACCACGGCTTCTGCCGGCGCGCGTGGCGACGGGGGCTCAACGCGATCGAAGGCGATGTGCTGGCGGTGGACCTGAGCCACGCGGATGTCTTCCTCATGGCAGGATCGCTGTACCACTTTCCTGCCCGCCTGTCCGAGCTCTTCGACGCGATCTTCCGGCACACCGATCGGTTCATCCTGTCCGAGCCAGTGCGCAACATGTCCGCGCACGAGGGCCTCGTCGGGTGGTGCGCGAAGCGGGCCGGAAGTGCCGGCACCGGGGACGGGGGGTTCCGCTTCGACCCGTCGAGCCTCGCGGAGGCGCTGGGGCAGCAGCAGCGGCGCAAGGGCCTGGAGCTGCGTGTCGTATCGGTGGATCGGGACATGCTGGTGGAGATGACGCGGGAACCATGCAGCTCTCGATAGTGGTCCCGGTCTACAACAGCGCGGAGTGCTTGCCGGAGCTGGCCAGCCGCGTGCTGGAGGACGTCGGCCATCATTTTCAGACGTACGAGCTCATCCTCGTCAACGACGCCAGCCCGGACGCGAGCTGGGAGGTGATCGAGCGGCTCATCCGCGAGCGCGAGTTCGTCGTCGGGGTGAATCTCCGGCGGAACGTCGGGCAGGACAATGCGATCATGGCCGGCCTTCACGAGGCACGTGGTGACGTGGTGGTGATCATGGACGACGACCTGCAGCACGACCCGGCGGACATCGTGGCTCTGCACCAGGAGCTGGAGAAGGGCTTCGACGTGGTCTACGCGCAGTTCGAGCACAAGCGTCAAGCGTGGTGGAAGAACCTGGGGAGCCGCTTCGCCGACCGGGTGGCGGTCCGGGTGCTGGGGAAGCCCAAGAGCATCTACATGTCGCCGTACAAGGCGATCCGGCGGGAGGTGGTGAACGAAGTCATCAGGTACGAGGGGCCGTTCAGCTACGTGGACGGGCTGATTTTCACCGTCACGTCGAACATCATGCAGATCGCAGTGGAGCACCACCGCCGGTTCGCGGGCCGCAGCAACTACAACCTGGTGCGGTCGCTGGCGGTATGGCTGAAGCTGGCGACCGGCTTCTCCGTGTTCCCGCTTCGGATCGCCACGGTGCTCGGAGGGATCATCTCGCTGTTCTCCCTGGCGATGGCGGCGTACTTCTTCGTCGAGGCGCTGGTGACGCACGAGCCCCCGGGCTGGCCGTCGTTGATCGTGGCGGTGTTCTTCCTCGCGGGGGTCCAGCTCATCGGGATCGGAGCCGTGGGGGAGTACATCGGTCGCATCTTCATCACGCAGAACAAGCGGCCACAGTTCACGGTGAAGGACGTGCGCCGGCACGCGCGCGAACCGGGACGACAGTCGCCGTCCCCGTCTGCACCGTCGCGCGGAGACGGAGTCCAATGAGGCCATCGCGGGCGCTCGCGTGGCAGCAGGAGCGGGCCGCACTGAGTCCCGGCGCGGCGACGCGGGAGCGGGCTTTCTCAGCCATGGTGCTGGGCATCTGCGCCCTGATCCTCGCGCCGACGCTGTCCTACCGGATGGGCGTGGATCAGGGCGTGTTCGCCTACATCGCCGCCGGATTGCTCGACGGGCGATGGCCGTATGTCCACTCCTGGGAGAGCGACTTCCCGGGTCTCATGTTTCTCCAAGCGCTGGAGATCCTGGTGCTCGGGAAGTCGCTCGTGATGTTTCGGCTGTTCGATCTGATCTTTCAGCTGGCGAACGCCTACCTGATCTACCGGATCGCGGGCGCGGTCGGAACCCGGCCCGGGGCATACGTCGCGGCCGCCACTTACTGCTTGATCTATCAGGGATATGGTCCGTGGAATACGGCTCAGCGGGAAGGCTTCGGGATCTTCTTCGTGCTGCTCGGCTTCTGGTTCTACCTGACCGCCAGCCGCAGGCCGCCGCTGGCGACGGCGTCGGGCATCGGCCTCGGGCTCGGGATTGCGGTCAGCATCAAGCCGACGCTGCTGGCGCTGGCGGCGCTGTACGCGCCCCTGGCTCTGCGCCTGGATAGGCCCAGGAGATGGAGACTCGGCCTGGTCGCGACGCTGGGGCTGGTGGCTCCGATGGCGACCATCGTAACTCTCTACTGGACACGCGGCGGCCTGCGGGACCTCTACGAGGCGTGCATCAGCTACCAGTCCATCTACACGACGACGATCCGTGGCGACCAGGGTTTGCTCTGGTTCTGGCTGGCGAATGCGGGACGATTGGGTGGGCAGGCGGCGCTGCTCGCTCTCCTCTACGTGCCTTTCCTGCTGTGGGGCCCGGCACGCCGGGAACGCGCAATGCTGTATCTCGGGTATCTCGGTTCGCTGTTTGCCGTCATCGTCCAGGGGACCTTCGCCGGTTACCATTACTTGCCCGGTCTCGCAGTCGGTTCGATTCTCGTCGGCACCGTCTTTTCACAGCTGAGCAGGCTCCTGGGCCGAGACAGCACGCTCAGGATCGGACGGGCGCACATCAGGGCTCCACTCCTCGTCGCCCACATGTTGGTCCTGGCGGCGGTGCCCATCTACCTGCGGCGCGACGCCGTGATCAACCTGACGGCGTTGCGGTTCCTCGAGCGGCCGTTCGTCAACGAGTTCAGAAACGGTACCGTCTTTGATTTCACCGAAGATTTCGAGGTCGCCGAATACCTGCGCGCGCGAACGGGGTCGACCGACCGTGTCCAGGTATGGGGCTATGAGTCTCTGGTGTACTACCTCGCCGAGCGTGATGCCTCGAGCCGCTTTCAGATGACCCATCCCCTCGTCATGCGGGCGCCGGGCCAGGGCATCACTCCGATGCAGCAGCGATGGCGGGACGAGTTCATGCGGGACGTGCGGGACGCCCGACCCCGGTACGTGGCGGTGGTACGGGAAGACAACTGGTGGTGGGCACCGGAGGGACGGACATCGGAGGAACTGCTCGATGATTTTCCGGAGTGGAAGCGATTCATCGAGGAGAACTACCTCCTGGAGCAGCGCATCGGGAGGTTCTTGATCTACCGCCACGTAGACGGTAGATCGGCGGGGCACGGGGGCTCGGGAAGCGCCTGGGGGGCGCGGGGACGGTGAACATGGAGGCATCCGGCTCTATGGATCCAGTTCGTGGTCCGGATGAGTTCCTGATCTTCGGGTCGCCACTGATAGGCGAGGACGAGAAGAAGGAGATCCTTCATTGCCTGGAAACCGGATGGCTGGGAACCGGCCCGAAGGTCGCGGCGTTCGAGCGCGAGTTTCGCGACTACAAGGGGGGCGGCCACGCCGTCGCCGTGAACTCATGCACGGCGGCACTTCACCTTAGCATGCTGGCAGCGGGGCTGGGGCCGGGCGACGAGGTGATCACGACCGCGTTGACCTTCTGCGCGACCGTTAACGCGATCATCCACACGGGTGCGCGGCCGGTCCTTGCCGACGTCAACCCCGGGACGTTCAACCTCGATCCCGATCAGGTGGAAGCGCGAATCACGGAGCACACGAGGGCCCTCGTTCCCGTGCATTTCGCCGGGCGGCCGTGCGACATGGACGCGCTGGTGGAGATCGCGGACCGGCGCGGGCTGCTGCTGATCGAGGATTGCGCGCACGCGATCGAGACGATGTACCGAGGGAAGCATGCGGGATCGTTCGGTGCGTTTGGCTGCTTCAGCTTCTACGTCACAAAGAACCTGGCCACGGGCGAAGGGGGGATGGTGCTCGCAGCGAACGAGGAGGAGGCCAACCGGATCAAGATGCTGGCCCTCCACGGCATGAGCAAGGATGCGTGGCGGCGCTTCAGTGATTCGGGATACAAGCACTATCAGGTCGTGGAGTGCGGGTTCAAGTACAACATGATGGACCTTCAGGCGGCGCTCGGGATCCATCAACTCCGGAGGCTCGAAGCAAACTGGGAGCGGCGCCGGGAGATATGGGAGACCTACCAGCGGGCCTTCCGGAACCTGCCGGTCACCTTCCCGGAAACGCCCGAGGAGGGGACACGGCACGCCTACCATCTCTACACGATCCTGGTGGACCCCAGACGGGCGGGCATCACCCGCGACGAATTCCTGGTGGCCATGACCGCCGAGAACATCGGGGTGGGGGTGCACTACCAGAGCATCCCGACCCACCCCTACTATCGCGAGCAGTTCGGCTGGCAGCCCGAGGACTACCCCGAGAGCTTTCGAATCGGTCGGCAGACAGTGAGTCTACCGCTTTCGGCCAAGCTCACCGATCGGGACGTCGCCGACGTGATCCGGGCCGTTCGCAGGGTGCTTCGCCAGTAGCGGCCCGATGGTACATGCGCATTCCGAAGGTAACGTTCGCGTGCCGTCAGATGCCGACGAAGTCGGAGTGCCTCTTGCGAGGGAAGAACATTCCGCGGAGCTCGCCGACGAGTCGCGGCTGGAGGATGGGCAGGGCCAACCCATAGAGCACGAGCGCGCATACCCCCCTCGCCCACAACGACCCGCCAGAACGACACGACCTGGCCCGCACGGAGGCGGACGCACGGCGCTCGCCGCGTTGCGGAAATCGCTCGACGATCTGCTGGCCCGCCCTCGAGTGGCGGCTCGATCCGGATAGCGCCGGATCGCGCCCCGGCATCGATCGGTGATCGTCGATCAGGGAACAGGTGCCGCGGGTCACACATGACGGCTCCTCGGCATCCGGCGGAACCTGACGGCTCGACACCATCGCTACGAGATATACCCCAGTCCGCGCAGTCGCTCCCGGACGATCGCTTCGCTGTCGGGCGCGATCGTCGGCCCCTCGGCCGGTCCGAGCGCCCGGCCGGTCAGCAGTGAAGTGCCCTGCATCGTGGTGGGCAGGTCGTAGCCACCCAGCTCGAGCAGCGTGGGCGCCATCTGCAGGATGTGGGCGCCGGTGAGCTCGCCTCGCAGCGGGCTCCCGGGGGCGGCGAGGATGAAGCTCCCGTGCTGCGCGTGGTTGCAGTCGTCAGGGCCGGTGTCGTTTTCCTGCACATGGAGAGTCGGGTAGCCGACCCCGCCGATCGACCGCCAGGCGAGCGCCCCGAAATGCACGATGAGGTCCGGGGCGACGTTCCGGATGTTCCGGTAGATCTCCTCGGGCGCGAAGACCAGCGTGCCGAGCGGGCGTCCGTGGTCGTCGGTGAGCGCCTCGAAGCGGGCCTTCAGTTCGTCGCGGAACCGCTCGTAGTCGGCGCGGTCGATCGTCCCCTGCGGCTCGCGTCCCTTCACGTTGAGGAACACGCGGGCGTAATAGCCGCCCTCGCTCCAGACTTTCGTGCGCGGCCAGTCCACGGCCAGCTCCGAGAACGGCGTGACCTTCTGCGGGTAGCGGTCGAGGGCCAGCAGGCCCTCGCGAACCAGCCACTCGTTCACGCAGAACCCTCCATCGAGACGCCGAGCGCCGTGATCGGACAGGACGAGGATGGCCGTCTCCTCGTCGAGGAGGTCGAGCATCCGCCCGAGCTCGTCGTCGAGGTACTGGTAGTAATCTCCGATCACCGCTTCATACGGATTGCCCGGCTCGTGGAGCACGTGGTCCGGATCGTGGAACTTCCAGAA
>Ga0187893_10011164_pt1 | contig 13127 bp, 6 predicted proteins | sample MA1701074metaG_FD_139574 | JGI IMG/M metagenome (GOLD analysis project Ga0187893, IMG submission 139574) | White microbial mat communities from a basaltic lava cave in the Kipuka Kanohina Cave System on the Island of Hawaii, USA - MA170107-4 metaG ...
AACCTGCCCTACAGCGATTGGGCAACCCGCTCAGTTGTCAGCCAGCGTGTAGGGCAGGTTCCCAACCTGCCCTACAGCGATTGGGCAACCCGCTCAGTTGTCAGCCAGCGTGTAGGGCAGGTTGGGAACCTGCCCTACACGCTGGCTCGTGCCCTTGCAAACGGCTTGCCTTAATCTCATTGCGCTACCGCTCCCCGTACCAGACCGAATCAATACCCATCACCCACCACAATGAAACCGGCCCAGTAATACGGATGCCGGTACTGGCTCTTGTCGAGCAGCTTCAGCGCCGCCTGTCTGAGCGCCTGCGCGATTGAATTACGCGAATCCAACGATGCCGAGCGCGTTTTGAGCTGCTTATGGAACTCGACCATCAGATCGGCTGTGCTCCGATCATTCACTTTCCACTGGCTCACCACCGTCGTCGGACACCCGGCCACGAACAGCGCCCACGTCAACCCGATCACACCTTCGCCGCCGACCACACGACCGCGCGCCGTCTCGCACGCCGAGAGCACAGCCAAGTCGGCCTTCAAATCCAGCTTCATCAACTCCCACGCTTCCAGCAATCCGTCCTCTTTTCCATTCTCGTCCATCTGCGAAAGGACGATGTGCGAATACATCGGGCTACGATTGTTGAGCGCGCCATGCGCCGCCAGATGCAGGATGTTGTAGTTGGCCGATTCGGTCTTCACGCGCTCTTCGGTCGCATCGGCTCCGGTGTAGACCTTGCTGCGTTGCTGGCCGTAAAGCTTGCCCAACTCCTCGGCCTGCCTATGCGCTGCTGGCAGCGGCCCCAGTTTTTCACCCATCGTCGCGTCCTGAACGAGCTTGACCGTCTGCTGCCCCAACGCAGGGTTGCCGACGGCCAGCAGAGTCGAGGTTGCGGCAGGCGCGCGATTCTGGCGGCGCAGCTTGACCATTTCGCGCAGCACGGTTAGTGACGGGGCATAGAATACTGCGTGGTCTTGCAGCAGGTAACGATTCTCCGGCGACTGCAACGCCTGAAAAGGCAATTCCCACAGTGGCCCATCGGGAACAATGATGAGCGTGGTTTTTCCTTGCAAGAGTGGACGCGCTGGCGCAAGCAGAAGTTGAAACATCGCCGCGGCATTTTTGGCGAAAGCCTGATCGCGCGCCGCAACCTGGTCACGAAACTGCTTCACCCGCTCTTCCAGATCTTTTTGCTTAATCGCAATCGGGAAGACCTTGACCTCAACTGCGGCCTGACTGCCCGGCGCGCTTTTAGTCAGAACGAACAGTGAAGTCTTCTCTTCAGCTACGACAAATTTCAGCGCCGCAGTTCCGATGTCAGGCAGCAGCGTCCGCGCCTCCTCCAACGTCAGTATCTCCGCCTCGCCGCGCCTCACTTTCAGCTCAGGATGGGCGGCGTAGAGGTTGGTCTCGAAGGCTTCATATTCCAACCGCGTTTTCTGTAAATCCTTTTCGAGAGCCTCAATGCGAGTCTTATCCGGCTTCTCGCGCTGACTCTCACGAAAAATCTGAGTGTTGAGCGAGATGAGCTGGTTGTTCAATGCGCGCTCCCGCTCGCGCTCCTTTTCGGTCATCGCTTTGGTGATATTGACGCGGCCATTGTGCATTACATCCAGGAGCGCACGGGCTTTGGCGCGTTCGGCGTAGGTCAAAGCTTCAACTAGATTGTTTTCCGTCAAGAGCAAATCAACCATTGCTTGGTAAGGCGAGAGTTTGCTTTCAAAGAAGCCTTGCATTCCTTGCGCGCCGCCTGCGACTTGAGTGCGAATGGTTTCAATGGTGTTGATCGCATCAGTGTATGCTTGACGGGCCTGGGCAGACTGATTGAGGGCGCGATAAGCGGTACCTGCGGCGAGGTAAGATTCCCAGAGAAGCTCGCTGCGACCGACTTGACGAGCAAGAGTAGCGGCGCGCTGAGCCAAGTCCCGTGCTTGTGTGAAGCGACCTTGTTTATTGTGGGCAATCCCCATGCCGACCAGCGTGCTGGCAATCACGGCTTTGTCGCCCAGGGACTCGCTCAACACCAGGCACTTCTGGTAATACTCCAATGCCTGCGCGTAGTTGCCTTGCGAAATGTGAGTACTCCCGATGTTGTTCAGGGTGCTGGCAATATCTTCTTTGGCACCCAAGGCCTCGCTCAGCGCCAGACTCTTCTGGTAATACTCCAATGCCTGCGCGTAGTTGCCTTGTGAATTGTGGACATTCCCGATATTGGTCAGCGTGCCGGCAATCACGGCTTTGTTGCCCAGGGACTCTTTCAGCACCAGACTCTTCTGGTAATACTCCAATGCCTGCGCGTAATTGCCTTGCGAACCGTGGACACTGCCGATGCTGTTCAGGGTGTTGGCAATACCAGCTTTGTTGCCCAGGGCCTCGTTCAGCGCCAGACTCTTCAGGTAATACTCCAATGCCTGCATGTAGTTGCCTCGCGAAATGTGGACATTCCCGATGTTGCCCAGCGTGCTGGCAATCACGGCTTTGTTGCCCAGGGACTCGCTTAGCGCCAGACTTTTCTGGTGATACTCCAATGCCTGCGCGTAATTGCCTTGTGAGCGGTGGGTATTCCCGATGTTGGTCAGTGTGCTGGCAATCCCAGCTTTGTTGCCCAGGGCCTCGCTCAGCGCCAGACTTTTCTGGTGATACTCCAATGCCTGCGTGTAGTTGCCTTGTGAATTGTGGACATTCCCAATGCTGTGCAGCGCGCTGGCAATCACGGCTTTGTCGCCCAGGGACTCGCTCAACACCAGGCACTTCTGGTAATACTCCAATGCCTGCGCGTAGTTGCCTTGTGAATTGTGGGCATTCCCGATGTTGCCCAGCGTGCGGGCAATCACGGCTTTGTCGCCCAAGGTCTCGCTCAGTGCCAGACTCTTCTGGTGATACTCCAATGCCTGCGCGGAATTGCCTTGTGAGTAGTGGACAATCCCGATGTTGCCCAGCACGTTGGCAATCCCGGCTTTGTCATCGATCTGCTCTCCAATGCTTTGCGCCAAGCCATAGACAGCTAGCGCCTGTGGGTAGCGCCCTTGACCGTAGAAGCGCCTGCCTTGCGTGATCAGTGCCCGCACCAGTTCCAGGGTCACCAATGCTTTCTCCTCGGCCAATAGCGCCGCCTTCTCTGTCTCCGTCTGTGCCTGCACCAGGGTCTCCGCCAACCCATCCGTTGCAGATACATACCGCCACAGCTTCCACTCCCCGCCCTCTTTGACAAATCTGAAGTTGCGCACCATCCGTTCCTTCCGACTCTGCTTGCTCTGCAAGTTGATCGCTGTGAAATCTACCGTTGCTCGCAAGCTTGCCTTCTCTCCTTCTATCTTGAGACGTGAGATAGTCGGACTGCCGAAGCTGTAATCCTCGGTAGGGAACTGTTGCTCTAGCGTCTTTTTGTATGCAGCCAAATCCGGCGACTTCTCGCTCCACAACGCCATCACCCCAGCCAGGTCCTTCTTGCCATAAGCGGCATAAAACTTCTCGACTACAGCGCGCAGATCCGCCTCTTCCGCCTGCGCAGCGGCAGCGCTCACAGACCCGGGCTTGTCCTGGGCCAAGCCAAGCAATGCGAGACACACTACCGCCACGAGGACCCGCGACCAATGAAGCTTCGCGTGCGATTTCATAACTCCTCCTTTGCGGCGAATGGAGACCGAAATGTTGGAATGGTTGTTTGATTGACCGCTCAGCCTGAAGAATCCAGGCCGCAACGCCTGGACGGAGACGGACTGTATCACTCACGCCAAAGGGGGTCAACGCTTGTCGCATGCCGAAAAAATAATTTTCATCGGCGGGTAATACGATCCCCCTATTCGGATCGATGTAAGTGAACGGCAACAACGGAAAGTCGGATGCCCCCCTGATTTCAATCGCCGCGCCGCCAACTCATGGAAGCGGAGATTGAAGAAAGGAAAGCCTTCTTTCCGATTCCAGTCAACCACGCAAAGTGTGTGGTTATGGCAAATAGAAAATCACATCTCACAAACGGCAAGAAAGGAGCGCCGAAATGAAGACTCGAAGACTTCTGGCAACGATAACAGCAATTTGTCTCTTACTCTCACCAGTGCTTGCTCCCGTGGCCCGGGCGCAGGACCAAGCGCCAAAACTGCGCGACCGGGAAGAACAACCGGAGAATGGGATCGCGGGAAGTGAGTTTGTGGCGATCAAACCTCAAATCATCTCTTCCGCCGCGTTAGACCTTGGGATTCTGAGATTGGAACCAGCCGTGGGCGCGGATGCTGCTCCATCCATTCGACAAGGGTTTTCATTGCCGAATACATTCGGATTCCCTGCCACACTTTCCCGGCCCAAATTTTCTGCTGATGCGGTCAGAGACTTCCGCCTGCCAGTAGAGCCTCAACCGCAGACGTCGTCCGGCAAGAAGAGCAAAGCGGGTGGGCTGATCATCGGCTTGATCGGTTTGGGATTGGTTGGGGGAGGAGCTTATCTGGGAGCTACCTCAAAGCCGCTGGAGATTTTCGCTCCGCCACTCACCACTTGTACTGGTGTATTCCCCAATCAGCGATGCACGACCATTCCGAGAAAGAAGATTGTGACAGGGCCCAATGCCGGGCGTTATGCCGGCGTCGGTTTGATCACCCTGGGTATCGGGGTTGCCGTCGCGGGTTTTAGGAAGATGTGAAGGCGTCGGGTTTCTTTCAGCGCGTCTGGCCCGGCCGCTTGTGCAACCACCGCCGGCAGTCGGGCCGGGTGCTTAACACATGTGCAGTACAAACAGAAAAGGAGAATGTCATGAAGCGCATGATTTTGTCAGTCGCCGTCATTTGGTTCTGCTTCGCTCCGTCGTTTCAAGGCGAAGCCCAACCAGCGAACCATCAGAAAGCAAGTCAATCCCAACAGGGCGCCGGGCAAGCTGCTCCAACTCAAACGGAGCAGAAGTGGGAGTCAGTCGTTCCCGAAAAGCCCGGTTGCCAACTGCAATCGAATTTGACCGTAAACCTCAGTTGGGCGGCAGTGTCGGAAGCCGACTCATACGTGATTTATTGGTCGCAGCAACGAAACCTCGACAAGAAAAAGGCCGGTTCAACTACGACCCGTTCCACCTTCTTCAACCACAAAGAGAGGCAAGCCGACAACAGAAATAAGCTGCCGATGTACTACGGGGTTGCCGCCATCAAGGGCGGCGTCGAAAGCCGGACTTCAGAGGCTTGCCTGGCTCAACTCTTATCGAGCAACGGTGGAAGGGCTTGTCAAATTGACGGCGATGAGGCCGTCGGTTACTGCCCAAAGCGGCAAATATATGTGTGCAGCAGCCATCGTGTTTTCACAGACGACCACGGGTCGAGCTGGCGCTGCCCCTGAGTTCCACAGCCGGACAGCGGTTTTATCAAAGCAGACAACACTGATTCGCACAGTTGAGGCAAGGCTGCCCTTGCGGGGCGGAAGCTCGTATGCCCGGCGGGTAACGCCTTGCCTCCGCATCAACCACTTCAACGCAGCATTCGCGGAGGTTCACAATGATCAACACAAATCGCAGCTTCGTCGCAGTTGTTAGCGTCAGCCTCGCGCTGATCATCCTGGCATCCGGCTTCCTCCTTCGCGGAGTGAGCGGAGCAAACAGCAACGATCAAACCACGCGAACCACACCCGCGGCGAGAAATCTCCTGGGGGCGAAACTGGAACAGACTTACGCGCTGGATGACTTCAACGGCGACGGCTCGATAGACGTGGCGGTAACGGACTTCGTCCACGACACCGTCTCGGTGATGGTTGGCGACAGAGCAGGTCATTTTCACTCCGTGGCCAGGCTCTCGTCCGGCGGCGGGCCACGAGCGATGGTCGCGGCTGATTTCAACCGCGATGGCGCTGTTGACCTGGCGGTAGCCAACTTCTTTTCGGGCGACGTGGCGGTCTTCGCGGGTCGCGGCGACGGCGACTTCGAGCAGCGACGCCTGGTGAAGCTCGGCGAAGGATTGGCGTCTCTCGTTGGCGAGGATTTCGACTCGGATGGTTCGCCCGATCTGGCCGTCGCGAATTTCCTTTCGGGCCAGGTGATGATCTTGAAAGGCGCCGCTGATGGCTCATTCGCGGCGCCGGCGTTGATCGGTCAAGCTCCGGGCGTCACGCTCATTCTGACTGGTGACTCGAATAAAGATGGAGTGAAGGACCTGATCGCCTTCGATGTTTCAGGCGGAGAGGCGCGCCTCTTCGCGGGCGATGGCAGCGGATCATTTCTGGAGGCTGGGAATGTTGATCCGATGATGGCGATCTCACTGGCGGATGCGGAGGAGTCGCGCGCCATCAGGAAGTTGTCCGGCGATGGGCAGTCGGCTCCGGCAGGCTCGGCTCTGCCTCAGCCATTGGTAGCCGAGGTTAGCAAGCAAGACGAATTGCGGAAAGATGGAAAGCCGGTTGTCTTTTCAAGGTTGTATGGAGACGCCAAGCTTGACGCGGGCGCCGGGCAGGTGACCGATGAACAGGGACAGGCAAGTCTCGCGCTCTCGTTCGGAGAATCTCCCGGAAATAACCTGGTCGCCGCCTCGGCTGAAGGTCGAGCCACAATCTTTGGCGAGTTCGCCGCATCTTCTTACGAGAGCTTCTTCAAAAGGATCAGGGACTCACTCGATCCATCACAGTTGTTACGACGCGACCTTCACTTCCAGCACTCGATACTGGATCAGGCAGAGCGCAGGCTCAGCGAGGAAGACCTGCCAGGCGCAGTCAATCAACTGAGAAGTTATATTACATTGCTGACTGAAGCCTTTTCCCGTCAGGCCGCTGGATCCGGGGACAACAGCGTGGTGGAGAAGCTGATCAGGAGATTGATCAACCAGATTCTACTGCTCTCTCCGAATTCACCTGCGAGTCCAGCCGCAGCCATCTCGTGCGGCGAGACGATCTGCGCTTCCATTACCTCATCCGGTCAACAGGATGCTTACATCTTCAACGGGAACGCTAATGAGATCGTCAATATTTCCGCTGTTGGCGCTTCTGGCGCTCTATGTCCGGCGATTAAACTGATCAGCCCGTCCGGCGGTACGATTTATGACACTTTTCCTTTCTGTAACACAAGGACTGGCAACGTAAGCTTACCGGTCAATGGGACGTACACCATCATTGTCTATGCCCGGGACATCGGCCAAACCGGCACGTACTGTGTAAACCTGCAATTCCCCAGCGGGCGTTGCGCGGCAGGAATCTCGTGTGGCCAAACAGTCAGTAGTAACATCGGCCCGGCCCCGGAGATGGAGGTCTACGCTTTCAGCGCGAGTGCCGGCGAGATAGTCAACGTTTCCGCCTTCGGCACGTCAGGCAATCTTTGTCCGGCGATCGAGTTGCTCAGCCCGTCGGGCACAAGTCTCACAAACACGTTCCCATTCTGCAACACGCGAACCGGCAATATTAATTTGCCGACAAGTGGAACCTACAAAATCAATGTCTACGCCCGCGATATCGGTCAGGCTGGCAACTATAACGTTAACTTGCAATTCACATCCGGACGATGCGGCGCACCTATCGCCTGTGGCCAGACGGTCAGCAGTAACATTAGTCCGGCTCCAGAGATGGAGGTCTACACATTCAGCGGGGACGCCGGAGAGATAGTGCGCATTTCCGCCGTCAGTACGTCTGGTAATCTTTGTCCGGCGATCGAGTTGCTCGGACCCTCAGGCTCGTCGCTGACGAACACGTTCCCATTCTGCAACACGCGAACCGGCAATATCAGTTTGCCGACAAGCGGCGCCTACAAAATCGTTATCTATGCCCGCGACATCGGTCAGACTGGCGCTTATAACGTGAATCTGCAATTCACGAGCGGGCGCTGTGGGACAGCCATCGCCTATGGCCAGACGCTCCCTGGAAGTATTAGCCCTGCGCCGGAGATGGATGTTTATACGTTCTGCGGAAGGGCTGGCGCCACCGTTGACATTTCCGCCGTCGGCACGTCAGGCAATCTTTGTCCGGCAATCCAGTTGCTTGGTCCTTCGGGATCATCGCTGACGGACACTTTCCCATTCTGCAACACGCGGACCGGCAACGTGAGCCTGACCTCGGACGGTACCTACAAAATCATCGTTTATGCCCGTGACATTGGTCAGACTGGCGCCTACAACGTGAACCTTACCTACATCGGAAATCCTTGCACCTCTCCGCCCTTCAGCGCCTCAGGCCGAGTAACAACAGTTAGCGGGGCAGGAATTTCCGGGGTAACGATGAACTTCACCCGGATCTCAGGGACAGGAGCCCTGCCGGCTTCAGTAGTGACAGACGCCAGCGGCAATTGGAATCAAACGGGCTTCCAGTCAGGAACAACTTATCGAGTGACACCGGTCAAGACAGACTGCACATTCAATCCGGCCTCTCGTGATTTTAGCAGCGCCAGTACAGAGCTTAATTTCACCGGTACCTGCGCTGAGCCTCAATGCGTTGCCGTCTCGATCTCCAACACACTGTCAGGCCCGCCGCAAAGCAGCCTCACGGTTCCAATCATGGTCTCAAACCTCACCGGCAGGGGCGTCGTGTCATATGACTTCACCCTCACCTTCGATCCCAACGTCCTGCGTTTGCAAAACCCGCCAGTGATGGTGCCCGGTACCATCAGCAGCGCGATGAATATCACGCCCAATGCGACTTCTGGCAGTCTCAGTAGTCCCAAAATTCCGGCGCTATTCCGTCATAATAGCGGTACCGCTGGCGCTCTGATTCTATTGACCGTGCCATAGATGCGCTCTAAAGCGTGTTTCAAAAAGTTGAGAAAGCGCACTTGGCGAAACAAAAATGTGGCCAAGGCGCGCCGTCCTTGACGCGCCACTTGCGTGTAGAGCCAACACAGATGCACCCACAGGTTGAGCAGCAAAAACCCCAGACCGATCAGCACAAAGCGATAAGCGGGATTGGGCGAAGTCGTCCAGCCCAACAATTTATTACCCAACCGATAGCTCGTCTCGACGCCAAACCGCTTCCGGTATCTTTGCCGGCACCGCTCCGGCGTCCAGTCCAGAGCAATCAGGATAAACAACAACCACTCCGCGCGGCGCTTGCCACGTTTGGTGCGCCGCGACGTGGTGAAGACACGGCAGACAGCCATCCGCGCCGTGAACTCATTCTCCTGGCCCTCATTGAAGGTGTACTCCGTGCAATAACTCGCTCGCCCTCGACACAAAGCCCGACTTCCGCCTTTTTTGCCTCGGATCGGACAGGCGATCAAAGCGGGTTGTTGGCAGCGGCGCAAATACTTGAGGACCGGGACGCCGGAAAAACCTTTATCGAGATAGAGCACGTCAATCCGCAGCCCGCGCCGCAGCAGCGTTTGCCGCAATTCTCTGACCGCTTCCACAGTTTGATCCCCCGGCAGTACGAATCGAATCGCCAAGGTCACGCGCTGCCCATGCAGGATGGCGTAGGCTGTCGCGACCCGATAGAAACGAGTCGTCCCATCTTTGGCTTCGCCGCGCACCCACAGGGCTTCCGCCTGTGCTTGCTTGCCGTAGTAAGGGCGGTCGTGGAAATCGAAGGCGACTTCGAGCGGGCCACTCCGGCGCAATTTCTTCGGCCAGTTGGCCGCCAAGCCGGCATTGATGCTCGACTGCAATTCCGGCAACTGGTCCACCGTAAACTGCTCCCTGAAGTAGTGGCGAATGGTCTCCGGATCAGGGGCCCCGGCCAATTCCGCGCAGACCGACTCGGTCGTTCCGCGGTTGGCGGCGATTCCAATCAAGATGTCATAGAGCGTGTCGCTGGTGACGCGATACCCGTCGGCTTCCAACGGCAGGTGTCTTTCCAAGGTCTTTTTCGCCTGACCCAGGACTTTTTCATCATTGAGTTTCGGCTTATCATTATTCGTCGGCTTATCATTATTCTTAGACATGGCTTGTTCCTCCTTTCTTGTGAAATTCACAAGGAATCGAACAAGCCATTTTATTCCAAAATCTTACAGGCCGCTCTGGCCAATTTTGGGACTACTGAGTCTGCGAGTCTCAGCCTTTGGCACTACGCCACTCTCCGGCGCAGGGACACTACTCAATCTGAGGTTTGATCTGATTGGCCCTCCTAACGCCTGCAGCAATCTTACGTGGGTTAGTTTCCGATTCAATGAAGGGATTCCGTGCGCAACGCCGACCAATGGACGTGTCTGCATAATTCCTCCCAGCGGCTCGATTGCAGGAACGGTCAGCTACTGCATCTCGCCGAAAGCGGTTCCGGGAGTGGTGGTGACGGCCGCAGGCGCGCCTCCGAAGACGAGTACAACCAACAGCTCGGGCAACTACCAACTGACGGAACTGGGCAGCGGATCGTACACGGTGACGCCAACTAAGACGGGCGACATCAGCGGCAATAACAGCATCACCTCATTCGACGCCTCGTTGGTCGCGCAGTGCGTGGTAGGGATCAAACAATGCACATCCTGCGAGCAATTGGCCGGAGATGCCAGCAACAACGGGAACCTGACTTCATTCGACGCTTCGCTGATCGCGCAAACCGCGGCGGGGATCGCCAACTCCGGGATCGCGGGGACGTGGAAGTTCGTGCCGCCCAACCGCGGCTACCCCAGCGTGACTGGCAATCTCACCAATCAAAACTTCGATGCGGTGCTAGTGGGCGATGTCTCTGGCAACTGGGCGCCATCTGCGACCGGTTTGCCGCCAATCGCCGAAGCCCGGGCCAAGCTCGACAGCGAGACGGCTCAGGTCGCAATCTCCTTGCCGGCCGCTTCCGGGATGAGCGGATCGAGTGTGACTATCCCAATCACCGTGGGCAATCTGACCGGGCGCGGATACGTCGCTTACGACTTCGACCTCACCTTCAACAATAACGTCTTGCAGCTTCAGAACCCGCCCATTGACGCGGCTGGAACTTTGAGCAGCGCGATGAACATTACGCCCAATGCGACTACTCCTGGCCGCTTGCGGGTCTCGGCGTTTGGCACTGCCGCGCTGGCCGGGGCGGGGACGCTGCTCAACCTCAAGTTCAATGTCGTCGGCGCGCCGGGAACCTCAACCGACCTGACGTGGCAGAGATTCCTCTTCAACGAGGAAGCGCAAACCAACCTCGTCAACGGACGTTTCACCGTGGCTAGTCAACCCACTCTTCCACCTACAGTAACTACTGCCGCAGCGTCCTCAATCACAAGCACGAGCGCGACACTGAATGGGGGTATCAATCCGAACGGGCTGACTACCAACATCTGGTTTGAGTGGGGAACGAGCAGCACGCTGGCGAGTTTCAACTCAACTCCGATGCAGGCCGTCGGGTCAGGAACGACGAGTGTGGCTGTGAGCGCAAACTCAAGCGGGCTGACGGCTGGGACGACTTACTACTTCCGGCTGGTGGGCGTTAACAGCGCCGGGACGGCGAGAAGCGCGATCCTCAGCTTCACCACACTTGGGGGACCGCCTAATCCGGCGCCGAGGATTACGAGCCTAAGCCCAAGCTCGGCGATCGCAGGCGGGGCAGGGTTCACGCTGACAGTGAATGGGCAAGACTTTGTCAATGGCGCTGAGGTGAGATGGAACGGCTCACCGCGTCCGACGACGTTCGTCACCAGTACTCAATTGACCGCCGCCATTCCGGTTTCTGACATTGTGGCAGCCGGCACAGCGACCGTCGCCGTCTTCAGCCCCACGCCCGGTGGTGGTTTATCGAACGCACTGTCTTTCACCATTACGGCGAATCCGACTTGCGATTTGCAGTGGCGACAATCATCTTCGGGGCTTTATGGCGGCGTTATCTGGGCGTTTGCCGTGAGCGGGACGACGCTGTTTGCGGGGACAGAGGACGGCGGCGTCTTTCAATCGAGCGACAACGGGCAGAACTGGACTCAAGTCAACAACGGCTTGACCAACAGAGACATTCGTGCCTTCGCCGTGAGCGGGATAACGCTGTTTGCGGGGACGAATGGCGGCGGCGTCTATCGTTCGACCGACAATGGCCAGAACTGGACTCAAGTCAACAACGGCTTGACCAACACAGTTGTTTTAGCCCTCGCCGTGAGCGGGACGACGCTGTTTGCGGGGACGAATGGCGGCGGCGTCTATCGTTCGAGCGACAATGGGCAGAACTGGACTCAAGTCAACAACGGCTTGACCTGCACAAGTGTTTACGCCCTCGCGGTGAGTGGGACAACGCTGTTTGTGGGCACTAGTTGCGGCGTCTATCGTTCGAGCGACAACGGGCAGAACTGGACGGCCGTCAACAATGGCTTGACCAACACAGACGTTCGCGCCCTCGCTGTGAGCGGGGCGATGCTGTTTGCGGGGACTTACGGCGGTGGTGTCTATCGTTCGAGCGACAGCGGCCAGAACTGGGCTGCCGTCAACAACGGCTTGACCGCAGCATCTGTTTACGCCCTCGCCGTGAGCGGGACGACGCTGTTTGCGGGGACGCATGGCGGCGTCTATCGTTCGAGCGACAACGGGCAGAACTGGACTGCCGTCAACAACGGCTTGACCGTTACAGTTGTTTTCGCCCTCGCCGTGAGCGGGACGACGCTGTTCGCGGGGACGGCTGGCGGCGTCTTTCGTTCGAGCGACAACGGGCAGAACTGGACTCAAGTCAACAACGGCTTGACCAACACAACTGTTTACGCTCTGGCCGTGAGCGGGACGACGCTGTTTGCGGGGACGTATGGCGGCGGTGTCTATCGTTCGAGCGACAACGGGCAGAACTGGACTCAAGACAACAACGGTTTGACCAACACAAGTGTTTACGCCCTCGCCGTGAGCGGGACAACGCTGTTTGCGGGGACGTATGACGGCGTCTATCGTTCGAGCGACAACGGGCAGAACTGGACTGCCGTCAACAACGGCTTGACCGCCACAGATGTTCGCGCCCTCGCCGTGAACGGGACGACGCTGTTTGCGGGGACGAATGGTGGCGGCGTCTTTCGTTCGAGCGACAACGGGCAGAACTGGACTGCTGTCAACAACGGCTTGACCGATACAGTTGTTTTCGCCCTCGTCGTGAGCGGGACGACGCTGTTTGCGGGAACGTTTCGGGGCGGCGTCTTTCGTTCGAGCGACAATGGGCAGAACTGGACTCAAGTCAACAACGGCTTGGCCCACACATTTGTCTTCGCCCTCGCCGTGAGCGGGACGACGCTGTTTGCGGGGACGTTTGGCGGCGGCGTCTATCGCTCGAGCGACAACGGGCAGAACTGGACTCAAGTCAACAACGGCTTGACCAAC
>Ga0187893_10011165_pt1 | contig 13126 bp, 14 predicted proteins | sample MA1701074metaG_FD_139574 | JGI IMG/M metagenome (GOLD analysis project Ga0187893, IMG submission 139574) | White microbial mat communities from a basaltic lava cave in the Kipuka Kanohina Cave System on the Island of Hawaii, USA - MA170107-4 metaG ...
AAACCTCGATCGCCGTGCGGGCCTCGGATGGAGACAGTCCGCGACCCAGTGCCAGGAGGTTGGCCGTCAGGGCCTGGAGGTGCTCCTCAGCCTCGACCCGGAAAGTGGCCAGCAGCCGCGCCTTCAGTTCGTCGCTCGTGTGTGCCATGGCAGCCCGATCACCCCGAGGTACGGACCGGTTCCCGTTGACGACTCCTGATGAGATGGCCGTTCCCTGATATTGCAACGAGCGCCGTGAGCCGCTGGGCGAGCTCGTTTAGGTTCTGTGCCGATGCTTCAACCTGCCGCGTCGCCGCCATGTTTTGCGTAGAGGCCTGTTTGATGTTCTGCATCGCCAGCGTCATCTGGTCCATGCCTGCCACTTGCTGTTGCGCAGAAGCCAGGATCTGTTGGGCCGCTTGGGCTGACTCGGTGAGGCTTTCAGCCAGAAGGCGAATGCTCTCGCCTGCCCGTCGAGCTAGCGTTTCCCCGGATTCCGACACCTTGACTCCCTGCTCAGCCGCCATGACTGCCGTCTGGGTCGCCCGATGAATCTCGTTCAGGTTCCCCCGAACCCGGGCCGTGGCCTGCTTGGATTGTTCGGCCAGGTTTTTCACCTCGGCTGCCACCACCGCGAAGCCTTTTCCTGCTTCTCCCGCCTTGGCGGCTTCGATCGCCGCGTTCACTGCCAGCAGATTGGACTGCTCGGCCAGATCGTTCACTGCGGCGATAATCTCGCCGATCGCCTGGGCCTGCTCGCTGAGGGTGAGAATCCGCTCAGCGAGGGCCTCCATCCGTGTTTTGGCTTCCTGCGATCCCTTGACGCTCTCCTCGACGGCCCGCCGACCGTCCTGGGACACCTGCGCGGTCTTCTGCGCGGCCTCGGCCACTGCCCGCGCCTTCTGAGCCGCGACTTGGGCGGTCTGTTTCACCTCGTCCACGGTGATGGTCGTTTGCTGGACCGCCGTTGCCTCCTCGGCTGTTCCCGCAGCTTGCTGGGTCGTGGCTGCGACGATCTCGGAAGACGCGGAGGCCAGGGCGCTGATGGCCTCTCGCAAGGATCCGTTCATGGATCGCGTTAACAGCGAGGCGGTCACGACCCCGAAGGCCAGCGCGACCCCCGCCACGATGAGCATGGCCCAGAAGGCCCTGGACACTTCCGCCTGCGTGGCTTGAAGGATCTCGGCCATCCGTTCCTGATCGCCCACCAGCACCCGATCTATGGTGTTGAACATCTGTTCGTGAGTCGGCTGGAACCGCTCGGCGTTAATCTTCTGCGCCTCGGCCATTCGACCGGCCGCCACGGCGGCAATCATTTCCTTTCCGACTTCTTCGAGCTGATTCACGCCCCGGAGCGCCTCATCCCAACCCTTTCGTCCTTCCGCGTTCGGACTCGTATCCCGGCCCTCGATTATTCCTTCCCGTGTCCAGGCGAGCCATCGATCCCATTCCTTGAGGTGTTTTCGGTCCTGTGTGTTGAGATATCGAAGGAGCTCGATGGTTGCGAATGCGACACCTCCCTTGGGGCTGGGTTGATTCTTCATGATGATTGCTTGCTGGCTGAGTGAGTACTCGAACGTCTTGGAGGTGGAGGAGAGGGTATACATGCCGATCCCCGCCACCAGCAGGAGCAGGATAAAGACTACTCCGTATCCGGCCGTCATCCGTTGGCTGACTGTCCAGTTCATCGCATATCCCTCCTTGGTAGAATCTGCCTTAGCCGACCTCGTCGTTGACCAGGATCTCCGGGGTTCGCGCCAAGGCGTCAAGATCGAGAACCGTCATAAGTTCTTCCGTTATCCCGCGGGTGAGGGCCAGGCGAAGGCCGGTAAGGGCCTCCGGAGGTGGCGCCACCTTGTGGGCCGGAACTGACAGTGTCCCTGCGACCGTATCGGCAACGATCCCGAACGTCATCCCTGCCGCCTTCACCGAAATGACCCTGCTACCTTCCGTTAGGCCTTCCCCCGGCAGATTCAACAGCCGTCGCAAATCCAGAACGGTCAGGATCCGACCCCGGTAGTTGATCATTCCGAGGACGAAGGCCGGCGTGCAGGGCACGGGGATCAGCTCCCGCAAGGAGGTCACCTCAAGAACATGGGTCAGTTCAATTCCGAACCGTTCCCCCGCGAGGGTGAAGACTACCAGCTCGATCATCTCCGTGGAGGGCATGGCCTCTTCCAGCGGCGTCGCCAGTTCCCGTGCCCTGTTCCGCAAGATCCGTGTGGCCTCCTCTGGTGAAAGGTGGCCGCCGGATTCTATAGCCTGCCGCGCCCGCTCCAGACGAGCGTGAGCCTCTTGCCAGTCGGTGACTCGTGCCCGTTTGTTCATCGCTGCATCTCCAGGTATGCCCACGCGGTCTCCAGCAGTCGGCCGGCCGTCATGCCATCACTCCCAGGTACTGCCTCATCAGGAGAGGCGGAACGCAACAGATTCACAACGGCCTCCAGGGATCGCCGTCCCCGTTTGCGGTCTCCTTGCCGGAGGAGGAGGCAGCCCAGCATGAAGTGGGCCGCGACCGAGTTCGGTGTCAGATAGATCGTCTGGCGGAGGGCCTCGAGGGCCGCAGGGATCTCTCCCTGCTCCTGGCAGATCGCGGCGAGGAGGAGGGTGGCGTCGGGATTCATCCGATCCTGCGTGAGCACGGTCTCACACAAACGGCGGGCATACTCCAGATGCCCCTGGTCAGCCAGGATCCGGACAGGCTGGAGATCTGTTGCCCTGTCGGGCGGCCGTTCGACCTGCTCCTCCATAGGTGACGTGATAGATGACTGACCTGGGTCCGGATTGCCGGATTCACCGGTTGAGAAAACCAAGGGGCTCTGAAATTCCGGCACCGCTGTCTCGGGCTGGAGGCTTGGTACAGGAGCCATGAAGGAGTCCTGCGTCTTTCTGTAGAAAATGGCGCCAGGGAGGTTCACGGGAACCAACGGACGGAAGAGTTCGGTCGAGGCCTCGGCCGGAGCCACGACCAGCCATCCTCCGGCCACCAAGGCCTCTTGAAGCCGGGCTATCGCGGCTCGTTGGATGTCGCTGGTGAAATACATCAACACGTTCCGGCAAACGATAAGATCCATGACACTAGTGTTGGTCATCAGTGCCGGAAAGCTGTCTTTGGCCAGATTCAGCGGCGCGAATGTGACTATCTGTCGAATCGCGGGATCGAGCTCGAAGGTGTCTTTTCCCCGACGGTGGAAATAGCGATCCATAATCCACTGGGGCGTCTCGCGGAGCGCCCACTCACTGTAGAATCCCCGCTGAGCCAGCTCCAAGGCAGCCGGATTGATGTCCGTTGCTAGGATCGTCAGGGCCCACGTCAGACGGTCGGGGAGCAATTGATCCAGCAGGATGGCCAGCGAGTAGGGTTCTGCTCCGGTGGCGCACCCAGCGCTCCAGCACCGGAGCCGAAGGATGCCAGCCGATCGTCGGGCTGCGATCAGGGTAGGAAGGATCTGTTGTTCGAGCGCATCAACGCACGAGCGGTCTCGGAAGAAGTAGGTCTCTCCCACCGTGAGAGAGCTGGCGAGCCGCCTCCACTCCGGACTCTCATCCGGGAGGGTCGCGAGCCAGGCCAGGTACTGCTCGGGTGCTCTGACCTGGGAGTGGCCAAGGGCTTGCCTGAGCCCTCGCTCCAGGTCAGCTTGCCGGTTTTCTGGGAAGTCCAGCCCCAGGCGGTCGGCAATCAAGGCTCGCGCTCGAACGTGCACCTCGTCCGAGATTCTCATTCAGTTTTCCCTTCGAGAGCCTCGGTCAATCGCTGCTCTTCGTCCAGAGAGAGAAACGTCTCCAGATCGTGAATGAACAGGACACCGTCTGAAAGCGCCACGATTCCAGCCATGAGGCCGATTCCCGGAAACACGGCGTCCGGCAAGGTGACGGTCTCTGCTGCCACCTCTTTCACCCCGACGACCTCGTTGACTGGCAAGGCCATGGTTCGCCGACTCGTCCGCGCGACCAGAAGACTGGAGGCGGGCCCGTGGTTGTTGGAGGGGCGCCCGAAGCGGCGCTGAAGATCAAGGACCGGGATGACCTGACCGTGGAAATTGATGACGCCGAGGACGACGGCCGGGGCCTTCGGAAGGGGTGACACTTCAACCATGCGCAAGACCCGCTCGATAACAGGGAGGGGGAGTGCATAACGCTGGCCATCAAGGCTGAAGGCGACCAGGCGTCGCACGGACTCTTGACGGAACCTGTCCGCCGGGCCGGCACCATCAGCAGGTGAGTGCGAGATTTCTTGTTCCGATCCAACAGTCAACGACGGCTTGTCCATTGCTTCCTTCGCTATTATGTCAAAGCATCGGGATCAGCTTGGTCAGGACGCTAAGAAAAGCCTCTTGCTCCGTTGGCTTCAGCGTCTCGGTCGCCTCGGTCAGGACATCAGTCCAGGTCGCAGCTCGCTCCACCTCGCCGACCATTTCCCCAGCTCTTAACCGCACAATCGCCGGACGCCTCGTTCCACAGCAGGATCCTCCCGGTCAGATCCTTCACGGTAATCGAAGACTCAGTAGAGGAATCCAGAACATTGCCGATGAAGTCCAGCGCCTGCTCGGAAGTACTGACGATGGTGCTATCAAATGGTTTGGTGGCCATTGCTTAACACCTCTCTCTTCCCTTTCCTCGCGACCGCGTCCCCAAACACCGAACGGTCCAATGAAACCGGCAGCAAACAATTCAATCTACTTAGGGAAAGTGCGCAGATCTTGACTTGGACAAGGCGGTGCGAAAGGCAACGAGGAAGGAAACTGCCGTGCTTCTACGGTGCAATTGTTGCTGCTTGGCGAAGAAACCATCTAACTTGCTTCTTGCCAAGCACGAGTCCGAAAGGCCGAGATTTCCAGCCGACCTCGTCATCACAGCGCATTACAATAGACTCAATGTGTTTCATTCTATTATTCATCTTTTTATTGTCAAAGTGTTTCCGTTTTCTCGCACCACAGTTATATGGGATTTCGCTCCTCAAGTCGCGAGCGATTTTCCCTTTGCCCTAATCGTCCAATGCCAGATAGGCAGGCGTGGCGGAGCAATGACAAGAACTGGTGTGCTCTAGGAAGGTAGGCTCAGGGCTTTGGTGAGTAAGGCCTTGCGTAACTCCAGCATGGCGAGCGTGTCCCGTGCGCAATACGTAAGCAGCGCGTCGCGGATGCGCATCTTCTCGACCCAGTCCGTCTCCTCGAACACCATCCGATAATACTGAAGGGCCGCCACGGCCCCTTCCCGAATCTCGAGGTCATTGTAGCCCAGCGACGGCACGGCGGCCGGCAGCACGGATTTGATCGAGAAAGAGCCCCGGAAGTCCGGATGATAATAGTGGTCGCGGATCACGGTGAAGAGGTCCCAGAGGCGGCTCATCACCTGCTCCAGATCTCGTTTCAATGTCGGCAACGACTCAGCCAGTCTTTCCAGAATGGATCGTTCATACCCGGAATAGACACAAATGGTGCCCTCGCTTCCCACGGACTCGAGAAGGGCTAGGGCCAACTCTTCACGTGGATCCTTGGGGTCCAGACAAAGATATTCGTCATGCCGCACCTGACCGCCCTCAATCTCGACGTGGTTGGACCACTGGGTGGGAATCGTCTGATAAGGCCTCGTCAGGGGATACCTCGGGATGCAGGGCATGAAGGTTTCGAAGTCTAGATGGTGCACGGGGTAACGCACGGTCTGGAGCGCCGCCCTGAGGCGGGGCCCGATCCACTCCACATTGTCCTTCATGCGTCGCTGGATCACCGACAGCTTGAACTGGGGCGGAATCTCGTCAATCGTCTCGATCCCGTTCCTGACAAACTGCTGAACGGCTCGTTCTCCTCCCGGCAGGTAATAGACCCACCGCGGGGACTTCTCCTTGGTGCAGTGGTCCCAGAAGGGACAGTCGTAGGGCCGATGACAGTGCCCGTCCGGTTCGATCACGGGCGGAGCCGAATCCACCAGCATGGCTTTCATCTCTGCCAAGCGTCTTGGCACGTCGGACCGTCGAGCAGCCGCTAGGGCCGTCAGGTCTTGTATGGCAAACAAGCGCTCGAGGTCCAGTTCGCCGCCTGGATAGACGTACTGAGTATTGATGTGCATCAGGCAAGAGCCGGAAAGGGCCACGCCTGCCCCCTGCAGCACATAGGTCTGGATCGCCAAATCGTCCAGATGCACATCCTTTACCCTTGTCGAAGATTTCACCTCGATCAGACGCCATGCCATCGCGCCATCTTGCCCGGTGACTCGCTCTAAAATGTCCACTCGCACCAAGACCTGGTCGAACTCAAAGGCCCCTTCAAAGATGGCCGGCATCGTCGGATCGTTGAGCAGCTCTGCCGTCCGCTGCAACGCCTCCGTCGGATGGCGGTGATCCGCCTCCACGAGGACGCCGTCTGGGAACCGCTGGCGAGCCAATGTTCCGACCTCGGTCCCCATGTCCAGAATCGCTTGCGTCTGCTCGTCTGGCTCGGTGGCCAGCTCAGGCTGGTGGATCTCCAGATAGAGCCGCTTGTGGCACTGAAGGCCGGAGAGGAATTTTGATTTGGAGAGACGGAGAGCGACCGCACCAGACTGCTGTGGCCGCTCAGGGAAGATCAGCATGTTGCCGGAGAAGACTACACAAGGAGCATCGAAAAGTCCAGAGGCCCCAATGGCTGGTCAGGGCGACCGCTTCAGAGCGATGCTTCTGGTAGGATAGGGTCATGAATCCCCGCATCAGCCAGATCCGCCGGACGGTCATGACTCTTGCGCTACCTGTCACCATCAGCAGCTTGCTGCAACGGACCGAAGGCATCCTGGATATTTTTCTCGTCGGAGGGTTGGGAGCCTCGTCCATCGCTGCGGTGGGGATCGGCCAGTTGCTGGTGTTTTTCGTGATGACCCTCGTGGCGGGACTCTCGGTCGGGGCCACGGTCGTGATCGCGCAGCTCTGGGGCGCCCGCCGCCTCGGCGACTCCGGTGAAGCCGCAGTCCACGTGCTCGGGCTCGCCCTCCTTGCTTCTCTAGTCCTCATGGCATTTGGGTTGACCCTCACCCGGCCGACGATGGAGTTGCTGGGTGCAGCCCCTGACGTGATCGAACTGGCCGGACCCTATCTGACCATCATCTTTCTTGTCATTCCCTTCTCGGTTCTCATTCAGGTGCTCACGGGCATCCTGCATGGGACCGGCGATACCCGCACGCCCATGTATGCGATGATCGGCGTCAACATCTTCCACGTGCTGCTGGCTTATCCCTTGATCTACGGCCGATGGGGCTTCCCCGACATGGGCATCAATGGCGCAGCGGTGGCGGTGGGAGCTGCCGAGAGCGTTGGTGTCCTGTTTCTCCTGATCCGCTGCTCTAGCCTACTCATCAAGCCAGCCGGAATCCGGAAGGATCTCGTGCGCTCGGTGTGGGACGTGGGCCTGCCGGTCTTCGGGGAACGGGTGATCCAGCAGACCGGCATCCTCGTCTACACCAAACTGGTGCTGCTCTATGGGACGGTCGCCTATGCCGCGCACCAAGTGGGCCTCTCCATCGAGGCGTTTTCGTTCCTGCCAGGATACGGGTTCGCGGTGGCGGCCGCCACGATGGTGGGGCAGAGCATCGGAGCAGGAAAATACACCCGCGCGAAGCTGGAGAACTGGGAAGCCAACCGGTTGGCCTCGTTCGTCATGGCCGGCATGGGGTTCCTGTTCTTTTTCTTTCCCTATGTTCTGCTCCGCGCCTTCACGGACGACCAGGCCGTGATCGAGCTGGGCACGTTGTTTCTCAAGATCGTGGCGCTGCTTCAGATTCCGCTGGCGCTGACGATGGTGCTCTCCGGCTCGCTGCGCGGCGCGGGCGATACCCGTTACATTATGGGAGCCACAACCGTCGGCATGTGGGGCGTCCGGCTACCGCTGGCCTGCATCGCAGCCCTGTGGCTGCACCTGAATCTGATCTATGTCTGGGGAGCCATGGTCGCGGACTGGACGATCCGGATGGGGCTGCTGCTGTTGCGCTATCGCTCAGAACGATGGCGAGCGATTCAGGTCATTCGATAGGTGCAAAAAGAGTCATTGGTCAACTGTCATCAGTCATTGGAAAAATATTCCCAATTCTATTCGAACAACCAATGACCATTGACTAATGACTAATTGCCTTACTTGGTCCCTTTGGTTGACGGTCTGGTGTCCTTCCCCGGGCCTTTGGTCAGTTCGATCCGCGTAACCCCCTTCACGTGAGCGCAAAGATCTCCCAGCCCAGGCGTGACCAGCCTGAAGGGGCCACCTTTTGGTTCAGGAATCGGCTCCCCCTCGAGCTGATAGATCAGGATGCCGTGTTCTCTCGCCTGCTTCATGGTCAGGCTGGCGGCAAACTGGCCATCTTGGGAATGGAAGGTCACATGGTCTGCGCCGATGGCCAGCGCTGGGACTTCGAGCAGCCCCTTCACCTTGATTCCTCGTCCCTTCATGCCGGGCAAGAGCGTACTTACATCGGAGACTTGATGTTCTGCTGGAAGTTTTTCCAGTGCCGCCGAATCCAGCGTGATCGGCTGGATCACCGCACCGTCAATCCTCAGGGTTCCAGGCCCCCTCCGTTCCCGCTCGGTGATCGCCTTGATTATCGCCGTGAGCGCTTCATTGAGAGGAGTCGGAATACCTAGATCCCGTCCACGTCTCACGATATATCCATTCAGAAAATCAATTTCGGTCAGTCGGCCGGCCTTCCAGTCATCAAACATGGAGGTGTGGATGTCCCGAATTTCCTGTGACCAGCGCACGACCTTGTTGGCCATGTCGTCAGCCAAGGGCACTTTCAGTCCGGCCGCCACCGCGACCACTTCCCCGACGATCTGATGGATGACATTCAGCATTTCCGGGTGATCGAGCGCCTTGGACACCCGGTCGTTGATGATGACGGTGAGCGGGTTGAAGACGCAGTTCCAGCACATCTTCTCCCATTTGCTCCGGCGAATATCCTCCGCCACCTGACAGGCAAGGCCAGCCTGAGTGAAGAGTTCGACGATCTGGAGTACGCGAGCGCTCCGATGCCCCATCAGTTCTCCGACGGCCACCGATCCACGCTTATAATGCTCGATCACGCCGGGCTCGACGATCTTGGAATAGATGAAGGCGACCCCGCCCACCACACAGTCGCGTTCGAAGCGAGCCAAAAGCCGGTCTTCCGTATCCACGCCGTTCTGCAGGGTCAAGAGCACGGTCCGGTCGGTCATCACCGGCTCAATTTGATCCATCACCTCATCCAGGTCATACGCCTTGACCGACAGGATGATCAGGTCAGGTCTGGGCAAGTCACGCGGATCGGCCGCAGCATTTGGACGGACCGTAAAGGTGCCGGCCGCGCTGCGAATCGTCAGCCCCCGTTCGCGGACTGCCTGGAGCGTTCGTGGCCGCAACAGGAACGAGACATTGGGATTGTGCTTGGCCAGATGCGCGCCGAAGAATCCTCCGACCGACCCAGCCCCGACCATCAGGATCTGTTGCACAGTACGCTCCTTCGTGCCTTAGGTTGAGGACTACTATAGCATGCTGCTCTCGACCGGAAAAAGTAGCGTATAATCGCACGCGCAAGGAGTCACCATGCAAGGTGAGAGCGGCATGCGGGAGGTCAGGGCACGACTCGCGACCGCTCGCGCCGTGACCGTCCTCACCGGAGCCGGCATCTCGGCCGACAGCGGAGTGCCAACATTCCGAGGAGCCGATGGTCTGTGGAGGAACTTCCGGGCGGAGGATTTAGCCACACCGGAGGCTTTCGCGCGAGACCCACGCCTGGTGTGGGAATGGTACAACTGGCGGCGAGAACTGATTGCGACGAAGAGTCCCAACCCCGCCCACTATGCCGTGATGGAGATGGAGAAGCGCTTCTCCGATTTCTGGCTTATCACGCAGAACGTGGACGGGCTCCATAGGGCAGCCGGGTCTCGTAAGCTCTCAGAAATTCACGGCAACATTTGGACGGTCCGGTGCACGAACTGCGGTCAGATCTCAGAAAACCGTGATGTGCCCATCCAGATTCCTCCGTACTGTGCGGATTGCGGCGGATTATTGCGCCCCCACATCGTGTGGTTCGGAGAAGCCCTTCCTGCAGAGCACTTGAGCCGGAGCTACGAAGCCGCTCGGGTCTGTGACCTGTTCGTGATCATCGGCACGTCCGGCATCGTGTATCCGGCCGCCTCGTTCGCGCCGGTCGCCAAGGAGGCGGGGGCCTTCGTCGTCGAGATCAACCTTGATCCCACCCCCCATACAGAGCTCGTGGATGTCTCCTTGCAGGGGCGCGCTAAGGATGTGGTGCTGGAGTTGTTCTCGTAAGGTGCGTCCTCTTTAAATGGTACCAGTCGTGTGTTCTCTGTAGCGATGGGGGCGATCAGTCAGGAACCGGGCAAATTCTCTGGCCCCTCTCATGCGTTGGGTGATCGTACCTTCCTTCATTTTTTGTTCTCTGAGATGCTGTTCAAACTTCTTCAGCGCGTGGCTGATAAATTCCTCGAAGAGGGGCTTCTGAAATGGGAGATTCATGATTCGCGCCCTGGGTTGGATCATGAGATCCTCGCAACTAGTTGAGGCAGTTCTTCCAATGTACGGATCGTCGGCGCCTGATCGGGCTGACGTTTGACCTCGCTTGATCTGGTTGGCTCGCGAGCAATCAGAATCCCGAAGAGTCCTGCCTGACGAGCCCCTTGCACATCGTCCCGCAGGCTGTCCCCTACATGCGCCGCCTCTTCCGGATCTACCGCATGTTTCTCCAAGGCGAGCCGGAAAATCTGGGGAGCCGGCTTGGCTGCATGCGCGAGGCTGGAGATGGTTACCGTCTCGAACAGGTCGGCGAGGCCGAGGCCACGCAGCACATTGAACAGCCGCGTATCGAAATTGGAGATGATGCCCAGTTCGAACCCCTGCTCTTTCAGTCCCTTGAGAACGCCAAGCGTCTCAGGATAGAGCATCCACCGCTCAGGACCGTCGAAGGCGTGAAAGACCTCCTCGAAATAGTCATCGAAGCGCTCGATCATCCCGATACGGTAAAACACGTTATGGACGATGTCGAACCACCAGAGTCGTTCGCACCGTTTGATCTCGCCTGGTTCACTCACCGCGAAGACCGGTGGCGGAGCCTCATGGAAGGCGCGATTGAACGCTTCCTTCACGGCGGCGAGTGACTCACTCGTTCGCTTGAAGCCATATTTTTCCGCATAGCTCACATAAATCTCTCCCACCGAGCCTTTCACATGGAAGAGGGTTCCTGCCGCATCAAAGAAGATGACTTTGACCTTGCTCACGATGGCTCCATCCTGCCGCGCCGGAGTTCTTGAACCGGAATGAAACCCGCTGGGGTGACGCTGTCCGCTGCCCGCAATCGTTCGATGCCGTCTCGGCAGTAGCCCAACGGTAGCCAGCGGCACTGGCCGCAAATGCTCGGCAGGCTGTCGCCCGTGATCGCAGTCCGGATGCGATCCAGAATCTCGCTCCACTGCACGCGGATTCCCGCCTGCAGCCCAAGCAGCCTGAGGACGTGTCGATCCTGCGCGCTCATACTTTCTTCAAACCCTTCACCCCTGAGCGAGCAGCCTGCCGTGGCCAGATGGGGACAGGCTCCGCACACTGTGTCAGGAGCATCCACGACTTCAACCCATTGGTCGGGATGCTCGGCCAGGTCACGGTGAATTCGAGCCAGGTTATCAATAAAGGATGGGCTATACCCCTCACCTCGAAATCCCTGAAGACAGAGGAGTGTGTGGGCCCTCAGCCGAACGCCTGCACGACTCTCATGACCGACGGCATCTCCTGCCACGACGCTTCCCCCTGAGTCCTCGTACGATCCGGTGCTGCGATGAATCACAGCCGCTGCGCGGAGATTGTAAGCACCCTCCGTTGTGAAGTCAAAACGCCGCTCGAATAGCAGGTTTCCTTGACAAAGAGAGGACCCTTTGCTAGCTTCGAATTCATCCAGAATAGTTTAACAATTTTGGTGATTTGCGTGGCCTCCTGCCTCTTCGTTATTGACAGCAGCCCGGCTGTGCGCCGGCTGGTTGAGCAAGCGTCAAGCGCCGAAGGATACGAGGTGACGGCGTTCGATGACGGTCCCTCGGCCCTTGACGCGGCGAAGCGGCGGCGACCTGAGCTGGTCATCGCTGATTATCATCTCGAGGGAATCAAGTTCACCGACTTTTGTGAAGAACTGGATAAACTGGACAGCACTCCGACTATTTCCATTATTTCTCTGATCAACCTTGCGGATCGCCCTAATGAGGAACGTTTGCGTTCGCTCGGCGTCAAAGCATTCCTTAAAAAGCCCATCCAACCAGACCACCTTGGCCAAGCGCTCAAGAAACTCCGGAGCGATACCCAGCAAGCCGCTTCCGCACCGAAGGTAACCACACGGAAAATCAGAACGTGGCCACCCATTTCTCAGGAGACTGCGGAGGATGGTGGCCGGGCGCCGGATCTGGATGACTTGGATGAGGTCGAGACAGCCGACGAGAGCCTAGAGATCAATCCCGTTATCCCACCTGCTCCTTCAAGCAAGCCGAAAGTCGCTGAGATCCCTGTCCAAGCAGGCGCCCGCGAAAAGTCTGAGGCCCCAGCGGAAGATGCCAAACCAGGTCCCTTGCCAACCCCTACCCAGTCCACAGTGGAACAAGTTGAGCGCAGGGTGTCACAACTGGTGCCTGATCTTGTCGCGCGTCTCGTCGCACGGGAGGTCGCCACACAGCTCAAACAGATCGTCCAGTTTGAAATTACGACCCAGCTTGCCACAGCCATTTCGCTTGAGCAGATCACCAAGGTCTTACGCGGTGCTGTGGAACGAGAGCTTCCGACCATTGCAGCCCAGCACATTTCTGAAATGGAACGGACGATCCAACAGAATCTCTCTGATACGGCTGACCAGTCGCTTGAAAAGATCACGGACAAGCTGGTCAGAGAACTCGTGGACCCGACAGTGCGGAAACATCTGCCTGAAGTGGTGCGGCAGCAGCTTGATTCGATGGACCGGCTGGTGAAAGAGGCGGCACGGGAGGCTGCATCCCAGTTCGCCCGTCAAGCGGCGGAAGACATTGTCCGCGAGATGGCAAAGGACACAATCAAGCAGGTGGTGAAAGAGATCGTTCCGGACATGGCCGAAGCTGAAATCAAGAAGGAAATCGAGCGACTGACTGCCTGAACCTGACTACAACCCCGACGCCTATTTCTTCCCGCCT
>Ga0187893_10011167_pt1 | contig 13124 bp, 10 predicted proteins | sample MA1701074metaG_FD_139574 | JGI IMG/M metagenome (GOLD analysis project Ga0187893, IMG submission 139574) | White microbial mat communities from a basaltic lava cave in the Kipuka Kanohina Cave System on the Island of Hawaii, USA - MA170107-4 metaG ...
CGACGACCTCGGATATCTGGCGGTGGAAGACGTGGTCTCCGTCCACGACCTCCACGCCACCATGCTCTACCTCATGGGCATCGACCACACCAAACTCACCTTCAAGTTCCAAGGACGCGACTTCCGGCTGACCGACGTGCACGGCGAGGTGGTGAAGAAGATCCTGGCCTAGGAGTCCGTCCCGAAGCGCTGAGAAGGGAGCCATGCCGATCCAGTCTTTCGCGCCGCGATTCATGAAGATCGGCATCCTGACCGCCGCTCTCCAGGAGTTGACGCCGCGCGCGGTGCGTGATCCGGACCCGGATCGCGCCGTCGAGGACTGGATCGCCTTCGCGCGCGAGCTGGGCGCCGACAACATCCAGCTCTCGGCCGCGCTGCACCCGACGGAGGCCGATGTGCCTCCGGAAGCCATGCTCGATCCCGTGGCCAACACTCTCGATCTCCGCAAGCCGTTCGACCGCTCGCGCGCGGACCGGGTCCTAGCCGCGATGAAAGCGCACCGGATCGGCCTGTCGGACATCCTCTATTCGGATAACCTGCTCCACCACGATCCCGCGATACGCTTGAGAAAGCACGACTTCATGCTGAGGGTGTTCGACGCCGCGGTGCGGCTCGGGCTCGATGCGGTGTGTGGGTTCGTGGGGCGGAACCAGGCCCTCAGCATGGACCAGAACCTCCTCGACTTCGAGGAGAGCTTCATCCCGCTGCTGAACGAGGCCAAGGCACGCGGGCTCGTATACCGGAACGAGCAGTGCCCGATGCCCGGCTGGACGACCGGCGACAACTTCCACAACAACATCGCCTACACCCCGGGCACCTGGATCGCCCTTCATCGGATCTGCGAGAAGCACGGCGTGGGCGACCATCTCCGCATCCACTACGACCCCTCCCACGCCATCCTGATGGGCCAGGACACTCGGTCGCTGTTCCAGTATCTGAAGGACTGCGGCTACGCGTTCCTCATCGCCGGCTTCCACGTCAAGGGGCAGGTGATCGATGCGAAAGGCGTCTCCGCCTGGGGTTACGGCGGCCAGACGATCCAGCGCGGCGACTGGAAAGGCGGCAAGCCCTCGCCCGATCCCGCCGACCAAGCCAAGGCGTGGCGGAAGCAGACGGTGTTCGCGGAGCACGAGCTGCCGGGCACGGCCCGGCACGACCCTCTCGCGTACCTGCAGAACCGCAGCGTCGATTGGCTCGACCACCAGCTCGCGGCGCGCGAGCTGCTCCCCCTGGACATCGTGAACACGCACCTCGTCGTCGAGCACGAGTACCCGAAGGCGAGGATCCAGGACAAGGAACGCCTGGCGCCGATCCTTGCCGGCTCCATCGCGTTCACGCGCAAGATCGATGAGGCAGCCGCCTGCATGTACGCGTTGCAGGGCGAGGTGCTGGCAGCCCAGGACATCCCGACCCAGGGGTTCGGAAGAGAGCGCTATCGCTCCTGAAAGGGTGAGGCCGATGCACCCGCGCGTGGTCCAGATCTCGCTCGACCTCACCGACCTCGACGAGGCCGTGGACACGGCACGCATCGCCGTGGAAGCCGGAGTCGACTGGCTCGAGGCCGGGACGCCGCTCATCCTGGCGGAGGGCCTCCGCAGCGTCAAGGTCTTGCGCGCTGCCTTCCCCCGCCATCCGATCGTCGCCGACCTCAAGACGATGGACGGCGGGTACCTCGAAGCGGAGATGATGGCGCGTGCCGGAGCCACGCACGTCGTGGTCATGGCCCGCGCGCACGCGGAGACGATCAAGGCCACGGTGAAGGCGGGCCGCGACCACGGCATCAAGGTCATGGGGGACAACCTCGGCTGCGAGGACAAGGTTGCGGCGAGCCGGATGATGGAGCAACTCGGGGTCGACTACCTCGTCCATCACACCGGCTATGACGAGCGCAACGGGGCCGCCGCCGCGGGGCGGAAGCGGCTGAGCCCCCTCGACGATCTCGATGCGGTCGTGAAGGCGGTCCGTATCCCGGTTCAGGCCGTCGGCGGCCTGACCATCGAGGAGGCCATCGAGATGCCGAAGCGAGGGGCGCCTCTCGTCGTCCTCGGCGCACCCCTGACCATCGCGGCCGATTCCTTCAACGTGGCCGCCGGCGACTTGAAGGGCCTGCTCACCGAGATCGCGCGCAGGATCCACGCGTGACCGGCGTGATGACCGGCCTCGTGCACTACGCTCTCCAGCCGCAGGCGGTCGAGCTGCGCGAGATGGCCGTACCCGACGTCGGCGAGGAGGACGTCCTGCTCCGGGTCGGAGCGGTCAGCGTGTGCGGGAGCGACGTCCACCAGTATCACAACACGCAAAGCTGGCTGGTCACCGTGCCCGTCGTCCTCGGCCACGAGTTCGGGGGGCAGGTGGTCCGGGTGGGCAAGGGCGTCCGCGGCTTCAAGGAAGCTGACCGCGTCGTGTCGGAGACGGCGGCCTCGATCTGCGGCGAATGCGTCTACTGCCGCAGCGGCGAGTACAACCTGTGCCCGCAGCGCTCCGGCTTCGGTTACGGCACGCACGGGGGCATGGCCGAGTTCGTGCGCGTGCCCGCCCGCTGCCTGCACCACATTCCCGATTCGCTGCCTTTCGAGCGGGCTGCGCTCACGGAGCCTTGCTGCGTCGGCTACAACGCCGTGGCGGTCAAGAGCCGCGTGCGGCCCGGAGACGTGGTGGTGGTGCTCGGGCCCGGTCCCATCGGGCTGATCGCGGCCGAGACGGCGCGGATCAGCGGCGCCGGTACCGTGATCGTCGCCGGCACGAGCCGCGATGCATCCCGGCTGGACGCCGCCCGCGCCCTGCGAGTGACCGACGCCGTCGACATCGAAGCGACGAGCCTCCTCGACCTCGTTCGAAACCTCGGGGATGGCCTGGGCGCGGACCTGGTGGTCGACGCGAGCGGGACCTCCATCGCGCTCAAGCAGGCGCTGGACATCGTGCGTCCGGGCGGACAGGTCACGAAGGTGGGATGGGGACCACAGCCGCTGCGTTTCTCGCTCGATCCGCTCGTCCAGAAGGCCGTCACGCTTCAAGGCAGCTTCAGCCATACTTTCAAGAACTGGGAGCAGGTGGTCCGGCTGCTGGCGCAAGGCCAGATCAACCTCGCCCCGATCGTCAGTTGCGTGTCGCCGCTGGGTGGTTGGAAAGACTGCTTCGAGGGGATGCACACGGGGCGTTACGTCAAAGCGGTGCTCCAGCCGTGAGGCCCCCGCATGCCTAGGCTGAGCGTCTTCCCGAAATGCTACATGGACGCGCTCTGCGTCTCGAAAACGATGACGCTGTTCGAGTGGATCGAGCTGGCCGCTACGCTCGGGGTGGATGGCATCGAGATGTACCCCCGCTTCTTCGAAAGCTTCGAGCCAGGGTACCTCCGGCGCGTGAAGCAACAGCTCGACCGGTTCGGCCTCGAGGCGCCGATGATGTGCGCCTCGCCCGATTTCACCCAGCCCGATCCGTCGGCCCGTCGTGCGGAGGTCGAACGGGAAAAGCACATGATCGACGTCACGGCCACGCTCGGGGGCCGGCTCTGCCGCGTGCTCTCCGGGCAGCGGCGCGACGGTGTCTCGCGCGCGGACGGAGTGCGATGGACGGTCGAGTGCATCACGGCGCTGCTGGAGCCAGCCGCGTCTCGCAACGTCGTGCTCAACATCGAGAACCACTACAAGGACGGCTACTGGCGTCATCCCGAGTTTGCTCAGCGGCTCGACGTATTCCTGGAGATCATCGGCCAGATCGACTCGCCCTGGTTCGGCGTCAACTACGACCCGTCCAACGCGATCGTGGCCGGAGACGACCCCCTGGAGGTGCTGGCCGCCGTGAAGGACCGCGTCGTCAGCATGCACGCGTCCGACCGTTACCTGACGAGCGGGACGCTCGAGGATCTCGCGCAGCAGGACGGGTCGGTCGGCTATGCCCGTAACCTGAGCCACGGCGTCATCGGCAAGGGCCTCAACGACTACGACGCGATTTTCAGGGCGCTGCGCGAGCGGGGCTTCGAGGGCTGGATCTCGATCGAGGACGGCGAGAACGGCATGGACGAGCTACGGGACTCCGTGCGGTTCCTGCGCGCGAAGATGGCGGAGCATTTCTGAGCACGCCGCGCCTGGCGAATCGCGTCGCCGTGGTCACCGGCGCCACGTCCGGGATGGGCGAGGGCATCGCGCGCCTGTTCGCGGCCGAAGGCGCGCAAGTGGTCATCGGGGATAGCAGCGACGGCACCGGCGAAGCGGCTGTGGCCAGTATCGCGCGGGAAGGCGGGCAGGCTGTCTTCGTGCGCGCCGACGTCCGAAACGAGAGCGAGTGTCGCGCGCTGATCGACCGGACGGTCGAGAAGTTCGGCCGCATCGACGTGCTGGTCAACAATGCGGGCATCAGCACGCGCGGCACGATCGAGAGTACGACCGCCGCGACCTGGGACGACGTCTTCGCCGTCAACGTGCGCGGGCCCTTCCTCTGCACGCAGCAGGCCGTCAAGCACATGAAGGAGAAGCGTGGCGGGTCGATCGTCAACATCGGGTCGATCAACGCCTACATCGGTGAGCCCAAGCTGAGCGCATACTCAGCCTCCAAAGCCGCGCTGATGACCTTCACCAAGAACTCGGCGAGCTATCTCAGCCGGTACAGGATCCGCGTCAACCAGATCAATCCCGGCTGGACGCTCACGGCGAACGAGCACCGCCTCAAGCTGGAGGAAGGCAAGGGCGAGCGTTGGGCGGAGGAGGCCGTGCGTACACGGCCCTTCGGGCGTCTTCTCGTTCCCCGCGACGTCGCGCTGGCCGCCGTCTATTTCGCCAGCGACGAGAGCGAATGCGTGACCGGCTCCGTGCTCGACCTCGAGCAATACCCGGTGGGAGCACCGCCGAATTGGTAGACACTAAGGTCTCCGAGGCGCAACGCCGTCGCCTGTTCGTCGCGAGCTGTATGGCGCTGACCGCCACCGCGGCCACGTTCGCGATCCGCGGCGAGATTCTCGGCGACCTTCGCACGACCTTCTCTCTCAGCAACGAGGATCTCGGCAAGGCGGCCGGGGCCTGGGCGTACGGCTTCACCCTGTCGATCTTCATCGGCGGGCAGCTCGTGGACGTCCTGGGGATGAAGCGGATCGTGGCCGTCGCCTTCCTCATGCACGTCGTCGGAGTGACCCTGACCCTCTTCGCGAGCGGCTTTTGGACGCTGTTCTCGGGAACGCTCTGCGTGGGCCTGGCGAACGGGCTGGTTGAGGCCTTCGTCAATCCGCTGACGGCCACCACCTATCCCGATCGGAAGACCGAAAGGCTGAACCTGCTTCACGTCTGGTTCCCAGGAGGCATTGTGATCGGTGGGCTCGTGGCCTTCGGCCTCGGCCTGATGAGCTTCAACTGGCAGGTCAGGATGGCCTTCCTACTCGTGCCGACGCTGCTCTACGGTGCGCTGTTCCTCGGCCAGGAGTTCCCGGCGACCGAAAGGGTCCAGCAAGGGGTCAGCACCAGCGCGATGTACAGGGCGGTCCTCCGTCCTCTCTTCCTCGTCGTCGTCTTCTGCATGATCCTGACGGCGTCGATCGAGCTCGCGACGAACCAGTGGATCGCGTACATCCTCTCGAATACCGCGGGCATGGCGGCGGGGGGCATCCTCGTCCTGGTGTGGATCAATGGCCTCATGGCGGTCGGCCGCTGGTTCGCCGGCCCGATGGTCCACCGCCTCTCGCCGATCGGCCTCCTCATCGCCTCGGCCGCGGTATCGGCGATCGGACTCATCGGGCTGAGCCTCGCCGATTCCGCGTGGACGGCGATCGGAGCCGCCACCGTTTTCGCCATTGGCATCTGCTACTTCTGGCCGACGATGCTCGGCGTCACCAGCGAGAGGTTCCCCGACGGGGGTGCCCTGGCCCTTGCCATCGTGTGCGGGACCGGAACCCTGTCCGCGGCGATATTCACCTGGATTCTGGGCGGGCTGTACGATCGGGCGGGGCCACGAATGGCCCTGCGCTACATGGCCGTCCTGCCTGTCCTTCTGATCGCCATCTTCTCGGTCATATGGCTACATGACAGGCGAAGGGGCGGCGGCGGTGTCCGGGTTACCGCGCCGGAGATCCCGTCTGCGCGAATCAACGGCGGATAGAAGCGTCCTTTCTCACGCAATAAGTCCTGACTCCACCTTGAATCAGCGAGGTCAGGCGGGTTCGCTGCACGACGAGGGCGCGAGAACGCAGCCGGCTGATCGAGACGCGTTCGATGTCCACATCCCCGCCCACCGCCCATCGTGTCTCCGTCCAAGGCAGGGAAGCCTACCCTGTAGCCGCGAGTGGGCGTTCCGGAATGGACCAAGCGTCGCGCCGCGGGATCTCCCGCACTGGAGCTTCCCGACGCTTCCCTCGACGCTGTGGTCCAACCTCATCCTGGCCGTGATCCCCGACCCGGTATGCCTCCGCCCGCCCGCGTTATCAAGCCCGGGGGCCACATCCGTCTTCGACAAGTTCTTGGCCGACGGAGCGCGGCCCTCGCTGGCGCGACGCCTCGCCAACGCCCTCTTCGAGCCTCCTGGTCACCGACATCAAACGGACGATGGGCGAGATCCTGACGGGCTCCGGGACGAGCCTGATTCGCGACGAGCCCGTTGCTTTCGGTGGCCCCTTCTGCGTGATCCTGCTGCGAAAGCCTTGAACGCCGGGGTTGGGTGAGGGAGAATACGGCCGTGGGCGCGACCATCGAGGTCTTGCCGGACCTTTCGGAGGACTACGCGCTCACGGCCGAGCAGGTGCGCGACTTCCTGCGGGACGGCCACGTGCTACTGCGCGGCCTGGCCTCGGCCGCCGAGGTCGCGCTCTTCCGGCCCGTAATCCTCGAGGTCCTCCGCTCGGTCGTCGAGGAACGCGACTCGCAGGGACGGATCGACGACTACAGCGCGCTGTTCACCCAGGTGACGAACGCCTGGCGGAAGAGCGAGGCGGTCCGGCGCTTCGCCTTCGCCCGGCGCTTCGCGAAGGCCGCCGCCGAGCTCATGGGTGTGGCGGGCGTGCGGCTCTACCACGACCAGGCCCTCATCAAGCGGCCCGGGGGCCAGGCGACACCCTGGCACCAGGACCAGTACTACTGGCCGCTCAACACCGAGGACACGATCACTATGTGGATGCCCCTGGTGGACGTCACGACGGACATGGGGCCCATGATCTTCGCCAGCACGTCCCATCGCTCGGGCTACAGGGCCGACCGGCCCATCTCCGACGCGACCGCGGCAGCTGTGGCGCGACTCGTCTCGGAGCGGGGCCTCCCGCTGACGAGCGCGGAGCTGCGGGCCGGGGACGCCAGCTTCCATTCCGGCCTGACGTTGCACTCCTCCCATGCCAACCGCAGCGCGACGGCCCGCGAGGTCATGACGGTCATTTACTTCGCCGAGGGAACGCGCCTCAAGGAGCCGGAGAACGAGCACCAGCGTGTGGACATGGAAGTTTTCGTGCCCGGCCTCGGCCCCGGGGACCCGGCGGCGAGCCCCTTGAACCCGCTGCTCTATCGCCGGTAGCGGCCCGACCTGGAGGGTGTCCAAGTAGCCTCTCGCTGCAACGTTCCATACCTCGTCGCGGTGGAGGCGGGCCTCTCGGGCAGAGAGTCGCCGACATGGCCACTGATGACGCCCTGGCCCGCTTGCTGGCACTCTTCTAATCCGCGACCTGGCTGAATCCCCGGCGCGAGAGGTCCCAGTGGATGACGCCGGCCGCCGCGGCCCCCACCGCCAGGAAAGGTAGGCTGTCGGCGTAGTCCCCGAAGATCAGCCTCCCCACGGCGAAGAGCATCGAGTAGACCAGGACGACACCCGCGGCCCAATCGACGAAGAGCCAGCCCAAGCCGACGTCGGGCTTCACTTCGGGAAGTGCCCTGGCCACGGGCCCCCAGCCCGGGCCTCCCGGGTGGACGCGACGGTAGAACGCTTCGAGCGTGGCCCGCTCGGTGGGCGGCGTCACGAGGGTGACCAGCACCCACGCCACGGTAGAGACGCCGACGATGTAGTAGAGCGACTCAGGGAACTTCACACCCCCCCAGGACTGAAGCGCACCATAGGTGAGGAAGGCGGCGACCATGGCCGTGATCTCGCTCCAGGCACTGATCCGCCACCAGAACCACCGCAGGATGAGCACGAGACCCAGGCCCGCCGAGGCCTGTAGGATGAACGCCCAGGCTCCTTCGATGGTGGTGAGCAGCGGAGTCGCGAGGAGCGAGGCGAGCATCAGGAGCAGCGTCGTGGCGCGCGAGACGAGTACGAGCTCGCGCTCGTCGGCCTGCTTGCGGAGGAAGCGACGGTAGAAGTCGTTGATCACGTACGACGTCCCCCAGTTGAGCTGCGTCGCGATCGTGGACATGTAGGCGGCGAAGAAGGCGGCCACCAGCATCCCCTTGAGCCCCGGCGGAAGGTAATCCCGCATGGCGAAGACGTAGCCGAGCTTCCTGTCCTCGGGGCTGAGGTCCGGATAGAGGACGAGCGAGGCGAGGCCCACGAGGATCCAGGGCCAGGGGCGAACGCAGTAGTGGGCGACGGTGAACCAGAGCGTGGCGAAGAGCGCGTGCCTCTCGTCCTTCGCCGACATCATGCGCTGCGCGATGTAGCCGCCTCCGCCCGGCTCCGCCCCGGGGTACCACGTGGACCACCACTGCACGGCCACAAAGGCGAGGAACGCGCTCAGGGTGAGGGTCAGCGCGCGTCCCGCCCCGCCGGCCTCGCCGAGGACCGGAGCGAAGCGCAGCGTCCAGTCCGGAAGTTTCGCCTCCAGACCTGCGATCCCTCCCACTTGAGGAAGGACCACGAAAGCCATGACGATCGTGCCTGCCATGGCCAGGACGAACTGGAAGGCATCGGTGATGGTGACCCCCCACAGGCCTGAGAGCGCCGAATAGACGGCCGTCACGGCCAGAGAGAGCCCCACGTAGAGCAGGACCCTGTTCCGAGGGATGCCGAACATCCCTTCAAGGATCGAGGCCATGGCCAGGTTCACCCAGGCCATGACGACGCAGTTCATGAAGAGGCCGATGTACAGGGCGCGGAAACCACGGAGGAAGGCCGCCGGCTTGCCCGAGTAGCGCAGCTCGACCAGCTCCACGTCCGTGAGGATCCCCGCGCGCCGCCACAGACGCGCGAAGAAGAAGACCGTGAGGACGCCGCCGACGGCCATGTTCCACCAGAGCCAGTTGCCCGCGATGCCGTTCTTCGCCACGAGTTCCGTCACGGCCAGGGGCGTGTCGGCGGCGAAGGTGGTGGCCACCATCGAGGTTCCCGTCAGCCACCAGGGGAGGTTCCGTCCCGAGAGGAAAAACTCCTGGAGGCTGCTGCCGGCGCGCTTTGTGAAGTAGAGGCCCACGGCTGCGCTCGCCACGAAATAGAGAGCGACGAGGGTCCAGTCAAGGGCGGTCATGCGGTCCTCCGCGCGGGATACTCGCGCGCGCGCCGCGTATTTCACCATGGAACCTCGCGGCCGGGGAGGGCGATTCTCTTCAGGCCGGTCGGGCTCGCGGCGTCGTCGTTCGTCCGTCCCCACTCGGTTCCGCGGTCACGTCCACTAGGCGAGCCCAGCGACAGCGGGGACGACGCCCCCTTCGACCGCCCGAGCCGGGGAGCGTAGCGTGGGACTGGAGGAAGGGGGAGCGAAAGGGAGCGGCGAAGGACTCCCAAGCCCGTCCGCATGGTCCGCGGCTGGGAAAGCCAGGTGCGAGCCACCCTCCAAAGGCCCAGCTCGCCGCATCGGAGCGAGGTCTCGCCACTGGCGTCGACTTCGCGCGCGCGGCACACACTGCGCGCTGGGGCACTCCTGCGGCCACTACCGCGTCACGGCGACCTCCATCGGGCGCAGCGCGGCTTGACGAGGAACGTAGAATTTGGTGCCCGTGCGTGTAGGACTCATGCCAGCCCGCCTTCCCGCGATCGCCCTCGCGCTGGCGGTGGCCGCCACGGAAGCCGACGGGGCGGAGCTTAGACCCCTCTGGAACGGCAAGGACCTCACCGGCTGGACGCAAGTCGGCCCCGGGCAGTTCGTCGTGGAAAACGGCGTTCTCAGGACCAGCGGCGGCATGGGCTTGCTCTACTGGAGCGGCGGCAAGCTCGGCAACGGCGTGATCCGCGTCGTCTACAGGACCGAGAAAGCGGACACGAATGGCGGCGTTTTCATTCGCATCCCGGAAGCACCCACCGAGCCCTGGATGCCCGTGAATCGTGGCTATGAAGTCGAGATCGACGACTCGGGCAAGGAGTATGGGGCCACCGGCGTCCTCTACTCGCTCACGAAGGCGAAGGCCCGAGCGGGCAGGCCTGGGGAATGGAACACCCTAGAGATCACGCTGGACGGGCCGCGCACCCGCGTGACCGTCAACGGCGAGCTGGTCACCGACTACACCGAGGGCGAACCCGTACCCGAGAAGAAGGAACGGTGGGAACCCGACCGCGGTCCGCGGCCGCGGGAAGGGTTTATCGGCCTGCAGAACCACGCGGAAAAGGACATCGTCTTCTTCAAGGAGGTCAGCTTCCTGCCCCTGCGGAAGTAGGGCTTCCGCCCGCGTCCGCCCTGCAACGAAATCTCCTTTCTTCGTGGAAGAAAGCTCATGGCCTCCGATTCACCCTGTGGTTAGGATGACTTGTGTCGCGTTCGGGCTGTCTGCCACATAGACCCAGGCCTCAGGAGCTGGAGGCACCCACCCCGGATTCCCGATGAGCCCCCTTCGCCCAGTGCCCATTGCTCTTGCTGGCCTGAGCGGCTTAGTGCTGCACATGGCGATGTCGTTCGCCCGCGCGGCGGAGGTCGCCACTGCGGGCGGCCCCGACTTCGCCCGTGAGGTACAGCCGATCCTGGCCGCCGCGTGCGTGCGCTGCCACGGCGCGGACAAGTCACTCGGTTTCCTCCGCCTCGACACGCGAGAGGGCTTCCTTGAGGGCGGCCGCTCGGGGCCGGTGGTCGTGGCCGGCGACCCCGACGCGAGTGCGCTGGTCGCGCTGGTGACCCACGAGGATCCGGTGAAGCGCATGCCGCCGGAGTCGGACCCGTTGATCCCGGCGGAGATCGAGACGTTGCGCCGCTGGGTCCAGGCCGGCGCGCACTGGCCCGAGGGAGTGACCATCAGCGTGGCGGCGGCGGCGGCCCCTTCGCGCGTGATGGCCGTGAAGCACGATGCGTCGCACTTGAGCTTCAACCGCGACGTGCGACCTATCTTCTCCGACAACTGCTTCGCTTGCCACGGACCCGACCGGAACACGCGCCGGAGAGGCCTGCGCCTCGACCGTGAGGAGGTGGCCAAGGCGCCTCTTCCATCTGGTCTGGTGGCGATCGTGAGCGGCAAGCCCGACCAGAGCGAACTCATCAGGCGCGTCCTGCACCCGGAAGAGGAGCGGCGGATGCCGCACGTGTCGTCGGGCAAGCCGCGGCTCACGGCCGAGCAGATCAAAACCCTGCGTCGCTGGATCGCGGAAGGCGCTTACTGGGAGCCGCATTGGGCCTACATCCCGCCTACGCGTCCGAAGCCCCCCCTGGTCAAGCGGGCCGGCTGGCTCAGCGGCCCGGTGGACAGTTTCATCCTGGAGCGGATCGAAGGGCAGGGCCTCGCGCCCTCGCCGGAGGCCTCCCGCAGTGAGCTGCTGCGGCGCTTGAGCTTCGACCTGACCGGCCTCCCGCCCACACCGGATGAGGCGCGCCGGTTCGAGGAGGACCGGCGCGAGGGCGCGTACGAGCGCCAGGTACAACGCCTCCTTGGGTCGCCGCGGTTCGGTGAGCGGATGGCGGTCTTCTGGCTGGATCTCGTCCGCTACGCGGACAGCGTCGGCTATCACAGCGACCTCGAGCGCCCGATGTGGCGGTACCGCGATTGGGTGGTGGCGGCTTTCAACCGCAACCTACCGTTCGACCGTTTCACCGCCGATCAGCTCGCGGGCGACCTGGCGCCGGATGCGGGTTTCGACGAGAAGATCGCCACCGGTTACAACCGGCTGCTGCAGACGACGGACGAAAGCGGCGCCCACCCGAAGGAGTACCGTGCGATCTACCTGGCGGACCGCGTGCGGAACCTCTCTTCGGTCTGGCTCGGCGCGACCGTGGGCTGCGCGCAGTGCCACGATCATAAATTCGACCCGTACCACGCCAGGGACTTCTACAGCCTCGGGGCCTTCTTCGCCGATGTGAAGGAGACTCCGGTGGAGGGACAGGCGCTCGACTACCTTCCCGATCCCGCACAGAAGGTCGGCATCGACGCCGCCGAGGCCGAGATCATGCGCCTGCGCGAGGCGTTCGAGGCTGCGACTCCGGAGCGGGCGGCGGCGCAGGCGGTGTGGGAGAAGGCATTCCTCGCACGACGCAGCCCGCGCTTCACGGCCCTGGAGCCGGTCGAAGCTGCGTCAGAAAATGGGACGCGCGTCATGATCGAAGCCGTGGCGCGATCGATCCTCGCTGCCACGTCCAACGGGCCCAAGCCGCCCCGCGACACCTATACGGTGCGCTTCACGACCCCGCTCCCGAGCATTACCGCGCTGCGCCTCGAAGCCCTGATCTCATACCACGAGAACGCCCTGCCGCAGGCCGGCCCGGGCCGCTCTGCGACCGGTGGTTTCGTGGTCTCCGAGATGGAGGTACGGGACGCCGCCGGCCAGCGGCTGAAGCTGCGGAACGCCTCGTCGTCGCTGCCCGACGATCCGTCGGGCAGCATGGGCGCGGCCCACGCCATCGATGGGCGCGTGGACACGGGCTGGGGGCTCGCCGCCGCCGACGGCGAGAGCCACCGTCTCGTCGTCGAGCTGGAGGCGCCGTTGGGCACGGGTGCCGAGACCACCATCACCTTGACCCTTCGCCAGAACGCCGGTGGCCTCCGAACGCTGGGCCGCTTCGCGCTCTCGGCGACGACCGATCCGCTTCCCGTGCGGGCCGAGCCTGGACCCGAGCCCAACAAGGAGGTGCTGGCCGCCCTCGCTGTCGAGCCCGCATTGAGGACGAAGGAACAGAGCACGGAGGTCGCGACGTTCTGGCGGAGTGCGGCGCCGGAGCTGGCCACTCTTCGCGCGCAGCTCCGCGTCGCGGAGGGGAGGAAGCGGGCGCTGCTCGCACTCGTGCCCAGCTCCTACATCACGACCCTTCAGCCGCCCGACGAAGTCCGCGTCCTGCCTCGCGGCAACTGGCGCGACGAATCGGGGGAGGTCGTCTCGCC
>Ga0187893_10011168_pt1 | contig 13124 bp, 14 predicted proteins | sample MA1701074metaG_FD_139574 | JGI IMG/M metagenome (GOLD analysis project Ga0187893, IMG submission 139574) | White microbial mat communities from a basaltic lava cave in the Kipuka Kanohina Cave System on the Island of Hawaii, USA - MA170107-4 metaG ...
GAGCGGCACACGGGCAAGGATCTCGGCGATGCGCTCATCCGGGTCGTCGACCAGCAGGCCGACCTTCATGACGCCGGCGGGAACGGCCGCGGCAAGGTCAGCGGCGGTCTCCGGCGTCACGGCGCGCGGGCTCGGCGCATAGAAATTGAAACCGACGAAGGCGGCACCGCCGGAGACGGCCGCCTCGACCGCGGCCGCACTGTTGACGCCGCAGATCTTCGCCCGGACCGGCATGGCGCTAGGCGGCCGGCGCCGCCGCGACGATCTCGGCGGCGATGCGTCGCGCCGCGACCGCCGGATCGGGCGCCGCCGTGATCGGCCGGCCGATGACCAGGTAGTCGGCGCCGCGTTGGGCGGCCTCGGCCGGCGTCATCACCCGCTTCTGGTCGCCGGCAGCGGCCCAGGCCGGACGAATGCCCGGAACCACCAGTAGGAAATCGGCGCCGCACTCGGCGCGCAGCGGCTCGATCTCGTGCGGCGAGCAGACGACGCCGTCGAGACCGCAGCGCCGCGCCAGCGCCGCCAGCCGCCGCGCCTGATCGGCGATCGGGCCTTGCTGCCCGATGGCATCCATGTCCTGCTCGGCAAGACTGGTGAGCACGGTGACGCCGATGATTCGCGGGCGCCCGATCCCGCCTTTCGCCGCTGCCTCGCCGGCCGCGTCGGCCGCCGCGCGCAGCATCGCGCCGCCGCCGCCGGCATGCACGGTCAGCAGCGCCGGCCGCAGCGGCACCACCGCCCGCACGGCTCCGGCGACCGTATTGGGGATGTCGTGAAGCTTGAGGTCGAGAAACAGCGGCACGGCGCCGCCCGGCGCCACGGTGCGGACGCCGCCGGGTCCGTTGGCGGCAAAGAACTCGAGCCCCAATTTGATCCCGCCGACGGCCTCCTTCGTCGCTGCGGCTTGAGCCGAGGCGACCGTGACGTCGGTCGTGTCGATGGCGAGGAAGATCTGCGTCGTCATGCGGCGGCCCTTTCGCGATGCCGGCCGCTTTTACCGCACCGGGCCGTCAGTGGCCAGCGAGGCGTTGGGCGATGTCCTCGGCGTCGCCGGCGCCGGTGACGGCATCCGCCACCAGCTCGCCGGTCAGGGCGCCGAACTTGAAGCCATGGCCGGAGCAGGCGCTGATGATCCACAGCTTGTCGCGCTGCTCGAAGATGAAGCGGTCGTCGGGCGTGATCGCATAGAAGCAGCTGCGCATGGTCTTCACGTGATAGGTGCCAAGATCGGCGATGGCGCCGCGCAGATGGCTCATCAGCTGCGCCGCCTCGTCGCTGGCCACGCTGCGGTCGCGTTCGGGATCGGCCGGCCGGCGGTGGGCGCCGATGCCGACCTTGAGATTGGTGCCGCCAACCGGCGGCACGGCATAGATCTCGCCGGCGGCGCCCAGTTCGACGATGGCCGGTGCCGTCGCCCACGTCGCGATCAGCCGCAGCGGCGGCTCGAGATAGAGCAGGACGTTGCGCACCGGCGTCAGGCGGCTCGCATAGTCCGGCACGAGCCGGGTGATCCAGGCGCCGGCCGCGATCACCACTGCATCGGCGCTTCTGGACGTTCCGTCTTTCAGGTGGATCGTGCCGCGTGCGGCATCGACGCCGACGACCGGGCTGTTGGCGTGGCGCTGGACCTGGAGGTTGGCCAGCAGCGTGATCAGGTCCGTGAGGATCCGCTCGGCGAACAGCACGCCGCCGCGCCGGGTGCGGATGGCGTAGGCGGCGCGCGTCAGCAGGAACGGCCAGCGGCGCGCCACCTCCTTCGAATCGAACCGCTCATAGGGCAGGCCGACCATGTCCAGCGTGCGCCGTGCGCGGTCGGTCCAGTCGTCGACGCGAGTCGAGATGGCCAGCGCCCCCGTCTCGGCATAGTGCCGGCGGCCGATCGCCGTCCATAGCCGCTCCCAGGCAGCGAAGGCGTCGTCGACCATGCGGCAATAACCGGGCTGATCGGGATAGAAGTGGCGGATCAGGCGGTGCTCGTCATGCGATGCGCCGAGGGTGTTGGGCAGCCCGGACTGATCGAACACCTCGACCTTGTGGTCGGCGCGCGCCAGTGCCCAGGCGGTGCACAGGCCGACGATCCCTCCGCCGACAACAAGGACGTGCATGGAACCTCCTGCCTGGCCGCCGTGTGCGGGCAGCGGGCTAGCGGCCGGCGACGAGCTTGGCGCGGTGCGGCTGGCCGGCGTCGATGACGGTGACCGGCGCGGCCGGCTGGTCGCGCCGCAGTTCCTCGACCTGCCGCATCAGCGCCGCGTTCCGATAGGCGAGGTCGCGCGCCTGCCGGCGCCGGTCATGCCCGGCGAGCCAGGCGATGCAGGCGCCGGCCACGAATCCGATGAACAGGGCAACGAGGACGATCGCGAACACCGGCACCCGACCCGACCAGAAGCCGATCTCGATTTCGACGTCCGCGGCGTTGAAGACGGTGAACAGGATGGCCGCGACCGTCAGAATGAGAACCGAAATGATCCAGGCAGACCGCTTCATCGCCGGCCCGATGACGACGTTGGCAGTCCTGGCGCGCGGGACGGCGACTCAGGAATCCTGCAGCTCCTCGCCATCGGTCTCTTTGCCGTTGAGCCGATCGCGGAGCTGCTTGCCGGTCTTGAAGAACGGGATGGTCTTCTGCGACACAGGCACGGGCGCGCCGGTCCGCGGATTGCGGCCCAGGCGGGCCTCGCGCTTCTTGACGGAAAAGGCTCCGAAGCCGCGCAGCTCGACCCGGTCCCCCCGGGCCAGCGCCGTCGAGATCTCATCGAAAATGGTGCTGACGATGCGCTCCACATCGCGGTGATACAAATGTGGATTGAGTTCGCCAATGCGGAGAATCAGCTCCGACTTCGTCATGATGGGCAGCCCCCTGGAAGCCCGTAGCAAGACCACGAATGTTCGCCAAAGGTGCCAAACCTAACCCCCAGCGTCAAGGATAACCCTCTCAAATATCTCTGTTTTCTCTGTGATCTTTGGGCGGCCTGACAAGCGAAAGGGCCCGGCTTGGCGGCCGGGCCCCTGATCTGGCGAGGCGGATGTCAGGACTTGGCTTCGTCCCCGGCCTCCTCGGCCTTGCCCTTGGCCCCGGCTTTCTTGCCCTTGGGGTCGCCGGCATCGGCCCGGGTCTTCTGGGCCTTGGACAGAGCCGCACCGAGGATGTCGCCAAGGCTGGCGCCGGAGTCGGAGGAGCCGTAGTCGGCCATGGCCTGCTTGTCCTCGTCCACCTCGCGCGCCTTGATCGAGAGCGACAGCTTGCGGGTCTTGGAATCGATGGCGGTGATCTTGGCGTCGACCTTCTCGCCGATGGCGAAGCGGTCGGCCCGCTGGTCGCCGCGCTCGCGCGCCAGGTCGGCCTTGCGGATGAAGCCGGTGATGCCGTCGCCGAGCGATACCTCGATGCCGTTGTCCTGCACCGCGGTCACCGTGCAGGTGACGACGTCGCCCTTCTTGTGCTGGCTGGCGGCGGTCGCGAACGGATCGTCCGACAGCTGCTTGATGCCCAGGCTGATGCGCTCCTTCTCGACGTCGACGTCGAGGATCTTGACCTTGACCAGGTCGCCCTTCTTGAAGCCTTTGATGGCTTCCTCGCCGGACTTCTGCCAGTCGAGGTCGGAGAGATGCACCATGCCGTCGATCTCGCCGGGCAGGCCGACGAACAGGCCGAACTCGGTGATGTTCTTGACCTCGCCCTCGAGCTCGGTGCCGACCGGCTGCTTCTCGACGAAGCTCTGCCACGGATTGTCGAGGCACTGCTTCAGGCCCAGACTGATGCGCCGCTTCTGCGGATCGACGTCGAGCACCATCACCTCGACCTCCTGGCTGGTCGAGACGATCTTGCCGGGATGGACGTTCTTCTTGGTCCAGCTCATCTCGGAGACATGCACCAGGCCCTCGATGCCCGGCTCCAGCTCCACGAAGGCGCCGTAGTCCGTGATGTTGGTGACGCGCCCCGTATACTTCGCGCCGACCGGATACTTGACTTCCACGCCCTCCCACGGATCGGCCTCGAGCTGCTTCATGCCGAGCGAGATGCGCTGGGTCTCCGGATTGAATCGGATCACCTGCACCTTCACGGTCTGTCCGATATGCAGCGCCTCCGACGGATGGTTGATTCGCCGCCAGGCAATGTCCGTCACGTGCAGCAGTCCGTCGACGCCGCCGAGATCGACGAAGGCGCCGTAGTCGGTCAGGTTCTTCACCACGCCCTGCAGCACCTGGCCTTCCTTCAGGCTGGCGATCAGGTCCGAGCGCTGTTCCGCGCGGCTCTCCTCGAGCACGGCGCGGCGCGACACCACGATGTTGCCGCGCGAGCGGTCCATCTTCAGTATCTGGAACGGCTGCGGCGTGCCCATCAGCGGCCCGACGTCGCGCACCGGACGGATGTCGACCTGGCTGCCCGGCAGGAACGCCACGGCGCCCGAAAGGTCGACCGTGAAGCCGCCCTTCACGCGGCCGAAGATAACGCCGGTGACCCGCTGGTTGTCCTTGAAGCTCTTCTCGAGCAGCGTCCAGGCCTCCTCGCGCCGGGCCTTCTCGCGGCTCAGCACGGCCTCGCCGTGCTTGTCCTCCATGCGCTCCAGGTAGACCTCGACCTGGTCGCCGACCTTGATCTCGTGTCTCTGGCCGGGTGTGGCGAATTCTTTCAGTTGAACGCGGCCCTCGGACTTGAGGCCGACATCGATGAGGGCGGTGTCGCCCTCGATGGAAACGACCGTGCCCTTGAGGACGCTGCCCTCGAGCCCGCCGCTGCCGCCGAAGGATTCCTGCAGCAGGGCGGCAAAATTCTCTTTGGATGGGGTGGTCGCGATCGCGGCTTTTGCCATAGTCAGTCGAGTTCCTTTCCTATTCAGGCCGGCCGGTTGTCTCCGGCGGTCTTGCAAAACGCTCCAAGCCGCTCCGGCCTCCGCATGCGGGCGGCCGGACGGCAACTCGTGATCAGGTTCTCCAGGGCCGGCCCGATCCGACGCCCAGTCGCCGGATGCTAGGCCAGCGCAGCATTCGTCTCGCCCCGCACGCGTCGGCTGACGAAGTTGACGGCGACGGCCAGGGCCGCCTCCGCACTAAGCGCGGTGGTGTCGATCACCAACGCATCCGGCGCCGGGGTCAAGGGCGCGGCCTTACGCGTCGAATCGCGTTGGTCGCGCTCTTTCATGTCCTGCAGAACGCGCGCATATATACTCTCGCCGCTGCGGGCAAGCAACTCCTGGTGCCGGCGCTGAGCCCGGGCCTCCAGGCTGGCGGTTACGAAAAGCTTAACCGTTGCGTCCGGGCAGACCACCGTCCCGATGTCGCGGCCGTCAAGCACCGCGCCTCTTACCATGCCGTCGGCGCCGGGCGGCGGTGTTTCGGCAAAGCTGCGCTGCAGGCCCAGCAGGGCGTTACGGACGGCGGCGAGCGCCGCCACCTTCGAGGCCGCCTGGGCGACCGCATCGTCGCGCAGTTTCGGCGAATCGAGCTCGTCGAAGCGGAGCGCCTTCGCCGCCGCCTCGGCCGCCTGCCCGTCGCCGGGATCCCGGGCGGCTGCCAGCAGTCGCGCCGCAACGCCCCGATAGAGCAGGCCGGTATCCAGGAAGGCCAGGCCGAAATGGCGGGCCAGGCCGCGCCCCAGCGTCCCCTTCCCGGCGGCGGACGGGCCATCGACGGCAATGACCAGCAGCGGCCGGGCTTCGTCCGGGCTTCCGGCCATCAGCGGGCTGCCGCGCCGTCAAGCGGCCCGATCTCCGCCCCCAGGCGGTTCATCAGGCCCACGAAACCGGGAAAGCTGGTGTCGATCGGCGCGCCGTCGTCGATCTCGACCGGTCGCTCCGCCACCATGCCCAGGACGAGGAACGCCATGGCGATGCGGTGATCCAGGTTGGTGACGATTTGGCCGCCGCCGCGTGGCCGGTCGCCGGTCCCATGCACAACCAGAGTATCGGGACCGTCCTCGACCGATACGCCGCACGCCCGGAGGCCATTCGCCATCGCCGCCAGCCGATCGCTCTCCTTGACCCGGAGTTCTGCCAGGCCGCGCATGACCGTCGTGCCGCTGGCGCAGGCGGCGGCAACCGCCAGGATCGGATACTCGTCGATCATCGCAGGGGCCCGCGCCGCCGGAACCTCCACGCCGACCAGGCGATGCGGGCGGACGCGAAGGTTGGCGACCGGCTCGCCGGCGTGCTCGCGCTGGCCTTCGCACGCAATGTCGGCGCCCATCTCCCGCAATGTTTCGATGAGGCCGATGCGGTGCGGATTGATGCCGACATGCTGTAACGTGACGTCGGATCCGGGCAGCAGCGCTGCCGCGACCAGAGGAAATGCGGCCGAGGATGGATCGGCCGGTACGTCGATATGCCGGCCGCCGATCTCGGGCTGACCGACGATGGTCGTGCGGCGGCCGTCCTTGGTCACGTCGACCCGGACCTCGACGCCGAAATGGCGCAGCATCAGTTCGGTGTGATCGCGCGTCGGCTCGGGCTCGATCACCGTGGTCTCCCCAGGCGTATTGAGCCCGGCCAGCAGGATCGCCGATTTCACCTGGGCCGACGCCACCGGCAGGCGATATTCGATCGGCACGGGCTCGGCGGCGCCGATGACGGCGAGCGGCAGGCGGCAGCCGTCGCGGGCGACGATCCGCGCCCCCATCCCCTGCAGCGGCGTGGCGACGCGGGCCATGGGCCGGCCGCGCAGCGACGCGTCGCCGGTCAGGAACGCGGTCAGGCGATGGGTCGCCAGCAGCCCTATCAGCAGGCGCGCACCGGTGCCCGCATTGCCGAGGTCGAGCACCTCGGCCGGTTCCCGCAGTCCGCCGATGCCGCGGCCATGCACACGCCAAACGCCGTCCGCTTGGCGTTCCGCGGTGGCGCCCAGGCCGCGCATGGCGGCGGCGGTGCGCAACACGTCCTCACCCTCCAGCAGCCCTTCGATGACGGTCTCGCCGACCGCAAGAGCTCCGAGCATGAGCGAGCGGTGCGAGATCGACTTGTCGCTGGGCACGCGGGCGCTGCCGGAGAGCGCGCCGGTCGGTCGGGACCGAAGCGGATGCAAGTAGGCCTCCAAGGCTGGCTGGCGGCGCCCGCTGCGGCGGCCGCCGGACAATCGCGGCGGCTCTCTAGCACATCCCATGGACGGGCGCACGGGGGTCGGCACCGGTGAAATTAATGTTTTGACAGCGGCCGGTCGACGTGGCAAACGCCTGCCCCGCCGAAATTTTATCCGTTCTTGACGGAGGAGCCGCCGTGGTGAAACCGACCTGGGGAATGAAGCGCACGTGCCAAGGTTGCGGCGTGCGCTTTTACGATCTGCAGCGCGATCCCATCATCTGTCCGAAATGCGCGACGGTCTATGATCCGGATGCGGTCTCGCGCACCCGCCGCGGCCGGTCGACGGCCGCTGTGGCCAAGCCGGCGCCGCGTGCGCCGGTGCCGGAGTTGGCGGAGGCGCCCAGCGAGGCGGTGGCTCCCGAGCTCGAGGAGGCCGGGCTGGAGATCGCCGGGGAAGAAGGCGAGGCCGAGGGCGAGGACATCATCGAGGATACCGAGGATCTGCCCGAAGACGATGTCACCGAGGTCATCGAGACCGGCGACGAAGAAGAGACCTGAGTCCCGGCTTCAGGTCTGCTTAACGTTCCTGCGGCATTTTCTGCTTGAATCGCTGCGGCGAGGTTCCTAGTTTCACTGCGGAATTCCCGGCGCCACGCGCGCTTTGACAGACTTTCGGGGCCATAGCTCAGCTGGGAGAGCGCTACAATGGCATTGTAGAGGTCAGCGGTTCGATCCCGCTTGGCTCCACCAGATCTAGATGAGGGCTCAGCCGGCAATGGCTGGGCCCTTTGCATTCTCCCGATTGCATCGTCGCGCGCCTCGGAAGGCGCAGGATCGGGACGGCCCGAACGTGTGACTCCTGGATCGGCAAGGCCGCTGCCAACTCCGGTCTTGCGACGCGCAGTGTTGCCACAATTCCGCCTGAATCTTTCCGCTGCCTCCGATTGTGACGCCGGAACATTTTCCGATTCTTCGGGAGCAAATCTGTGACTTCCGTGTTGTTGCTTCGGACGTAGGCGCTTGGGGCTTCGGCATTCCTGACGATCCGGGAGATTCATCGATGACAGCGTCTCATGCGGCACCGGACGGTGCCCCGGCTGACGTCACTGAACCGTCGGCCGAGGCCGTGGCCGTGGCGGGGCCGACGGATGGATCGCCCACGGTGGCAAGGCAACCGCCCCAACGGGGACAAACTGCTGGTGCGGCGCACACAAAGAACAATGGGTGGAACATGGACAGTGCAATCGACGTCTACACCTTTCGCATGGATGAGCATGCCGACGAGGCCACCCGATTCCTGGAGACCCTCAGCCGCGACGAGCGTGATCGTGCGCAACGATTTCGCACCGAGCGCGACCGCCGGCGCTACATCGTGCGCCGCGGATTGCTGCGCGAGCTTCTCTCAGGATATCTCGACCGGCCGCCGGAACGGATCCGGTTTGCCTTCAGCCCCGAGGGGAAGCTGAGCCTCAAGGGGGGTCCTGTGCGCTTCAACCTGGCCCACTCGCATGGCCTCGTCGTCTACGCGATCGCGCGCGGCCGCGAGGTCGGCTGCGACATCGAGTGGCGCGACTGCCGGTTCGTCGCCGGATTGGTTCCTGAGAAATTCTTCTCACCGCGCGAGCTGCATATGCTGCGCAACCTAGCCGTCGACAAGCGGACGGAGGGCTTCTTCAACTGCTGGACTCGCAAGGAGGCCTACATCAAGGGCCGCGGGGTCGGCGCCTCGTTCCCGCTGCGCAATTTCGACGTGTCGCTGGCGCCCGATGAGCCCGCGGCCCTGCTGAACGGTTGCGACGGTTGGTCCGTGCAATCCTTTGAACCGGCGCCGCGCTACCAGGCAGCGATCGCCGCCGAAGGGACGGATTGGCGGCTAAACCTGCGCCGGGGCGTCGCCCGCCTCAGGGCCGAGCCGTCGCGTCCCCGCCCGCCCGCGCCGCGGCCGATCGTCATCGTGCCGCCAAGGCCGGCAGCGCCGGCGCCGGCCCTCAACGCCGTCGCCATGCCTCCTCACCACCGCAGCGCCGCGGTATGCACCGGGGCGTCCCACAGCTTCGTCAGCTCGGCGTCGAGTGCCGTGACCGTCAGCGAGCAGCCGGCCATCTCCAGCGAGGTGCAGTAGTTGCCGACCAGCGAGCGCGCCACCTTCAGGCCGTTGGTCGCGAGCAGCCGCCTGGCGGCGTCGTACATCACATAGAGTTCCATCGCCGGCGTGCCGCCGTAGCCGTTGACCAGCAGCAGCACGTCGCTGCCCGACTTGGCGCCGAGGTCGCCGGTGATCGCCGTCATCATCTCGGCGGCGATCTCGTCCGCGGCCTTGTGCTTGACCCGACGGCGGCCGGGCTCGCCGTGGATGCCGACCCCCATCTCGATCTCGTCGCCTCCGAGCTCGAACGTCGGCTTGCCGGCAGCCGGCACCGTGCAGGACGTCAACGCCACGCCCATGGACCTGGTGCGGCTGTTCACCCTGTCGCCCAGCTCCTTCAGCGCCGCCAGCGATCGGCCCTCTTCCGCCGCGGCGCCGACCATCTTCTCCACCGCGACCGTGCCGGCGACGCCGCGGCGGCCGGTGGTATAGGTCGAGTTCTCGACGGCGACGTCGTCGTTGGTCAGAACCGTGGCGTGCGGGCAATCGAGGATCTCCGTCGCCATCTCGAAATTCATCACGTCGCCTTCGTAGTTCTTGACGATGAACAGCACGCCGGCGCCGGAATTCGCGGCCTTCGCCGCCGCCGCCATCTGGTCGGGGGTGGGCGAGGTGAAGACGGCGCCGGGACAAGCCGCGTCCAGCATGCCCAGGCCGACGAGGCCGGCATGCATCGGCTCGTGGCCGGAGCCTCCGCCGGAGATCAACGCCACCTTGCCCCGTTTCGTCGCCGTCGCCCGTGTCACAAAAGTCGGGTCGTTGTTGACCTTGACGATGTCGCCATGGGCGGCACCAAAGCCCCGCAGCGCTTCGGTCAGGATGTCGTCGACCCGATTGACGAATTTCTTCATGGGCGTTTCCTCCGCTTGTCGGACCCGTTTGACGGCGTCTGCTCGGCCCGTTGGGCGAGCCGGATCGTTCGCGCCGCGAAGTCCAGGATCATGGCCTCGACCTCCCGCGCCGTCGTCTCCGTCTGGAACTGCGGCAGCGCGATCTTCAGCTCGTGCGGCGCGTTCGGCGGCCGCGGCGGCCGCTGCATGCGGTCGGGATGGGCTTCGCGGTAGAGTGCCAGAAACTGGTCGCGCTCGGCCGGCGCCAAGTGGCAGATCTCGAAGATCGTCGGCAGGTCCACCGCCGGAATGGGCACGGTGTAGGAGGGATTGGTGATCTGCGAGACGAAGCTCTTATGCTTGCCGAGCGCCATGGCCAGCCGTCCCCGCAGTCCGGAGGGCCGCCGATCGATCACGCCGCGCAGGAGCGTCTTGTAGCGGGCGATCTTGTCGGCCCGGTCGGGGGCGTCCCCGTCAGCCATCGGCCGAACCCATCCCGGCGATCGCCAGCTTGATGCGGCCGAGCGCGGCCGGCGCCACGGAGATGCATCGCAGGCCGGCGGCGAGCAGAAGTTTCGCCAGCGCCGGGTCGGACGCCATGTCGCCGCACAGTGACACTGGCTTGCCACTCGACCGGCCATGCGCCACCACCTGCTCGATCAGGCGGATGACGGCGGGATGGCCGGGATCGTTCAGCCGGGCCACGCGTCCGCCGCCATCGCGCGCCGCCGCCATCACATACTGCGTCAGGTCGTTGCTGCCGATGGAATAGAAATCGGCCGCGATCAGCTCGATGGCGATGGCGGCCGCCGGCGTCTCCACCATGATGCCGAGCGGCGGCATCGCCGCCGCCACGCCGGCGCGTCGCAGCTCTGCCAGGCAATCGGCGAACACCTGCCGCGTCTCTTCGACTTCCGCCGCGGTGGCGATCATCGGCAGCATCACCCGCAGCGCCGTGTCGACGCCGGCGCGCAGCAGGGCGCGCACCTGCGGCCGAAACAGCTCCGGCTTGTCCAGGCACAGCCGGATTCCGCGCAGGCCCAGGAACGGATTGCTCTCCGCCGCAATGTTCACGCCCGGAAGCGGCTTGTCGCCGCCCACGTCCAGGGTGCGGATCACGACCGGCTTGCCGCCGAGGCGGTGGAGGATGCGCGAGTAGGCGGTGAACTGCTCGTCCTCGCTCGGCAGCCGGTCGCGGCCGATGAACAGGAACTCCGTCCGCATCAGTCCCACGCCGTCGCTGGCCTGCAGGATCTCGTCGCCGACCGCGCCGGGATCGTCGACGTTCACCATCACCTCGATGTGCTCGCCCGTCGCCGTCACCGCCGGCCGCGACAGCGAGTCCTGCGCCCGTCGATGCAGGTCCTCTGCTTCGGCGATCCGGCTGGCATAGCGGGCGCGGGTTGCGGCCGTCGGCGACAGCACGAGCACGCCGTCATGCGCATCCAGCACCGCGTCGCCGGCGAAGGTTGCGGGTTCGGCCTCGAGGCCCGTCAGCAGCGGCACGCCGCGGGCCCGCGCCAGCATGGCGACATGGCTGGCGCGGCTGCCCGCCACCAGCGCCGCCCCGCCAAGCCGCCGCCAATCGAACGACAGGAACACCGACGGCGTCATGTCCTCGGTCAGGACGATGGCGCCGTGCGGCACGTCAGGATGCCCCGCACTGCTCGCGCCGCTGAGCACGCCGAGCACCCGGTCGCGCAGATCCGTTAGGTCGCTAGCCCGGGCGCGGAAGTATTCGTCCTCGGCGCTCTCATAGACGGCGATCTGTTCGCCGACCGCAGTCGCCCACGCACTCGTCGCGCCCGCACCTTGATCGATCGCGGAGAACGCCGCGTCGACGAGCGTCGGGTCGTCCAGCAGCTCGTGCTGGAACTCGAGGATGTCGGCGCCCATCGCGTCGTTCGCGGCGATCAGGGCCGACAGCTCGCCCTTGGCGCTTCCGATCGCCGCCTTGAGCCGCGCCTTCGCCGCCGCCAGCGGTTCGCCCGCATCGTCGACGGCCTGCGGGCGTGCCGCAAGCCGCACCAGCACACCGATGGCCAAGCCGGGAGAAGCGGGCTCGCCGCGATAGGTCCGCTCAGCTGCCGGCCGCGGCTTCATCGAAGTTCCGCTCGACCAGGGATTGCAGCGCCGCCAGCGCCGGCGCCGCCGCGTCGCCCTTGGCCTCCATCTCCAGCACCGTGCCGGTGCGCAACTTGAGGCCCATCACCTTGACGATGCTCTTGGCGTCGACCCACTCGCCGTCCGGCGCGCCGCGCAGGCGGATCTCCGCCGCGAACGATTTGGCGACCTTGGTCAGCTTCACCGCCGGTCGCGCGTGCAGCCCGACAGGATGGGTGATGGTGACGCTGGTCTTGACCGGGATCATGGCGACAGCTCCTCGGCCGTCGCGCACACCTGCTCCAGCGACGAGCCGCCGGCGGCCTCGGTCGCGGCGATCACCGCGCCCTCGACAACCGGCGCGTTGCAGATGCGCACCCGCTCGCCGCGCTGCGGATCGAGCATCTCCACCGCCATCTCCGCGTTCATCTCCGCACCGCCGAGATCGACGAACACGGCCACACCGGCCTCGCTCCACACCGAGTCGATGGCGTCGCGGATCTTCAGTGGATCGGTGCCGAGATCGCCCGCCGGATTGCCGCCGGTGAAGGCGCAGGGCACCTCCTCGCCGACCATCTGCCGCACCATGGCGGCAGCGCCGCGCGCCACGTCGGGTGAGTGCGAGACGATGACGATGCCGACGTAGCGACTCATGCCCGCCCCTCGATGACGTCGCACACCGCCTCGACCATCAGCTGGCTCGACCGTGCGCCCGGGTCGATGTGTCCCTTCGACCGCTCGCCCAGGAACGAGGCGCGGCCGCGGATCGCCTGCAGCGGCTTGGTCGCGGCGACCGCGTCGGCCGCGCGTCGGCGCAGGGCCGCCGTGACGTCGCCGCCGCCGGCCTCGATCGCCTCCGCCACCGGTCCCAGCACGTCCAGCATGGTCTTCATGCCGAAATCCGACTTACCTCGGGCCTTCACCGCATCGACGGCGGCACGGAAGGCACTCGCCATCTGCGTCCGATCGGGAATGTCCGCGAGGCCCTTGCCGAGGCTCATGAACAGCGTGCCATAGAGCGGCCCGGAGGCC
>Ga0187893_10011169_pt1 | contig 13122 bp, 8 predicted proteins | sample MA1701074metaG_FD_139574 | JGI IMG/M metagenome (GOLD analysis project Ga0187893, IMG submission 139574) | White microbial mat communities from a basaltic lava cave in the Kipuka Kanohina Cave System on the Island of Hawaii, USA - MA170107-4 metaG ...
AGTCGAGCGCGTAGCCGCGGTAGTTCAGCGTGCCGCCGGCGCCCGCGTGGTGGTTGCGCCCGACGCCTGGGTCGATCACGGGTTCGGCGGCGCCGAACCGACCCGGCCGCGCCAGCTCCTGCTCGCCGAGCGCCACCGCATCCGCACCGCGCTCAAGTACTTTCCGGCCGCGCATCTCGCGCGATGGCTGGCGCGTGAATGGCGCCTGCTCGATCACCTCCGCACCGCCGGACGGCGCACCATCCCCGCCGCCGCCTGGACCTGGAACCTGCGCCATCTCGCCTCGGCGTTGGCCATCCGGCGGCGCTTCGCCGGTGCCCACCGCCGTTTCTGGCCGCAGTTGCTGCCGGAATGGCGGCTGCCCCATCGCACGCCGGTCAACCGCGGGTTTCGACCCGATCCGGGCGCGGCCAGCCCGTGTCTGTGGCTCGACGGCCGGACCGATGCGCCGGCGCTCAATTTTGGCTGGTACGCCGCCGAGCACGACGGCACGCAGGCATTCCGCCCGTCGGCGGCGAGCGCCTCAGCGTTCGTGCACCTGGCCGAACGCGCCGAGGAGTGCACGCTGATCTGGCGCGGGCGCGCCGAGGTCGAGGAAACGGTGCTGACGGTGCGGCCGCTCGGCGAGTTGTCGCCCGCCCGGCACATCGTCCTGGCACCACCGCCGGCCACCTGGGAACAGCGCCGACTCGCCTGCCCGCTTCCCGCCGGCGCGTACGAGCTCGTGCTGCGCACGGCGCCGGCGTGGGTAGACGAAGCCCACCGCGAACGCGGCGTCGACGTAGCCGCGTTCCAGTTCGGCCGGCGCCGATGAGGATCCTGCACGTCTTTCCCTACTACGGCGCCGAGCTGCACGGCGGCGCCGAGATCTACGAGTACCAGCTCACCCAGCAGCTGGCGGCGCTCGGCAACGACGTCGAGGTGCTGACCACGTGCACGTTGCGGCCCCAACACACCTCGGCGTTCACCTCACGCTGGCCGGTCGAGGCGCCGCCGGGGACGACCCGCGTCGGCGAGGCGCTCGTCCACCGCTTCCCGGTTTCCTTCTCGGTGCCCGGGCCGGCCGGGGCGGCGATCTCGCGCGCCATCTTCCGCCGCTGGGCGAGCGAGGAGCGCACGCTGCCCAATACCGGCGATCCCATCGAGGCGTACCACCGCCGCGCCGTCGCTCGGCCCGCGCTGTACGACTGGCTGGTCACGTTGGCGCGTGGGCCGCATTCCGCCGGGCTTGCCGCCGCTCTGCGCCGGAATGCCGCCGGGGCCGACGTGATGCTCGCCGGCTTCGTGCCGTTCGCCACCTTGTGGTACGCGGCGCGCATCGCCGCCGCGCGGCGCATCCCGCTGGTCGTGCTGCCGTTTTTCCATCCCGAGGACCGCTACCACCACTTCCGGGCCTTCTACCGCTGCCTCGCCACGGCGCGCGCCGTGTTGGCGCAAACGCCGTACAGCGCCGCGCTGTTCAGACAGCTCGTCCCGGAGGCGCAGACACTGCAGACCGGCGTCGGGATCGATCGCGCCGAGCTCACCGCACCGGGGATCAGTGGGGCGCGCTTCCGCGCCCGGCACGGGCTCGGCAACAAGCGCGTGGTGCTGTTCGTCGGCCGCAAGGAACCGGCCAAGCGCTACGACCTGGCGGTGGCCGCGGTCGACGCGCTCGCCGACGATGGGGTCGTGCTGGTGATGATCGGCCAGGACGTCGACGCCCAGCCGATCGCGTCGCCGCGCGTGCGCTACCTGGGGACGGTCGACCGCGCCGAGCTGCTCGACGCCTACGACGCCTGCGACGTGTTCATCCTGCCCTCCGAGCACGAGAGCTTCGGCATCGTCTTCCTCGAAGCGTGGATGCGCGGCAAGCCGGTGCTCGGCAACGCGCGCTGCCGGCCGGTCGCGTCGGTGATCGAGGTCGGGGTCGACGGCTACCTCTGCGCCGACGCTACCGAGTTCGCCGCGCGCATCCGCTCGCTGCTCTGCGAGCCCGAGCACGCCGCCGCGCTCGGCCGTGCCGGCCGCGCCAAGACTATTGATCGCTATACATGGACCGCCATCGCCCGCCGCGTGCACGACCTGTGCGCAACCTTGGCTCACACTTCCGGGTAGCGCCGGCCTCATGGGACCGATAGGACGCATGGGTCCTATCGGTCCCATGAGGCCGGCGAATGCATTGAGCGATGACTGACTGCATCGTCCTCGACGGCCTGCCGCTGCAGGTCCGTTCGGCCGGCATCGGCGTGTACACCGAGGCCTTGGTGCGTCATCTGGCGGCGCGCCACGCCGACACCACCTTTGTGCTGTACGGGCTCGCCGGGCCGGCGGCGCGACTGCTGCGCAACGGGCCGCAGCATTCACTGCCGGTCAACGTCCGCCGTGCCGACTCGGCGCTGTACCCGCTGGTCATGGGTTATCCCCTCGCCGGCCTGCCGCGCCTGCTGCCCTTCCGCCTGCGCGGCGATCGCGCCGTGCTCTTTCATGCCACCAACTACGCGGCGCCGCGCACCGGCCGCGTGCCGCTGGTGGTGACCGTGCACGATCTCGCGCTGGTGCGCTTTCCCGAGCTCGGCACCCCGGCCCTGCGGCGCATCGTCGGACTGGCGCGACCGGCCACCGCTGCAGCCAGGTTGGTGTTCGCCGATTCGGAATCGACCGCGCGCGACCTGCGCGACCTGTTCGGCGTATCGCCGGGAAAGATCCGGGTCGTGTATCCGGGCTGCGACGCCCACCTCCCAGCCCCCACGGTGGAGGCCGCGCGCCAGCGCCTGGGCCAGCGCTTCGGGCTCGCCGCACCCTACCTCCTCCACGTCGGCACGCTCGAACCGCGCAAGAACCTCCCACGTCTGCTCGGTGCCTACGCCCGGGTGCGCGCCAGCGGCGGCGACGTTCCGCTGCTGGTGCTGGCGGGCGGGCGCGGTTGGGCCGCCGAGGCGATCGAGCGTGCGGTCGCCGCCCTCGGCCTCGCCGACGCGGTACGGTTCACCGGGGCGGTGGAGCGCGAAGACCTGGCGGCGCTCTACGCGGCAGCCGAGCTGGTCGTCTATCCCTCGCTCTACGAAGGCTTCGGGCTACCGGTCGTCGAGGCCATGGCCTGCGGAGCCCCGGTGGTGACCTCCAACGTGTCGTCGCTGCCCGAGGTCGCCGGCGACGCCGCCGTGCTGGTCGATCCGCGCGACGAAGCCGCCATCGCCGCTGCCATCACCGAGCTCCTGCGCGACGACCGCGCCCGCGCCGAGCTGCGCCGCCGCGGCCTGGCCCGCGCCCGGAAGTTCAGCTGGGCGCGCTGCGCGGAGCAGACTTGGACCGTGTACGAGGAAGCTCGTCGAGCCTGATCAATCTCATCCGGGCACGGGCACAGGCACCGGCACGGGTGGAGTCTGATCTATCTTGAGGGTGGGAAATGTGATTGTTCAGGCTCGACCCGTGCCCGTGCCCGTGCCCGTGCCTGTGCCCGGATGAGATTGATCCGGCTCAACCCCGCATGGTTTCATAGCTCGCGCATGCCCCTGATCTCCGTCGTCACTCCCTGCTACAACGCCGCGGGCTTCATCGCGGCGACGGTGGAGAGTGTGCGCGCCCAGACGCTGGGCGACTGGGAGATGATCGTGATCGACGACGGCTCGAGCGACGGCTCGCCGGCGATCATCGAGGCCATCGGCGATCGGCGCGTGCGCGTCCTGCGCCAGGCCAACGCCGGGCCTTCGGCAGCGCGCAACACTGGCATCGCCGCCGCGCGCGGCGGCTACATCGCCTTTCTCGACGCCGACGACCTCGCCCTGCCGCACCGCCTCGCCGCGCAGGCTGCGGTGCTCGACGCCGACCCCGAGCTGGCGGCGGTCGCCAGCGGCTACGAGTGGATCGACGAGGACGGAGCGATCCTGCCGGCAGCGCATTCGTGGCAATACCCGTTCGATCTCAATACCCTGCGCGACTGGTTGTTCGACTGCCCGCTGGTGCCGAGCGCGACGATGATTCGGCGCGATGCCTGGGCGGCCGTGGGCGGATTCAAGGAGTCGCTGCGCGGCGGCGAGGACTGGCACTTCTGGATGCGCGTGCTGCTGAGCAGGCGGCGCATGGCCTGGCTCAAGGAGGTGGTCGCCCACTACCGGCGCCTGCCGGGCGGCCTGGCATCGGACGGCACGCGCATGGCGCGCGACTGCACCTCGGTACTGCACGAGATCATCGCGCATCCCGCCTTTCCCGCCGAGCTGGCGGAGGCGGCGCGCCAGGGCCTTGCGTTGCGGCACGTCGACGGCGCCAAGCGCGAGTTCGCCACCGGGTTGTGGCGCGAGGGTAGGGCCGACCTGGCAACCGCGATCGAGCTCGATCCAGCCCTGATCTCCGGGCGGCCGTGCCGCATCGAGATGGAGCTGCTCAACGTTGCGCTCGATCCGCTCACCCCGGACCCGCTCGCCTTCCTCGGGACTGCCTTTTCGTACCTGCCCGACAGCGCCGCCGGGTTGCGCCCGCGCCGCGATGACGCGCGGCTGCGCTACCACGTCGCGCAAGCCGACCGCAGCTTTCGCCAGGGCGCCTACCGCCGCGCCGCGACCCACGCGGTGCGCGCCGTGACGCAGCGCCCCGCGTTGCTCGCGGCGCCACGCAGCTGGTCCGCCGTGGCCCGCGCGCTGCGCGGCGAAATGTGACCGCGCGCGAAGACGGGCTTTGCCCGACAATAAGTCCCGTTCCGTGTAGGGTCCGCCCCTGGGGCGGCCCGTAGGCGCGCCGACGGCGCGCCTGTTCGAAGTGTCACGCGCGTTGCGCGGCGTTGGGACTCAACACGTCGGCCGCCCTCCGGGCGGCACGGGCGCGCCGAGGCGCGCCCCTACAGGCTCTCGCGTGGGGCCGGCTGTTGCCGGCGCCTCAGCCGCCACACCCCGACCGCCACGAGCAGCACAGCGGTGGCGGCTGAGATCGCGGCGCCGAGGCGGACCGAGCCCGGGTCGAACTCCATCCGGATGCGATGCGAGCCTGGCGACAGCTCGATGCCGCGCAGGACGTAGTTGGTGCGCACGATCGGCACCTCGGTGTCGTCGACGAAGGCGCGCCACCCCGGATAGAAGATCTCGCTCACCACGAGGAAGGACGGCGTCGCGGCGTGGCTGGCGAGATCCATGGCGTTCGGCTCGGCGGCGACCACTGTGACGCGCGCGTCGGGGCCGAGCGGGCCGTGCTCGCGCGCCTCCCCGCTCTCCACCAGCGCTTCCGCCCTCGGGTCGAACGCGCGGCCGTCCGGCAGGCGCCCCTGGTGGACGGCCCCCAGTACGTCGGCGGCGGGGAGCACGGTGGTCCGTCCGACCAGCCACGCTCGCGGCAGCGCCGCGCGGTTCTCCAGCAGCGAAAACCACGGGGTCTCGTGGCGCGCGACCCAGCGAGCGGTGTCGGCACGCATCGCGTCGAGCGTGGTGAGGCTGCGCGGCGGTCCTTTCGCCCCGGTCAACGCCAGCCGATCGACTGCCAGCGTGCTGTGCGGGCGCAGCGACTCGACGCTGACACGGGTCACGGCCAGCGGTCTGCTCGCCTTCAGAACCGCCCGATAGGCCTCCCCGCCGGGTGGCGTCGAGCCGCTGACGACATCCGCCGGGCGGGCATGGCGTGCACGCGAGGAAACCGACGGATGGCTCCACGACCACTCGGCGGTGTGCTCGCCGGCGCGCAAGGTGAGGACTTCGCTTTCGCCGCTTGCGTCCGACAGGGTCACCCGGGCCACCGGCGCACCCTGCTCGACGCCCACCGCGTGGCCGAGATAGGTCACCGCCTCCACGCCGTCCGCCACGTGCGGCGCGCGCAGGACGAAATCGATCCGTCCCCCCGGGGGGAGAATTCGATAGATGCCCCAGCCGTCGGGACTCCCCTGCTGCAGCACCACCAGATACCGGGAGCTGAGAAGATCGAGGACGCGCGGCGTGCGCGCCAACACCGGAAGCGACAGGTTGCCCCAGTACGGCATCCCGAGGGCGAACTCGCTGTACCGCGACAGCATGAACGGATCGTACCCGTTCACCAGCTCCACGCCCCACAGCGCGTGCCGGTAGTCGGCCGTCAGCTCGCCGGCGGCTGTCACGGTCACGCGTCCCACCGAGCCGCTCCCCTGGACCGCTCGCAACGCGCGCACGTGGGGTGGCTCCTCGAGGACGGTCGCCGCAGCCGTGTTGGGATGGCGCATGAGCGTGTTGAAAACGAACAGGTCGAGCGCCTGCACCGCGAGCAGCAGCGCGGCGCCGGTCGCCGTCGGGCGGTGCGCCAGTGCCACGACCGCCGCGGCCGCCGCCGCGGTCGCAGCGAGCGGCACCAGCAGCGCCGGATTGTTCCAGGTGCTCGCCGCCGCAACCAGCTGGGGACCGTGCTCGGCGCCCCTGGTGTGCACGGCGAACGCACCCCAGATCGCCGGGCCGGCGGCCACCGCGACGATCGCGAACAGCACGGCCACTGCCACCACCAGCGCCGCGCCGCGGCGCAGCGCACGCGCCGGCGCCGCGCTCAGCGCCAGCGCCGCCAGCACCGCCACGGCGAAGTCGAACTCGAGCAGATTGCGCGCCTGGGCACGGAACAATCGGTAGACCGGCACCTGGTACATCAGGCGCGCCAGCGGCGTGCCGTCGCCGAGCACGAGTACCAGCGCGAACGCGGCGAGCGCCGCCCAGAATGCTGCGCGGCGGTCGCGCCGAACCAGGGCCAGCGCCGCCGCCGCGAGCATGAGCGGCGCGGCCCCGACATAGCCGGTCAACTCGCCCGGATTCCACGCGCCCCAGTAGGTGCCCGATTGCCCCCCGCCGAAGAAGTAAGGGAACAGCAGCATGGGGAGCTGCAGGCGGGGCATGGAAAACGAGGCGAACGCGCCGAAGGTCAGCTCGGCGCGTTCGCCCTGCGCCGCCAGCTCGGCGGTAGGCAGGAGCTGCACGGCGGTGAGCAGCAGCGCCGCCGCGACCGCCGCGGCGCTCAGCCCCACATAGCGCAGCCGGCCCACCGGCGGGCGCTCGAGCAGCCCGAAGCAGGCCACGTACAGCCCGCCCACCATCAGCAGGTATATCGGCGTGGGCGGATGGCCGGCGCAGATCGCCACCGCCACCACCAGCACGGCGGCGAGCACGAAGCGAAAACGCGCGGTGGTACGCAGGCGCTCCAGGCTCCACAGCAGCCAGCCCAGGCACGCCGCTCCCTGCGGCGTGGCGACGTGACCGAGATGCGCTGGCATGAAGCCGCCGAGGCCAAAGGTCAGCCCGGCGAAGGCGGCGGCGAACGGCGTACACCCGATCGCGCGCACGTACGCGTAGGTGCCGAGCGCGGCGGCGCTGTAGCACAACAGCATCATCCAGTTCATCGCCGCCACCGGCGGCAGCAGGTAGAAGAACAGGTTGCCGGGATAGAGCACCGCCGTTTGCATCTGGCCGAACAGCGGGAAGCCGCTGAACACGTACGGGTTCCACAGCGGCAGCGTGCCGCTTGCCAGAAGCTGGGCGGCGAGGAGCCGGCTGGGGAACGAGTAGATCAGCCCGTCGACCGGCGCCAAGATGACCTGCCCGAGCGTCCCCCGCCAGAAGACGATGAGCGGAGCCAGCGCCAGCCCGGCAATCGCCAACCGCGAGCTCCACGGCGCCGCGCGCATCCCTCGCCGGCTACCAATCGCGCATCGCCGACGCAAGGTACAAGCATACAAGGTTCCTCCTCCATACAAGGTTCTCCCCGCGAGCGTCGCGTCTTCGCGAACGGGGGAGGAACCTTGTAATTGACGGGGTGGGGGCACTCCTCTATCTGGTGCGAGCGACGATGAGCACGCGCGCCGCGACGCCAGTCAGTCTCGCACGTACGCCGGCGATCCTCGGTGGGGCGCCGCGCTTCGCCGAGCCGCGCTACGTGACCCGGCCGCGTCTACCCGACCGCGCCCGCTTCAGCGCCCTGCTCGACGGCGTCTTCGCGGCGCGCTGGCTCACCAACGACGGTGCCGTGGTGCGCGAGCTGGAGGCGCGCCTGCACGATCGCCTGGGCGGCGCGTTCTGTGCCGCCTTTTGCAACGGCACGGTGGCGTTACAGGTGGCGCTGCGCTCGCTCGACCTCGCCGGCGAGGTGATCACCACGCCGTTCACCTTTCCCGCCACCGTGCATGCCATCGAGTGGAACGGGCTGACGCCGGTGTTCTGCGACATCGACCCGGAGACCTACAACCTCGACCCGGCCGCCGCTGCCGCGCTGCGCGGCGAGCGCACCTGCGCGCTGCTGCCGGTGCATGTCTTCGGCAACCCGTGCGACGTCGAGGCCATCGGCGCGTTGGCGGCGCGGCACGGTCTCAAGGTCGTCTACGACGCCGCGCACGCCTTCGGCGTGTCGCACGGCGGCCGGCCGATCGGGGCCTGGGGTGATCTCTCGGTGTTCAGCTTCCACGCCACCAAGTTGTTCCATACCGCCGAGGGCGGCGCCGTCACCGGCGCCGTCGCCGAGGCGGCCGACAGCGTGCGGCTGCTGCGCAACTTCGGCATCGTCAACGAAGACGAGGTGCGCGGGGTGGGGTTGAACGGCAAGCTCTCCGAGCTGCACGCCGCGCTCGGGCTGGCGCTGCTCGACGTCATCGACACCGAGATCGCGGCGCGGGGCGCCCTCGCGGCCCGCTACGATGCCGTCTTCGCCAATGTCCCCGGCCTCGGGTTTCAGCGCCGGGCCGCACAGACGCGGCGGAACTACGCGTACTACACGCTGGAGGTCGACCCGGCATTCGGGCTGACCCGCGACGAGCTGCACGCGGCGTTGCGTGCCGAGGGCGTCGTCACGCGCAAGTATTTCTTCCCGCTCTGTTCGGCCAACACCGCGTACCGCCATCTTCCGTCGACCCAGCCGGGCTGCCTGCCCAACGCCGAGCGCGTCGCCGCCCGGGTGCTCTGCCTGCCGCTCTACGGCGAGCTCGCGCCCGAGGATGTCGATGCCATCGCCGACTGCGTGCTGGCGCTGCAGGCCGGCGCGCCGCGCGTGCGTGCCGCGCTGCGAGGGCGCGCCACGTGATCCGCAACCCAGAGCCCAGCGCCGGCGGGTCGGTGCTGCTGTCGATCATCATTCCGGTCTACTTCAACGAAGCCAACATTCCGGTGACGTGGCCGGCTCTCGAGCTCGCCCTGGCGCCGTTGCCGGCCGGGGTCGACTGGGAAGTGGTGTTCGTCGACGACGGCTCCGGCGACCGCTCCTACGATGCGCTGCTCGCCGTGCACGCCGCCGCCCCGCAGCGGGTGCGGATCATCAAGCTCACCCGCAATTTCGGCCAGGTCGCCGCCATTCTCGCCGGCTTTCACGCCGCGCGGGGCGACTGCTGCGCGGTGATGTCCGCCGACCTGCAGGATCCCCCCGAGCTGCTGCTCGAGATGGTCGATCGCTGGCAACGCGGCGGGCACAAGATCGTGCTGGCCACGCGGACCGCGCGCGACGACGGTCGGTTCGCCCGCTGGGCGTCGCGCCTCTTCTATCGCTCGATGCGCCGCTTCGCGATCCCGAACATGCCCGAGGGCGGGTTCGATTTCTTCCTGCTCGACCGCCAGGTCGTCGACCTGATGAACCGCATCGAGGAGCGCAACACGTTCCTGCAAGGGCAGATCCTCTGGAGCGGCTTCGTGCCCGAGGTGATCCCGTATGCCCGCCGGCGCCGCGAGATCGGCCGGTCGCGCTGGACGCTGTCGAAAAAGCTCAAGTACTTCACCGACGGCTTCGTCACCTACACGGTCGCCCCGATCCGTTTGATCACGCTGGCCGGCCTGGTCGTCTCGCTGCTCAGCTTCGCCTACGCGTCGCTGATCTTCGTGCTCAAGCTCGGGTGGCAGATTCCGATCGAGGGTTGGGCCCCGATCATGATCTCCATACTCGGCCTCTCCGGCGTGCAGCTGGTCATGTTGGGCATCATCGGCGAGTACCTGTGGCGCAACTACCACGAGACCCGTCGTCTGCCGAATTTCGTGGTGGAGTCGGTGGTGGAGCCGGTCGCCGGGGCCTCGCGTGCCGCGGCGGCAGAACCGTCGGCGGCCCGTGTCGGAGGGCCGCGGTGGAGCGCGTAGCGATCATCGGCGCGGGCGGGCACGCCCGCGAAGTGCTCGACATCTTCGACGCGCTCAACGCGGCGGCGCCGCGCGTCGAGGTGCTGGGCTGGCTGGTCGACCCGGCCTACGGACGGGCCGGCGACCTGGTGCACGAGCACCCGATCCTCGGGGACGTCGACTGGCTGGCCGGCCGCGCGCACGAGGTGCGGGCGATCTGCGCCGTCGGCGAGCCGGTGCTGCGCCGGCGCCTGGCGGAGCGCGCCCGCACGCACGGGACGCGCTTCTGTAGCGCGGTGCATCCCGACGCAGTGCTGACCCGCTGGGTGACGCTCGGCGAGGGGGTCGTCATCGCCGCCGGCAGCGTGCTCACCAACAACATCCGTCTGGGCGATCACGTGCACGTCAACCTCGGATGCACGATCTCTCACGACGTGGTCCTCGAGGACTTCGCCACCCTCTCGCCCGGCGTCCACGTCGCCGGCGGCGCCGTCGTCGGCGCCGGCTGCTTCATCGGCAGCGGGGCGAACGTCATTCCGCGGGCCCGACTGGGTGCGTGGTCGATCGTCGGCGCCGGCTGCACCGTGATCGCCGCCGTCCCTGCCGACAGCACCGTGGTCGGCGTCCCGGCGCGAGTCGTGGCGCAACGCCCGGCCGGGTGGCACCTGGCATGATGCGCAGAGGATTCCGGGTGGCCCCGGCCGCCCTGGCGCCGTTGCCCGTTGTCCGTTGGCCGTTGTCGGTCAGGAACGGGCAACGGACAACGAGCAACGGACAACGGGCAACGGCGCCAAACGACACCTACCGATGATCGTCCTCCTGCTGCTGACGGTGTTCGCCGTCGGGGCCGCGCTGTTTGTCGGGCTGCGGCGCGAGATCCGCGCCGCCGCGACGGCGCGGTCGACCGGACCGACGCAACCGCCGCTGGCCGACCACGAGCACCTGCTGCGAATCGCGGCGTACTATCCGGTCGACCCGCGCCATCGCTACGGCCACGGTCTGCCGCCCGCGCCGCGCATCAAGGCGGCGCTCGATGCCGGCCTGCCGCGCTATCGTGCCACGCTCGAGTCGTTCCGACCTTTGATTCCCGAGCTGCGCGAGGTCCCGCGTGACCCGCAGCCAGCCCATCCCGAGGAGCCGGCATGGGTGAACGACTTTCTCGCCGGGCTCGACGCGATCGCGCTCTACGGCATGGTCGCGACCCGCAAGCCGCCGTTGCTGTTCGAGATCGGCTCGGGCAATTCGACGAAGTTCGCGGCCCGCGCCCGGCAGCGACACAGCCCGCAGACACGCATCGTCTCGCTCGACCCGAACCCGCGCGTCGAGATCGATGCGCTCTGCGACCGCATCATCCGCCAGCCGCTGGAGAGCGCTGATCTCGCCGTGTTTCGCGACCTGACCGCGGCCGACATCCTCTTTTTCGACGGCTCGCATCGGATCCTGCAGAACTCCGACGTCGCCGTGTTCTTCCTGGAGGTGCTGCCCGAGCTGCCGAGCGGGATCACCCTGCACATTCACGACGTCTTCTGGCCGTCGGATTACCCGCCCGATTGGGCTACGCGCTACTACTCCGAGCAGTACATGGCCGCGCTGCTGCTCCTGTTCGCCGAGCAGCATTTCGAGGTGCTGCTGCCGAGCTACTACCTGTGGAGCTGCACGGAGCTTCTGACCTTGTTCGATCCGATCTGGACCGCTCCGCACCTCGCCGGCATCGAGCGCCACGGCAGCTCGCTGTGGCTGCGCAAGCGCTAGGGCAATGCTCTGACGAACACCCCGAGCGAGCGCCGATCGGTCGAGTTCGGCAGCACCTCGAACGCGCGCACTCCGCTGCTCGTCTCGACCGTGAACAGATAGACGGCGAACTCGGCGAAGTCCTGGTACTCGTCGCGGATGACCGCGACCGGATGCGAGAGGGAAACCGTCTGCCGCACGAAGGGCTCGAAGGCGGTCTCGCGCAGCTCGTTGCCCTCGCCGATGCGGGCGCTCGGCAGCAACGACCACACCTCGACAGCGGCCGGCGCGCCGGCCGGGCGGATCAGCACGAATTGCGCACGCCCGCCGCCGCGCGTCCAGGTGCCGCCCTCCTCCCGCCAGTACTGCTGATCGGTGAGCCCGTGCATGCCATCCAGCTCGACCGGGTACGGCAGCTCCAAGGCGGACAGCCATTCGACCGGAAACCATTTGTAGGGCGCGACCAGCGTTTGCCGCCCGGGATTGAGCGACAGGTAGACCGGCGCCTGCACCACCGGCAGCGCCAACGCCAGCAACGCCAGCGTGGCGAGGATTCGCCCCCAGCGCCAGGCGACGAAGTCGACCATCACCAGCGCCACCGGCAGCAGGACGAACAGCCGGCTGCCGAGCGCGTACGTTCCCCCGATGCGGCGGTGGGGGATGATCAACAGGGTGATCAGGCAATAGACGGCCAGCGCCAGCATCCAGGCGGCTTTCTCGCGGTCGAGTCGGCGCATCCACAGCAGGCACGCGACCAGCGCCGGGGTGTAGAGCAGCACGCCGGCGAAGCGACCCACCAGGAGCTGGCCGGCGCCGCGCGCGAGGTCGGCAAGCGACGGCGGATGCCACACGTTGCTCACCAGATCCTCGCGCGTGTAGCGCGTGCCGACCTCGCCCGCGCGCGGTATCTCGTACGGGACGGCGTCGGCGTAATAGTACCGCTCGCCGGTGTAGGGCGACCATTGCCCGGTGGCGGCGCGGGTCAGCAGCAACGCGCCAGCGCACACGACCAACGCGGCGGCGGCCAGCAGCGCGAGGTGGCGCCAGCGCCGCCCGGCGACATAGAGCAGCGCGGGCCCCAACAGCAGCGCCGCATACGGAAAGCGCGTCGCAGCCATGGCGCCGAGCAGCGCGCCGGCGAGCACGGGGCGTTCGCGCCGGCAGGCAGCGATCGCCGCGGCCGTGAGCAGGCTCATCAATAGGAACGGGTCGATCCAGTGCAGATACACCGGTGTCACCGACGCGCCGATGACGACGGTGGCCACGCCCAGCGCCGTCGGCCACGCCAGCCGGTGCGACAGCACGTCGGCGCCGAGCAAGACCAGCCCCGCCAGCAACAGGCCGTTGAGCAGCATGAACCCGTGCGCGCCGGCCAGCGCCACGAAGGGCGCGGCGA
>Ga0187893_10011170_pt1 | contig 13122 bp, 9 predicted proteins | sample MA1701074metaG_FD_139574 | JGI IMG/M metagenome (GOLD analysis project Ga0187893, IMG submission 139574) | White microbial mat communities from a basaltic lava cave in the Kipuka Kanohina Cave System on the Island of Hawaii, USA - MA170107-4 metaG ...
CACCGAATGCGATTTGCTCTTCCACCAGACCATCTTTCGCATCGCGGGCAATCGCGTTTGCAGCCTGATGTTCACCGTCGTGCATCAATCGCTGGAGCGGTTGATTCACCTGACCTCGCAATTGGTCGAGCCAGAACACACGCTGCAACTGCACCGCCGCATTTTCGTCGCCATCAAACGCAAGGACGCCGACGATGCGCGCCGCCGCATGACCGAGCATCTGGAAGACGCCCGAGAACTGTTCAAGCGCGCCACCGCCTGGCAAGCGCAATCTTCCTTGCAAAGCCGCATCGGAGAATTGAAGTCTGCGACTACCAACACGGAAAAACTGACGCGCGAATTTCAGCGCAAGCGCAAAAGGTAGACACTGCGACTCCTGGACGGCATACGCCGCGGCGTTATGGGCGTTGGTCTTTGCGGGTTTCCATATCATCTGGGCGATGGGATGGCGCTTCGGCCTTACTCGAGATTCGAGCGGCCAGTTTTTTCTCCGGGCCCGCTGTCGAAATCGTGGGGCCTTGAACGTCATTTTTGAGATTTACTCGTAAACCGGAACAAAAGGGAGAAGAAACATGCGGAAACTGGTCGTTTTCAACCACGTGTCGCTGGACGGCTACTTTGTAGATAGCAACGGCGACATGAGCTGGGCCAAAGCGGATCATCAGGATCCGGAGTGGGATGCATTTGTCGCAGGAAATGCAAGCGGCGGAGGCGTGCTGGTGTTCGGCAGGATTACCTATGAGCTGATGGCCAGCTTCTGGCCGACGCCTTTTGCCATCGAGAGTATGCCTGCGATAGCTGAAGGGATGAATCGTATGCCGAAGGTCGTGTTTTCACGAACACTGGAACAGGCGTCGTGGAGCAATACGAAGTTGGTGAAGGGCGACTTGGCCGCGGAAATGCGTAAGATGAAGCAAGAGCCTGGCGAAGGCATGGCGATTTTGGGCAGCGGCAGCATCGTTTCGCAATTGGCGCAGGAGGGTTTGATAGATGAATACCAGATCGTGGTGAACCCCGTCGTTCTTGGCGCGGGGAGAACGATGTTCGAGGGCGTCAAAGAGAAACTGCCACTGAAGCTAACCAAGACACGGGCCTTCGGTAATGGGAATGTCTTGTTACGCTACGAGCCGATAGCGTGAAGAATATGAATTCACGAGAATAACGCCCTGGCGGCGGTTGACCCGGCGAGCGGCGAAGGCGCCCGGCTTTGGGTCAGCTATGTCAGCAGTTGGACGGCCTGGAACCACGTGCGGACGGCCGCATGCATTGCGGCGGAGGCGTCACTGGCCTATGGAGTTCGCGCTTGAGTCGCGAAATTTTGCGACGATGGTCTGATCCCGATCAGTCTTCCATCTCGACCTCAATCAAATCCCGGCTTTGTTTTGGCGCTCCGCCTAAAATCAGCCAGGCCGTCGGGATGATGACCAGGACCATGCCGAGCAGTGAAACCACATTCAAGGAACGGTTCCAGAACAGAATATCGAAGACCAGCCCAAACAGGATTTGCGTCAGCGCGATGACCGAAACGCGCGAGGCGTGACCTTTGCCAAAGGCCAGCGTCATCCCAATCTGCCCCGCTACGCCGGCCAGACCAACTACCAGCAGCGCCAACCAGACGGATTTATTATTCAATTGCGCCCAATAACCCTTGCGATTGTTCAGCCAGAAAAACAGCAGAGTGGCGAGGCTGGCGACGCCCGAAAAATGTACAACGATGGCGCGCGGGTCTACGTGTCGCAAACGATTGAGGCCCAGCATGGCGATGGAGGTAAAGAAGGCTCCGCAGAGCGCCATCAAACAAGCAAACTTGCCGCTTTGAAAATGCGGTTGCCGGATCAGCGCAATGCCGGCGACGCTGGTCAGAGTCGCGCCGATAATCGCCGCCGTAGGCCGCTGCTGAAACACCAGCCACAACAGCAGCGTCACCCAGATTGGAGACGTATTCATTAACGTCAGCGTATCCGACACCGGCAAATGCGCGAGCGCATAAAAATTGCACAGCATACTGGCGCTACCCGCCAGGCTGCGCACCCAAAGGGTTTTCGGGCCGTGAAACACGAGCTTGACGCCGCTGACTTTGGCAATGACGCCTGCAAAAAGTAACGCCAGGGACGCGCGGGCCACCACCACCAACTGCCAGTCGCAATGTTCGCCCGCCCAATGCGTAGCAGCGGCCATGATCGCGAATCCCAGCGAGGCCCAGAGCATGTGAAAGTGTCCCGCGCGATCGTGTGTGCGCGAGTTATCAACCTTGGAGTCCATGATAATCCTTTAGCATCCGCTGGAACCCGCCAACTCACTTTTTGTTCGCGCCAGTCAAAGCGGCCGCTGCCCCATAGAGCGCGTTGTCTGTCCCTGCTGATTTCTCTCTGTTCGCGGGTGGCGGGGCGCCTCCGGCGTATGGCTTCTTTGACAATGTCGCCTCATCCCGATAAAAAAGAAGGCGTGAACCAGCAAGGAACTTTCGTGTGAATGAACTGGCCACGAGCGGAACCCGGAGTGAGTCATCCCTCGTAATATCTCGTTATGCGTGAATCGGTACAAAAAGGAGAAACGCTTCCATCCGCCCAACAGCGCCGGACTCTTCTGGAGGTTGCGGAAGCAATCGCCTCCAGCCGGGAGTTGTCTGCGTTGTTCAAGAATTTGGCCGGCCTGCTCCGTCGGGTCGTGCGCTTCGACCACTTGTGGCTCAACTTGAGCGACGGCGCCAGCGATACGTTGCATTTGCGCGTCGTCGAATCTCCGGAGTCGGCGGCGCCCGGGGCGCCTGTTCCCGTCCAGGATGCTGCCGCTTGGGTCTGGCAGAACCAGCGCCCCTTGGTCACTTCCGACCTCGCCCAGGCAGCGGCCTGGCCTGGTTATCACCGATGGGCACAGCCGCGCAATCTGAACAGCCTTTGCGTTCTGCCACTGACAACGGTGGGGCGTCGTCTCGGCGCACTTGGTTTCGCCTGCAAGCAACTAGGCGCCTATGACAGCCGGGACGTTGATCTCTTGCAGTTGGTTGCCAATCAATTGGCCGTGGCGCTGGACAATGCGCTCAACTACGAAGCTGCGCTGGCTGCGCAACAGCGACTGGCCCGTGAACGTGACTGCTTGGGCCTGCTGCTGGAGGTGTCCGAATCCATTGCGTCACACCGCGACCTGGACGAGATGTTTCGTGATCTCGGCCAGCGACTCCCGCGCGTCGTCCCCTTCGATTACATCAATCTGCTCTTGCACGATCCGGAGCGCGAAGTCATGCGCCTGCACATTTTGGCGGCGCCGGAGACCGGCACGATCAGACCGGGCATGGAACTGCCCGTTGATGAAACTTCGGCTGGCTTGGTGTGGAAAACTCAGCAGCCATTCACGGTCGAAGACGTGGCGACGGAAACCCGGTTTCCCAGACTGATGTCACAGTTGCGCGAGAATGATGTGGCCTCCTACTGCACGGTTCCCCTGACGACTGCGCTGCGCCGGCTGGGCGCGATGTCGTTCGGGAGCTTGCAACGGAGGGTCTATCAGCAAGAAGAGATCAAATTCATGCAGCAAGTGGCGAAGCAGGTCGCGGTCGCCGTGGACAACGTGTTGCACGACGAGAGCGCCCGGTCCGGTCAGGAGCAATTGACGCGCGAACGAGACCGCATGCGACTGCTGCTGGAAGTGAACAACGCGGTGGTCTCCCACCTCGATCCGGACGAGCTTTTCACCGCCGTCAGCGCCTGCCTGCGGAAAGTTATACCGCATGACTCCTCGGGCCTGGTCCTGTGCGATCAGGAGACTCGACGCTACAGAGTGCACGTGCTGCATTTTGCCACCAACGAGTCCTTCATCGAAGAAGGACAAATTGAGTCAGACGGCTGTCTGAAATCACCAGCCACAATCGCGGTCACCACCCGGAAGCCGGCTGTGTACGCTGAGGATGAGCTGAAAGCCCTGGCTGCGGAATCGCCCTGCGCGCAATACTTCCTGGCTGAAGGAGTAAAAGTCTTCTGCTCGATTCCGCTGCTGTCTCACGAGCGCACGCTGGGCGCGCTCACCGTGGCGCGCTGCGGCGAGGGGACGCTCAGTCCGGAAGACATCGAGTTGCTCAGCGAGGTCGCCAAGCAGATCGCGATTGCCGTTGAAAACGCGCAGGCATACCGGGAGTTGACCGAACTGAAAGACAAGCTGGCCAAGGAGAAACTCTACCTGGAAGAGGAAGTCCGTACCGAGTACAGCTTCGCTGAGATCGTCGGTCACAGCGACACTTTGAAACGAACGTTGAAGGCAGTGGAAACCGTCGCCCCGACCGATTCGGTCGTCCTCATTCTGGGCGAGACGGGCACGGGTAAAGAGCTAATCGCCCGAGCCATTCACAACTTGAGCGCCCGCCGCGAGCGGACGCTGGTCAAGCTCAATTGCGCCGCCATCCCGAGCGGCTTGCTGGAAAGCGAATTGTTCGGGCACGAGAAGGGCGCTTTCACGGGCGCCGTCGAGCGGCGCGTCGGGCGCTTCGAGGTCGCGCACAAGGGGACGCTCTTCCTGGATGAGGTCGGCGACATTCCACTCGAATTACAACCGAAGCTTTTGCGCGTGCTGCAGGAGCAGGAGTTCGAGCGCTTGGGCAGCTCGCGCACCGTGCGGACGGACGTGCGCGTGATCGCCGCGACGAACCGCGACTTGGCGCAGATGGTCGCGGACAATCAGTTCCGCGCCGACCTCTACTACCGCCTCAACGTCTTCCCGGTGCGCATCCCGCCCTTGCGCGAGCGCCCCGAAGACATTCCGCTGCTGGTCTCCTACTTCGTGCAACATCACGCCCGCCGTCTGAACAAGCGCATCGAGAGCATTCCGGCGGAGGCGATGAACGCGCTCCAGCGGCACACCTGGGCAGGCAACGTGCGCGAACTGGAGAATTTCATCGAGCGCGCCGTGATCATCACGCGCGGCTCGCATCTCCAAATCCCCCTCGCCGAACTGGAAGCCGAAGCTGTCGCTAATGGCGGCGGTAAGACTTCCCTGCCCGCCCAGCTCCTTTCGATGGAGGAGATGGAGCGTTCGCACATCGAGGAAGTCTTGCGCCACACCCGTGGCCAGATCGGGGGCAATGGCGGCGCGGCGGAGATTCTCGGCCTGCCCGTCTCTACCTTGCGAAGCCGCATGAAAAAGCTCGGCATAAAGTTTGCCCAGAGAGGTTGAGTTGAATTCAGGAGAGGAAGATTTATGCCGACGCGCATCACACAAGTTGAAAGCCAAGCGGGAGAGACACGGAGACTCAAAGTAGAAGGCACGCTCACGATGGCGGACGCCGAACTGTTAGAAGGAATATGCAACGAGTTATGCGAGCAGTGCGAGACCGGCGTCAGCGTTGATCTAGCCAACATCACCTTTCTCGATAGCGACAGCGCGTGGGTGCTGTGCCGCTTGAAACGGCAGGGCATATCATTGGAAGGGCTTGATCTATTCGTGCGAAAGGTAGTCGAGCTGGCGGAGAAAAACGGCAGCGATAGTTGAAGGGGTGAGTTGGAACGCGGCAGGCTAACCAACTCGCCCAAGTTCCGATTGAGCCTTTATTGAAATCGTGTTTTGAGCCACTCCGCGCTTATCATCCGAAACCATTTCTGTTCCGTCGCAAAATACGTCCACCAGATCACAAAGAACTGAAACGGGATCCTCAAAAGCAAATAAGCCGGACCACTCCCGTGGCCGCCGAAATCAACCCGGTTAATAGCCGAGTAGATGTTCGCGGGTAAAAGGCCTATCAGCATCAAGATGAGGCAAAGACCCGTCAATCTCGTCAGACGGGGAATCCACACGCCGATAGCTCCGAGCAACTCCAACACTCCGGTGAGGTAAATTATTTCCACGCGGTATGGGATAGGAGGCGGCGCCATCGCCGTCATCTCTTCGGTTCTGATGAAATGTCCGAGAGACGTGAAAAGGAAGAAGAGCGTCAAACCTACCCTGGCGCGTGTGGCCGGGGCCGTTCTGAGGCCGGCAACCCACCGCCCCGCCAGAGTGAGTATCAGGTAAGGAGTAACAAGTAGTAGAAGCAGAAACAATAGTTGCATATTAGCTCCCTGTCTCGGGTACCGTCATTACTTCCAGCAGATGGCCGTCAGGATCCTCGAAGTAGAAGCCTCGTCCTCCACGGCGCGTGTAGATCTGACCGTCGGTGTGGTTGAACGGCCCGCTGCCGTAAGTGAGACCCTTGGCCTTCACCCGGCCGAAGATCGCGTCGAACTCCGCGTCACTGACATGGAAGGCGTAATGTTGTCTCCACGGTTCCGGCTCGTCGGTAAAGTCAAAGGTTAGGCTCTCGCTGATTTGCACTTGCGCGAAGTGGCCGAGCTTGACCTTCAAGCCGAAGATTTCGGCGAAGAACTCAGCCGAAGCGACCTTGTCTTTGGCGGGCACGATGGTGTGGTCTAAACGAATCGCCATTGCTTACCTCCCGTAGTTTGTTTTTCTCCTCCCAAGATTTGTAGGGCAGGTTGGTAACCTGCCCTACAAATCTTGATTGTTTCAGGGCGTCGTCAAAGACGACATGAAAGACTCTCCTCCCAAGATTTGTAGGGCAGGTTGGTAACCTGCCCTACAAATCTTGATTGTTTCAGGGCGTCGTCAAAGACGACATGCATGAAAGACTCTTTTTTCTCGCCAATCAGCTCTCAGTCTCGAATCATTCTGATTTCCCAGTAAATCCTCCCCCCAGCCCCATTGCAAGCGACCGGCCACACTTCAAAAACCGCCGCCAACACACTCAAATTTCTACGCAATCAAAAAAATGCGCGTCGTACGGCGCGCCGGACGAATTTCAGTCGCGGCGATATATCGCTTCGGAAGCGATATATCGCCGCGAATCTCAGGTCTGTCGCTTCACAGCCTCCCACCTTTGGCGCCTCGAAGAACTTCTACATAACGGCAGATCAAGGCCTTGATGGAAGAGAACCGGTTTGCGGCGGTGTGGCAAGGCCCTTGCTCTTAAAGCAGGCGAAAGAAACAACCATAGTTGAGTCAATCTCAACAACACCGGATGGCCGGTCGGTTACGACGGCCGTCTTCAAGCAGACCGCAAGGAGGGATTATTTTGAGAAAGCAAGCTATCAAGGCGTTTGTATTGTTGGGCCTTTTCCTTTCACTCTCAGCAATCCACGTCAATGCGCAAAACAAGACGCTGATCAGGAAGGTGGAGATACCATTCGACTTTTCGGTCAGAGACAAAACTTTTCCTGCTGGCGCCTACAGCGTCACGCGCGTCAATCAGGAGAAGAGCATACTTCAACTCCGCAGCCAGGATGGCCAGGAGATCATCAATATCGTAACAACTACCGTTCAGGCGAAGGAGGCCCCAAAGACTGCGAGACTGATCTTCCATCGTTATGGAGAGACCAATTTCCTTGCTCAGATTTGGGAGTCAGATGACATCCAGGGACGTCAATTATCGAAATCCCGCACTGAACGTTCAGTCGAGCGCGATCTGGCGAAGAGAGGCGAAAAGCCTGAGATCGTAGACCTCGCCGTTTCCTCCCCGTGAGCGCGAGGCAGTCGCGGTCTTTTGCTGATCTGAGCGAGTGGAAGAGGCGCCTACTTCTTCCACTCGCGCATTTTCAAGTCTGAAATTTAGCTGTCAATGTCACAAGCAAGGAGAAGGAAATCGGAGATGAACATGAATGTTCTGAAAAGACACAAGCTCGTCATCTCGATGACGATCCTCGTGTTCGTGATTGCGCTGCTGGTTGTCATTGGCTCGACAAAAGGCAAGGGAGAGGGAGAGGCGCCGCCAGCAGCGGTGCCGCTTGAGGTTGAAGTAGCGCAGGTCGAGCAGCGGGATGTTCCGGTTTACAGCGAATGGATTGGCACACTTGACGGCATGGTGAACGCGGAGATCAGAGCGCAGGTCGCAGGCTACTTGCGTTCGCAACGCTACACGGAAGGTTCCTTTGTCCAAAAAGGGCAGTTGCTGTTCGAGATCGATCCCAGGCCGTTTCAGGCGACGCTGGATCAGGCCAAAGGAGAGCTGGCCAAGGCCGAAGGACAGGTGACGCAGGCCAACGGGCAACTTGCGCAAGCCAAGGCCCAACTCACGCAGGCTGAGGCAAATCAGGGCAAGACTCAACTTGACGTCGCGCGCTTCACGCCGCTCGCCAAGCAGCAGGCCATCACCGACCAGGAACTCGATAACGCCGTTCAGGCCAATCTAGCCGCGAAGGCGAACGTCGAAGCCGCCAGGGCCGGAGTCGAAACAGCCAAGGCCGCGATCGTGGCGGCCACGGCTGCGGTTGAAGCGGCCAGGGCTGCGGTCGCCAAGGCCGAACTCGATCTCGGCTTCACCAGGATCACCTCGCCTATTGATGGCATCGCAGGCATAGCTCAGGCTCAGGTCGGCAACCTGGTCAACCCGACCAGCGGAGCTTTGACCACGGTTTCGACCGTCAACCCGATCAAGGTCTATTTCACCATCAGCGAGCAGGAATATCTCAACCACACCCGGCGCGACCCGGCGCAAGGCGACTGGGATGCGGCAAGCAAGAAGCTCGAACTGGAACTGATTCTGGCTGACGGAACAACTTATCCACAGAAGGGAAGATTCTTCGTCGCCGACCGGCAGGTGGATCAGAAAACTGGCGCGATCCGACTGGCCGGCGTCTTCCCAAACCCCGGAAACGCGCTTCGTCCTGGTCAGTATGGCCGGGTCCGCGCGGTGACCAGCACGAAGGCAAATGCGTTACTCGTCCCGCAGCGCGCGGTCACAGAGTTGCAGGGCAACTATCAGGTCGCAGTCGTAGGCAGCGATAACAAGGTCAACATCCGGCCCGTCAAGGTCGGCGACCGAGTGGATTCGATGTGGGTTATTGAAGACGGACTGAAGCTGGGTGAACGAGTCGTCGCTGAAGGCACACAAAAAGTCGGCCCGGATGCGGTGGTTAATCCGAAGCCGTTTGAATGAATGGGAGTGGGGAATGGGGAGTGGGGAGTGGGGGATGAAGTATGGCGTGTTTGAGAACTGAGCGTTTATAGCTCGTTGACCATCGCTCAGTTGTTGTAGTCCTGACTCCCACTCCCCACTCCCCACTCCCCACTCCCCATTCCCCACTCCCCACTCCCGAGGACTTATGATCTCCAACTTCTTCATCCGTCGTCCGATCGTGGCGATGGTGATCGCCATCGTCACCGTCCTGGCCGGTCTGATTGCGATGCGGGGGCTGCCACTGGCGCAGTTCCCCGACATCGTGCCGCCGCAGATCACCGTCTCAACGACTTACACGGGGGCGGACGCGGTCACGATCGAGCAGTCGGTCTCGACGCCGCTCGAACAGCAGATGAGCGGGGTGGACGACATGCTCTACATGCAATCCACCAACGCCAACGACGGCACGCAGCAGTTGACCGTGACCTTCGGCGTCGAGACCGACGTCAACATTGACCAGGTGAACGTGCAGAACCGCGTGGCGCAGGCGCTGCCGAACCTGCCGTCCGACGTCGTCCAGTACGGGCTGACGACGCGCAAGTCTACGGGGCTGCCCCTGCTCGTCATTGCGCTCAACTCGCCCAAGCGCACTTACGACGCGCTCTTCCTGGCCAACTACGCCAACATCAACGTCAATGACGTGCTCTATCGCGTGCCGGGCGTGGGCGAAGTGATAGTCTTCGGGGCCAGCGATTACGCCATGCGCATCTGGGTCAAGCCGGACGCGCTGGCCAAGCTGGGCTTGGCGGTTCCCGACCTCGCCGAAGCGGTGCGGCAGCAGAGCGCCGTCAACCCATCGGGCCAGTTGGGCGCAGAGCCGGCGTCGCCGGGAAAGGAAATGAATTACACCGTCCGTGCGCAGGGGCGATTGCAGACGGCTGAAGAATTCGGCCAGATCGTCGTCCGCTCCAACCCCGACGGCTCGGTCGTGCGGCTCGAGGACGTCGCCCGGATCGAACTCGGCGCGCTCAATTATCAACAGCGGACGCGCACGCAGGGACAGCCCAGCGCCATCGTCGCGGTTTTTCAAACTCCCGGCTCAAACGCCTTGGAGGTCGCCGAAGGGATTAAGCGGACGATGGAGGAATTGAAGGGGCGGTTTCCAGCCGACCTGGAATATTCAATCCCGTTCGACACCACACCGCCCATCACCGAGGGCATCCGCGAGATCCTCATCACGCTGGTCGAGGCCATGATCCTGGTCGTCCTGGTCGTCTTCCTCTTCCTGCAAAACTGGCGCGCGACGCTCATCCCGATGATCGCCGTGCCGGTGTCATTGATCGGGACGCTCGCCTTTTTTCCCGTGCTGGGTTTCTCGATCAACACGCTGTCGCTGTTCGCCTTCGTGCTCGCCATCGGGTTGGTCGTCGACGATGCGATTGTGGTCGTCGAAGCGGTCGAACATCACATCGAGGAGGGGATGTCGCCGCGCGCCGCCACGATCCGGGCGATGAAAGAAGTCTCGGGGCCGGTCATCGCCATCGCGCTGATCCTCGCTTCGGTCTTCCTGCCGGTAGCGTTTATGGGCGGCATTCAGGGGCGGTTGAACAATCAGTTCGCCGTGACGATTGCCATCTCGATGCTCATTTCGGCCTTCAACGCGCTGACCCTCTCGCCGGCGCTCGCGGCGCTGTTGCTCAGGCCGCGCAAACCGTCGCGGGGTCTACTCGGGCGTTTCTTCGCCCCGTTTTTTAGAGGCTTCAATCGGGTGTTTGAGAAGGTCATGCGCGGTTACGTCAATTGGAGCCACGCCCTGATCCGCAAGGCGGTGATCGCCGTGCTGATCCTCGTCGGGTTCACACTGGTGAACGGTCTGATAGGCAGCCGCCTCCCGGCGAGCTTCCTGCCCCAAGAGGATTTTGGCTACGGCATGCTCAACGTCCAGCTCCCGGCGGCGGCCTCGCTGGAGCGGACGGACGAAGTGTTGAAGAAGATCGAAGGAATTCTGTCGCAGACCGAAGGCGTGAAGGATCACACTTCGATCACCGGCTTCAGTTTGCTGACCGGCGCCTCGGCCAGCTACCAGGGCTTCTTCTTCTTCACATTCAAGCCCTGGGAGGAGCGCGCATCGAAACATCTTGAAGCGCACGAGGTCGTTCAAGCCGTGAACGGGGCGTTAATGACGCAGGTTCCCGAAGCAATCGCCTTCGCCTTCATGCCGCCGGCGATTCCCGGACTCGGCAACGCGGGCGGTTTCTCGCTCTGGTTGCAGGATCGCAGCGGCGGCTCGGTCGAATTCCTCGACCGGAACCTGCAAAAGTTCCTCGAAGCCTGTCGCAAACGCCCGGAGCTGGCCGGAGTCATCTCGCCGTTCACCGCCTCCGTTCCGCAAATCTACGCCGACGTGGATCGCGACAAGGCGCTGAAGCAAGGCGTGGCTGTGGCGGACGTTTACCAGACGCTGCAAGCCTACCTGGGCGGGCTGTATCTGAACCAGTTCAACCGCTTTGGCCGGCAGTGGCGAGTCTTCCTGCAAGCGGAAGGGGATGAGCGGCGCAGCGAACAGGACATCAATCAATATTACGTGCGCAACAACGACGGCGAGATGGTTCCGCTCTCTTCGCTGGTCACAACGCGCAAGATCAGCGGCCCGGAATATACCAACCGCTTCAATCTCTATCGCGCTGCGCAGATTTTGGGCAGCGCCGCGCCCGGCTATAGCTCGGGTCAGGCGATGGCCGCGCTCGAAGAGGTGGCCAGGGAAGTACTGCCGCCGGAGATCGGCTACGACTGGGCCGACCTCTCGTACCAGGAAAGGCAGGCTTCAGGGTCGGCGATGACCACTTTCGCGCTGTCGCTGCTTTTCGTCTTCCTGATCCTGGCGGCGCTCTACGAGAGTTGGTCGCTGCCGTTCTCGGTGCTACTGACAGTGCCCATTGCGGTCTTCGGGGCGTTCATTGGCCTTTTGCTCCGCGGCTTTGATCTGGATGTCTACGCGCAGATCGGGTTGATCATGCTGATCGGGCTGGCCGCCAAGAACGCGATCCTGATCGTCGAGTTCGCCAAGCTGGAGTTCGAGAAGGGACGCAGCCTGGTGGAGGCGGCGCTGGAAGGAGCGCGGTTGCGCCGTCGCCCGCTCTTTATGACCTCGTTCGCATTCATCCTGGGCTGCGTGCCGCTGTGGTTCGCTACGGGTTCCGGGGCGGCGGGGCGGCAGATCCTGGGCACTGTCGTGATCTCCGGCATGCTGGCCGACACGCTCATCGCCAGCTTCCTCATTCCGGCGGGCTTCTATGTGGTGGAGAAATTCGTGGGCGCGAAGAAGAAGCGCGCGCCGGAAGCAGCGCCAGAAGAGGAGCCGGCAACGGGAGATTGAGCCATATGCGATATGAGATATGAAATATGAAATATGGCATATGGCTTGGGTTGCGCCACAAAAATTTTCCACCTGTGCATGTGCCAACCGCGGGCTGGCAGAAAAATGGGGGCAGAAAAAGAAAAAACCTGGGATGACCCTTATTTTTCTGCCCCTATTTTTCTGCCAGCCCTGTAGTTTCACAAAGCACATGCACAGGTCGAAAAATTTGCCTGAGTACTTATGAAGAAACTATTGCTGATCGGAACTGTCATTGTGAGTTTGCTAGCCGGCTGCGCCGTCGGCCCCAAATACCGCAAACCGATTGTCCAGCCGCCGTCGGTTTTTCGTGGCGATAGCGACCGGGCGGCGGAGCCTGATCCCAGTTCGCTGGCTGATCTGAAATGGTTCGAGGTCTTCAAGGACGAACAGCTTCAAAAGTTGATTCGGACCGCTCTCGCCAATAATTACGATCTGCATCAGGCCGTCATGCGAGTCAACGCGGCGCGAGCCAACCTGGGGATCACGCGGTCGGAGCAATTCCCAAACGTCGCGGCGGGTGTTGATATGACGACTCTTCGCAATTCGAGCAGCGGTCAGTTCGCGCTGCCCGGAGGGTTCAGCCGCGACCGCACGTTCGGGACAGTGCTGCTCAATCTGCTCTCCTTCGAGCTGGACATCTGGGGCAGGCTGCGTCGCGCGACCGAAGCCGCTCGCGCCGATCTGCTTGCGACGGAAGAAAACCGCAAGGCCGTGATGACGACGGTCGTGAGCGATGTCGCCGCCGCCTACTTCAACCTGATCGAACTCGATTTGGAACTGGAGATCGCCGAGGAGACGCTGGCCAGCCGCCAGGAATCACTCCGTCTGATCCGGGCGCGCCAGCAAGGCG
>Ga0187893_10011171_pt1 | contig 13121 bp, 11 predicted proteins | sample MA1701074metaG_FD_139574 | JGI IMG/M metagenome (GOLD analysis project Ga0187893, IMG submission 139574) | White microbial mat communities from a basaltic lava cave in the Kipuka Kanohina Cave System on the Island of Hawaii, USA - MA170107-4 metaG ...
ATAAGCTTAAATAGGGCAAAACCGGGAACAGCAACCGCGATTACATCGAGGCCGGAAGCAAATCCGAACGCCCGGGAAATCGCAAACAAGGATACCAGGGCGACGATGCCGAGAAGCAGAATCGCTACTGCGCCATTGAAAGTGCGTGCGATAAGGACCAGCCCCAGGAAGAGAAGCATGGCAAGCGCATTCTTGGTGAGCGCCGAAGCAGGCTCCGTTTCAACGATATTGCCGGCCTGCACCACGCTGTTGGCCAGCACGAGAGCTCCTGGCATGCTGCCGAATGGTGTTTCATAAATATCGCGGTTCCCACTGTAGCTCGCGCCTATGATGACGGCGCGCGCTTCAAATGGATCGCGGTCAACCTCGCCGGCCGCCCGCGCGCTGCCATCTTCGTAGCGAACCAGAAGGCCGGCGCTGATACGGCGGAGCGCCACGGTATCGCGTCCATTAACCCGGATGCGGAACAAGGCCGGCGCCTCCACTACATCGGCGAAAACGTAAGGCAGCTGCACGACCGCATCCTGGACAGGCGGCCATGCGCCTTTGGGAATCTTCTCATGGCCACACTCCATCGCCACACGGCCGTCCAGAAACGCAGCAAGGCTCACTTTGTGCTCAGGGAGGGCGGCTGCAACCAAAGCTGCGGATGGATACGCCGTGCCCGAGGCGCCATTGCAAACCGTTTGCCACAGTTTGATCCGGCGCACCGAGCGGTCCTTGCCGATGTCATTGAGCGTGGTCACCCAATGAACATTTGATTTGCCGTCCGCTTCATCGTCATATGCCGTTGGCAACGCGGAGGCCGCTTGCACCTGTTCTTGCCCCTCCGCTGTGCTACGCGCAAAACCTATGTTGCGCACCAGCATTAGGTCCGGCGCCTCGGGCGGATACTCGCGCAATAGCGTTTCAAGCCCCGGATCGGTTTCTTGCGTCAAGTCGAAATCGACCATGATCGCAGCCGCACCATTGGCGGCTGCTTGCTGGGCCAAGGCAGCCAGCGCAGCATGAGGCGTCACATCGGTGGCCTTCCATGCGCTGCGCGTCTTGTCGTCCACGTCAATGAAGGTAACCGGCATCGCGCCTTCTGGAACGCCCGACATCGTCAGCGAGATAGCAGCCAAGCGGTCGGCACTGCCAAAACTGCTGTAGTCCACAACCCGTTGGCCGAAACCGCTCAACATTGCGAGCGCTACGGCCACGATGATGGCTGACGTTTCGATGCGGCGGCGCGCTGTCTCTCCCTCGCCGATGATGTGCCGGGCATATTTGCGCATGGCCCCACAAACTAGCCAGTTACCGCGCAAACAAAAAGCCCCGGTAAAAACCGGGGCCTCCGTTAGGTGAATGCCCTAGTCCTCGCTGGGCTCGTCCGCCGCAATGCCCTTGGCGCCGAAGAACGCCTCCGGGAAATCAACACCGACGGACTTGGTCTTGCCCTCTGCCTTGGCCTTGTCCCAAATCGCCATGAACTGGGCCTTGCTCTGCTCGAAGTTCTTGATCCGGGCGCTCGCGTCGGATGGGTACATGTAATTGACTGTCACCCGGTCAGTTTCCGAAATACTGTCATTCGAGTGGGGGATGAAACAACTGCTATCCTTCCCCGCAAGATAATATTCCGGGGGAAAGAAATACAGCATCACCGATTTTGAATCGAAGTCTGTCAGCATCAAGTCCTCGCCGGCAAAAGGGGCCAGATTGAACTTGATGGTTTCATCGTCCCAGTTGTTCGGCTCACCCTTGAGATAGTTGGTGATGTATTCCCAGTTAAATTCGTTGCCGCACGTGGCGGCAGGGCTCTGGTGTTCGTGCAGAAGACCTAGGGCGTGTCCAAACTCATGCAGGATGACGCCTTGGATTTCCGGATTGTCAAGGACTGCTGGATTTTGGTCCATGCCATCGAGATTCATCGACGGCTCTTCTTGGGCGGTATAGACCACGCTGTTCTGGCCGAGCTGTGACCAATATCCAGGCTGCTTGTAGGAAATTCGAATCTGCGAGTCGCGAGTGCCCGCCTTGCACATGCGAGGCTTCTTCATTTTGCCAAAATCGAGCTTCAGGCCCATGCCTTGATCATCGGCCCAACGATTGGCGATCTCCGCCACCTTGGCGTTTGCCTTATCATTGCCGTCCATGAAACAAACGCGCAGTTTTGCGTAGGTTGGCGGCCATTGCACCAGCCTGCTGTAAATACCTTTCGCTTGGTCAGAACTATCCATGGCATCCAGGGATTTCATCGCCTCGACCATGCGTTTCGTATAGGCCACTGGCAGGCCGCCCTTGCCCGATGGGTCATGGGCGGACGCGGTTTCAGGCAACGCCAAAATAGCAACGCCCGACAAAAGTATGATGATCCTTGACGCCGTCATGTTCGTGGTCCCTCCTGAAAAGCCTGCCGTTTCCACCGCGGACGTTATCATACCGGCGGCGTCCGGCAACCCCAAGCTGCTTTGAAACTGCGGTCAAACTTCGAAGGGAAAGCGGCGGCATTGTGCAATGAAAAGAAGCGGCGAACGGTACAAAAATACCTTGGCCCAAGGGCCGAATGGGCGCAATTTGCATCGCGATGGACATTGCCAGACTCGGATTTTGCCTGCCCGTTCCGCTGCATCCGTTCAGCCAGGCTGTGCTCGAATTATATCTTGCGGGTCGCATGCCGACCTCGGAATTCCGTCGCTGGTTTCACATGCCGAACTCGACCTATCTGATGGCCAGCGATTGCATCGCGCAGATGGTCGATCCATCCTACATTCCCGAGACTAGGTTGCCGTCGAGCATAACGATGAGGCCCCTCGACTCCATTTGACGGATGATCGGACCTAAGGCATTTCTAGCTTCATGGATATCAAAGAAGACGTCATCGCCGCCATCGGCAACACACCCCTCATTAAACTCAGGAAAGCGTCCGAACTCACCGGCTGCACCATTCTCGGCAAGGCCGAGTTCATGAATCCAGGCCAGTCCGTGAAGGACAGGGCCGCTCTCTTCATCATCCGGGATGCCCTCAAACGGGGTAAACTGAAACCGGGCGGCACCATCGTCGAAGGCACCGCCGGGAATACAGGCATCGGCATCAGCGTCGTCGCCAACGCGATGGGCTTTAAGACCGTCATCGTCATTCCCGTGACCCAGAGCCAAGAAAAAAAAGACGCGCTTCGCCAGCTGGGTGCAGAGCTGGTCGAGGTTCCCGCTGTCCCCTACAAGAACCCAAACAACTACGTGAAATATTCAGGCCGCCTGGCCAAGGCCATGGGCGCTGTGTGGGCCAACCAGTTCGACAATGTGGCCAATCGCCAAGCTCACATAGAAACCACGGGGCCCGAAATCTGGGCGCAAACGGACGGTAACGTCGATGCCTTCGTCGCCGCGGTGGGTTCGGGCGGAACGATTGCCGGCGTTAGCATGGCATTGAAGGAACGCAACAAGAATGTGAAAATCGCGATCGCCGACCCCATGGGTGCGGCGCTTTACAGCTATTACAAAACTGGCGTGCTGAAGGCCGAAGGCTCCTCCATCACCGAGGGCATTGGCCAGGGCCGCATCACCGCGAATCTCGAAGGCGCTATCGTCGATGAAGCGTTTCAGATTCCCGACAGTGAAGCCGTGCCCATTGTCTTCGATCTCCTTCAATATGAAGGGCTTTCTATGGGAGCTTCCACGGGAGTGAATGTGGCTGGCGCTATCCGGATGGCGAAGCAGCTGGGACCCGGCCACACCATCGTCACTGTGCTTTGCGATTATGGCACCCGTTATGCGTCCAAACTTTTCAATCCCGTTTTTTTGCGCGAGAAAAACCTTCCGGTGCCCGAATGGCTCGAAGCCGCGCCCACCGTGCCGAAGGTTTTTGAGGAGGTCCCGACCTGAGGGTGTGCTTGCATGAGTGAGGATATCGTATCGACGCAATGGCTGGCCGATCACCTCGATTCCCCGGATATCGCGATCCTCGATGCCTCCTGGCATCTGCCGGCCAGCGGACGAGATGCAAAACAGGAATTTGCCGAGGGTCATATCCCCGGCGCGCAATTTTTCGATATCGACGAAATTTCAGATACATCGAGTTCCTTCCCGCATATGCTTCCAAGTTCGGAAAAATTCTCTTCGCGCATGCGCAAGATGGGAATTGGCGACGGTAAGCGCGTCATCGTCTACGACGCGACAGGGTTGTTCTCGGCCGCGCGCGCGTGGTGGATGTTCAAGGTTTTCGGCCATGACGACGTGGCCGTGCTCGATGGCGGCTTGCCTAAGTGGAAAGCAGAAAATCGCGCGCTTGCCGATGGCCCAGCAGCAAAACCTCAAGAACGGCACTTCACCGCACGGTTCAATGCCATGATGGTGAGCGACATGGCCGGCCTGCTCAATGGCTCCGTTCAGATCGCGGATGCGCGGTCCCCTGCCCGCTTTCGTGGCGAGGAGCCGGAGCCCCGCGCTGGTGTACGCGCCGGTCATATGCCGGGAGCCCGCAATGTGCACTACACGACGTTGCTCAAGCCCGGTGGCACGCTCAAGTCTTCTGACGAGATCGCGAAGATTTTTGCTAACGCCGGCATTGACGTTTCAAAACCGGTTGTCACCAGCTGCGGGTCGGGCGTCACCGCTGCCATTCTCAGCCTTGGCCTAACACTTGCGGGCGCCCGCGGCCACGCGCTCTACGATGGCTCCTGGGCCGAATGGGGTGCGGCGCCCGACACGCCCGTTGCCACCGGCCCATAATTCCTTGCGCAAGATCAAGACTACCGTCACCTTTCTCGAAATGCGAGCGGAACCCCGGCTTCACGTTCCAACGCCAGTGAATCCCAAGCTTATGCTGATGCGGGCTGAGAACCCGAGCATCGGCTTTTATCGTTTCCTCTATGATGCCGTGGGGCGCGGCTATCACTGGATTGACCGCAAGCAGCTCGATGACGCAGCCCTTGCTGCGATCATCACGGATTCGCGCATCGATCTGTGGGTGCTCTATGCGTCAGGCCAGCCTGCCGGATACTTCGAAGTGAACGCCACGAGAATGCCGGTGGTGGAGCTGGAGTATTTCGGGCTCATGCCGGAGTTCCACGGGCGCGGCCTCGGCAAATGGCTTCTCGCCGAAGCCATCCGCGCTTGCTGGGCCCGAATGCCCGAGCGGGTTGTTGTTCAGACTTGCACCCTTGATGGACCTGCCGCCCTGCCCCTCTATCAAAAACTTGGTTTCGCACCTTATGACCGCAAGGAGAAAACGGTGACGGTCGGTGATTGATCGATGCCTCGCGCCACTTGGCAAACCGGTCCTCCTTTATTTCACCCGCCGCAAGGTCATGGACCATTGTCCCAATCATCGCTTCGTCGAAACTGGAGTTCGACACCGTTGAGGCCGTGAAAACCACGGCACTGAGGCCAACGAAGTCAACTCTATCGAATCGGCGGCGCATAGAGGAGTCCGCCGTCGCTCCATTGGGCGTTGATGCCGCGCTCGATGACGAGTGGTGAACCCTTTCCGAGATTGCGTTGAAAGATCTCGCCGTAGTTGCCGACAGTTTTGATGGCCCGTGCCGCCCAATCCGCGTCAAGGCCGAGGTCGGCGCCGAATGTGCCTTCCAGCCCCAGAATGCGGCGGACGCCGGGCTTCTTGCTCTCAGCCTTTAGTGTGTCGACGGAGGCCGCCCTGATCTCGTTCTCCTCGGCATTGATCAGCGCGAAAAGGGTCCAGCGTACGATGTTGAACCATTTCTCGTCCCCTTGGCGGACGGCGGGTCCCAGAGGCTCCTTCGAAATCACATCCGGCAGCACAATGCTGTCGTCGGGATTAGCGAGCTTCAACCTGATTGCATAGAGTTGCGATAGGTCGGCGGTGTAGGTGTCGCATTTGCCTTCGTCGAAGGCCTTCACTAGATCGTCGATCTTGTCGAATGTAACGGGCACAAAGCTCATTTCCTTTTCACGGAAAAAATCCTCGACATTGGCCTGCGTAGTGGTGCCCGAAAGAAAACAGATGGCGGCTCCGCTTAGCGTCAGGGCGGTATTGACGCCGAGCAGTTTCTTGACGATGAAACCCTGCCCGTCGTGATAGGAAACACCCGCGAAACGGATGCCGGTTTTAGTCTCCCGTTCCATCGTCCACGTCGTGTTGCGGGCGAGAAGGTCGATGGCGCCGGACTTCAGCTTGTCGAAGCGCTCCTGGGCATTCACCGGTACGAATTCTGTCTTCGCTGGGTCACCGAGCGTGGCAGCGGCGACAGCTTTGCAAAAATCAACGTCGAAGCCCGCCCAATTGCCTTCGGCAGATTTCGCCGCAAAACCCTGCAAGCCCGGATTAACTCCGCACAGGAGCTTGCCCCTCGCCTTCACGTCATCGAGCGTGCTGGCCGCAGTGACCGTCGCCCACGAGGCCAGAAGACTCAAAACTAAACACAAACGTATCAATCGGTCCTCCGCTGCTTCAATCCACTTCTCATCATCCCGGACTTGACCCGGTCATCGTCAAGAAGATGCCCGGATCAAGTCCGGGCATGATGAGTACTTAGATCACCGGCACCGGTTACGTCTAATGCAGAATCTGGCTCAGGAACAGCTTGGTGCGCTCGCTCTTGGGATTGGAGAAGAATTCCTGGGGCGCGTTCTGTTCAATAATCTGACCCAAGTCCATGAAGATGACGCGATTGGCGACCTGCCGCGCGAAGCCCATCTCGTGGGTGACGCACAGCATGGTCATCCCAGATTCAGCCAGATCGACCATCACTTCCAGCACTTCCTTGATCATCTCAGGATCGAGCGCGGAGGTCGGCTCGTCGAACAGCATGATCTTGGGATTCATGCACAGCGAACGGGCGATTGCCACGCGCTGCTGCTGGCCCCCGGAAAGCTGCCCCGGATATTTCATTGCCTGCTCCGGGATTTTGACGCGCTTCAGATATTTCATCGCAGCCTCTTCGGCGTCCTTCTTCGGCATCTTGCGCACCCAGATGGGCGCCAGTGTCAGGTTCTCGAGCACAGTCAGATGGGGGAAAAGGTTGAAATGCTGGAACACCATCCCGACCTCGCGCCTAACCTCATCGATTTTCTTGAGATCGTTGGTGAGCGGAATGCCGTCGACGATGATGTCGCCTTTTTGATGCTCCTCAAGGCGGTTGATACAGCGAATGAGCGTGGATTTGCCGGAACCCGACGGGCCGCAGATAACGATGCGCTCGCCCTTGTAAACCGTGAGGTTGATATCGCGCAGCACGTGGAACTGGCCGAACCACTTGTTCATGCCGGTGATCTGGATGGCGGGATCGTCGCTAATTTGCGCCTTCGCTACTTTTGCGGGTGCGGCCATCGATCTATCTCCTCCTGTGTCCGGTCTCAAGCCTGCGTTCCATGAAGATCGAATAGCGCGACATGCCGAAGCAGAAGATCCAGAATATCAACGCGGCCGTGAAATAGGCCGTGGTCCCCGTCTGGGGCGAGGCCCATTTGGCATCATTGGAAGACGTCTGTGCAATTTTCAGAAGATCGAAAAGCCCGATGATGGAAACGAGCGAGGTATCCTTGAAGAGGCTGATGAAGCTGTTGACGATTCCGGGAATAACGATCTTCAGGGCCTGGGGTAGGACAATGAGACTCATCATCCGCCAGTAGGACAGGCCGAGCGCCTGGGCTGCTTCATACTGTCCACGGGGAATGGCTTGTAGTCCGCCCCGCACCACTTCCGCCATATAGGCCGAGGAAAACAGTGCAACGCCGATCAGGGCACGCATGAGCTTGTCGAAGTTGACGCCCTCGGGCAGGAAGAGCGGCAACATCACGCTGGCCATGAACAGCACCGTAATTAATGGCACGCCGCGCCAGAGTTCGATGAACATCACCGAGAATGTTTTGACGATCGGCATCTTCGAACGCCGCCCCAATGCCAATAGGATGCCGAGCGGCAAGGACGCGACAATTCCGGTGACGGCCACCACGAGCGTCACCAGCAGTCCGCCCCATTGCGACGTTTCCACCGGCTGCAATCCAAAATCGATCTTTAGGATCAGCATAAGCCCAAGGAGCACGGCTGCGCCGATCAGCCAGCTGCGAAGCACTGAGGCCCCGGCGCCGGAGCCACGCAATTGCGCAATGCCAAGCGCGCCGCCCGCTCCAATAAAGACAGCCGCTGCAACTGTGCCCGGGGAAAAATTGCCCCACGACGTAAACCAATCGCTGGAGCCGATTGCAAAAGAGGCGAACCAGGCGAGAATACCCAAGCCCGCAAGACCAAGTCCGATACGGTTGTACTGGATTCCTTCTTCAATTCCGAAGGCCATGAGTGGAAGAAAAACTGCAAACAGCGCCAGAATGACAAAGGCATTGAGAAAACCTGCGGCAGTTATGGAAAAGTTTCCGCCCGTCAACAGGATGAGCGTGATCAGCGGATAGACGAGCAACAGGAAAATCGCGTTCCACTTCTTGTACGGCACCGAAGGCATGAGCATCGGCACCGGCCCCGCGATGCCGAGTAAGAAACAGATGTTGACCCGCCAGCGCTGGTCGATGGGATAGAAACCGTAAATCCATTGCGCGAATCTCGATTGCGCGAAGGGCCAGCAGGCGCCCGCGTCCTCCGCCAGGCAGGCTTCGCGGCTGGTTCCTGACCACACCGCGCTGAATATCGCCCAGTCCAATATTCCCCAAACAAGCCAAAACAGGAAAGCGCCCGCTATGATGCTCACAATGCCCTGGCCAATACTGGGGAACAGATTGGCAAGGATCCATCCCTGAACGCCAACCATCGAGGGCGGCGGCGGCAGTGGCGGCGTCTCCTCCGTGCGCACATAGGCAAGCGTGCCGGCTGAATTCGCCATGCTCATCGCTCGACCAGGCGCATGCGCGCGTTGAACCAGTTCATGAAGCCCGACGTCGTGAGGCTCAGCGTGAGATAGACGACCATCCAGATCATCACGATTTCGATGGCCTGTCCGGTTTGATTCAACACCGTGCCGCCAGTCGCCACAAGATCAGGATAGCCGATGGCGACGGCGAGCGATGAATTCTTTGTGAGGTTCAAATACTGGCTGGCCAGCGGAGGAATGATAACGCGCATGGCTTGCGGTATCACCACCAGCCGGGTTGTGGGCGCATTTCGCAGCCCAAGGGCATTTGCAGCTTCCGTTTGCCCATGGCTTACCGATTGAATGCCCGCGCGGACGATTTCGGCAATGAAGGACGCGGTATAGATGGTGAGGGACACAAGCAGGGCCATGAATTCCGGAATGATGACCTTGCCGCCCGCAAAATTGAACCCACCGAGCACAGGATAGTCGAAGGTGACAGGCCAGCCTGCAATCAGGAAGCCAAGGATGGGCAGGCCCACGATCATGGCGATTCCGGTGAGCACATGGGGGAAAATTTGGCCGGTGGCGGCCTGGCGCCGCTGCGCCCAGCCGCGCACCGCAATGGCTCCAACGATGCCCGCTCCCAACCCAGCGAGCCCGAGCCAGGCGCCGTTACCCCAGATCGGATCGGGCATGTTGAGTCCGCGGTTCGACAGGAAAAACATGTCGCCGAAATTGTAAGCCTGCCGCGGACCCGGCATCGCTTTCAACACGAGCCCATACCAGACGAACATCTGTAGGAGCAGGGGCACGTTACGTATGATCTCGATGTAGAGTGTCGCGATGCTGCTCAGCAAAAAGTTTTTGGAAAGCCGCATGATGCCCACGATAAAACCAAGGATCGTGGCAAGGACGATGCCGATGGCCGAAACCATCAAGGTGTTGAGAAACCCCACTAACAGTGCGGTGCCGTAGCTTGAAGCGCTGGTAAATTCTACAAGCGTCTGGATAAGATCGAAACCGGCGGATTTGTTGAGGAATTCGAAACCCGTGGCGATGTTGCGCCGGGTGAGATTGGTGATCGTGTTGTCGACGATTTCATAGGCGAAGAAGCCGACCGCCAGCACCAGCAGAACCTGCACGGCGATCGAACGGATTTTGGGATCGTTCCAGAACGAGACCTTTGGACGCTCATAAGCCTCGCTTACGGCTGTCATGCCGGATCACCCTTGTCGCCAAGGTGCATCGGACGCCTCCCTATCCTGTATTGCCGGTTTTCCGGTCTTCATTTTGTACAAGAAGAAAGAGCCCGGATTTGCTTCCGGGCTCCTCATTATGCGATTAGCGGATTGGCGGGGCGTATTGCAGCCCGCCTTTGCTCCACAGTTCGTTTTTGCCGCGCGCGATCTTGAGTTCGGTGCCTTGACCGAGATTGCGCTCGAAGATTTCGCCGTAGTTGCCCACGCCCTTCACGATCTGCACGAGCCACTCTTCGCTAAGCCCGATGCCTGTGCCAAATCCCGCTGCCGTACCGTCGGCATTGGGAACGCCCAGAACACGCTTAATTTCGGGATTATCGGAGCCCTTCATTTCTTCGACATTGGCCTGGGTGATGCCGAGCTCTTCGGCATTGATCAGCCCGTAGTAGGTCCACTTCACAACATTGAACCAGGGATCGTCGCCTTGACGCACCACGGGACCCAACGGTTCCTTGGAAATGATTTCGGGTAGAACGATGTGATCGTCCGGCTTGGCGAGCTTCAAGCGTTGCGCATAAACGCCAGACTGGTCGGTGATATAGGCATCGCAGCGGCCACCCTCATAGGAACCGATGACTTCTTCTTCCTGCTCGAAGGCGACGACCTTGTATTCCATGTTGTTCGCTTTGAAGTAGTCGGCGAGGTTGAGCTCCGTCGTGGTTCCCGTCTGCACGCAGACGGCGGCTCCGGAAAGCTTGAGAGCGGAATCAACGCCCATTTCCTTGCGCACCATAAATCCCGCGCCGTCATAGTACATGACGCCGACGAATTTTAGGCCGAGCGAGGTATCGCGGCTCATGGTCCATGTGGTGTTCCGCGACAGGATATCGATTTCGCCCGACTGCAGGGCGGTGAATCTCTCCTTGGCGGTGAGCGGCGTGAACTTCACCTTCTGCGGATCGTTAAAGAGGGCCGCGGCGACAGCGCGGCAGAATTCGACGTCCATGCCGGTCCAGTTGTTCTGTTCGTCCGGGAAACCGAAACCGATCAAGCTGGTGTTTACGCCGCATTGGACGAAGCCCTTGGCCTTCACGTCATCGAGGGTTCCGGCCATGGCGGCCGTGGCGGCTACAGCGCTTACCGCAGCGCCCAAAACCCATGAAAGAACTTTGCGTTTCATCATTTCTTCCTTCTCACTTTGCAGGCTGCCCAAGTGGAAGATGCGAAGACGCTTGCCGGTGCTTGCCCGCGTCTCGATGCCCCGACATGCTGGCCCGCTGATTACGTTGGTTCGCTCCCTGAGGGTGGTTCTAGGGTGACCACCCCTCGGCCGGTAACCAAGCCGGAAACGGCATTGAGGTCAAGGAGAAAGCAATTGGCGAAGCGCGGCAACCAGGTCACCGGGAGAGGAGAATGAAGGAGTAGGCTTATCGGGCCGGGCCACCATCACGACGGGAATATTTCTTTCTCGCGCTGCAATAATCTTGGCGCGTGTGAATTCACCGCCAGAATTTTTTGAAACCAGGTGCGTGATGCCGTGATGTACGAGCAAACCCACTTCCTCATCGAGGCTGAAAGGCGGCCGGGCCCGGATGAGCGTCCAGCCAGCCGGAACGGGAACGCGGGGTGCCTCTATCATTCGCACAACACCATGAAGATCAGGCCTTGCAAAAAAGAGCGCCACTTCCTTGCGGCCTATGGTGACAAAGCTTTTGGCACTGTGAGGCAGCGCGGCCACGGCATCGGCAACACTTGCAACCTCAATCCAATGGTCGCCAGGTTCGGCGCGCCATTGCGTACGTTCGAGCCTTAGATAAGGAAGTTTCGTTCTCTGCGCCGCTTCGTACGCATGGCGCGAGATTTGAGCCGCATAGGGATGAGTCGCATCAATGATGGCGCGAAGATTTCTGTCGCGCGCATATTCTGCCAGACCCTCCTCGCCACCGAAACCGCCGCGCCGCACTTCGCCAACGGGTAGATGCGGCGCCGCAGTTACCCCTGCCAGCGATGTCAAAGTGTTGAAACCTGCTTCGGTTAGCGTGCGGGCCAGTTCCACCGCCTCGTTCGTTCCACCAAGAATAAGAATGCGTTCAGGCCGCATGACCGATGATGACACCCTGCCGCGATACGATCATCACGTCCGGCGCAATGGGCGCCTCACGCAAAACATGCTTGATGTGATCGAGGGCGAGCTTCGCTACGCGATGAGCTAGCCCAGCGCCTCCCGTCATTTCCAACACCTGCTGCGCTGTGTTTGCCGCAAGCACTTTTTCGCGCGGAAGCTCCGGTACAATTTTGGACAACCACTCAAGGTCGACCTGGCTTCTCCCCGAATGCAAGTCGAGTGCCCCTTGCGCCAGCTTCACGATTTTGCCGAATCCGCCGCCGATCGTTACCCGCCCCACCGGGTGATCGCGGAGATATTTGAGCAAGCCGCCCGCGAAGTCTCCCATGTCGAGCATGGCCTCAAGCGGTAGGCCATAGTGCGCGCGTACCGCATCTTCGGAAGTGGACCCGGTGCAGCCCGCCACATGCGTGAGCCCCATGGCGCGCGCAACATCGACGCCGCTGTGGATGGACGCAATCCATGCTGCGCAGGAAAAAGGATGCACAATCCCCGTCGTGCCGAGGATGGACAGCCCGCCGACTATACCAAGACGCGGGTTCCAGGTTTTTTGCGCCAGCGCCCCGCCATTGGGGATTGAGATTTCAATTTCCACATGGCCACCGCCCAATTCGGCAATGACCGCCCTCATCATTTCGCGGGGCATTGGGTTGATGGCGGGCTCCCCCGGAGGAATTGGCAGCCCCTCGCGAGTCACGGTGCCCACGCCCTCGCCCGCCTTGAAGCTAACGCCGTGCCCCTTGCGCCGCACCGTAGCGATCACCATGCAGCCATGGGTTACGTCAGGATCATCCCCCGCGTCCTTGATGATTCCGGCTTGCGCCCAGCCTTCGCCGCGGCCTTCCAGAGCCAGGGGAAAGCTAGGCGTTTCGCCCTTCGGCAGCATGATAGCCACGGGATCGGGAAATTGTCCCGTCTTCAGCGCCGCAAACGCTGCCTTCACCGCCGCGGTTGCGCATGCGCCCGTGGTCCAGCCGCGCCTTAATTCGCCCTCGGGCTTCTCCTGCCGCATGTCCCGCTTGTATAAGGGCCCAT
>Ga0187893_10011172_pt1 | contig 13120 bp, 7 predicted proteins | sample MA1701074metaG_FD_139574 | JGI IMG/M metagenome (GOLD analysis project Ga0187893, IMG submission 139574) | White microbial mat communities from a basaltic lava cave in the Kipuka Kanohina Cave System on the Island of Hawaii, USA - MA170107-4 metaG ...
CCCTACATCCTCCAGCGCTTTGAGCGCTCGCGCTTCCCTTTCTTCCTTGGTTATTCCTGCATATATAAGCGGCAGCGCCACATTTTCAAGTGCTGTGGACCTGGGCAATAAATTAAAAGTTTGAAAAATAAATCCGATTTCCTTGTTCCTGATTTCTGCCAATGCATTATCAGCCATATTAGAAACAGCAACCCCATTAAGATAATATTCCCCGCTTGTTGGTGTATCGAGGCAGCCGATGATGTTCATAAGTGTGGATTTGCCGGATCCTGAAGCTCCCATCAATGCTACATATTCATTGCGGAAAATCTCAGACGTAACGGAGTGAAGCGCTTTGATTTTTTCAGCGCCCAACTGATAAACTCTGTCTATTTTTTCAAGCCGGATTATTGATGGCGACATATTATGTTGAATCCGCGTAAAGATAGCATTTGCTGTTCAGTGGCTGCACAATGGAAAGCTCCGAATTATACATCCGTTCAGAAGCAGTACTCCTCAAAAATGGTTTACACTTTGGCAAGTTGAAAATATTTTTCCGCCATTTCGCGGATGGCATCTCCGATAGCTAAGCATGCCGTGGCTGCCGGTGAGGGTGCATTCAGTACATGCAACGAATTACCTCTGAATTCAATCTTAAAATCATCAATCATATTTCCGTCCGGAGCAAGCGCCATCGCTCTCACACCTGCTCTGCCGGGAGTGATGTCATCCATCTGCAACGAAGGAATAAGCTTACGGAGCCGGGCAAGAAACAAACGCTTTGAAAACGCTCTGCTGTATTCATCCAAAGCAAACCGCCAATGACGGAATAACAGGTTCCACGTGCCCTTATAGCCGAGCGCCTGCGCGGTATCGCGGAAATCAAAATCTGTTTTGCCGTATCCTTCGCGCTTAAAAGTAAATACGGCATTTGGTCCGCATTCAACCCCTCCGCGGATCATACGGGTAAAGTGCACTCCGAGAAATGGAAACCTCGGATCTGGTACCGGATAGATCAGATTTCGGACTTTGTGCAATGCCTTTTCAGTCAGATCATAGTAATCGCCACGAAAGCCCACGATCTGCATGGGAGCTTGTACTCCATCTTTCCGGGCTATCCGATCACTATACAGTCCGGCACAGTTTACAATTTTTTTTGAGCGGTATTTTCCCCGGCTGGTATGAACCATAACATAGTCTCCGTTTTTTTGAAACGAAATCACTTCATGGTTCAACAGCACTTTGCTGCCTGTAAATTTTGCTTCCGAAAGTTCCGCCAGCTTATTAGTGAGGGCTTCGAAGTCAATAATACCGGTGCAGGGAACATGTATGCCGGCAATGCCCGTGCAAAACGGCTCGATCTGCCTGATCTGATCCGCATTGATCTTTTCTACCCCCTCTACACCGTTTTGGATGCCATTGTCAAATACTTTATTTAGCTGTGGAAGCTCCTCAACGGTTACTGCTGCTATAACCTTTCCGCACACCTCATGGGGTATGTTATATTCTCTGGCAAACTGAACCAGTTCCCTTCTTCCTTCCACGCAGTTTTTTGCTTTATATGATCCGGGCTTGTAATATAAACCCGAATGGATGACCCCGCTGTTTCTTCCCGTTTGGTGTGCAGCAAGTTTGTTTTCTTTTTCAAGAACCAGGATTTTTAATTGCGGATAATGCAGATTAATTTTATAAGCTGCAGACAGTCCCACACAACCTCCGCCAATAATTGTAATGTCAAAAACGGTATTATCCATTAATCATAATATTTAGCTGAGCACCATATTCGTCTAATTCGGAACATCAGAAAAAATCCATTTCCGGATCAGTATTATTTTATCCATGATTACTCGAAAATGCCGGGGGCAAATATAACCGGATGCTGTTAACCAAAGTAAATCTGAAGTTTGCCCAAGAGAATTTGCCTGATTCAATTACTTTTACTAAACTGCACAGTTTTTGCTGAAATTCTGTTTCCTGAATCAATTCTGACCTGCACACCGCCTCCGGATCATACCATTTTGTTTTGAAAAAATTCCTAAATCATAAATTTGTAACCAACGGCTGCTTCAAAATGCACTTCTCAAAATCGCTATTACTTTTTTCCATTCCTATCATTACATCCGGTGGCGGATTTGAACAGAGGTATCAGGGAATAAAAGCATCCGGAATGAGCGGATCATTTACTGCTGTTGCTTCCGATGCAACGGGGGTATTTTTCAATCCCGGTTCTTTGGTTTTGCTCGACCCTGATTACTCCATTTCAGCCGCAGGAATTTTTGCGATTTCTAAAAGTTCTTTTCTGAGTGAATTTGACGGAAATATAAATGCACTGAACACCAAACGTATTTTACCGCAGTTGTTCGGGGCGATGCGTATTAACGAACAGTTCAGCGCTGGCATCGGATTTTATTCCCCGTTCAGCTATCATACCAAATGGGATGATTCCTGGGAAGGAAGATATGTTTCACAGGAATCCGATCTATTGATTCAATCCATTCACCCGGTGGTCAGTTACCGGATCAATGAAAAGTTAGGTGCCGGTGCCGGATTAATTTACAGCTTTGGAAAATGGGATCAAACGATGGCAGTGGCAGCAGGGGGTGCTGATGGCTCCAAACAGCTTAATGGAACGGGAACTTCCATTGGAATTAATGCCGGATTGTATTTTCAGTATTCGGAAAATCTTCAATTAGCCGCCACTTACCGGATGGCAGGAAATTTTAAAATAAAAAACGGGGAGTATTCTTTCGTTTCCATACCATCATCGCTATCAGATCAGTTTCCATCATCAGGAAAATATAATGTTCAGTTAAACCTGCCTCCCACCTTAACTTTAGCTGCAGCATACCATTTTACCGATGAACTATTAACCACCTTCGAATTGAATGCATCCTGGTGGTCGCGTCTCAAATCCGCAGAATTTATTTCTGATGAGGATTCCACATTTAGTTATACAAGGGATTTCGGGTTGGAAAATTCACTGAGCGGAAGGGTGGGTATCCAATACAGCTTCACAGATGAATTCGATGTGCGAGGAGGATTCGCGTATGAAATTTCTCCGTTTAACAGTGTGCATCTGCTGCCGGAATTCCCGGATGCTGATAAAATAATTTTTTCAGCCGGAGCAAGTCTTGATTTGAGCAGTAATTTCAGTGCGGATATTTCAGCAGGGATTGAAAACTTTTTTGAAAGACAGGGCAGCGATGTTTCCGCCAGCATGAACGGAACTTTTAAGACCATAAGATATTTTGCGGGTTTATCCATCAACTATAACTTCTGAATGAAAAACCATCTGTTGATTACTTTTATAGTTCTTATCAGTGTTGCATTCAGCTCCTGCAAAACCGAAATTGAAGAAGCAGTACCGTCCACGGGAAATGCTGACCTTACCGGTTATGTGGCGCTGGGAAGTTCCTATACTGCCGGGGTAACTGATGGAGCACTCTATACTACAGGACAGCAGAATTCTTTTCCGGCAATTCTTGCAAAAAGCTTTCAGCTTGCTGGCGGTGGCACTTTCCGGCAGCCGGATGTTAATTCTGAAACCGGAATTAACCTGGAAGGTAACTCTAAGCTTGCGTTGTATATTGCATCAAATTGCATTTCGGCAAGTGAGCTGAAAACGCGGTTTGCAGCCCCTGCCGGTGATCAGCAGATATTTGCAAACAGCATTTCTGCTCAGGGTCCTTTCCATAATCTTGGCGTTCCCGGAACGAAAGCCGAAAATTTCAGGCAGCAAACTTTCAGTGATCCGAATCTGGGGGGAAATAAATTTTTCAGCCGATTTGCCAAAAACCCCGGAGTATCTTCCCTTCTGAGTGAAGCCGTATCGCAGAATCCTACTTTTTTCACGCTGCTCATCGGGCAGGAAGATATTTATGACTACGCTCGTAATGGCGGGGATGAAATGATTATTCTGCAAATTACCTCAGTGGCAATTTTCAATAATGAAGTAGATCAGATAATCAATACACTTGTTTTTGAAAATGCAGATGGCGCCATAGCCAATATACCCGATCCGATAGATATTCCTTTTTTTAATACCATTCCCTATGACGGACTTATTCTAACCGCTGCACAAGCGCAAAATCTGAATCTCATTTATCTGACCGATACCAGCATTCAATTCCAGGAGGGGAGAAACCCGTATCTCGTAAAAGATGCTGCTACTCAAAGCGGTTTCAGGCATCTGAAAAGCGATGAGATGGTATTGCTTTCCGCTTCTGTTGATAGCATTTGCCTGGGATATGGTTCTTACAATTTCGCAATTTCAAAACCCTGGGCATTTGAAGACCGACATGTGCTGGACCAATCCGAGCTTGCAAATATTTATTCACATCTTCATAGCTTTAATGCAAAAATCAAAAGCATTGCTGATGTCAACGGGCTTGCATTTGTTGATCTTTTCGATCTGTTCAGGCAACTGCATAACGGAATTAAGATAAACGGGGTGATTTTTAACAATACCTACCTTAAAGGCCAGGTATATTCGCTCGATGGATTTCACCCAACGCCCCGGGGATATGCATTAATTGCAAACCATTTTATTGATGCTATCAACTTTAAGTTCGGTGCCACGCTTAAAAAAGCAGACCCAAATGCCTACCCCGGCATTCATTTCCCCTGATAACTTCCTGCATTGAAGTTTTAAAACGTAATTTATTATATCCTTTACCTTTGCCCGATCAGAAAACTATTCTGAAGGATGGAAAAAGAATTTATCGGAAACATTGATCCGGCTGCAATTGAAAATCTATTCATTCAATACCAGGAAAATCCGGAATCGGTGGATCAAAGCTGGAAGCAATTTTTTGAGGGATTTGAATTTGCGCGAACCTCATTTACTTCCTCGCGCGGAATAATTCCTGAAGCGGTACAGAAAGAATTTCGTGTGATCAATCTGATCAATGCCTATCGTTTGAGAGGGCATCTGTTTACAAAAACCAACCCTGTTAGGGAAAGAAGAAAATATTCTCCCACTCTCGACATTTCCAATTTCGGACTGGAGCAGGGTGATTTAAGCACGGTTTTTCAGGCAGGGACTGAAATCGGGATCGGACCGGCAAAGCTTCAATCCATCATTGAGCATCTGAACCAGACTTATTGCGCATCCATCGGTGCAGAATATAAATACATACGAAATCCTGAAATTGTAAAATGGCTGGAACAAAAGATTGAAAGTTCGCGCAATTCCCCCTCTTTCAATGTGGATCAGAAGCGCAGGATACTTCAAAAGCTGAATGAAGCGGTGGCTTTTGAAAATTTCATTCACCAGAAATTTACGGGGCAAAAGCGATTTTCCATTGAAGGATGTGAAACCCTTATTCCTGCACTGGATGCTGTGATTGAATCGGGCGCTGATTCGGGAATAAAAGAATTTGTCATCGGCATGGCGCATCGCGGACGGTTGAATGTTCTTTCAAATATTCTCGGAAAGGATTACGAAGAAATTTTTTCCGAATTCGAAGGGATTGACTATGAAGACACCCTTTTTGCTGGCGATGTGAAATACCACCTGGGTTTTTCATCCGATGTAAAAACTTCATCCGGAAAAAATGTACATCTGAGCGTTACACCCAATCCATCACATCTCGAAGCAGTAGATTCCGTAGTGCAGGGCATGGTGCGGGCTAAAATTGATAATACTCCTGGCGGAACCGAAAACATGATCGCTCCCATTCTTATCCATGGAGATGCTGCCATTGCCGGGCAAGGAATTGTATATGAAGTTATTCAGATGTCGCTGCTGCGCGGATTCCGTACTGGGGGGACTATTCATCTTATTCTGAACAACCAGATCGGCTTTACAACCAATTACCTTGATGCACGATCAAGTACGTATTGCACCGATGTGGCGAAAGTGACATTATCACCCGTATTCCACGTGAATGCAGATGATGTGGAAGCGCTGGTTTTCACGATCAACCTGGCAATGGAATTCCGTCAGAAATTTCACCGTGATGTTTTTATTGACATTCTTGGATACAGAAAATACGGACATAATGAGGGGGACGAGCCCCGTTTTACTCAGCCATTATTATACAAAGCCATTGCGGAACATCCGGATGCCCGCGAAATTTATTATAATAAATTACTATCACAAGGTACCGTAGAAGCTACGCTTGCCAAAGAGATGGAATCTGATTTTAAAAAATTGCTTGAACGCAGTCTCGGAACAGCAAAAGAAAAAAAGAAGAAAGCAGTTGCCCGTTTCAAGGAAGGAAACTGGAAAGGATTGAGATATTCCAAGCCCGAAGATTTTAATGAATCTCCCGATACTGGGGTAAATGAGCAGGAAATCCGGAAACTTGCCGACAAAATAAATTTCCTGCCGGCTGAAAAAAAATTCTTTGGAAAAATTTCTCGGTTGTTCGGGCAGCGGAAGCAGATGACGAATAACGGGGGTTCTCTTGATTGGGCAATGGGAGAGTTGCTCGCCTATGCTTCACTGCTTAAAGAAGGATTCCCGGTTCGCGTCAGCGGACAGGACAGCGAGCGGGGAACTTTTTCTCACCGTCATGCAGTATTGACACTTCAGGATTCGGAAGAAACGTATGTGCCGCTTAATCATATTGATAAAAAGCAAGCCCCGTTTTACATTTATAACTCGCTGCTGAGCGAATATGCCGTCATGGGATTTGAATTTGGTTACAGCATGTCCGCTCCGAATTCACTGGTGATCTGGGAAGCGCAATTCGGAGATTTTTGCAATGGCGCTCAGATTATCATTGATCAATACCTCAGCAGTGCAGAGGATAAATGGAACCGGATGAATGGGTTGGTATTGCTGCTTCCTCATGGATATGAAGGACAGGGTGCCGAGCACAGCAGCGCAAGGATGGAACGATTTCTTACTCTTTGCGCAGAAGAAAATATGCAGGTGGTTAATTGCACGACACCCGCAAATTTTTTTCATGTATTGCGCAGACAGATGCATCGCCCGTTCCGGAAACCATTAGTTGTGTTTACTCCCAAAAGTTTACTCCGGCTTCCAAAATGCATTTCACCAGTGAAAGATTTTAGCTCCGGAGGGTTTAAAGAAGTCATTGATGATACATCGGATGCCATGGCTTCAAAGCGTATTCTTTTTTGCAGCGGAAAAATTTATTATGAGCTGGAAGAAGCGCGCAAAAAAAATCGTGCCGCCAATATTGCCATTATCCGGTTGGAGCAATTATATCCGTTTCCGGAAAATCAAATCAATCGTATTTTTAAGAAATACAGTAATGCATCGGAATATTTCTGGGTGCAGGAGGAACCGGAGAATATGGGTGCGTGGGCGTATTTGCTGCGCACTGTTAAAACAAAAAAGCTGGATTTAATTTCACGATCTGCAAGCGCAAGTCCGGCAACCGGTTCCTATCACCGCCATGAATCGGAACAAAAGGAAATTATAGAAAAAGCATTTTCCCGGAATAAATAAAAATCAGCGGTTCCCTTTCATATTCACATAATCAAGATAATAAAGCACCTTGATGGAAAAACTGTTTGTTTGGGGCAGACTCCATGTATCTTTCATGTTTTTGGAATAGCTCTGTGTTACAAACGGACCATCGTACTCAATCGCATTTTTATAAGCAATGGTGATAGTGCTGCCGGGCGCAAATCGCCATGAATAAAGCAAATCAATGTTAAATGCGTTATAGCTGAAATCATTATTGCCCTGGTAGGATGCATAATCTATGTAATCGCCATTTTCTGCCAGATAATAATAATAGCGGTAGCGACCGGTAAGCCAGTAATGCCGTGCTGAAATGCTCAGCGACATATCGTTTTTGAAAATATAACGTACAGCAAACCTGTTTACATTAGTATAAAGCCGCCTTGCCCCGTACAGAACGGAGTCGCCCTCGTATCCGGCAAATCCGAAATTATAGGGGTCGTAATAAAAACCAAGTGAATAATTCAAGGTGAATTTATCATTGACACGGAAACGCAGGGATAAATCTGTATTGTATCCCTCGCTGACAAGGTCGTCAATAAAATTGCTGATGTTCTGGGTAATATCCACAGCAAGCCGCTTTCGGTAATCCGAGCTCACTCCGAAATAGGCATACCAGTAACGATGTGATTTTACAAATCTTCCTCCCAGCCGCGGATCGTAATCATGCGAAATCACCGGTGTGAATCCGGCACCTCCGAAAATTGCATTGTAGCTGAGAAGATTTGCCCACCCCCACGAATTAATTTGAAAATCCTGCCGGTCCTTGTTCACATAATCCGTTACATAATCGGAACTTAATCCCAACTGCCCTTCGCGGAAAATTTTGGAGGGTTGAAACTGGAAATAATTCAGATAAATTCTGTTTCGCTCACGGTTGTTCGTAATGTAATACCCTAAATCAAGCTGGTTGTAATTATCGCTGATCACCTGCCGGCTTATACCCGCCTGAAACCGTCCGCTGATTTTTCTGATCCCTGCGAAATAGCGATGTCCGAGCGAATTTCCATTTTCAGATTTCGAAAATTGCTGACTCAGGATAGCTTGTCCGTCCATTGCATACGAATTTTTTTTGTTTGCAAACGTAAACCCGGTTCCGGATACATTGGCATCATCATATCCTTTGGTGCGGATCACGTTGGTATTGATGAAATAAATATTCGAGCTGTTTCCGATCTGCTGATCCAAAACAAATACATTGGAGTTGGTGAGCGGCTCTGTCAATATTTTCCGTTTCGTTCCTGATGAATTTTCCGCTTCGCCATAGGTATTATCTGTAACGGCATTAAAAATTCCGATGCCGGTCCCGCCATCCGTCCGACCCGAAACTTTTGTGGCATTCAGCAGTTTCACCTGTGAAGGATTTTCTTTCAGCGTTTCCCCCTCATCGAGCTCCGACTCGATGCTGTAAAATCCGGAAGGCACCTTTCCAATCCTGCGTGTGTAAAACAACCCTGCTTTGCTGAACAAGTCAGTCCCCTCTTTGAAGAACAACCGGTTCTCATCGTAATTTATTTCTTCATATCCCAGCGTTTTCCTTTTGTTATCCGACTGCACCTGCCCGAAATCGGGGAGCAGCGTCATGTCGAGGGTAAAGCGCTCATCAATTCCATATTTAATGTCAGCACCTAAATTGTACAGGAAAGCGTTGCTGTATGAAAAATTATTTTCTGTATCAAATACCGGAGAACGCTCAATGTATCCCGAAACGTAGGGAGAAAGAGAAAGGCGAACAGGCGGATCAATTTTTTCGATTCCGGAAAGCGTTCCCCAGTAAAGCTGCCCGTTGTAAGCCACAGAAGGAGTGAGGCACCATTGATCAAACTCACGGTTTCGCCTGATGTTCCTTGTAATTTGCAATGCCCATTTCTGCACTTCACTTTTAGGAAAGCGGATAGCTGAGTATGGAATTTTCATTTCCACAGCCCACCCGTCCGGATGAATTTTCGCAGCGCTTTCCCAAACTCCATCCCATTTATAATCCGAAAATTTTGAATCCGCCTGCACGCCCGAAGCATACACGCCAAAATCATAAGCATCCTGTCGTGTATTATACGGATCAATCACAAACCGGAAAAAATCCGCATTGATATCAGTGGCAACAGCTCCTGAATTCGGATCAACGGCATCGCGCAACCCAAGCTCACGAAGGATGCTGTCAGGCGCAGTATCGTACATCATCGCACCAACGTAAATGGCAGCGTTATCATACACAATTCTGAATTCGGTTTTCTGAGTTGGAGCTCCATACTCAATCGGACGCGACATCACAAAATCCGAAGCAGGAGCAACAGAGTTCCATGCTGCATCATCCAGAACCCCGTCAATCTTCGGTGCAACAGAAGTACGCTGAGTAAAATACTTCTTTGTTGTGTCGGGGGGAGGGGGTTCCTGGGCAAAAGCGGAAACCGAGAATGCGATAACTGATAATACAAGGCAGGTGTTTTTCATATAGCTAAATCAGGAAAGTAAAAGTATCTGCTTTCGGAATTTGAAATACATAATTTTCAGTTAAATACATTAAAATGTGGTGATGCAAATGAAAAATTGCAGATGCCCTTCACATGTAAATGCAGCACAAAGAAAAGTATTAACGCTTTCCGATACGGGAAATTAATATCTGCATTGAAATGAGGTGGCTGAATAAAACAACCGGCACCACAAAACTAATCAGCCAGATAAAGGGAAAATATCCGACTGCTACATTGGGCTGGCTGAAATTGAGTTGCTGAAATTGTGTGGGCGCTGAAAGCACACCGGTGGTTACAACATTTACTAAAAGCAGCAGGCAAACTATATTCCAGATGAGAAGCGGTACAGGGCGAATCCCGCTTTTTTTGAAACAGGTCAGTGCAACCACTGGCGCTGAAATTCCGGAAAGGATGTCGAGGTTAGTTCCTTCAAAAGTCATTTGCAGCGGAATCTGTTTATCAAGCGCAAGCCCTAACAATATAATTTCCACAAATACACGGATTACGTGAATCCATGTAAGCGATTTGACAGAAAAATATTCAGCCCATCCTTTTCTGAAAAAAAATACGAACAATACAAAAAATACTGACGGTACAAAAGCGTAAAAAATTCTTGGGGGAATAATTGAGAAATCAAGAAAAAAACCGGTAGAAGCAATTATTCCGGTGAGGGCAATCCAGGAAGTAATTGACAGAATAATGATTCTGAAATATTTCTTGCCTGCTTTATCCCTGTCAATAGATTTAATTAAAAAATAAAAAGCAAGAATCACCACCCAGATAAATCCGATGGAAAGGTCGGGTTCGTAGAGGGAGTCAAGCATGGGGAATAATGCCTGCCTGCCGGCAGGTTAGCCGGCAGACAGGGGGTCGCGAAATGGATATATGGTTAATAGTTTTGATTTATGAATCGTGAACTTTAAATTCCAAATTTTGAATTTCAGAATGCCACTTGTCAATATTGAGTTATTTCATAATATTCAACAAATATATTATTTGGACGGAACAATGTAATTTTGAAATTCATTGCTTCATGATGTTTTATTCTTAAATAATTATTTATGGCTATGTACAAATTACCGGGACTGTTCGTCATCCTGCTTTATACATTTATGACGAACTCTATTTTCTGCCAGATTATTAATCAGGATTCTTTAATCAGCCGCTTTCCGCAACAGCAAATTAATTTTGCTTTAAATAATGCATTTCAAAATCAATATTTAAGTCCAGAGCAAAACACTGTTGCAAATTCCGAAAATCTTAAAAGCGGGCTAACATTAAACCTTATTAAATTTTCAGGCACGCTCGCTTTTCCTGAATTTGAATATTTTTCCCGCTCCACCCAGATTGACACACTCTTTGTAGGACTTGTTCCGAATGATACAATAATTATCACCGGGAACTATGCCAACAATGGACCCGTCTATGTTTTTAATGACGGGGTTTTGATATTTCAGAATGCAACAGCAACAATTTATGGAGACATCATTATTTTTCAGAATGGAAAAATGACTGCGGATTCATCTACGTTTATTTTTCCGCAACAGTATTTTTATCAGCGTTCCATCATTGTGGCAAACAACGGCACCATGCAAATAAATAATTGCACGCTTAATTACGGGGGCTTATCACACAATCTTGCTGTGACCGACTCTGCCAATGTGGAAATGAATAACGTAAATAACCCCGACTGGACCACAGCCGGAATGTATGGCAACTGCACTTTTTCACTGAACGGAACCAATCTTGCTGGCGAATATATTCTGAGCGGCAATGCAAATGTTTCGTTTAAAAATGCGAACACTCTTTTGCTGTGGCACCATTTTCCTGATGCATCGGTTATAGATTTCTCATTTCCGCAGGGGGATTCGGTGTATGCTTATCAGTTTAATAATACACTTTCGGGCATCAGCGGAGTGAATTACGGTGTGTCTGCCGATTCGTGCTATAATGTCTGGTGGGGGCTTATGCCGGTGAACGGCTCTGATGTTACCATTTCCAATTCTGATTTACGCACCATTGGCTGCTGGTTCGAAAGGGGGGATTCGGTTTCTGTATCCGGACTTATCAATAATTCCAATTACCCGAATTTCACTGCTCCCCTTCCTGACAGAAATCTGCATCTGATTAATACGTTTGTGCAGACATGGAGCTTGTATGTTTTCGACACATCGCACATCAGCGTAACCAGCAGCATCGTGGGTGAAATCGGCTGCCTCGGAAAATCAACTGCCTTTACACAATCCATTCTCCTCGATGGAAGCGGGGGATATTTCTGGGCATCGGACACAACCCTTGTTGTCGCAGCAAATACCTCCGTAACATCGCATGTGCGCAGCGAACGAAACGGAATTTTTATTCTCGGTTACAGTTCAGTCGTAAACGGAATTGTTTCCGCAACCGGGCAATCAGTAGTAATTGCAGTGCAAAGCACCCTGCCGCAGGACCCTGTTGCTTTTGATGGCGCCATTGCATGGATGGTAAATATTGCACAGCCGTCATCTGCATGGACTAATATGACTGTAACTGTTTCCGGAAATGCATGGATTGACCAGGGACCGAATGGTTCATGGATGGATTTCGGAAAATACAGCATGTGGTACCAGCAAACAGGCAGCTCATCCTGGACAAATATTGTTGCGGATTCATCCATGGAAATTCATAACGGAAATCTTGCTTTTTGGAATACCATAGGGTTGAATGCAGGGAGCTATAACCTCCGGCTTGTAGTATATAATAATCTTGGTGACAGCGTGGAAGCTGTTAAACAGGTAACCCTTCTTCCGGGAAATGTCGGAATAGATGAATCTGCGATTTCCGAAACGGCATTTGCAGTTTACCCGAATCCGGCAGGAAATTATTTCGTATTGCAGATTGCGCATTCGGGACTAAATAAAAATTTTGAAATCAGAATTTATGATTTGACTGGGAGAATTATTTTCCATTCTCAACCGGGTATTTTAAACCTGAAACCTGAAACAGTTTTAATTGATATTTCAGCTATTCCTCCGGGATTTTATGTAATATCGGCTGATTCCGGCAATGGAATTCTGAAAAGAGAAAAATTTGAAATCGTAAGATAATTTCAGATGAAAAAAATTCTTGTCACAGGGGCAAATGGAAATCTGGGGAGTGCAGTATTAGAAAAATTTATTGAAAAAAACTGCCATGTAATCTGCTGCGTTTCGAAAAATGACAGTGGTGCGGGAATCAATCATGATCATTCAGA
>Ga0187893_10011173_pt1 | contig 13120 bp, 10 predicted proteins | sample MA1701074metaG_FD_139574 | JGI IMG/M metagenome (GOLD analysis project Ga0187893, IMG submission 139574) | White microbial mat communities from a basaltic lava cave in the Kipuka Kanohina Cave System on the Island of Hawaii, USA - MA170107-4 metaG ...
CACGACATTGTCGCCGCGGCGTGTGCGTTGCTCTTGCACTGGGTGTACGGTGTGAGCTGCTTGTACGCGGATCCACAGGACCGGGGCGATCTTGAGGTCGAGCTCCGCTGCGGCTCCCAAGCCATGAAACGGCCGTTGCTCGTCGCGGCCGATGAAATCGAGACGATGCAAAAACGCGTAAGCTGGAGCGATTGTGAGCTGAAACATCCGTCTGGCCGACTGTCCTCGCATGGGCGGTGGATCCCAACGATGCTCGCGTTTCGGGGGTTGCCCCATCGGCGCACGCAGAAACGGCGCATCGTCGGGATCCGATGTGGGATCACGCGCGCCGCTGTGTGTGGCGCCCGGAGCCTTTGGGAGGCTGACGGGCCGCGGATCTCGTGCTGCGTGGTCCCCTCCAGGTACAAGGGGCCCCCGATACGCACGCGCGCCGGCATCAGCGCTCGTCCCGATGGCGGAAGGTCGCCCGTCGATGCGTGGTGCGAGGAGAAGCCCGAGACAAGCCGATCCGAGCCACGCGACACTCAGATGCACGTTGTTGTCATACCACCCGGTGACCGTGAACGACCAGGCCCCTCGCGATGCAGATGCAGTCGTGCGTCGATGTCACCCGATGGTGGACAGTCGGGCGCGCGTCCGGTAGACCCCTGGCCGTGGCCGATCCGCGCCAAACGCCCGAGCCGGGCGGCGACGTTCCAGCACCCGCCGATCCGGCGCTGCCCAGCGAAGGAAATCGCATGGAGCTGCCCACCTGGAATCGCAGCCGTCGCAAACGCAAGGGTGGACAAGGACAGGTCGAGGACGCTTTCCAAGGTGGCATGCGGCAGGCCGGCAAGGCGGCAGCTCGCCGTGCTCCGATCCTCACCATCGCGGTGGTGCTCGTGGCGGCCCTCGTCGGAGGCATCGTATGGTTCCGTCACGATCGGCACGAACATGCCGCCCAAGCGACGCGTTTGCTTTCCACAGCCGTGGCTTATCAAGCGCGCGGACAGGTGCTCGACTTGAACGCGCTCATGGGTGACAAACCCAAGCGCTTGCGCTTTCCCGTGGCCGAAAACGATCAGGCGCTGTCGAACAAGGTCGACGATGCACTCGTGAGTCTGAATACCCAGGCACCGGCCAGTACACCCAACCACCTTGCGCAGCTCGTGCGAGCGGGTAGGGCCATGCAAGCAGGTAGTTTCGCGGATGCGCGGGTCGCCTACGGCGAGGTGCTCGAGCACACGGAGCCGGACCACCCGTTGCGGTTCCTCGCGCAGGAAGGCCTCGGATTGGCGACCGAAGCCGAAGGCGATCTCGAGGGCGCGCTGTCTGCATTCGAGCTTCTCACTGGCGAAAAGAGCTCATTTTACCGCGATGTCGCGCTTTGGCATCAAGGCCGCGTGCTCGAACGGCTCGGTCGTCGCGACGACGCGGTATTACGCTATCGTCAATACATCGAGGAGTATCCGTTGAGCGAACCGTCGACGGTACGCGAGGAAGTTCGCAAACGGTTGCTGGAGCTGGATCCCAGCGCGGTTCCAGCCGAATCGGACAAAGCAGCTCCACCTGCGCTTCCCATGGAGGGATGATGCCGCAGCGGCGAAACGCCATCGGCGCTGTGATCTTGCTCGCGTTCACGTGTACGTGCGGGCCCGCCGAACGGGTCATGTTGGTGTTTCCCGACAGCGGCCGAGCGGCTCGAGATGTGTACGACATCGCAATGACGCGGCGCATCACGGTATCCGACAACATGGTTTTGCATCCAGACGAGTTCGCGGGTGTGGTCGTCGATCATCGACGAGGACTTTTGTATGTCGGCAGCCGCGACGGCACATTGTTGGCCATCGACGACCGAACGGGCGAGCTACGTTGGGAGTACGCCCTCGGTGGCGCCGCCAGTGGTGTGCCGCGCCTCAGTGAGGACGGCTCACTCCTATTGATTGGCAACGACAATGGCACACTTTGCGCGCTCGATCTCGAGACGCACAAGCCGCGTTGGACACATGAGACTCAGGGCACGATCCGCAACATTCCGGTCGTCTACGAGGGCGTGGTTTACCTGGTGACTTCACGCGACAAGATCTACGCGTTGGAGCTTCGTACCGGTGCGTGGCGTTGGCAATATGAGCGCGAATTCCAAACCGATTTCACGATCCACGGGCGTGCTGGCCTGGCGCTCCAGGCCAGAGCAGGGCAGGGTGAAGACGCCGAGGTCATCGTATACACCGGCTTCGACGACGGCAAAGTCGTGGCGATCAGCTCCGGAGAAGCACTTTGGTTGAGCAATTTGGCGCCTCAGCAGGGAGGAACGTTCGTCGATGCGGATGGCACTCCCCTCATCGACGAAGACGCAGGGGAAATCATCGCGACCTCACAGGCCTCGGGTGTCCACGGATTATCGTTGGCCGACGGGGCAGCGCGTTGGCAGCATCCGATGCGTGCCGCTGGTGACATCGCACGCGCTCCAGGCGGTCTGTTCGTCGTGACGAGCTCGCTCGATGGCATCGTGGCGCTCGAACGTGGGGGTGTTCGTCGGTGGCGACAACAGCTCGATCCGGGCGTGATCTCGTCACCACTCGTCATCGACGACTTGCTGTTCGTCACGCACTCGGAAATCGGGTTGCTCACGTATGATTCCCGCACGGGCGAACTGATCGCTCGACTGGATACCGGGAGCGGTATGTCGAGCATACCGATCTACGACGACCTGTCACGACGCTTTTACGCGACTTCCAATCGCGGAGTGCTGTTCGCGTTTCAGCTCACCAGCAGTTGATGGTTGCCGAATCGTGTGTCGTCAGCACACCGCGGGGCCGTCGGTGTGGTGACGCACGACCGCGTCGAGCTGCTGAGCGTTCCGGCGATCGGCGAGCCTGAAGGTCACACCGAAACCGGAATGGCGAGGATCGAGCTTGACCCACGAAACGACCGACGGCAGCTTGAGCACACGTCGCTCCCAAACGTCATGGAGCTCCAACTCGAGGTGAGTGCCTACCGCGGGTGGTGATGGCGTGACGACGAACGCGCCGCCACGACTGAGATCGCCGAGACGAGCCTGTTGCCGCAATGGTCCGGTCCTCCACCATACCGGAAGATCCGATGGCAGACGCCGATGGCCTCGTGCTGCCGCTGGTCGCTCGCCATCGAGCACGCTTCGCACATAGTCGAGCTTTGCTCGTTGGTCATGGCCAAAGCGAACGATCAACGCATTCTGTCCGCCGTCGTTGTCCGCCTGGATCGTAGCGGCCTTGCCCTCCAGCACAATCTCGTCCGCAAGTGCACCGAAGCTCAGCTCCACCTCGAGCAGTTCACCGACCGATATGGGCTCACGCACGGCGATCTCCATGCGTGCGAGCTCGTCCAGGCGTTCGCCATCCTGCAAAAGACCTGGTTCCGCACGCATGCGGAGCCTTCGGAGGCTCGGAGCTTGAACGTTGGGACCGCTGTCTGGACGTGCGACGGTCATGGATGGCTGCGCAGGCTAGCCGCCAAGGGCAACACCCGCAAGCGCTGGTATGACGCCCAAACGACGGGGTTTTCCGAGCCTCGCTCGTCGCGCAAGTCGGCGATCGTTCAAGATCCTGCGATATCGTGACCTATTCGGCGATGCTGGACAAAACTTTCTGTGCGTGGCCATCGACCCGTACGGGTGAGTAGATCTGCTCGATGCGTCCGTCGGTTGCAATCACGAATGTACTTCGGATCACACCTTCGACGGTCTTGCCATAGAGCGTTTTCGGCCCATACGCGCCGTACACTCGCGCAACCTGGTGCCCTGGATCCGAAAGCAACGGAAACGAAAGCTCGAACTTGCGCCTGAATTTGTTGTGGCTCTCGAGGCTGTCACCGCTGATGCCGAGTACCACGGTGTTGGCCTTGCTAAAAGCACGATGCAGATCACGAAAGTCGCAGGATTCCCGTGTACACCCGGGCGTGTTGTCGCGAGGGTAGAAATAAAGGACGATCCGTTTGCCACGGTAGTCCGCGAGACGATGCACTTTGCCATCGTCGGACGATAACCGGAGCTCGGGCGCGGGATCGCCGACGGCTAACTTCCCTCGTTTTTTCGGTGCGTCGGGCTTGTTCTTGCGAATTACTTGGCCGCGTGTAGGCGATTTGCCGTTCGGCGACTTGCCATTCGCAGCCACGCGCGCTTGTTTGCGCGAAGGCGTGGGATGGTCGTCGTTCGGCTTCGATGGGGTCGGCCTCGAACGCGTCGTGGGTGACGTCGAGCGTGTGGTTTTGCGGGCAACCATGGCTGCCGAGTCTACGACGAGCGGACCCGGTGGTGGCACATGCATCTTCGCGTCGTGGCTTACGGCACGAAGGCCATGCATTGGCCGTCCTGGCAGGCTGCCTGGATCACATTCGGGTCGTCGGTCTGATGGCCATCTTCGACTCGGATGGGGCCCATCAGACAATCGCAGGTGGGCCTGCCAGCGTTGCACGCCAGTTGGGCCTCATCGAACCGCGTCCTGTCCACCGTCAGGATGCCGAGTGCACCCATGTTGCCGCAACAGTCGATCGGATAGACACCGACGTCGCATTCGAGGTCCTGCATGCAGGCTTTGTCGTACGACCATGGGTCGCAAACGTGGGAGCTCGCTTCGCAGATCTTGTTGCAGCCCATCCCGAGCGGCGGGTGCACGCTGCAGGTCCACCGGAGCTCGCCAGGGGCGCTTTCGTCGCAGCGCATGCCGTCACCGATCTCGTTGCCGCACTCCTGCCCTAGGTGGTCGCATGGTTCTCCGCATAGCGAGACCATCTCGTCGGAACACGGTTCTGGGCACAGTGGAAACGTCATGCCTTCGCAGGGATCGCCGGCTGTGCTGCCGCCTTCATCATGTGTGCTGCCACCGGTGTCGTGACTGCTGTCTCCTGTCGTGGCATGAGCGGTCGTCCCCCCGGCATCGTCGTCGTTTGCGGTCGTGTGGCCGTTGGTCGTCGTGGATGACGTCTCCGCGTGCGCCGTCTCGCTGCCATCGTCGTGCCCAGTGGTGTGGCTGTCGGTCGTCGCGGGTGACGTCTCCGCGTGCGCCGTGTCGCCGCCATCGGATCCCGTGCCGTGCTGCTCGGGTTCGCCGATGGATTTGTCGGTGAGATCACATGCAGCAAGCGCGAGCACACACAAAAATGAGGAACCAAGGTCAGTGGACATGGTGGTTTCGGTTGTTGTCCAGGCAACCTCGGATCCGTTGAGAAGGCCGGTCGACGGCTGCCCTTGGCAGGGGTCGATCGGATATGCGCGTTCGTCGCGGAGCGTGTCGATGACGCCAACGCCACCCCTGATGGTCGCCCCATGGCATGTTGTCTGGCCCCGTGCCCGCTTTGCATGGTGCGCAAGTGTCGAGGTATCGTGCGACGATGCCTGCTCCCTGTCGCGTGGTTTCGTGTTCCGCGGTGGTTCTGGCAGCGGCCTGTTCGTCGACCAAACGGGACGATATGGCGTCGTTGGGTGCCACCATCACCGCAACCGCGGGCGCGAGCACCACGGAAACCGTGACCAACGGCGACTCGGTGGATGCCGGCGATTCGGTCGATGCCGGCGATTCGGTCGATATGCACGGCACCACCCATGGGGACGGATCGAGCGGATCCATGTCGACGGAAGCGATGGAGTCCTCCACGAGCGACGGTAGCCACATACCCAAATTCGACAGTCCTGGTGAAGCCACCACGGGTGACCACGGCGGTCCGTGTGGCTGCGGCAACTCCGATTGGAGCTATGTGTGGGTTGCCAACAGCGCCGAGAGCACGGTGTCCAAGATCAACACCCGAACTCTGCTCGAGGAGGGTCGTTACATCACACGACCCGACAGCCAAGGCAACCCGTCGCGTACGTCGGTGAGCGTGGACGGTCGGGCCGTGGTGGTCGCCAACCGGCACGCAGGCCTGGTCAAGATCTGGGCACAAGAGGCATTTTGCGATCCCGACAAAAACGGCACGCCCGGGTTACAGACCTCTACGGGAAGCGCCAACGTGCTCGCTTGGGGAGAGGACGATTGTGTCGATTGGTACCTGCCATTTGCCGACATGACCGTGCAGCGACCCGTACAGTGGACCTCGGGTACGTTGAATCCAGCTACCTGCCGGTACGAGGGCCAAAAGATCTGGACTGTCACCGGCAACAACCACTCGCCCGGCAATTGTGGAAAGGGTGGTGTATGGGTGCATCTCGTCGATGGCGACAGCGGCACCATCGAGGACACCGTCCGCGTTCCTGACGATCGATTCTGCACGCCTGTGCTTGCCGTGCTTGCCGTCGGCCCTTATGGAGGTGCGGTCGACTTCGCAGGGAACTTCTGGTTCCACGCTTTGGGCGAAAAGGTGTTGGCGCGCGTCGACTTTGCCACCCACGCTTACGAGCTCATCACCGGCGGTGGTATCGGCGACTTGGGTGGTGTGGGCTATGGCATTACCGTGGACACCAAGAGTCGGGTTTGGTTCTCCGGCAAGCTGTCACGGTTCGACTACGCGACATCGACATGGGACACCGCCGACGTGACCACGTTCGGCGGTATTGCGCAGGGGGACGGTCGCATGTGGGCTGCGGGTACCAACGGTGTCGTCTGGGTGGACATGGAAACGCTGGCCATCGGTGACACCGTGCCGCTCGGAATGGGTGGACAAGTGAAGGGGGTCAGTGTCGACATCGACGGGTTCGTTTGGGCGGTGATCGAGGGTGATTCACGAGCCTACAAGATCGATCCCGTGACCTACGCGGTCGAGTACTACGAGGGACTGAACGGACCGTACACCTATTCCGATATGACGGGCGGCGCCATCAGCAGCGTCACGTGCAATCCGCCCACGGAATGACAGCTGCGCCTGCCACCATTACGCGACGCTTCGCTCAGGCTCTGGACGTGCACACACGACGGGCTGCTAGCGTGGACTCGGAGAGGGACGCAGGGTGTCTGGCCGCCATCCCGGTCCGCGGATGAATCGACCCGGTTTGGCACCCGTCATGGCGCCGCCAGCAACCACCTGCACACCGTTCACGAAGACATGAGCGACCCCTTGGGCGAGGCGTTGCGGCTCATTGTACGTTGCATTGTCGGCGATCGTTTTGGGATCGAACAGCACCACGTCCGCCATATAACCGGCCACGAGACGTCCACGGTCGCGCAACTTGAGGTTTTCGGCCGGAAAGGACGTCAACCGTCGAATCGCTTCCTCGAGCGGAATGACCCGTTCGTCACGTACGTATTTCCCCAACAAGCGCGCGAACGTGCCATAGGCGCGGGGATGCGGATTGGCCTGCAGAAACACGCCTTCCGGAGCCATGGCCTCGGCATCGGAGTTGAACGCCATCCACGGCAGGGCAATTTGTCGCCGGACGTTGTTCTCGGACATCAAGAAGTAAATCACCCAAACGCGGCTGCCATCTTCGATCACGAGATCCATGATGGTCTCTTCCGGGGAGCGTTGGCGCTCACGTGCCACCTCCGCGACGGTCTTGCCGATCAGCGGGCGTAGCGCAGGATTCTTGAATCCAGACAGCACCATACCGTCGGGCCCAGCGTTGGTGAAGTTGTTTTCCCAATCGCTGTAGGGATTCCCCATCTCTGCGGCCAGTCGTTTGCGGATGTCCGGGTCTGAAAGGCGCTTGGCCCAAGCCTTGTACCCGCCCTCCTGGACCCACGCGGGCATGCAGCTATCGAACCCCGTTCCACCCGCGGTGTACGTGTACATGTCCGCCGTGATCCGAACGCCGCGCGCACGCGCGTCCTCGATCTTGGCAACCACGCGATCCAGTTTGTCCCAGTTCCGTCGACCGGCCAGCTTGAAGTGATAGATCTCGGTGGTGATGTCTGCCTCGCGGGCAATCGTGATCATCTCGTCGATTGCCGTTTCAATCCTGTTGCTCTCATTGCGCATGTGCGCCGCAAACATCCCGCCGTATTTGGACGCGACCTTGGCCAGCTCGACGAGCTCGGCCGTGGTCGAAAAGTTCGCTGGAACATAGATTAGCGCAGTCGTGACCCCCATCGCCCCTTCTCGCATGGCCTCGTCGACCAAGGCCCGCATGCGCTCGAGCTCCTCCGGCGACGGCGCGCGATTGTCATGGTCGAGCACATTCGTACGAATCGTGGAGGCACTGACGAACGAGGCAATGTTGGGCGTAACCCCTCTTTTCTCCAGCCACTGCATGTATTCGCCAAGCGTGGTCCATTCGGCCTCGTGGTCGCCCACCGATGGCTGCGCCTTGGCCTCGCGCTTCATCCGTTCGCTCAACGGTCCCATGGACGTTTCACCAAACACTTCCAGCGTCACTCCCTGCATGAGGTCGCTCGTGCCACGACCATCGATGATCAAGGATTCCACGGCATGGCTCAGCATGTTGATGAAGCCGGGAGCCACGGCGAGGCCACGCGCGTCGATCTCGCGCTGGCCTCGGTCTCGGGTCAGTGATCCAACGGCGGCGATCCGATCGCCGTCGATCGCAAGGTCGGCAACGATGGGTGCTCGTCCCGATCCGTCGTAGATCGTCCCGCCACGAATGACGACCTCGTACAGCTTTCCCTGCTCGGCAGACGAGGGCTGCGGGCGGCACGATGTCAGCAACACGAGTGACGAAACGATTGCGGACAACCATCGGTAGCAGGACATTTCGTTCACGTTGGCTCGCGGGAGTGTGCCTGATTTCGGGGTCTCGAACGACCGGTTGATTTGCGACGTGGGAGCGAACGATTGGCCCAAACAGGCCGTCAGGACCGGCGCGTGATTCGCTCGACGTGAGGGGTCTCCCTACCGGGACTCGCGCGAGGTGAGTTCACGGCACCGTGTTTTGGAGGGTGGACGTGCCTCGCGGTGCTGGCTAAAGTGCCTCGTGCGGGCGGAGGCGGTCCCCGCCGAGCTCGTCGACCGAATGCGAACCAAGGTCACAGGACGATTCACCATGCGCACGTCTATTCGCTCGGGACGGTTTTTGCTCGTCCTCACTGCAATATTGCTACCCGGCGTGGCCGTGCTGGCTGGCTGTGGCGAGGGCAAGCCATCGGCTGCTCAAGCGCTCGCGGCCGATGCCGACGAAGCTGCCAAAGCCAGCGGCTTGTACACGCCAGGCACACCCAAGGAGCGTCCAAACGATCTCGCTCCTCCCACCACGGCCGAATTCAAGGCGTGGGACCGCAAGGATCCCGAGGGCGAAAAGCACCTTTACAAATGGGACAAGGCGTTCCTACCGAAGATGCAAAACTATTGGAAGATGCTGGTGTGCTTCCGAGACAAGATCAAGGAGGAGGGCGAAAAGGCGTTCGGGGCCGAACCTGGCAGTCCGCAGGAGGAGCAGTGGTATCAATTCAAGCGCCAGTTCATCCCGTTCTTGAACGGCTGGCAGCAGCGGCTGTTCGCCCAAGAACCACGCATTCTCGAAAAATCGAAGTTCATCGGCAACATCCTCGAAGCCCACGAGCTCATCATGCACGGCTATCCCGAGGCCTTCAACAACGCCGACCGCACGGCTCTCGAGAAGCACGATGCCAATTGGACCATCGTGCACAACAAAGTCATCAAATACGCCAAGCTCATCAGCGACGAAGACAAGGATTTCACCGCCATCGATCGCGAAAGCCCCAAGGCCAAGGAGGCGTGGGACAAGTTCTGCGTGGAAGCTCTGACTCCGCCTCCGGAGCCAAAGAAGGGCAAAAAGAAGCGTAAGCTCGGCCCCATCTGAGGCCAGCTTGGGAGGGTCGTCGCGTGCGTGGATCTGAGGGGTGGTCGGACGGTCCAGCAGCTCATCCTTCCGAGGATGCCGAAGCGCTGACGCGAGAGCTGTCGAACGATTTGATGTCCCCGTATTGTCCTGGGCGGACGATCGCGAGCTGTCCGAGCCAAGCGGCACGTAAGCTCGAGTCTTACATCATGGAACAGGCCGAACATGGCAAAACTCGGGAGGAAATCGAGAGCGATCTCGTCGCGAGGTTTCCGGGCATTGCTGGCTATGCCGGTCGTCCAGTGGTTGTCTACGGCTCTGCTGGGGCGGCGATCTTGGCTGCCGCCATCGTCACCTTGATGGTGCGTCGCTGGCTTGCACGCGCAAAGCCCCGCGACGACCTCGCCCCCTCCCTGTCCGGAGCGCCGGGCTCGGAATCCGATCGGCTGCCGTTATCAGGAGTCACACGCCACGATCGGCAGAAGCTCGAAGACGCCCTCGAGCGCATCGAGGAGTTTTGATGCGCGGCAGCACGTTTTCGTGCGTGGGGTTGCTAGCGCATGTGAAATCGCGGTAAGCGATCTGGGTGCTTCAGGTCGTCGTCCACGAAAAAGGTGGCAAGACCCACCGCGTGCCGTTCGACAAGGATCAGTTCGCCATCGGCCGCGAAGAGGACAACGATCTCGTGCTCGATCGCGTCAATGTGTCGAAGCACCACCTTCGGCTTCGTCGCAACCAGGGTCAGATCGAGGTCATGGACCTGCAGAGCACCAATGGCACCTACGTCAACGGACGCAGGGTCACGACTCCGCGTGCCGTCCGGCGACAGGACCGCATCTACGTCGGCGACTACATCCTGATGTTGGACGGTGACGACGAGGCGATCTCGCCGCGCGAACGAGCCGAGCTGATGGTGGCTGGGGCGGATGGTCGTCCGCAACGCAGGATCGTTGGCGTCGCTCCCACGGTTCACGAGCCGGGAGAGCCACTGGACGACACCAGTGTAGTCACGTCCGCAAAGCGGGTTGCACCCGCCGGTCTCGAGAGTACCTATCTCGATCGCATTGCCAACCGGATCCTCCAGACCGTGCTGGCAAACGTGCATCGTTTGGATCCGCTCAAGGCACCCGAGATCGAAGATGCCGATCGAGAGGAAGCGCTCAAGCTGGTCGATGGCTTGCTCTCGGACATGCAGGCGCAGGGGGAGTTGGAAGCCAATCTCAATCTCGATCCGCTCAAGGCGCGGGTGGTGCGTGAGCTGCTCGAGCTCGGGCCGCTCGGCGAGCTCATGAAGGACAACGAAGTACGGGAGATTCACGTGGTTGGTGGTGCACCCGTGAGAATCGTTCGCGAGGGCGTCAAGGAGGGCGGCAACGTCGAGCTCACGGACAGCCGGTTCAGCGGCGATCGTGCGGTGCTGCTTGCGATCCAGCGCATGGCCCGTGAGTGGGGCTTCCTCGTGGAAGGGTCGCTCATCCTCGAAGGCAAGGTCGACGACGGATTTTATCTCTACGCACTGTTGCCTCCCAGCCAAGCACAGCATCCCGTGCTGTGCTTGCGCCGTACCCGTACCGACGCCAATGACCTGTCCGCGCTCGTTCAAGAGGGCGTGCTCGGTGCGGACATGCGGGAGCTCATTTGCGCGTGCCTCCGGGGTTGCAGGAAAATTCTCATCTGCGCTTCGGGGGGCGTCAATCTCGATCGCTTTACCAATGCGCTCGTCGGTGAAATTCCCGACGGCTTGCGCGTCGCCTGCATCTCGGACACCGGACGACTGGGTGCCTCGCGAAAAGGCTGGGTGCAGGTACGACGCATGCACGATCCCGCGGATACACTCGGGCTGTCCGATGCGCTGGGTGTGCTGCTTCGGGGCGGGCTCGATTTGCTGGTTTCGCAACGATGTCGGCACGAAGATGCCGCCGCCGTGATGGATGCGTTGGCTGGCGCAGCCCAAGGGGCTGTCGTATCGCTTTGGGGCATCGATTCCGCCCATGCGCTGTGGCGCCTGGCGGGCTTGAGTACCGTGGCCAGTGGTGCCATCCAGGCACTCACGGTCTCTCTCGCACGCTCCGTGGACATTTTGGTGCGCCTCAGCGTGGGCGTGAACGGCGAGGCCATGCAGGTGGTCGAGATCATCGAGCCGCGTGTGCGCGAGGGCAACGAGCTGTCCTATCTACCAGTGTTCCGCGCCGTGAAAGGACCGGAAGGCGCCACGCAGTTCCAGCCCACCGGAAGCGTTCCAAGCTTTTTGCGCGAGCTCGCAGAGCGTGGCATCGCTGTGCCGCTCGGCATGTTCAAGGCCGTCGCGGCGCTCTGATTCGAGTCAAGGCCATGTCGAACGGGCAGCAGCCACCGCTCGACGCGGAGGCACGACGCAGGCTCGATGCTGTGCTCGACCGCGTGGAGGATCGCTTGCGTGACGCTCCCGAGGGTATGCATCATGTCGGCCCACCGGCCACCGCGGAGGCACTCGAAGCGAGTGGAGTGTCTCCAGGTGCCGCCCAACTGTGGTCGCGATGGAACGGGCTCGAGCTAGCTCATGGGGAGGCGATCATCCACCCCGTGGAAGCGCTGCATGACGTCACCGAGAGTGCACGCGAGGAAGGACGGATTCGTCCAGGAGACATCGTGATCGGTGAACGAGGACGAGAGCTCTACCTGCTCGTGAGCGATCCTCATAGCGAGGGTGCCGACGTCGTCAGTCTGGAAGTAGGCGGTGAACGATATCCCGAAGCATCGACCGTGCCTCACCTCGTGCTGGGTCTGCTCGGTGAGATCGCCGTGCTCTACGACGAGGAAGGGGAGCCCCGTGGGGAGTTGCTCGACGAGGAAGGAACGTTGAGCGAGACAGCACGCAGAAAGCTGATTCGTCGCCGACTCGACTTGGATCCCGATGCGCCGTTGGCCAGGCTCGGGCTGGTTCGAGCGCTCGTCGATGCCGGCGAATTCGGCGGCGCACATGCGGAAGTCAAACAGTTGCTTCGTCGTGCTCCGGAATTCGCATGGGCTCGGTTCGAGCAGGGGCGCATCGCATGGGCTGCTGGACAACGTGCGGTGGCCCACCGTGCGTTCGTGCAGGCAATGGAGTGTGGGGATCCGGCTGGATCACGCACGTATTTCGTCGCGTTTGCGGCGGCGACGTCCGACGGGGATACGCGAGCTCGTTTGGTGGATCACGTACGAACGGATGCGCCTGGGTTCGTGCACGGGCTCGATGAACGCATTCGAACGTTGATGGATGCTGGGAGATGGTTCGATGCCCAGATGCTCGTGGATGTCGCGTTGGCGATTGCGCCGACAGATCTTGGGGTGTTGGGGTTGAGGGGGCGAGGCAGTGAGGCGAAGGAGGCGAAGGAGGCGAAGGAGGTGAGGGAGACGAGGGCGAAGGAGGCGAAGGAGGTGAGGGAGACGAGGGGGAAGGAGGCGAAGGAGACGAGGGGGAAGGAGGCGAAGGAGACGAGGGGGAAGGAGACGAAGGAG
>Ga0187893_10011175_pt1 | contig 13118 bp, 7 predicted proteins | sample MA1701074metaG_FD_139574 | JGI IMG/M metagenome (GOLD analysis project Ga0187893, IMG submission 139574) | White microbial mat communities from a basaltic lava cave in the Kipuka Kanohina Cave System on the Island of Hawaii, USA - MA170107-4 metaG ...
ATCGCCCGCGGCCTGTATCGCCTGCCCGAGCAGTCGCTGACAGAGCATCACGGACTCGCCATCGTAAGCGCGGCGGTCCCGCAAGGGGTCGTGTGCCTGCTCTCGGCGTTGCAGTTCCACGGCGTCGGGACGCAGCTGCCGTCCGAGGTGTGGATCGCCATCGACCGGCGCCACCGACGGCCGGCGCTGCGCTATCCTCCGCTTCGAATCGTTCGGTATACGGGCGCGGCGCTCACCGAGGGGGTGGAAAGCCACCGCGTCGAGGGCCGAGTAGTGCGCGTCTACAACGTCGCCAAGACGGTGGCGGACTGCTTCAAGTACCGCAACAAGATCGGGCTGGATGTGGCACTGGAGGCGCTCGGGGAGGCGTGGCGCGCGCGGCGTTTCACCATGGATGAGCTGGACCGCTACGCCGTCATCTGCCGCGTGCAGCGCGTCATGCGGCCTTACCTCGAAGCCCTCGTGACGTGACCGGGACGCGCGAGGGCATCGCCCGGTCGGTGCAGGTACGGCTCGCGCGGCACGCGAAGGCGATCGGCGTCGATCCCAACCTGGTGGCCACGCGTTACGCGGTGGAGCGGTTCCTGTACCGTCTTTCGCGCTCTCCTTACGCGGAACGGTTCGTCCTCAAGGGCGCGCTCCTGCTCCTCGTCTGGCTGGGCGATACGCTGCGGCCGACACGCGACGCCGATCTGCTGAGATTCGGCGAGTTCTCGAACGATGAGCTCCTGCAGCTTTTCCGAGAGGTGTGCGGTGTACAGGTCGAGCCGGACGCCGTGACCTTCCTGCCCGATTCCATCCGCGTGGCGCCGATCCGCGAGGAAGGCGCTTACGGCGGACAGCGCGTTACGTTGCAGGCGCGGATCGGTGCCGCACGGTTGAGCGTTCAGGTGGACATCGGCATCGGAGACGCGGTGACGTCCGCACCCGAATGGCTCGAGTATCCGAGTCTGCTCGATCTGCCTCGTCCCCGGCTCCGGGCGTACCCCCGCGAAACGGTGCTGGCAAATCAATCCGGGACGACTGGCCGACGCCATCGCCGCGACCTTCGCACGCCGCCGCACGCCGCCGCACGCCATTGCCAGAAGGCTGCCAGCGGGGCTGAGCAGCGAGTTCGCAAACGATCGGACCAAGCAGACCCAGTGGACGGCGTTTCTCGACAAGAATCGGCTCAAGGCCCCGGGGCTGGACGAAATTGTTGCCGACCTCCGCGAGTTCCTGGCCGAACCGCTCACTCAGGCGCGGCGAGGAAAGGACGCAAAGTGACCCGCAGCGCCTGCGGTTCCAGCACGGGCCGCCTGCGAGCAGGCGACGCGGCATCGCCGGCCACCGCGATTTTTGCCGGCGGCTCCGGTGGAGTAGCGCTCCTCGGGGGCGATCCGGCTCGGCGCGCAGCGCACGCCCTTGGCGAGTCCGGAATCCGGATCCTGCTGCGCGGGCGCGAGGGGAAATCACGCTTCGTGGAACTCGGTGTCGGCTCCCGCGCTCGCAAGTTCCCATTGCGGGCGCTGGCCTACTGAGGTCCGCTAACTGCCGTTATGGGACGTGAGTTGGTGGCGGAGTGAGTTCCGTTCGTCTGGGCGTGCGCGCATTCCGTTCGGGACGCGAACCGTCGTCTGCCTCTCCTGCTCGGTCCGGCGAAGCCTCTAGGAACACTTCAAACTTGAGCTTGCGCCCCCAAGCCTGTTAGAACAACGGCACTGGGCGGCATTGATGCCGCAGGTGAACGAAGCATCTGCCCGCGTCTAGCTCGACCGCAGCTCAAGGGCCAGGGCTGGGATACCCAGAACCCAAACGCCGAGCGCGATGATTGGGCAGGTCGGTTCTCGGTTGTCGAGCCGGGCCGAATCCGTACGCGCGAGCTCCCCAAACAGTCCTGACTTGCGGCTCCGCCGGGCTGCCAACTACCGAGGCCCTCGGAGAGGGGGGACGGTTTAGAGCCTTTTCGGATCCCGCGCCTTAATCGCGCACTCGGCGTGCCGAGCAGGGCCGGCGGGGTGGTGCGGAGCTGTGGTTGCCGAATTACGCAGACCTCATTGGCCAATCGGCGGGGTTCAGTCTTCTGCCCTTCCGCCTCGCTTCTCCACGCTTCTCCACGCTTCACCCTTCCCCCCTCGCACCCCACCGCGTCTGGGGCCCACCGCTTTGACTCGAGGATGGACGCAGACCCTAAACCGGGGCGACAGCGTGCCGCTACTGCTTGGTTAGAATGTTGCTAGCGACGACCCGAAGGAGGGGCCCGGAATTGGCGTTTGAATCCAAAGCGGTCGTGCGGGGCGAGATCGACCGGCTGGTAATGTCGGTGGAGTGGGATCTGGGGACTGCCTCGCGGGTAAGTACCCACGTGGCGCGCAGCGCCAGCATCAGCGAATTCCAAATCGGACACCGGGCGTGACACTCGCGCACAACAGCCGGATAGTGGCGGAGCCAGCGTTCCTCGGCCTCAGTGGTTCCCCAGCAGCAGGGGCTTACCTCCTCCGATTCTCGATCTCCCTGCAGGTCAAGGAGTGGCCCGAGAAGGAGGGCTTGGTGCTTGAGCTGATCCGCGCGCGCGTGTCTGTTAACGGCGAGAGCGGAAATACGATCTTGCTCGGGTTCGCCGAACCAGAAGCACCTCTGGTCCTTCGCGTTGGCCAGTATTCATACCCGAGTAATGTCCTTCTGGATTGTCTAGCTCAGCCATCGGCGCTCGAAGTGATCGAGGAGTTGCGGCGCGGGGGTGATCTTATCTTCACGCTCCAACTTCAGGCCATGTCCCGCTTCGAGCGAGAGACCGCATGTTCGCAAGACAGTCTCCCCTGCAGAGTGAATCAGAAGGACTGGCTGGGGGTCCTCGGCGAAGCCGGCTACGGCCGATCGCTGCTATTCGAGGTTCCAATTCCCAACGCCGATGCCACGGTGGAACTCGGCCCAGGGGTTGATCTCCTCAACTTGGCTCGGTCGCATCTCATCAACGGCTACTACGACGAAGCTGTCGCCGCCTGTCGTCGCGCGATCGAGAGCCTTGAGGCGGCGCTCAACCAGAAACAGATGCGACGGTCGTCGATCCAGGCGTACCAAAGCAACAAAGAGAAAATGACCAAGCTTCAGCGAGAGTGCCTTCTTCGCGAAGCGGTTATCCACTTCACGCATCCCACGCATCACGCGCCGAAAGGCGGTGCTGAGGAACGGATCTCGCGTCAAGATGCGATCATGACGGTGGGAATTACGGCCGCGCTTTTCTCGACCGCCCTTTCGCACGCTGGATCTGATCAAGCGACCTTGATATCCAGCCCGGATGCTGCATCCCAGGAGTGATCGACTACTGGCTATCCGGCAAAATCCAGAAACAGAACTGAGATGGCAAGGGGCAAATCTAGCGGCAGCAAGGGTAATTTGGAAACCGCTGCCACCGTCGGCTACGAAGCCCAGCTCTGGCAGATGGCCGATGCGCTTCGCGGCAGCATGGACGCCGCCGAGTACAAGCACGTCGTTCTCGGCCTCATCTTCCTCAAGTACATCTCTGATGCCTTCGAGGAGCAACACAAGAAGCTCGAGACCGAACGGGCTCAGGGCGCTGACCCCGAAGACCCCGACGAATACCGCGCACAGAACATCTTCTGGGTGCCGCCCGAAGCGCGCTGGGCGCACCTGAAGGCGCAGGCAAAACAGCCCACCATCGGCCAGCTGGTGGACGACGCGATGACCGGCATTGAGCGCGACAATCCGGCGCTTAAGGGTGTGCTACCGAAGGACTACGCCCGGCCCGCCCTCGACAAGACTCGACTCGGCCAGCTCATCGACCTTATCAGCAACATCCAGGTCGGCGACGAGGCGAGCCGCGCCAAGGACGTGCTCGGCCGGGTCTACGAGTACTTCCTCTCGCAGTTCGCGAGCGCCGAGGGCAAGAAGGGCGGCGAGTTCTACACGCCGCGCTGCGTGGTGAAGGTCCTGGTCGAGATGCTCGAGCCCTACCGCGGCCGTGTGTACGACCCCTGCTGCGGCTCTTCGGGGATGTTCGTGCAATCCGTGGAGTTCATCCGCGCGCACGCCAAGGGCAACGGCAATGGCGGCAAGGCCCCCAAGGGAACGAAGCCCGACATCTCCATCTACGGCCAGGAGTCGAACTACACGACCTGGCGACTTGCCAAGATGAACCTCGCTATCCGCGGCATCGACGGCCACATCGCGCACGGCGACACCTTCCACAACGACCGCCACCCGGATCTGAAGGCCGACTTCATCCTCGCGAATCCGCCTTTCAACATATCCGACTGGGGCGGCGAGGGCCTGCGCGAAGACAAACGCTGGCGGTACGGCGCGCCGCCGGCCGGTAACGCCAACTTCGCCTGGGTGCAGCACATCGTCCACCACCTCGCGCCGGTGGGCGTGGCCGGTTTCGTACTCGCCAACGGCTCGATGTCATCCAACCAGTCCGGCGAGGGCGAGATTCGCAAGAGCCTGATCGAGGCCCACCTCGTGGACTGCATGGTTGCGCTGCCGGGCCAGCTCTTCTACTCGACTCAGATCCCGGCGTGCCTGTGGTTCCTCGCTCGCGACCGCAAGAACGGCAAGTTCCGCGACCGCCGCGGCCAAGTGCTCTTCATCGACGCGCGCAAGCTCGGGCGCATGGTGGATCGCACCCACCGCGAGCTGACCGACGAGGACATCGCTCGCATCGCCGGCACCTACTACGCCTGGCGCGGCGAGAAGGAGGCCGGCAAGTACGCCGACGTCCCCGGTTTCTGCAGGAGCGCGCCGCTCGAGGAGGTGCGCACGCATGGCCACGTGCTCACCCCCGGCCGCTACGTCGGCGCGGAGGCGCAGGAGGACGACGGCGAGCCGTTCGGGGAGAAGATGCGGCGGCTCACCGCGACGCTGCGTGAGCAGCAGGCTGAGGCCGCGACGCTCGATGCCGCCATCGCCACCAACCTGAAGGAGATTGGGTGTGGCGGGTAGAACTTGGACGCGGATGCCACTTGGGGAGTTCGTCACGCTTCAACGAGGGCACGATCTCCCCGACGAGCGCCGGCGGCCAGGCAGCGTGCCAATTCTCGGATCATTCGGGATCACGGGTTGGCACGACGAGGCGAAGGCGCCCGGGCCAGGCGTCACGATCGGCCGAAGCGATACCTCGCTCGGCGTTGTCAGCTACTCCCCTATCGACTACTGGCCGCTGAACACGGCGCTCTACGTAACCGACTTTCATGGCAATGACCAGCGTTTCGCTTACTACTTTCTGAAGGAGTTCGACTTTCGAGGCTACAACTCCGGCAGCGCTCAGCCTTCGCTCAACCGCAACTTCATCCATCCGGTGCTAGTCGATGTGCCACCGGTCTCCGAACAACGCGCCATCGCCCACATCCTCGGTGCCCTGGACGACAAGATCGAGCTGAACCGACGGATGAACGAGACGCTAGAGGCGATGGCGCGGGCGCTGTTCAAGTCGTGGTTCGTGGACTTCGACCCCGTCCGCGCCAAGGCCGAAGGCCGCGACCCCGGCCTCCCCAAGCCCTTCGCCGACCTCTTCCCCACCCGTCTGGTCGACTCCGAACTTGGCGAGATTCCGGAGGGGTGGGAGATGGGGCCGCTTGGCGAGTTGATCCAGACGGTCAAGGGAAGGTCCTACAAGAGCGAGGAACTGGTTGAATCCGATACGGCGCTAGTCACGCTCAAGTCCTTCGCCAGGGGCGGTGGCTACCGTCCAGACGGCCTCAAGTCCTTCGCTGGGACATACAAGCCGGAGCAGGTCGTCAAACCTGGTGAACTCGTGATTGCCTGTACTGACGTGACGCAAGCCGCCGAAGTCATTGGGCGCCCTGCTATCGTTCGGGGTACGAGCAGTTATCGAATACTGGTTGCCTCTCTAGACACGTTGATTGTCCGCCCGCGTGACGCGAGCATGACGCGGGCGTTCCTCTATTTCTTGGGTGGAACTGAAGCCTTCGTGGCTCACACCTACGCGCACACAACAGGTACCACAGTCTTGCATCTTGCGAAGAAGGCCGTCCCCTCCTTCATGTTTGCTCGGCCATCGAAGCAGCTGGTCGAGCAGTTCGACGCCCTCGCTGGTCCCGCGCTGGACCGCATTCAAGCTCTTGAAGAGGAATCGGGGACGCTCGCGGCCCTGCGCGACACCCTGCTGCCCAAACTCATCTCCGGTGAGCTTCGGACCGGGGATGCATTTCACCAAGAGGCTCAGGATTAGCAGCATATTGGGGGATATATGCGGATAGCGCGCCTAACTATAAACAACTTCCGTGGAATTCAGGCTGCGAATGTGTTCTTTCCAAAGCATGGCGTTCTGATCGGCGATAACAACACAGGCAAGACGACACTTCTAGAAGCGATAGACCTTGTGCTTGGGCCGGACAGGCTCAACCGAACGCCGCCCATCGATGAGCACGACTTCTTCCAAGGAAAGTATGTTCCTGCCTCGCCCGTGGTTGAAGCAGGCGAGAAAGGCGAGCCTGCGGCGGCAGTGGCAGCTAGCGAAGACGTGTCCGACGATGCCGGAGCTGTCACACAGGCAGCCGAGCCAGGGGGGACTGTGCCGCCGCGAATTGAAATCGAGGTAACTATTGCTGACCTGACCGAGGAGCAGAAGGGCAGGTTTGGCGACTACATCGAGTTTTGGGATACGGCGACCGATACGTTTTACGATCAGCCCAATCTGCCCGGCGTTGATGCTGCCTCGATAGCCGAGGCGCTTAGGGTGACGTTCCACGGCTGGTATGACCCGGAGGAGGACGACTTTGAGGGCAAGACCTACTTCACGCGCAGCCTGTCGGAGGCGGCTTCTCCCGTCGGGTTCTCCAAGAAGGACAAGCAGATTTGCGGCTTCCTGTATCTGCGCTCTCTGCGCACGGGTTCACGGGCCCTAAGCCTCGAGCGGGGCAGCCTGCTAGACATTATCCTACGCCTGAAAGAGGTCAGGCCGCAGATGTGGGAAGACACGATCACCACCTTGGTCCAGTATTCGGTCGCGAGCGACCCGAAATTGGGCATCTCCGGCGTGCTAGAGAGCATCAACGCGGCCCTCAAGAAGTACGTCCCGAAGGAGTGGGGGGTTGAGCCTCACTTGAAGGTGTCCAACCTCACCCGCGAGCACCTGCGGAAGGTGATCACTGCCTTCATAGCTACAGGCGAGGGAAGCCACGCCGCGCCGTTCTATCGACAGGGCACTGGCACCATCAACATGCTCGTCCTGGCGATGCTGTCTCAGATCGCGGAAGACAAGCAAAACGTCATCTTTGCGATGGAAGAGCCGGAGACAGCCATTCCGCCCTACGCCCAGAAGCGGATCGTCCACGAAATCCGCAAATTGGCTTCGCAAACCCTCTTCACCTCCCATTCGCCATATGTGCTCGAAGAGTTTGCGCTCGACGAGACGGTTGTATTGAGGCGGGATGCCGATGGGGTGCTTGGCCAGTGCGCCATCGCTTTGCCCGACAGCGTCAAGCCGAAACGCTATCGGCAGGAGTTTCGCACTCGCTTCTGCGAAGGCTTGCTCGCGCGCCGCATCCTCGTCGCCGAAGGGGCGACAGAAGCCGCGGCGTTTCCAGTCGTGTGCCGGCGCCTTGCGGAGCTGAAGCCCGAGACCTACTCCTCATTGGAAGCGCTGGGCATCTGCACGATCGACGCCGGTGGAGAGACCAACCTGCCGGATATGGCCAAGCTCTATCGGGACCTCGGCAAGCGGGTCTTCGCCATTTGCGACAACCAAGACGCCGCGAACAAGGGCCTGATCGAGGCCCAGGTCGAGCTACTCTTGATGCACAACGAGAAGGGCTTCGAGGATCTTGTCCTGAAGAACACTACCGAAGGGGCGCTCAAGCGTTTCACGAAGCTACTCGACTGGCCTCCGCACCTCAAGGCTAAGTACCCTGACCCGGAAGCCCAAGTGAAAGCAGCGCTCAACGAGTATTTCGGCTGGGCGAAGGCCAACTGGGGTATTGCCGATTTGCTCGCGCAGTGCACTGAGGCAGAGATACCCCAATGGCTTCGGGAAACCTGCATTTCCCTCGCGGAAGCTTGCGCACCCGCTCCCACTGGTGCTGCTAACGGGAACGCACCCGACACAGCTCAAGTGGCAGAACCTGAACCGGCGGCAAGTGCGGATGCAGCTCACTGAGAAGCAGAGGGAGATCATGGCTGCCACGGCGCATCTCCTCGTAACGGGAGGGCCTGGTTCCGGCAAAACCACCATCTCCATTCTAAAAGCCGCGCAAATCGCTGAGCGTAACCTGCGTCCGGGTCAAAAGACCCTGTTCCTTAGTTTTGCCCGTGCGACTGTTTCAAGGGTTGTCGAGGCCATCGAGTACGAGCAGCAGCTTCCGCGAGAACAGAAGAGGCGAATCGATGTCGAGACGTACCACTCCTTCTTCTGGCGGATTCTGAAGGCGCATGGGTATCTGCTCAGTCTGCCGAGAAGGCTCTCCATCCTCACACCGCAAGATGAAGCGATAGCGCTCTCGACGATCCGGAACGGGTACGCCGCCGACCCAAAGTTGACCCATGCCGAGAAGACCGAAAAGAAGGCGGGGGAAGATGCTGCACGCTTGCGGTTCGCTCGCGACGACGGCCGCGTCTGCTTCGACCTCTTCGCACGCTTTGTCGGAGACATCGTCTATGGGAGCGAGCGCATCCGCAAACTGATCGCCACGATGTACCCGGTCATCATTCTCGATGAGTTTCAGGACACGAACAAAGAGCAGTGGCGCGCCGTCCAGTCACTGGGCCAGCACAGCACTCTGCTTGCCCTTGCAGACCCCGAGCAACGCATCTACGACTTCATTGGGGCAGACCCTGAACGCCTGAAGCACTTCAGAGAGGTGTTCTCGCCGACCGAGGTGGACCTCAGCACCGACAACCATCGCAGCGCGGGAACGGACATCGCGGTCTTCGGGAATGATCTCTTGACCGGCAAGTTTCGTCTGAAGGCTTACAACGGAATCTGTTGCCTGGCGTACGAGCCGTATGCCGATCAGGCGCTGACGGCACTAATTACGACGACCTATGCCGCAAGACAGCGGTTGGTCGATACCGGTCGAAGGAACTGGTCGCTCGCGATTCTGGTGCCGACCAAGAAGATGGCGCGGCTCGTGTCAGATTCCTTGCGGTCTCCACCGGCAGGCATGACCGAGATTCCGCATACCGCCGCTATGGAATTGGAAGCGGCCATTCTGGCAGCCGAAGTCATCGCCTTCCTGATGCAGCCCGATGTTGACGGTCGCCATTTCGAGAAGTTTATCGGCCTTCTCCGCAATTACTATCATGGAAAGGGAGGCGACACACCGACAAAGGGCGACCTCGATGAAGCGGAGAACCTCCGTAAAGCCTACGATGAGTGGGTTACACGACGAGCAGCAGGTAAGGAAATCAGAAAGAACAGTATTCTGATCCCTATGCAGGCCGTATATGACCAGGCGCGGGCGCTCGGCCTTACGGGAGATCCAGACAAGGACTGGCGGGCGATGCGACGCATTCTGGAATTGGGGGCATGTGCCCGACTCAAGAACGTTGCCGAGGAGGTCCGCAACGTCCGCTTGCTGGAGCGCGGGACGCAACTCCGACGGGAGCTCTCGCAGGACTGGCGCGACAATGGTGGCTATGCCAACGCGCTAGCGATCACCCGCCAAGCTTTCGTACAGGAACATTTCTCCACCAATGCTAAGCCGGAAACTGGTGTCGTTGTAATGAACATGCACAAAGCCAAAGGGAAGCAGTTCGACGAGGTGATCATTTTCGAGGGGTGGCCACGGGTTGCCAAAGGCAGGATCGTCGCGAATTTCGACCGGATCGTGCGCGGCAACTCCCGTGCTGAAATAAATGATCAAGCGCGTCAGAATCTTCGAGTCAGTGTGACGCGTGCAAAACAGCGAACGACACTCTTGACCCCAAGGAATGACCCGTGCGTCTTACTGAGGTAGTTCTGGAGGCCGCCAGTGCAGCCTTAATAGGAGAAGGTTGATATTGTGACCAAGACCTTCACCGAGTCCACCGTCGAAGAGGCAGCCCTCGCCTGGCTGGAGAGCACCGGCTGGCAGGTTGCGCACGGACCCGACATCGCACCGGACATGCCCGCCGCCGAGCGCGCCTACTACGGCGAGCTCGTCCTCGCGCGGCGGCTGTGCGATGCCCTCGCCCGGCTCAACCCGACACTCCCCGCGGAGGCACTGGACGACGCCTTCCGCAAGCTGACGCGCCCCGAAGGTGCCAAGCTGAGCGTGCGCAACCGCGGCCTGCATCGCCTGCTGGTGGATGGGGTGACGGTCGAGTACCGCGCCCCAGACGGCGCCATTCGCGGTGCGCAGGCGCAGGTGATCGACTTCGACGACCCCACGAGCAACGACTGGCTTGCGGTGAACCAGTTCAGCGTTTCGGAGAACAAGCACTCGCGCAGGCCGGACGTGATGCTCTTCATCAACGGTCTGCCGCTCGCCGTCGTGGAGCTCAAGAACGCGGCGGACGAGAACGCCACTATCTGGAGCGCGTTCCAGCAGCTCCAGACTTACAAGGCCGAGATCCCCTCGCTCTTCGCCACGAATGCGCTGCTCGTCGTTTCCGACGGCATCGAGGCGCGGGTGGGCACGCTCACCGCGGGGCGGGAGTGGTTCAAGCCCCGGCGCACAATTCATGGGGAGGCGCTGGCCGAGGCCACTACACCCGAGCTTCAAGTAGTGATCGAAGGCATCCTCCCGCCACGACGCTTTCTTGACCTCGTCCGCGACTTCATCGTGTTCGAAGGCGAAGGGGGCGGGCGGGTGCTAAAGAAGATGGCCGGCTACCACCAGTTCCACGCCGTGCAGGTGGCAGCGGCCGAGACGCTGCGAGCGGCTGAGCTTCAGCGCAGCTACCCCGCCACCGAGGAGATCGGGCGCTACGAAGCGGGACGGAAGCCCGGCGGCAGGCGAGGTGACCGGCGCGTCGGTGTCGTTTGGCACACGCAAGGCTCGGGCAAGAGCCTGACCATGGCCTTCTACGCTGGCCGCATCATCCGTGAGCCGGCGATGGAAAACCCGACCGTCGTCGTGCTCACCGACCGCAACGACCTCGACGATCAGCTATTCGGGACGTTCTCGCGCTGCCAGGATCTGCTGCGCCAGCCGCCGGTGCAGGCCGAGAGTCGCGCGCACCTGCGCGAGTTGCTCTCCGTGGCGGTGGGCGGGGTGGTGTTCACGACGATCCACAAGTTCTTCCCCGAGGAAAAGGGCGACCGGCACCCGACCCTTTCCGAGCGGCGCAACATCGTCGTCATCGCCGACGAGGCCCACCGCAGCCAGTACGACTTCATCGACGGCTTCGCGCGCCACATGCGCGACGCGCTGCCGAACGCCTCGTTCGTCGGCTTCACCGGCACGCCGATCGAGAAGACGGACGCCAATACGCGCGCCGTCTTCGGCGACTACATCAGCGTCTACGACATCCAGCGCGCGGTCGCCGACGGGGCCACCGTGCCGATCTACTACGAGAGCCGGCTCGCGCGGCTCGAGCTCTCGGAAGCGGAGCGGCCGAAGATCGACCCGCAGTTCGAGGAGGCCACCGAGGGCGAGGAGGTCGAGCGCAAGGAGAAGCTCAAGAGCAAGTGGGCGCAGCTCGAGGCGGTGGTTGGCACCGAGAAGCGCCTTAAGCTGATCGCCCGCGACCTCGTGGAGCACTACGAGAAGCGCTGCGAAGCCATGGACGGCAAGGCGATGGTGGTGGTGATGAGCCGGCGCATCGCGGTCGAGCTGTACCGCGAGCTCGTGGCACTGTGCCCCGCGTGGCATGGCGAGGCGGACGACGCAGGGGCACTCAAGGTGGTGATGACCGGCTCGGCCTCCGACCCGCTCGACTGGCAGCCGCACATCCGCAACAAGCCGCGGCGCGAGACGCTGGCCCAGCGCTTCCGCGACCCGAAGGACCCGTTCCGCGTCGTGATCGTGCGCGACATGTGGCTCACCGGCTTCGACGCGCCGAGCCTGCACACGATGTACGTGGACAAGCCGATGCGCGGCCACGGGCTCATGCAGGCGATCGCGCGCGTGAATCGGGTGTTCCGGGACAAGCCGGGCGGCCTCGTGGTGGACTACCTCGGGCTCGCTGACGAGCTGAAGAAGGCGCTCGCCACCTACACCGAGGCCGGCGGCACCGGCGAGACGGCGCTCGACCAAGCCGAGGCCGTGGCGGTGATGCTGGAGAAGCTCGAGGTCTGCCGCGGACTCTTCCACGGTTTCGACTGGACGCTGTGGACCTCGGGTACTCCGCAGCAGCGCCTCTCGGTCCTGCCAGCGGCGCAGGAGCATGTTCTCGCGCAGCAGGACAGCAGGGCGCGGCTGCTTCGCGCGGTCACGGAGCTGTCGCAGGCGTTCGCGCTCGCCGTGCCGCACGCCGACGCGCTGGTGATCCGCGATGAGGTCGGTTTCTATCAGGCGGTGCGCGCGGTGCTTGCGAAGGGCACGCCCGGCGAGCGGAGGACCGACGAGGAGCTTGAGCACGCGATCCGGCAGATCGTCTCGCAGGCCATCGTCTCGGGCGAGGTGGTGGACATCTTTGCCGCGGCGGGACTGAAGAAGCCGGACATCTCGATCTTGTCGGACGAGTTCCTCGCGGAGGTGCGAGGCATGCCGCAGCGCAATCTCGCGGTCGAGCTGCTGCAGAAGCTGTTGAAGGGCGAGATCAGAACGCGCCGCCGGCACAACGTCGTCCAGGCGCGCTCCTTCGCAGAGCTGCTCGAGCAGGCGATCCGCAAGTACCAGAACCGCGCGATCGAGACGGCGCAAGTGATCGAGGAGCTGATCGGGCTCGCGAAGGACATGCGCGAAGCCGACCGCCGCGGCGAGGAGCTGGGGCTCACCGACGACGAGGTCGCGTTCTACGACGCGCTCGAGAGAAACGACAGCGCCGTGAAGGTGCTGGGCGACGAGACGCTGAAGACGATCGCGCGCGAACTCGTCGTCACCGTCCGCAAGAACGTCACCATCGACTGGACGATCCGCGACAACGTTCGCGCCCAGCTTCGTGTATACGTGAAGCCACTGCTGTCCGGACGTTGAACGCCAGGAACGCGATAACCGCTTGATCTGAAATAGGCAACTCATGAATTGTTTTGGTCTCGATTTGAAGTTCGCCGTCTCGATTTGCGATCCTGCGAGGGA
>Ga0187893_10011176_pt1 | contig 13118 bp, 10 predicted proteins | sample MA1701074metaG_FD_139574 | JGI IMG/M metagenome (GOLD analysis project Ga0187893, IMG submission 139574) | White microbial mat communities from a basaltic lava cave in the Kipuka Kanohina Cave System on the Island of Hawaii, USA - MA170107-4 metaG ...
CGCGCGAGCACGCGCACGAGGTCGAGGCGCGCCGGCACGAAGTCGGGATCGAGCTCCAACGCGCGCCGGAGCAACCGCTCGCCTTCCGGCGGATCGCCGCCCAGCAGCCGCGGCGAGTCGAGCAGCAGCATCGCCTTGCCGTGGTAGGCGGCGGCGAAGTCCGGGGCGAGCGCGATGGTCCGGTCGATCTCCGCTCGCAGCGTGCGCAGGTCGAAGATGCTGCGCATGGACACGCCGCGCCGACGGAGCTGCTCGCCGAGGCTGCAGAAGACGGCGAAGTGCGCGAGCGCGTCTCGTTCGTTCGCGGCCACGGCCTGTCGGGCCTGCGCCAGCGCGTCGGCCGCCAAGGCCGCGCCGTCGTCGCCGGCCCTCTGCGCACGCGCACACGCCGCCATCGCATCCTGCGACAGGGGCGTGCCCGGCGGCTCGGCGGCCCACGCCACGGCCGCGAGCACGGCAGTCGCAACGACCGACGCGGCACGCATCCATGACGCGTAGGAGGTCGACACGGCGGCGTCAACCGCGGCGCGGTTGCCGCTCCACGGTCGCTCTGCTAGCTGCGCGCATGTCTCGCCGCCGGCTCGCCGTCGCCACCCTCGCGTGGGCCCTCGCGCTGGCGACACAGGCGGCCGCGCGGGACGTGGTTCCGTGGACGGCGGCCGGCGAGCACGTGGATCGGCTCGTCACCATCGAGGGCGTGGTCGCACGCGGATACACGACGCCGGAGCGTCGCTGCATCCTCGAGTTCGACGCAGACGACCCGGCAGCGTTGCGCGTCGTCCTCCTCATCCCGCTCGTGACCGACCTGCCGCGCGAGCCGCACCGGCTCTATCAGGGCAAGCGCGTGCAGGTGAGCGGCCGCGTGACGCGGTTTCAGCGTCGTCTGGAAATGGTCGTGACGCCGAACCAGATCGAGGTCGTCGGCCTCACGGAGGCACCGCCCGCATCCGCGCCGGCACCGAGCGCAAAGCCGCCGACCCCGTTGCCGACGACCACGCCACGGCCGCCCGTCGCGGCGCCCCCGGCCGAAGCGCCTAGTACTCCCGCCGTCGCACCGACTCCGGCGCCACCACCACCGGCGGTACCGTTCCGGGTCGTGCCACCGCCGGCACCACCGACCACCGCACCGACGACCCCGCCCACCACGCTGCCTCCCGACCCCATGTGCCGCACGCTCGACGACGAACGCAGCGCGATCCGCGCCGAGCTACGCGAGCAGAACGAAGCGCTGCAGCGGTGCCTCGCGGAAGGCCGCTCCGGCTGCGCCGCGCTCGGCGATCGTCTGGGGCCGCTGCTCAGCCGGCTGGAAGGCGTCGAGCAGCAACTGGCACGCCGCTGCCCCTGAGGCTCACTCGTCGGTCTCGACGAAGACGTCGATCTCGTCGTTGCCCGTGTACTTCCGCTGGTCGGTCACCGTGAGGGTGGCGGTGTACTCGCCTTCCTTCTCGTAGGTGTGGCTCGGGTTCTGCTGGGTGCTGGTGCCCCCGTCCCCGAAGTCCCAGGCGAAGGTCCACGGCCCGCCCTCGTCTTCCTCGATGTAGCCCTGGAACTGCACGGCGAGCGGCGGCGCACCCTCGTCGGGCTCGGCTTCGACGATGACGTCGAGCTCGTAGGCACCGTCGGGTGCCGCGGCGGCCGGCTGCATCGTCGTCGGCGGCGTCGCCGCCGGCTTGGGCGCCTGTTCGGGCTCTCCCCCGCATCCGACCAACGCGCCGAGCGCGCACGCACCGAGTACCGCCGTCGTCCGCATGACCGTTCGCCCCCTCATACGTAAGCCAACCAACTCTGCCGATTCTTGTCCTTGCCCTGTACCGAGCCGAAGAACCGCTCCTGCAGCCGCCGCGTGATCGGTCCAGGCTCTCCCGACCCCACCTGGCGATCGTCGACCTCGCGAATGGGCGTGACCTCGGCGGCGGTGCCGGTGAAGAACGCCTCGTCCGCGAGATACACCTCGTCGCGCGTGAACCGCTCTTCCCGACAGAACACCTGCATCTCGCCGAGCAGCGTCAGCACCGCGTCGCGCGTGACGCCCTCGAGGACCGTGGGCAGCGGCGTCGTCTTCACGACCCCGTTGCGGACGATGAAGATGTTCTCGCCGCTGGCCTCCGACACGTACCCGTCGACGTCGAGGAGCAGCGACTCGTCGTACCCGGCGTCCCGCGCTTCGCGCGCCGCCAGGATCGAGTTCACGTAGTGGCCGACGACCTTGGCCTTGGTGAGCATCGTATTCGGATGGAAGCGCGCGAACGAGCTGGTCTTGAGACGCACCCCGCGCTTCATCCCTTCCTCGCCGAGGTAGGCGCCCCACGGCCACGTGGCGATCGTCACCCGCGTCGCGGGACGCGCCGCGAGGCCCATCTCGCCGTCGCCGAGAAAGGCGAGCGGCCGGATGTAGCATTCGCGGAGCTTGTTCGCGCGCACGGTCTCCAGGCAGGCGTCGACGATCTGCTCGCGCGTGTACGGAATGGGCATCCCCACGACGTGGGCGGAGCCGAAGAGCCGGTCGATGTGCTCCCGCAGCCGGAAGATCGCCGAGCGACCGTCCGCGCACTGGTAGCACCGGATGCCCTCGAACACGCCGAGCCCGTAGTGGAGCGTGTGCGTGAGGACGTGCACCTGCGCGTCGGCCCAGGGGACCAATCGACCGTCGAGCCAGATGAACTCGGTCGCCTGCATGATCGCGCAGGCCTACCCCGAAGGCCCACCGCTCGCAAGCTACGCGGGGCGCTCCGCGCATCGCGCGAGCACGCGCAGATACGCGGCGTGTACGGCGGTGCGATGCGCGGCGTGCTCGCGACGCAGCCGCTCGACGACCACCGCGTCGGGCCCGTCGAAGCGCAGCCGGCGCGCCAGCGCGAGCAGGGCCGCGGGATCGTCGTCGAGCTCGGCCGGCGCCTGATCGCGCTCGATGCGGAGCCGGCTCTCGAGCGCGCGGAGAAAGGCGTAGCCCGCGCCGAGCGCGGCGGCCTCGTCGGGCGCCAGCAGGCCCAACGCCGTGAGCGCGGCGAGCGCCGTCCGCGTCGACGGCGTCCGGACCCGTGGCACCGCGTGGCCGTGCGCGAGCTGCAGCAGCTGCACGGCGAACTCGACGTCGACCACGCCGCCGGCACCGGTCTTGACGCTGCCCTCGGTGCCGCGCTCCGCCGCCATGCGTTCGCGGATGCGCCCGACCTCCTCGGCCTCGTCGGCAGCCAGGCCGCGCCCGTAGACGACCGCGTCGATCGACGCGTGGACGCGCCGGCGCAACACCTCGGGTCCCACGACGACCCGCGCCTTGATGAGCGCCTGACGCTCCCACACCGCCGCCTGCGTACGATGGTACGCCTCGAACGCGGCGAGGGACGTGACGAGCGATCCTTGATTGCCGGACGGGCGGAGCCGCGTGTCGATGGGATACACGATCCCCTCGGCGGTCGGCGTGCTGAGCGCGCTGATGGTCCGCTGGGCCAGGCGCGTGAACACCGCCTGCGGATCGTGCTCGCCCCACGCTCCCGGGTCCCCGGCTTCGTGGACGAAGACGAGGTCGAGGTCCGAGTGGTAGTTGAGCTCGTCGGCACCGAGCTTCCCCATGCCGATCACCGCGAGGTCGTCGAGCGGCGCCTGCTCGGGCGGTGCGTAGCGGCGCCGCACCTCACGCCGCGCCACGTCGACGGCGGCGTCGAGACACACGCGGGCGAGCGCGCTCAGCTGCTCTTCCACGGCTTCACCGGACAGCTCGCCCTCGATGTCGTGGATGCCGATACGCAGGAACTCCTCGTGGCGAAAGCGCCGCATGCCGTCGAGCGTGGCTTCGAGATCGGGCGCCGCCGCGAGCCGCCCCGCCAGCTCCGCCGCGAGCTCCGCCTCGTCGCGCACGACGCGCACCAGGTCCACGCGGACCAGGTTGTCGAGCAGCTCGGGATGGCGCACGAAGTACCGCGACAAGAACTCGCTGGTCGCGAACAGGCGGAGCAGCAGGCGCCGCACGCCCGGGTTCTCCTGCAGCAGGTGCAGATAGCTGGACCGGGCGCCGACCGTGGTGATGAAGGTGGCCAGGTACTCGAGGGCGCGGTCGGGTGCGCCCGTCGCGATCACGTCGCCGAGCAGGGCCGGCGCCAGCGCCGCCAGCGTCTTGCGCCGCCGCGGCGACGCCGGCGCGTGCGGGGGCCCGTCACGCAGCAGGACCAGGTTCGCACGGGCCTTCTCCGGGTCGGCGAAGCCTCGCGCCGCCAGCTCGGCCGTGACGCTGGCGTCGTGCGCGTGCTCGAGGAGGCGATCCACCCCGGGGCTGGGCGGCTCCTCGCTCCCATAGAAGAGCGTCTCGAAGCATTCGTGCACGAGGGCCGTCTGCCGGGCATAGACGGCTTCGAACGCCTGCACGGGGTCGGCGTCTCGATGCCCGAGACGGCGGGCGAGCGCGCGGCGCTCGTGGAGCTCCTGCGGGAGGCGCTGCGTCTGCCGTTGCTGGACGATCTGGATCTTGTGCTCGACGTCGCGGAGAAAGCGATATGCCGCCGCCAGCGCCTCCGCGCGCTCGGGCTCGACGTATCCCGCCTGCGCCAGCGCGGCGAGCGTGGCCAGCGTGCCTCGATGCCGGAGCCTGGCGTCCTTGCCGGCATGGATGAGCTGCTGCGCCTGCACCCAGAACTCGATCTCGCGAATGCCACCGCGACCGAGCTTCACGTCTCGGCCGTGCCGGTCCGCATCGGTGAGCGACGCGTCCACCCGGCGCTTCATCTCTTTCAGATCTTCCAGCGTGGCGAAGTCGAGGTAGCGCCGGAAGACGAACGGCTCGAGCTCGTGGAGGAGCTGGACCGCAACACCCAGGTCGCCGCCGACCGGCCGGGCCTTCAGCCATGCCGCACGCTCCCAGGTTTGCCCCCAGCTCTCGTAGTACGACACCGTCGCCCCGACCGATGCCGCCAGCGGCCCTTCGCGCCCGCCGGGCCGCAGCCGCAGATCCACGCGGAAGCATACGCCGTCCGCGGTCACCTCGGAGATGGCGCGCGTCACGTCCTCGGCGAGGCGCACGAAGCATTCCCGGTTGGTGCGCCCGCTGGGATGCTCGCCGTCGCGCTCGTAGACGTACACGAGGTCGATGTCGGAGCTGTAGTTGAGCTCCTCGCCGCCGAGCTTGCCCATGCCGAGCACGGCGAAGGGACCGTCGAGCGGCGCGCCCCACTCCGCCTCGAGACGTGCGCGCGTGGCCGCCACCGCATGGTCGACCACCGCACAGGCCAGCACCGACAGCTCGCGCACCGTGTCGTCGACCGTCGAAAGCCCGAGCAGATCGCGCCCGCCGATGCGGACGAACTCGCGCCGGCAATGCCGGCGCAGCTCTCGCTGCAGCGCCGCACGATCCATTGCGACCGGAGCTCCCAGCAACGTCGCCTGCTCGGCGACCGAGCGCGCCGGCACGGCGAAGATCGCGTCGAACACCGCGGGCCAGGCCTCCCCTTCGGCGGCGAGCGCGCCGGCCAGGCCCGGGCTGCCCCCGAGTAGCTGCACCAGCGCCGCGAGGCGTTCTGGCGGTGCGACGCCATGTGCGTCCAGCACGCGCCGCAGACCGGTGAGCGCCGCGGCCCCGTCCGCGGCGGCGGCGAGACCGGTCAACACCGCGTCGAGCGGTGCGCCGTCCAACCAGGACTCCACCGGTCGCGCGGCCGCCAACACGTCGAGCGCGTCCGGCACCCCTCGTTCGACCAGCGCCGCCTCGGTGAGCGCTGCCATGGTTCGCCTCCGGCTAGGCGACGGAGGAATGCGGGCCCGTGTCCGTCAGCTGCTGTTGCCAGCGCGCGAGATCCGCGAGCGCCCGCTCCGCGAGGGCGAGCTTCTTCTCACGGCCGCGCAGCGGGCGCGCGAGCGGCGGAAAGAGACCGTAGTTGGCGTTCATCGGCTGAAAGTCCTTGCGGGTGGGCTGCGTCACGTAGGCCAGCAACGCCCCCAGCGCCGTCGTCGGCGGCGGGCCCAGCGGAATCGTGTCGCGCACCAGCCGGGTCGCGGACATGCCCGCGAGGATTCCGGTCGCCGCCGACTCGACGTACCCCTCGACCCCCACGATCTGGCCGGCCAGCAGGAGCGAGCGACGCCGCCGAACCTGCAGGGACGGCATGAGCAGCTCGGGCGCGTTCACGTAGGTATTGCGGTGCAGGCTGCCGAGACGCACGAACTCGGCACGTTCCAGGCCCGGGATGGTGCGAAAGATGCGCCGCTGCTCCGGATGCGTCATCTTGGTCTGGAACCCCACCATGTTGAAGAGCGTGCCCGCGGCATCGTCCTGCCGCAGCTGCAGGCAAGCGTGCGGCCGGCGACCCGTGCGCGGGTCGGTCAGGCCGACCGGCCGCATGGGCCCGAACGCGAGCGTGTCACGCCCCCGACGCGCCATCTCCTCGATGGGCATGCAGCCCTCGAAGTAGATGCACCGCTCGAACTCTCGCGTCGGGACCTTCTCGGCCGATAGCACGCCCTCGACGAAGGCCTCGTAGCGCTCGCGGTCGAGCGGACAATTGACGTAGTCGTCTCCGCCCTTGTCGTACCGCGAAGCCTTCCACGCCACTTCCATGTCGATCGAGTCGGCGGTGACCGTGGGCGCGATGGCATCGTAGAAGTAGAGGTGGCCGCTGCCGAGCACGGCCGTCAATGCCTCGGACAGCGCGGGCGACGTGAGCGGCCCGGTCGCCAGGATGGTGAGCCCGTCCGGAATGGACGTCACCTCCTCACGGATGAGTCGGATACCCGGCGTGCGCTGCACCATGGCCGTGAGCGCGCTCGCGAAGCCCACGCGATCGACCGCGAGGCACGCGCCCGCGGGCACCTGATGGCGGTCCGCCACCTCGATCACGACGGAGCCGAGCCGCCGCATCTCCTCCTTCAAGAGGCCGACGGCCGTCTCGAGCGTCGAGTTGCGAAAGGAATTCGAGCAGACGAGCTCTCCGAGCGCGTCGGTATGATGGGCCGCGGTCCCGCGCACCGGCCGCATCTCGTAGAGGTCGACCTCGAAACCGGCACGCACGAGCTGGAACGCGGCCTCGACCCCGGCCAGCCCCCCGCCCACGATGGTGATGCGATTCACGGGCGACGTCTTTTCGTCTTCGCCGGCGCGGCCTTCCTCGCCTTCGGCTTCGCCACGGCCTTGGCCGCCACCTTCGGACCGGGCGCCTTCGCGCGGGCGGCACGCGCCGGCCGTTCGGCTTCGGCCGGCGTCGCGCCGTCCGCCGTGGCCGCGGCCCGGCGCGTCCCCGGTCGTGGGCGCACGATCTTGGCCGCCATCTTCACGGGCGGCAGAATCACGAGCTTGGTCGGATCGTCCGGGTCGACTTGCGCCTGCCAGCCGCACGTCTCGCGCACGCAGCGCCGGATGGTGCCGAGGCGTTTGGTCACCTTCTCGGTGACGAACGGCGCGCCGCAGGCGGGGCACGGCGTGGACAACGGACGGTCCCAGGCGACCGCCGTGCAGTCGGGATAGCGGCTGCACGAGTAGAACGTCTTGCCCCGGCGCGAGCGGCGCTCGAGCAGCTCGCCCTCGCTGCACACGGCGCATTTGACCCCCGTGGGGACCGGCTTGTGCAGCGGCTGGATGTTCTTGCACTCCGGGTAGCCCGAGCAGCCGAGGAACTTGCCGAAGCGGCCGAAGCGGACCTGCATCGGGCGGCCGCATTTCTCGCACTTCTCGTCGACCACCTCGGGCGCCTCGGGCACGATCGTCCCGTTCTCGTCGCGCGTGAAGTTCATCGTGTTGCGGCACTCGGGGTAGCCGCTGCACGCGAGGAATTCTCCGCGCCGGCCCCATTTGATGACCATGGGCTTGCCGCACTTCTCGCACGTGAGCTCGGTCGGCCGTTCCTCGCGCTTCACGTCGCGCATCTCGACGTGCGCGCGCTCGAGATCCTTGGCGAAGGGCTCCCAGAAACGGCGCATGGCGAGCGTCCAGTGCTCCTTGCCCTCCTCGATCGCGTCGAGCTCGTCCTCCATGCTGGCGGTGAACTCGACGTTGAGGACGTCGGGGAAGGACTCCACGAGCAGGTCGGTCACGAGGAAGCCCAGCTCGGAGGGCTTGAGCCGCCGCTGCTCGTCCTCGACCACGTACTCCTTGTTGAGGATGGTTCCCATGATGCTGGCGTAGGTCGACGGCCGGCCGATGTCGTCTTCCTCCAGCTCCTTGATGAGCGTGGCCTGCGTGAAGCGCGGCGGCGGCTGGGTGAAGTGCTGCTCCGGCACCAGCTCGCGCAGCGTCACCCGCTCGCCTTCCGTCAGCGCCGGGAGCTGCCCTTCGGCGTCGTCGTCTTCGCCGCCCGCGGGGGTGACGTCGTCACGGCCCTCGGTGTAGACGCGGATGAAGCCGTCGAACTTGAGGATCTGCCCGGTGGCGCGGAACCGGCACACGCCGGCTTCGATGTCGATGGCGGTCGCGTCGTAGACGGCCGAGGCCATCTGGCTGGCGATGAAGCGGTTCCAGATGAGGGTATAGAGGGCCAGCTCCTCGCGCTCGAGGAAGGGTGCCACCCGCTCCGGATCCCATTGCGTGCCGGTCGGCCGGATCGCCTCGTGGGCGTCCTGCGCGTCCTTCTTGGAGCGGTAGACGTTCGGCTGCTCGGGGACGTAGTCGTTCCCGAAGCGGCTGCCGATGAACTCGCGCGCGGAGGCGATGGCCTCGCCCGAGAGCCGCGTCGAGTCGGTGCGCATGTAGGTGATGAGGCCGACGGCGCCCTCGCTGCCGAGCTCGACGCCTTCATAGAGCCGCTGTGCGATGCGCATCGTGCGCGAGGGCTGGAAGCCGAGCTTGCGCGAGGCCTCCTGCTGCAGGCGCGAGGTGATGAAGGGCGGCGTCGGGTGACGCCGGCGCTCCTTGCGCTCGACCTTGGTGACCGTCCACGCCTGCTCGGGGAGACCCGCCAGGACCGCGTCGACCCGCGCCTTGGTGTCGAGTCGCAGCTGCTTGTGGTCGAGCTTCTGGCCGTCCACCTCGGCGAGCCGCGCCACGAACGGCGGCGGGTTCGCACCTTCGAGCCGTGCCTCCACCGTCCAGTACTCTTCGGCCACGAAGGCCCGGATCGCACGCTCGCGCTCGCAGATGATGCGGACCGCGACCGATTGCACCCGCCCCGCCGACAGCCCGCGGCGGACCTTCTTCCAGAGCAGCGGCGAGAGCTGGTAGCCGACGAGACGGTCGAGCACGCGTCGCGCTTGCTGCGCGTCGAAGAGATGACGGTCGAGGTCGCGCGGCTGCGCGATGGCCTCCTGCACCGCCTTCTTGGTGATCTCGTTGAACAGCACGCGGCGGACGTTCTTCTTCTTCGGGTACCCGAGCTTCTCGGCGATGTGCCAGGCGATGGCCTCGCCTTCGCGGTCCGGGTCGGAGGCGAGGAAGACGTTCTCCTTGTCCTGTGCCGCCTTCTTGATCTCGGCGAGGATGGCCGTCTTGCCTTGGATGACGTGGTACTCGGCGGCGAAGTCGTTCTCGATGTCGACGCCGAGCTTCGACTTGGGCAGGTCCATCACGTGCCCGATGGACGCCTTCACCTGGTAGTCGCGGCCGAGGTACTTCGACAGCGTCTTCGCCTTGGCCGGCGACTCGACGATCACGAGGTGCTTGGCCACTAGGCCGCCCTCCGCCGCGCGAACCGCGCCCCGGGGCGTTGCTCGACCAGGCCGCGCAGCTCGAGCGCAAGCAGCGTCTCGAGGTCGGCGGCCGTCGCGCGGCCGGTGCGCGCCGTGATCGCGTCGACGTGCGCCGGCGCGTCGTCCACGGCGTCGAGGACCGCACGTTCGTCCGCCGTGAGCGACGCGGCCGCCGCCCGTAGACGCGCGGCGGCGAGCCGCGCCACGAGCGCGGGCGCGATCTCGTCGAGCACGTCGTCCACGCTCCTGACGAGCGTGGCGCCCTGCCGGATCAACCGGTGGCTGCCGCGATGCTGGGCAGTCCCGATCGGACCGGGCACCGCGAACACCTCGCGCCCTTGCTCGAGCGCCAGCCGCGCGGTGATGAGCGAGCCGCTGTGCTCGGCGGCCTCGACCACGATCACGCCGGCCGACAACCCGGCGACGATCCGATTGCGGCGCGGGAAGTGGTGCTGCATCGGCGGCGTGCCCAGAGCGAACTCGGTGACCAACGCACCCTGCCCCGCGACGGCGCGTGCGAGCGCGTGGTGCCAGCTGGGGTACACGTCGTCGATGCCGGTCGCCATGACGGCGACCGTCCGACCCCCCGCCTCGAGCGCGCCACGGTGTGCCGCGCCGTCGATGCCGGCCGCCAGACCGCTCACCACCGTGAGCCCGGCCTGCGCGAGCCCCGTCGCCAGCTCATGGGCGATGCGCCGGCCATAGTCGCTCGCGCGCCGTGCTCCGACCACCGCCACCGCGGGATGATCGGCGTCCTCGAGCGTGCCGCGGACGGCCAGCGCCAGCGGGGGCTCGGCGATCGTCCGCAGCGGCGCCGGGTAGTCGGCATCGGCCCACGTGACGCTGCGCACGCCCAGGTCGTCCAGACGCCGCCGCTCCTCGGCCGCGCGCGTGCGGATCTCCTGGAGACGCGCCACCACCGCCGGCGCCAGGCCGCAGGCCCGCAGCGCCTCGGCGCTCGCCGTGACGACCTGCTCCGGGCCGCCGAAATGCTCGACGAGGGCGAACGCACTCGCCGGCGTCAGGCCTCGAACGAGTCCGAGCGCGAACCATGCCTCGCGACCGACCATCGCCGCGCCGCGGCTACTATAGGGAGTCGCGCGATGCAACCCGCCGGCTCAATCCCAGCGAAAAACGGAGAGCGCATTTCCGCGCAAATACTTCTCCAGCACGCCCTCACGGAACGGCAGCTCTGCCGCCTCTGTCACGCAGCGCTCGAACGACAGCACGGGATGGTCGGAGGCGAAGAGGACCTTGCCTTGTCCCCGCGTATTCATGAACTGAATGAGCTCCTGCGGCAGGTACTTCGGCGCATACGCCGAGGTCATCATGTAGAGGTTCGGATACTTGAGCAGCAGGCGAATCGCCTCGCCCCACCAGGGATCGGCGCCGTGTGCCATCACCACGACCAGCTCGGGAAAGAACAGGCATACCTCGTCGAGGTAGAGCGGCCGTTGCGGCTCGGCCGGCATGGGCGGCCCCGGGATGCCGGTGTTGATCGAGATGGGCACGCCCAGCTCGATGCATTTGGCGTACAGCGGATAGTAGACCTTGTCGTTCGGGGGGCGACCCACCAGAAACGGGGTCACGCGTGCCATGCGAACGTCGTGCTGGGTGACCACGCGCTCGAGGAGCCGCACGGTGTCCATGCCGTTCATGGGGTCGAACATCGCCGACAGGATGAACCGGCCGGGAAAGGCCTTGCGGACTTCGCGGTACGGCTCGGGATCGTTGGGGTCGATGGTGAGGATCGCCCGCTCGATGCCGGCCGCATCCATCTGTCGGAGCAGCGTCTCCAGCGGCGTGACCTCGAAGATCTCCTGCTCGCGATGGAAGTACTCGCGGGCGACGCGCACGAGAAAGTCCGGGCGATACTCGCTGGCGCGAAACGACGGGTTCAGCCAGCAATCGATGGCCTTCGGACGCGCGGTCATGCCCGCACCACGCGCCGCGCGCGCTGATAGAGCTGCAGCAGCTCGATCCCCGCGCGGGTGACGACGCGGAGCCGCGCCCCCGAGGCCCGGCCCGCCCGCCGCGGCCGGTGCGCCACCGGCACGTCCTTCAGACGATACCCGGCCCGCGACGCCTGGACGAGGATTTCGGTCGAGATCACCGCCCCGTCCGCGAGCAACGGCGCATCCTGGACCAGGGCGGACGGCAGCAGCTTGAAGGCACAATTGAGGTCGCGCGCCGACAGACCGAAGAGGCGCCGCACGACGCGGTTCCACGCCGCCGTGTTGAGACGGCGCACGAGACGGTCGGCGCGCCGCGCGCGATAGCCGATCACGCCGTCGTGGTCGCCGAGCGCGGTCACCACCTCGGCGAGCTGTCCCGGATCGAATTGCCCATCGCCATCCATGACGAACACGTACGGGTGGCGCACCGCCTGGAACCCCGAGCGCAACGCCGCCCCGTAGCCGCGGTTGGTGGCGTGACGGACGATGCGGAGCCAGGGCGTCTGGGTCCGCAGCATCTCGAGCACGTCGGCGGTGCCGTCGGTGCTCCCATCGTCCACGACGATGACCTCGAAGCGCTCGGCGACGCCTGGCAGCACGCGACCGAGCGCCCGCACCACGTCGGCCACGGCGACTTCCTCGTCGTGTACGGGGACGACGGTCGAAAGCCCTTCCAGCCGCGCGGGAAGCACCCGTCCGGCCGCTGCCGAGCTGGCGGTCACCGGCACGCGTTATGCGGGGCGAACGGCCGGCCTGCAAGCCGCACGCCTCAGCGCTTCGGGACGTCGCCCATCGATCGTCCCGGGATCGCCTGCATCAGATGTGCGACGTCGCGGTGGCTCGGCGTCCATCCGGACGGGCCGAGCACTTCGACACGGCGGGAGCCGTTGTCGTAGGCCACCAGCCGGCACCACACGCCGTCGAGCAGCCTCGGCCCGACCACGACCTTGCCGATCCCCTCGCTGTGCCGGCGCGGAGTTTCCGGACGGCGCAGCGCGGCGAAGCCGACCCAGACGGCGGCAGCGAGAACCCCGAGCAGCAGCGCGAGGATCAGAATGGTCGGCGCGGAGGCGATGACCATGGGGTTCAGGTTCCGTTCGCCCGGCAGGCGAGTCCGATGCGCCGCGGGATGTCGAGCCAATCGTACACCGCCGGATACGCGAGCGGCTTGCCGCTGGTGAGCACCGCCGCCGTGACCGCTCGCTCCGGGTCGGCCCATGCGATGACGTTGGTGAATCCGAGGTGCCCGAAGGCCCGCGCGGTGCCCGGACCATAGAGGCTCACCCAACGCGCTCCCAACATGAATCCCAAGCTGTAGCGGATGGGCATGAGCAGCGAGCGGTCGATCTCGCCGTAGGTCTGCTCGGCGATGGCACGCGCCACGGTGCGAGGCTCGAAGACGCGAACGCCGTCGAGCGTCCCGCCCTCGAGCAGCAGCTGATAGAAGCGGCTCATCTCGTTGGCGGTACTCACGACGTTGGCGGACGGCACGATCCCCGTGAGGAAGCGCGGGTCGTTCGAGATGGCAGGCAGGTCTTCGAAGTCGACGCCGAGCACACGCCGGAA
>Ga0187893_10011177_pt1 | contig 13117 bp, 14 predicted proteins | sample MA1701074metaG_FD_139574 | JGI IMG/M metagenome (GOLD analysis project Ga0187893, IMG submission 139574) | White microbial mat communities from a basaltic lava cave in the Kipuka Kanohina Cave System on the Island of Hawaii, USA - MA170107-4 metaG ...
AATGCTTTCATCGGTGAACTCCCATTGCTCGACAAAAGAGATAGATAGCCAAGATCATGAAATCTTCGGTGGCGGCGAACCCGTTTTTACCTGCGACAGATAATCCACGATCTTTTTCAGAGCGCCTGCGCTCAATTTCTGCCCAAAGACCTTCGGCATCAAATTGTCAGGAAAACCTTTTACAACGTAGGTACTGGGTGATACCACAGATTCCATGATGTATTCTTGAGTGTTATGCGCGGCCCCCTTGTATGCTGCATCCTTGATTCGGTTCGGTGCGTTCGTCCCCTCTTCCAGCAGGGGACCCTGCTTGCCAACCGCGCCAGGGATGCCTGGAATCGTATGGCACATGATGCATTGCGCCTTGGTAAAAATCTGATCAACCGTCTCGGTCCCATCCGCCAGCAAGGCGCTGGGTGGCCCGGCTTCCTTATCATCCACCGGTTTAGGCCGGTCAGCTTCGGGAATAAACTTCTCATACGATTTGACAATCTCTTCGAATGTCGGAGCCTCACGCCCTTCGCGGACCCATAACCAGGTGTCCACAGCCGCCAACTCAGGAAGACTCAACGAGATCGGTGGTTTGTGAATGGGAGGCATCGGGCTCTCTTTATCATTCGTACCCTTGACACCGTAGCCGACAACGACATAACAGCTCGGGCAGGAGTGGGACTCAGCGATATATTCCTGAGCATTTTCCGCAGTCCCCGCCCCTGGGAAGGACTCCTTTTGCGCATACTCTCTAGCTTGTGGCTTTCCCTTACTATATTTTGGATCTTCTAGCCGCTCCTTGCCCGCTCGCTCTGGAAGGCCAAGCAAGTTGGGCGCGCGTTCACCCAGCATTCCTGCGTGGAACGCGTGACAGAGAGGACACTGGCCCTTGCCGATCGCGCCCTGTTCTTTGTTCTTTCCAATTCCACCGAAAATGATCTTCTCGCCTTCATCGGCGAGTTGCTGGGCAGTCAACGCGCTGAAATCTTTCTTCTCTTCCTTAGGAGGAAAGCCACCTTCGACCTGCGGCAACCAGTTCCCATACCCTGACAGACCGGCGGCAACAAGGAACATGAAGCCACCGATCCTGAGCATTGCAGCTTGATTGGGGAAATAGATCCCCATCATAAAACACATTGCAGTGATGAGAACTAAGGAGACCGGAAGCATCCGGTTCGCTTCATAGAAGCTTCCCTTATAGTGAGCAACTGCCACCATCAGCATGAAGGCGGCAATCATGCCGATAAAGAGCTTGAACGTCGCGCGCTTCTTTGCGGCGGGATCTTTAATGGATACCAGCGAATATACGAAGAGACCGGCGACAAGCGCGAGTAGCGGCCACCCTATTGATAGGGCTTCCTTGAACAGATCGCCCACGGATGTAACCTCCTGAGATTTGGGTAGGAGGGAGGCACGTGCTTCATGCCCCCCACTCCCCCAACCTAGATCCTAAAGATGATTAGTGGCCCCCGGCCGGCTGTGGTGCGGTACCAGGAACCCCTGCCTTTGCCTCGACAGGCGCCTTCTTTACGCCGAGGCTTCCCAGCCAGAAGACGAATAGGATGCTGAACCAGAAGAACAGCACATTGAATGAAATCATGTTCGCTGCGAAACCCACCGTATGCGTATAAGCCCAAGGCGAGTTATCACGCATGATCTCATTCACGTGCCAGAACAATCGAACCGAAGAGCGTATGTACCCCATCAAGCCCATCATCCAGGTAAAGGCGGTTGCGAGCATGATTAACGCGTATTGCGATCGAACAGAGATCTTCCCCCACTCAATTGCCCCCATCTGCTTGGCGCCCTTCATCATGAAGCCGTTGAGCGCAAACATGAAGAAGAGGCAGGACAGTGTCGTGGCGACTTGCGGCACCGACAGGCCCACCCGCACGTTAGCCGGGATGTAATATCCGTAGATCGCCAGCCAGATGATGTTCACATAGGCGCATCCGAAGAAGATACCCATGAAGATGTTGCCGAACTTCGACCAGGATACCGTCGAGACCTTGTTGCCTCGCATGTACCAGACGAAGCTCAGAATGGTGGTGATGATGATCACGTTGATTCCACCGTTCTTGGCCGACATCACCCCGTAGTTTCCCAACACCGGATGCTGCTGACCACCCATAGCCTTGAGCTCCGCTGGAGTCATGACGATCGTGTGGGGGGTAATGAACACTAGGTAGCCGCAACAGAGAACGAATACGAGATACTTAATGTAGCGCTGATATTTCTCAGCACCGCGCATCCGACCAAGCGCCTGCCAGAGATAATAGTTTGTGCTCAAGAAGAGGATGCCGATCATGGTGGCTTGAATAATGAAGAGCCAGGCCAGGAGACCACCCATGAGCGTAATACCCATCTGCTGGCGATAGGCATACACCTCGCGCATTAGCCAGTAACCGGCGAACGGCAAGGGAATCAAGAACGCCACGCCGAGCGCCATGGCGATATAGCCCATCCAGTCGTAGTGCGCACGATCCTCATCTGTCTTGGAGGCCAAAAACTTGTACGCCGCGTAGGCCGCCACGACACCGCCGCCGAACGCCATGTTACCCAAAATGCGATGCACGTTGAGTGGATTCCAAAGGGCGGTATGAATGACGTGCCAGATGTTCCCCAGGAACCTGCCCTGCTCATCGACGCCGGCCGGCGACATCATGAAGCCGATCCAGGAATTGGCCAGCATCATGAGCAATGTACCGATCACGTTCAAGACCACGGACATGCTCAAGTGAATCCACTTGAGGAACCCTTCCTTCATTTTGTCCCAGCCGTAGTAATAGATGTAAATGGTTCCGCTCTCCGCCAAGAACATCAGTGCATAGATATGCATGACCGGGCGGAAGATACTGGATAAGTAGCCGAAGAATGCAGGATAGAGCGTCAGGAAGGTGAAGATCAGGATACCGCCCAGAATTGCGGTGATCGAATAGGCCGTCAGACTGATCTTGATGAAGTCATAGGCGAGTTGGTCATACTTCTTCGCCATCATCTTATCCTTCGTCGTCATCCCCATGAACTCAATAACCATGCAGAAAATTGGAACCGCGAGCACGAAACTTCCGTAATAGAGGTGCTGCTGGTTCGCAAACCAGAGCAACACGCGGCTCTCGAAGTTGTACCGCGGATAATCTTTGGGTCCATCGACGGTCTTCGGAGCAGGGGCACCGACGACGATACCCTCCGTCTTATAATAGACATCTCGCCCCTTCTCGACCTTCGCTTCACCCTCCTTCTTCACCGCATCAGGTGCATCCTTCACCGCATCAGGATCAGGTGTATCCGCGCCAATAGCCAGTGACGGAAGCGATACGGCAATGGGGAGCAGGAGAAGGCCAATCATCGCGCCCAGCGCCATGACTGAGAACAACTTCTTCCCGGCTACTAAACCCATGGGAAACCTCCTTAATGCATTCCGAAAAAGACTCATACCATTACCCACAAGCCCGAATCGGAGGAGAACAACTACCAGGCTCTACTTTCGGAAAAGGTACCAGTAGTCCAGCCCCTGCGACTCCATCAGAAAGTGATCGACTGCCGTAAAATATGCAATACCGATGACTAAGGACACCAGCACGTAAACGATTGTCATACCCATCGCACTCCCTCCCTCAGACCTTGCGGACGTTTAAGAAATCCCAGCGCTGCAGCGGCCCTGCTTAGCAGGGGCATTGAATTCCATTGAACCAATAAAAAAACCACAGGGCCACCGCACAGGTCACGTAAAAAATCATCTTGCCGATCTTGATCTTTAGCTCGCTATCCGCTGTTGCCGTGGCCATCGTGTCTCCTTCTACCGATGCAAACAATAAGTCCCGAATCAGCTCAGCGAATTTCTTGACACACCGCTATCCGTATGTTATTCAAAATTCCTTGCCTCACACGAAAAGTCAGGGGAAACTCGATGAAAAAAAAATCAAAAGTGTTCGATATTATAGTTTTGGCCGGTATGGTTGTCAATATACTATTGGCCGTGTTCCTCATTCTCTACTACTTTGATTTCTTGTAGGTTTCGCATGGTTTTCCCCTTCAACTCCTCTCTGATTTCGTACCTGAATCCGCACAGCGAAACCCGATTGTTTCATCGCGAAAGTCCGGAACCATCTTGCTCCGGCTGGTGATGCGAATATCGGCTCCCGTGGTCGCATACCCCCCCCCACGAAGCACCCGAAATACGCCATGATCTGGGCTCGGCGGATTCCGTTCTGGGGCTTCCTCAAAGTAGCGTTCCGCATACCAGTCGGTCACCCACTCCATCACGTTTCCTGCCCCATCCATGACACCGTACGGGCTCTTATCGGTCGGAAACGTACCGACTGATGCGGATACATCATGCCCATCCTGCACCCTGGCCCAATTCGCTCCGTTGGGCTGCTCCACATTCCCCCAGGGCCAAAGGCGGCCATCCGGTCCTCGCATGGCCTTCTCCCACTCCGCCTCAGTTGGAAGCCGCTTCCCTTTCCAATGGCAATAGGCCTCCGCATCTTCCCATGACACGTAGACCACAGGTTGATTGATACCCTGCATTTTGCTCATGTTCTTGGCGTAGCGGGCAGGAGGACCCGACTTACGATGTCCGGTCGCATCGACAAATTGCTGGTATTGAAAGTTGGTCACTTCGTACCGATCAATGGCAAACGCATCCAGCACCAGCGTACGCTGCGGCTGTTCATCGAACCCGCCTTCATTGGTCCCACGGAGGAAGGGTCCTGCCGGAATCGAGACCATTTCTTCCTGAACTGGCTCTTCACGAGACACCTGAGAGGGATCGAGCGACCCTGATGGGGTTGAATCCGTGGAATCGGCAGGAGATTCTTCAAACGGGGTCAGCGTGGTGCCGCGGAGGATCCCCATGATAGGAATCGCAGCAAATGCGAGGACGGCAAGAAGAAACAAGACCTTGAATTTGGTTTCGAGCATCTCTATTTTGACGCCGCGGGGCTATCGCCAACCTCCATATCGCTCGCACAGCGAAAGCCGATCGTAATATCCGTCCGCCAATGCTTCGCAGCAAATCGCTTGGATAGTCGAGTGTTATGCTCGGTCTCTCGCCACGACCCTCCGCGCACGACTTTCAAATCTCCGGTTTCTGGCCCTTTCGGATCGCGGTAGGGCGCTTTCTGGTAGTAGTGTTCATCGTACGAATCCGCGACCCATTCCGCGACGTTCCCGGTCATGTCATAGATTCCGTAGGGGCTTAGCCCCGTCTCGAACGATCCAGGAGGCGCGAGATACCGATACCCGTCTTCACTTCCATCCACATTGGCATTGGCACGGCCGTTCATGAAGGTGTCGCCCCACGCGTACTTCCGTTTTCCCTCACCACGGCCGGCTTTTTCCCATTCCGCTTCCGTGGGAAGGCGCTTTCCCGCCCATTTGCAATAGGCCGCCGCCTCGTCCCAAGTCACGCTCATCGCCGCAAACTCGGGCTGCAGCAGCTTGGATTGATCGTCTTCAAACACTTCTATCTTGGGCAGCGGCCGCTTGGTCATTTTGGCGAACCGGGCATATTCCTCTTGGGACACTTCTTTCTTGTCGAGATAGAATGCCTTGAGAAACACTTGACGCTCCGGCACCTCATCCGGGTCGCCATCTTTGCTGCCCATGATGAACGGGCCTTCGGGAATCTGCACCATTTCACGGCCTTCATCGCCTATCTTCGTTTTATACATGGAATAATCCAGCGAGGGTGCGCTGGTCGGCGCAGGTCGAGCCTCGGTCTTGATCGACGAGGCCAGTGCTTTCATCTGCTTCGCCTTGTAGGACTCATAGACCAGCAAGCTAATCATCAAGGCGAACGCCCCAAAGACAAAAACGATCGAGCCGATGAGCACTCCCCTATTTTCCATCGCGTCTCATACTCCTCCGATTGCAGCCTTCTTCTTTGCCGCGCGCATATCCAGCAACATCGAGATCTGCACACCGAGAAATCCACCCATGGCGGCGCCGGCCCCCGCGCCCACGGATATTCTCTCCGGACCGGCAATGAACCAGGCAAGCGCCCCGCCCAACAGAGTTCCCACCAATATACTCACCAGGTAACGTCGCCCACCCATAAACCCGATGACTCCACCGAGCACCAGCCCTGTTCCACTCGCAAGCGGCATGATGCCGCCGCCCATAATGACCCCGATGAGCGTCCCCACGGTTCCCATCACGGCCACGCCGAACAGGATATCAATCACCTTGAAAAGTGACGATTGTTCCGTGCCGGACTTGGCCATGCTAACAGTCCATTTTTCTAGCGTCCCGTGCTCGCGACCATCGAACCGAAATCGATTTCTACGCCGGGCCCTGCGATGATCGAGATACCCCAGGCTTTGGCAGCTGGTTCATGCTGGTGAATCCGTTTGAAATCTTCGTAGACGTTCACCCGTTCCTCAAACCACTGACCGACATTCTTCATGCCGCTTTGCACCACGATCTCCGAGCCGCTGAACATGCCTCCTTCGGTCAGCGTGCCCTCGGGCTTGGTGGCACTCCAGACATACTTCGTAAACACAGGAATGAACATTAGATCGATATCCAGTGAGGCATAGATTGCCGCGATAGGCTCAGTGTCCGGCGTGGCTTTTTGCAGGCGCCAACGCCAGGTGAGGACTGGAAAGGCCTTCGGGTCCCAATCGATCTTCTTTTTCTTGATCCTCTGTCCTGCATCCTTCGCCGCTAGAAAATTCACACCGTTCTCTGTCTGGACCTTATACGCATCCCGCCCCTTGGATTCGCTTCGTTGACTTTCATGATCCCAATTCAAGGGAAATCCGTCCGCTTCTTTCGCCTGAAAATCCTCTAGGACCAAGGATTGGCTTTGGGCCGAGACCGCACCCTGCATCGCGAAGCTTCCACACACCACCAGCCCGACCGTGAGAAATCTTCGGACCATCACTCCTCGCTTCATACTCCTCTACCCCTCTCGGCTTTAACAAGCTGCGGAAATACTATTGTGGCACGGTGGAAATCCAATGGTCCGCACATCTAGAACAACAAAGAGCCGCGTGCAGGATGCTTAAAAAAGGCCAGACTACTCACCCGCCCAACCCTGGCGGTTATTTCACCCGCCCGCCCTGAGTCTGCCAAGACAGCCTCTTCACCCATGGACGCGCCTTATCCCAAGCGAGGGCCTTCCAATTCCCTTTACCTCTCTTTAGGGGAGTGGCCCAGGTTGCCCTCCACTGCGCGCATCGGACGAGCACAGTTTCATCGTGCGCGTTCTGCGAGCAAGGAGGGCACCTGGCCGCGCTCCCTCCTCATCCTTCTCAAGCCGCGCGTTGCGCGAGCACGGGGATCGTCCCAGCTACCCCACCTCCCTTTTCAGCTTCCTGTTAGGCCTCTTGCGACGATGACGGCGCCAAGACCCTCTCGTTTCCCTCGGCCAACTCTTCTCCCCTGACAGGCGACTGGTCACGCTGAGACATCCAGAATAAAGTGAACACCAAGCCCCAGAACACCATCATATTGAGCGTCACCATCTTTGCGGCAAACGCGAAGTCCGGCGTAAAGGCCCAGGGAGAGACATCGGCCATCAACTCACTTACATGCCACGCCAGCCGTCCTGAGGAACGGATATAGCCCATGAGACCCATGACCCACGTGAATGCAGCAGCCAATCCGAATAAGCCCACCATCCCTCTGAGAGAAATCTTTCCCCACTGGACCGGCCCGTGGAGGAGCGCCCCTTTGAGCATCATGCGATTGATCACCACACCGACCACAAGGACCGTCAACGTGGTCGCAGCCTGCGGCGACGACAGCCCGACGCGGAGCTTCGCCGGCAGATAGTATCCATACACTGAGAGCCAGATAATGTTGAGCGCCCCCAGGAGGAACAGCGCGCCGATGAGGATGTTTCCTTTCTTGACCCAGGACACGACCATCGTTCGATTGGCGCGGCGGTAATACATGAAACTCAGGGCGGTCACGAGAATCATGATGTTCACCGCGCCGTTCTTCGCCGACATCACTCCGTAGTTGCCGACCACGGGATGTGACGCTCCGCCCATCGCCTTCACTTCACCGGCCGACATAAAGACGGTGTGCGGCGTCAACCAAATAAACAGAGCTAACATAAACACCGAGAGCAGCATTTGGTAATAGGGTTGATATCGTTCCCCTCCACGAAGGCGGGCCATACTCTGCCACAGATAAAAGTTCACTCCGAGGAAAAGGACGCCGATCAAGAGGGCCTGCACTACAAAGAGCCAGGTGAGTAATCCGCCCATCATCGTCACACCCATACTTTGGCTGAACGCGTAGACCGATCGCATTAACCAGTAGCCGGCAAAGGGCATCGGTAATAGTGCGCAGACCGTGACAAACAGAAAGATGTGCCCCACCCAATCGAAATAGGCGCGCGCTTCTTCAGTCTTGCTGGTGAAAAATCGATAGCAGGCGTAGGCCAACACCACCGCGCCGCCGGACATAATGTCTGCCAGGAAGCGATGGACATTCAACGGATTCCACAGGGCCGAATGGAGCAAATGCCATCCGTTCCCCAAAAACCGCCCTTGCGCATCGACACCTGCCGGAGCCATCATGAAGGCCGACCAGGCGTTCGCTAAGAGCAGCAGTGTTGTCCCAAACACGTTGGTCAACAGGCCAATCGATGCGTGACCCCACTTCAAGGCCGGCTCAGCCATCCGGTTCCAGCTGTAGTAATAGGTGACGAGCAGCAGCGATTCTCCGACAAACACGATCGCATAGACAGGCATAAAAGCCTTGAACGTCCCGCCCATGTACTTCATGAAGCTGGGATAGAAATAGAGAAACATCCCCAGCATGAGGCCCCCGACCACGGCTGTCACCGACAGGGCGAGAAGTGCGACTTTTGCCAAATCCCGCGCAAGACCATCATAACGAAGTGCGAGCGCGGGTTTTCTGCTGCTGAGTCCCAGAAATTCCAGCAACACACAAAAGATCGGCAACGCGAGAACAAACCCTCCGAAATAGGTGTGTTGTTGCGTAACAAACCACACGAGCAATCGGCTGTCGAACGACCCGATGCGCGAGTAGACGGTCTCTTGAGGAGAAGGAGCCGGCGGTCCCTGGGGAGTCCCTGGTGTCTTGAAATACAGATCGGTGGCGTCCTCGGCAAAGGATAGGGTCTGAAGACCCCAACCAATCCCCAAGGCCGCGAGAACGACCAACAGCAGGACAGAATATCCGATGACTCCGAACGCGTTCTTCTTCATGACCATATTCTTAGCAGATAGCCGAGCGGGACTGGCGGAGGTCGAGGTTGAGCAAAGACCTGACTTTCTTCATCTCAACCTTAGCCTTATCCTCAACCTTAACCTTCCGATGACGCTGGCGGACATTTTCAGCATTCTGCTAAACCTTCGAGCCAGAACCAGCCTGCACTGAGACTCCTGTTCCCGTTGACTTGCCAAGGATTCCCATGACGAAGGGGCATCGGAGCAAGGCGCTCGAGATCGTGTGCCCCTGCTGTTCTTCTACTTGCCGGCGAAACCCGAGATAATAACAATACAGCGCCATCATGCCTGTCACGAATCCGCCACCGGCCATGGCATAGGAAGTGGGAATTCCAGGCTGTCTCAGGAGGAAAATCACACATCCTGCCACCACCAGATAGTATGTCGAGGCAAAGGAGAGTCCAGGCCACCACCAATATTTGAGCAATTCGTTCACCTTCGTCTGTAACAACCCTTGGACCCATGACGCCTGAGGACAAAGCCCGCCAAAATAGGCACAGAGAGCGACCCCGCCCCCCAGCACCGCCACAGCGGACAACTGGACCAGGGCTGCGATCTGACTCGCCTCGACAAAGTGCCCCAGCGATGCGCCCAGTGCACCAACGACGAGACCAACTGCGACCCATGGGGCAAGCTTCACCGTATCATTGCCCACCATCGTGCGGAGGGCCGCCCCATCAGGAAACGTCGGAAATGGACGGCCCATGAGAGCCAACTTCCGCACATGACCAATCTCAAAGGCATCGCGCGCGACAGCCGTACAGGAAATGATGATGGCCATCATGGCCGGCCCATCCGGATGTTTGAGATAGTCATACCCGACGAGCCAGAGCAACGCCAAGACCAACAGAGACAACTGGACCCCATACACCAACCCAATCCAGCCGCCGAGCCATATCAGTAAACGGCTCCCATCCTCTCGCAGTATCCTCCCCCACACAGTGGCCCGACCGACTCGATAGGCTAACAACGCCGTCACTAACGCGACAAGCCCGCTGACCGCCAACAACACAACAGGTTCCGAAAGCGGCAACAGCAGCTTGGCTAACCGGTAGACAGCAAACGCAACCAACCCAGGCACAAACATGACGATCCGCTTTTTCTTGCGCACAGAGTCTTCCGTGACGGCCAGACTGAGGCTGGGTAACACTCGTAACGCCATTCGATGCAACATCTTTAACCTGTTAGGGGTTAAGGGTAAGGGGTAAGGGGATCATTGGGCTCCTCTTTACCATATCCACTTCACCCCTCACCCTTCACTCCTTACCACTCACTTCTTTGAAGAGGCCATCCCGAAATAGCGCGCCTTCACTTCTTCCATCAGCACGACGGTGATGCGCGTCTCGCCGCGATCAGCTGCGGTCCGTTCTAATTCAATACGCGCCATGGCACGCATCGGCGCTGGTACTCTCTCCAAGCGGCGTTCTGCTTCAGATGTCCACTCGATGCGCTCGCCGGTTCTCGGACGGAGCAATATGTCGTATGTAACGACTCGCTCCCCTCTCACCCGCATATCCTGTTCGACTTCACTGCGCACGAGCGGAGCAAGGTACGGAGGCATGCGGTCCAGCCGATGGATTGCATCATCGCTCCACATCAGTCGATCGACGAGCCCATCGGGTTGACCGGCAGGAACTTCGACCCCTACCTTTAACCCACAACCGCGACATTCCGTCCGAATGAACCACTGGGGCGTCCCATCACCGTACGAACGTTCTTCAATCCCCTCGGTATGCATCCAGCGACCGCAGCCACAGGTCAACATGGTGAAGCACCGTGACGCGTGAAACGTGAAACGTGAAACGTCTCGGAGCGCGTGACTATCCGCCAGCTCTGCATTGCGTACCCATCACTCATCACAGATCACCCATCACTTATCCTATTTTGCCTGGATACAGAATGTAGAGCATCGTGTAGGTGGTGGTTCCGGTCACAAATAGAATGCAGTAGATGGTCATCGTAAAGCGTCCAAGTGCTCGGTGGCGTCGCCCGCCATCCGGCCAAATACGCTGGATTGTCATTTCCACGGCAAACACAATTGCGATAAGGGCGAGAAATCCGACCCACACAATGAGCCGTCCCATCCGAAAATGATCTGCGGCCACCAGATACAGCAAGTACAACGCCACCGGCACGCAGAGGCCACCGAAGATCATACCGATCTTCCCCCAGGTCGTCTGAAGGACGCGATCGCTCAGGATCCGTCGCCCTTGCTCGATCAGCTGGGCACGGAACCCCAGCACAATCATGTAGACCGCCATGATCAACCCAATGACCACAAGAATGATATGAAAAATGAGGAGAGGGATGAACACATTACGGTAGAGTGCTTCAGATCCACCGAACCCCTCTTTCCCTTCAAAAGCCAATACGCCTAATTGACGAAATAAATAGTAGCTTATGAAGAACGCCAACATGGCGATCATCCCGCTAAACATCATCCAGTGATGAGCATCCGCCCGACGTCTCCGCGCCTGGATCCAGCCGATCACGAAGAGCCCTGTAAAGACCGTCGCCATGAGCTGACTCATGTCCGCCCCGACCGTGGCGTGGGTTCCAAAAAACCCCGGCTGTTTCAGCCATTCAAGCATAATGCTCCTTCTCGCGCGTCCACCTCTCAGGCCTGACCAGACTTCGTACCCTGCACGACTGCTGATGGCTCCAACTCTGTCACGGCTGGAAAGCCGGCTTCCCCCATCCACTGAATCGCATCCGCCGTCTTGTAGCACCCACCTCGTTCCGTGTTCACCAGAATGTGGACTGCAAACGCCGTGGCCCAGGCGGGACCGGTTCCCGCCTCATTTAAGAATCGATCCTTAATGACCAACCGGCCGCCCGGCGTCAAATGGGCCCAGACCCTTTTCACCAGTGCCGCGTTCGTCAAAAAATCTTGATAGTGCAGAATGTCGGACATCAGGACGACATCGTAGGGTCCGCCCAGTCCATCCTTGTTGAAATCGCCGGGGAGCAACGCAATTCTCGATTCCAAACCAGCTTCTTTCACCGTTCGTTCCGTGAGTCGGAGCGTCGCAGGCAAATCGAACACCGTGGCGGTCAGCTCTGGATAGGCCTGACAGAAAGCAATCGCGTTTGTCCCGGCTCCGCCTCCCAAATCCAGGAATCGCACCGGCCCGCTCAGCTGCAGCCGCTTAGCAAGGTCAGGCCCGCTCTGCTGTCCAATCCGATGGAGTACCGCCAGCACGTTGCTGCCTAAATCAGGGTCGGTCTCAAAGACGTGCCGGTCGACCGACCGCTGTCCCGTGCGAATCGTCTGCTCCAGTTTGCCCCAGTTGTCCCATTCTGCATCGTGAAGCAGCAGGAGATGTCCGATATATTGGGCAGAGTTGCGGACCAGATGAGTGGCCGCGGTCGTCGAATTCCCATAGGAATCCCCATCCTTCTCCAACAGTCGCATCGCGACAAGAGCATTCAAGAGCAGTCCCAGGGTCTGTCCATGGACGCCGAGACGACCAGCCACATCGTGGAGGGTTTTCCGCTTCCCATCCAAGGCAGAAAACACATCCAGCCTGACGGCCGTGAGCAGGATTTTGGTCTCCCAGTAGTACCCAAGCTGGAAGATTTCTGTGAGCGAGAGTTCTCGTGACACACCACTCCCCTCAAGCAAATCGCTTTGAAACTCAGTATCTTACCTAGATCGGAAACTGAAAGGCAAGGCGGCAAAATCAATGTGACCGGTGGGAAAAACACAAAGGGCAGCGGATTGCTCCACTGCCCTTTGATTGCGGGTTACCCCGCGCATACAGATACTAGCTTACTTGATTTCAGCCTTGAGATTGGCAGTTCCGCCATCAGCCACGTCGACCTCAAACTCTATTTTCTTACCCTTGGCGGCGAAAGGATGCCAGGCCACCACCTTGTGCTTGCCGGCCGGTACATCCTTGATCTCGAAG
>Ga0187893_10011178_pt1 | contig 13117 bp, 14 predicted proteins | sample MA1701074metaG_FD_139574 | JGI IMG/M metagenome (GOLD analysis project Ga0187893, IMG submission 139574) | White microbial mat communities from a basaltic lava cave in the Kipuka Kanohina Cave System on the Island of Hawaii, USA - MA170107-4 metaG ...
AATCCCAATCTGCCCGGAGAGCTCGATCCCATCATCGGCAAAGCGCTCGAAAAGGACCCCGGCCGCCGCTACGCTTCCGCATCCGCGCTGAAGGCCGCGCTGCAGCAGTTGAAGCGCGACTCCGACACCGGCAAGTCCGCTGCTCCCGCCCCGCGCGCGGAAAAATCCGTCGCCGTGCTCTACTTCGAAAATTTGAGCGGCGTGGAGGACGACGAGTACTTCCGCGACGGCATGACCGAGGACTTGATCACTGAGATGTTCAAGATCAAGGAGCTGCGCGTCTTTCCGCGCTCCGCGGTGCTCGCTTTCCGCGATAAGAACGTCACCCCGCAGGAAATTGGCCAGCAGCTTGACGCGGCCTACGTGCTGGGCGGCAGCATTCGCCGCGCCGGCAACCGCCTGCGCATCAACGCCCAGCTCATGGAGTCGCAAACCGGCCACGGCGTGTGGGCCGAGCGCTACGACCGCCAGATGGAAGACGTCTTCGCCATCCAGGACGAAATTGTGCAGAGTATCGCCAAGGCCCTGCGCGTGATGCTCACCGAGCAGGAAAAGAAGGCCATCGCCCAGGCGCCCACCACCGACGTCAAGGCTTACGACTACTACCTGCGCGGCCGGCAATTCTTCTATCAGTTCCGCCGCCGCGGCTACGACTTCGCGCGCCAGATGTTCTCCCGCGCGCTGGAGATTGATCCCAAGTTCGGCCGCGCTTACGCCGGCGTGGCCAACTGCTACTCCTACCTCTATATGTATTGGGATGCCAGCGAGGAAAACCTCAAGGCCGCCGAAGACGCCAGCCGCAAGGCGCTCGAGCTTTCACCCGAATCCGCGGAAGCCCACGTGGCGCGCGGGCTGGCCGTTTCGCTGAACAAGAAGTTCGACGAAGCGCAGCGCGAATTCGAAACCGCCATCCGCCTCGACCCCAAGCTGTTTGACGCGCGCTATTTTTACGCCCGCGCCTGCTTCCAGCAGGGCCAGCTCGAATTGGCCGCGCACCTGTTCGAGCAGGCCTCCAGGGTCAACCCCGACGATTATCAGTCGCCCAGCATGCTGGCCATGGTGTTCGAGGGGCAGGGAAGAATGGCTGAAGCGGAGGCCGCGCATCGCCGCGCCGTCCGCGTGATCGAAAAGCACCTCGAGCTGCATCCCGACGACGCGCGCGCCCTCTATCTTGGCGCCACCGACCTTTGCCAGCTCGGCGAAAAAGCTCGCAGCATGGAGTGGGCGCGCATGGCGCTGGCGATCGACCCCGACGATGCCGGCATTCTTTACAACGTAGCCTGCGTTTACTCGTTGCAAGGGCAGACCGACGAGGCCATCGACTGCCTGGAAAAAGCCATGGTGCACGGCTTCTGGTACAAACGCTGGGCGGAAAACGACTCCGACCTCAACAACATCCGCAACCATCCACGCTTCCAGGCCCTCATGGCCCGCTCTTGACCCGCTCCGCGCACGACTTCTGGAACCACAGATAAACACAGATGAACACAGGTACTGCGCGAGACGTCATAGCGAGGATCGTCCTGCTTGGGCTGACATGAGGTCTGTAATTTAAGATCTGTAATTTGAAATCGGCTTTTCTGCTCGGCTTCTGCCGCACCGATAAGTCATGACTTGCTTCGCGCGACCCGACTTCTTTGAAAAAAGTCTCTATCTGTGTTTATCTGTGTTCATCTGTGGTTTCAAAGGGATTTGTTTTGCGCGTGACTATCAACGGCGAGGAACAACACGTAGCCGACGGGCTCACCGTCACCGCGCTCTTGCAGCAACTCGCCCTGCCCGCTGATCGCATTGCCATCGAGCGCAACCGCGATATTCTGCCGCGCGCCGAGTGGCCCGCCACCGCCGTCCAGCCCGGCGACAGCTTCGAAATCGTCACCCTCGTCGGCGGCGGCTAGGTGCACCGGGTCGCCCTTTTGCCAATTTCAATACGATGTCATCCCGAGCGGAGTCCGCCGTGGCGGACGCAGAGAGGGATCGCAGGGGTTGATTTTCTGCCCGCGTTCTTCCGCGCTGGCTTCCCACCTCAGAACTCCTCCCCCCGTAGCGTCCCCTCCAGCATCTCGAAGCACATCGTCCAGCCCTGGCGGTGATCCTCGCGCTGATTCTCCGGCAACAGCGAATGGCGCAGCGTGACCTCCGTGAACGAGGAGCTGCCCAGCTCGCGGAAGTCCACCGTCACCAGCGAATCGCGGAAGTCCGCCTCCTCCCAATGCCAGGTGAACGCCAGCCGCTCCGGCGGCTTCACTTCGCGGTAGGCGCCCACCATGTGGTAGACCTTGTCCTGGTAGCGAACCACCACCTGATACTTGCCGCCGACGCGCACGTCTGCAACCTGGATCTCGGTGAGCGGTTGCCCCGGCGTCCCGCGGCCGAACCACTTGGCCATCATCTGCGGATTTCGCCACGCCTCGAACACTTTCTCCCGCGGCGCGGTGAACGTGCGCTTCACTTCCACCACTTCAGGCATCGCAGCCGGTTTCGACATTCCGACTCCTTTCTTCTTAGTCTCACCTCTACCTCTAAGACTCTTCGCCCTTCAGCACGCGCTCCAGCATGTCGAAGCACTCGCCCCAGCCCTGCTTGTGCTCCGCGCGAGCCTTCTCCGTTGGCAGCAATTCGTGCGTCAGCGTAACTTCCGTGAAATCCGATTGGCCCAGCGACTGGAACTCCACCGTCACCAGCGTGTCCTTGAATTCGTCGTGCTCCCAGTTCCACGTGAACACCAGCCGCTCCGGCGGGCGCACTTCGCGATAGGTGCCCCATCCGCGATAGAGCATGGTGCCCGGTGCACCCTGTTTCGGGCCTTCCACCTCGATGCGGTAGCTCCCGCCGCTACGCACGTCCGCTTCCAGCACGCGCGTCGGCGGATGCCCCGCGCACCGGCAGAACCACCGCGCCATCAGCGCCGGGTTGGCCCACGCCGCGAAAACTTTCTCGCGGGGTGCGGCGAAGGTGCGCTTGACGATGACGGCTTCGGCTGTGGCTGGGGTCGCCATGATGGATCCTCCTTTTGCATCTCCTCGATGAATTCTTCCAATGCGTCGAACTGGTCTTCCCAGAACTTCTGGTAGTAGGCAATCCACTGGGCTGCGGTTTGGAGCGGCTGCGGGTCCAGGCGGCAGCGGCGCACGCGGCCATTCTTGTGGTGTTCGATCAGGCCCGCGCGGTCCAGCACGCGCAGGTGCTTGGTCACCGCCGGCAGCGACATGCGAAACGGCTGCGCCAGCTCGCTCACCGATGTTTCGCCAAGCGCCAGCCGCGCCAGGATCGCGCGCCGCGTCGGGTCGGCCAGCGCGCCAAAGGTCGCGTCCAGCCTCGCCCCGGTTGCTCCAGGCCTGCTCCCTACGCCGCTCTGCAAATACTTAACCATATGGTTTAGTATTTCAGAGCACCGGACCTTTGTCAAGCGAAATCTTTGAGAATTCACACCTGCGCCAAAAACTCCTCGACCGTTATTCCTGCTCGCCGAATCAAGCTGCGCAGCGTGCCGCGGGCAACCTCAGCATGATTTGGCACAGGCGGGATGGTTCTGCTTGACAAGGATAATGTGACTGCCCGACTGACGTGCGACTTCCCACCCCAAGCTTTGAAAGGCCTTGACCACCTCACCGGCCCCGAGTACGGGCAGGGGAGGCATTAGACAGGAACTTCCACTTCATGCGTGGAGATCATTCGCGGCATCCCGCGCTCTTCGCGCACTTCGAGGCATAGACGGATCGCATCTTTGATGTTCGCCAGTGCTTCCTGTTCGGTCTTCCCCTGGCTGATGCATCCGGGAATAGAGGGGCACTCGACAACAAACACGCCATCTTCATCCTGAAAGAGGGTTACGCTGAGCCTCATCGGTTGATTATGCGGTTTCTGCACGGCGCGTGCAATGGGGTGTTGCTACCCCAGCAGGTGACCCATCTTGTCGCGCTTCACGCGCAGGTAAGCGCGTGTGCGGCGATGCGCGCGCGGCCGGCACGGCACGCGCTCCACCACGCGAATCCCCGCCGCTTCCAGTTGCCGCACTTTTTCCGGATTATTCGACATCAGCCGCACCCGCCGCACGCCCAGCTGGCGCAGCACCGCCGCGGAGAATGCGTAGTCGCGCGAATCGGCCGCAAAGCCCAGCTTGTGGTTAGCCTCCACCGTATCCATGCCGCGGTCCTGCCACTGATACGCGCGCAGCTTGTTCATCAGCCCGATGCCGCGGCCCTCTTGCGGCAGGTAGAGCAGCATCCCGGCCTTGGCCCGCCCAATTTTCTCCAGCGCCAGCTCCAACTGCGCGCGGCAATCGCAGCGCTGGCTCGAGAGCACGTCGCCGGTCAGGCATTGCGAGTGCACGCGCACCAGCGGCGCCGTGCCGTTCACTCGCCCGCGCGACAGCACCACCGCCGATTCCGCCGCGCTCGCGCCTTCCGCTCCGATAATCGTGAAGTCGCCATAGCGCGTGGGCAGTTTGGCCCGCGCCACGATACGCACCGCCGGTTTGCGCTTTTTCGCCATGCGAAACATTGGATTATAACACCGGCTCTCGGGTCGCAGCTTTACACCCACATCCGCTTTGGCTAATGTGGAGCCGAAGCCGCCATGGATACGCTTTCCTTCGGTCGTGACCTGATCTTTCTGCTGTTGCTCAAGGTGGGCGTGGCCGCCTCGATGGCCGCGTGGCTCGCCCGCTCGCGCACCCTGCGCCAGGTGCTGTTCACCGAGCTGCGCGACAACGACGAAAAGGGCCGCCTGATGCTTTTCCTGATGCCGCCGCTGGCCGTCGGCACCATGCTGCGCCTGGTAGGCTACGAATTCGCCGACCTCACGCTGGAAGGCTCGTTCCTGCTCGGCCTGCTTGGCGGGCGCGTGGTCGGACCCGTCGGCGGAGCGTTTGTCAGCCTGCCGGGATTCTTCAACAACGAATGGCTCGCCGCCCCCGTCGCAGCCGCCGCGGGATTGGCCGGCGGCATGATCCGCCAGTGGATTCCCAACAAGGAAATCATCTGGAACTTCGGCCCGTTCACGTTTCTCGGCGTCCCGCGCTGGATTGCGCGCACGCTCGACGATTTCCGCGCCGCCTGGGAGATGATTCCGCTGGCGGTGATCCTGCTGTTGCAAGTCGGCAACGTGATGCTCGAGCGCGCGCTGCCCGACCGCTGGCTGTTCGGCATTCACCTCGACGGCCCTTGGGTGCTGCTGGTGCACTTGCTGGCCTCGATGATGTGCGTGGCCGTGCCGCTGAAAATCTGGAACAACACGCGCACCGAAATGAAGCTCGAGCAGAACCAGCAACTGCTGCTCAAGGCGCGCATGGAGGCGCTCAGCAGCCAGATTAACCCGCACTTCCTGTTCAACACGCTCAACACCGTCTCGTCGCTCATCCGCTTCGATCCAGACATGGCGCGCGTGGTGGTCATCAAGCTCTCCAGTATTCTGCGCCGCCTGCTGCGCAAGCAGGAGAACTTCGTGCCGCTGCGCGACGAGCTCAGCTTCATCGACGACTATCTCGACATCGAAGTCATCCGCTTCGGCCGCGACAAGCTGCAAGTGATCAAAGACGTCGACGAGCAGACGCTGGAAGCTTTCGTGCCCAGCATGCTGCTGCAGCCCATCGTCGAGAACTGCCTCAAGCACGGGCTCTCCGCGCGGCTCGGCGGCGGCGAAATTCGCATCCACTCGCGCCTCGATGGCGGGCGCATCGTCGTCACCGTCGAAGACAACGGCGTCGGCATCCCGCCCGACCAGTTGCCCGAGGTCTACGGCCGCGGCATCGGCATCAGCAATGTGCAGGAGCGCCTCCGCGTCCTCTACGGCGACGACTTCCGCTTCACAATTTCCAGCCAGGAAGGCCAGGGCACGCAAATCCGCATCGAACTCCCCGAACTCGTCCCCGCCCTCGAATCCACCTAGGCAAGCAGGGCGCGGTCAAACCTCGGTTGTTGTCATCCCGAACGAAGCGAGGGATCTGCTTTCTGCCCTTTCGCGTTGACTTGTCGCGCAACCTCTCCTATCGTTAGCCCAGCGACGGTGTGGTGCCCGCGCCCGGGGGTGAGGCCCGCCGATGAGCGAATGGTTCTCCAACGTGTCGGCCTTCGTCGTTTTTCTGTCCATCGCCGGTATCGGCTTTCTGTTTCTGCTCATTTCGCTCATCTTCGGCGAGATTTTTGATTTCTTCCATTTCGATCATGATTTCGACCACGGCGGCCCCAGCTTTTTCTCCACCCGCGTCCTGAGCGTTTTCATCACCGCGTTTGGCGGAGTGGGCGCCATCGGCGTGCGCTATGGCCTGAGCACCGGCATGGCTTCGCTCGCTGGTTTTGCCAGCGGAATGGCCCTCGGCTGGCTGATCTATCTCTTTGCGCGGTTTCTCTACGGCCAGCAGGCTTCGAGTGACATGTCGGTGCAGGATCTCGTCAACCACACCGGCCGCGTGGTGATTGCCATTCCTGCCGGCGGCGTGGGCCAGATCCGGTTGCAAATTGGCGAAACGTTGGTGGACAAGATTGCTCGCTCGCACGACGGCCAGCCGATTCCAGAGAACGCCGTCGCGCGCGTCGAGGAAGTGCTCGGCGAGACCGTCGTCGTCCGCCGGCAATAGGGGCGGGTTTGTAACCCGCCCGCGTCGGTGTTCAGGCCGTAGGGGCGGACCTGCGTGTCCGCCCATGTATCGCCGGCTTCCAGCCGGCCTATGTAGCGCCGGGTTCAACCCGGCAACGGTGTCGCACAGAACGTAGGGGCGGGTTCACCCCGCCCGTTGCAACAAAGGGAGCGCAACATGCAAGACCTGTGGAACCAATTGTCGGTGCTGTTGATTCCGGTCGTCGCCATCGGCGTGTTGCTGGCCGTCATCATCGGCGCGTGGCTGTTCAGCAAGAATTACATCAAGGTATCGCCTAACACCGCGGCGGTACTCAGCGGCCGCAAGCGCAAGCTGGCCGACGGCCGCGTGGTGGGCTACCGCATGGTCAAGGGCGGCGCCGCGCTGCGCATCCCGCTGCTGGAAAAAGTCGAATATCTTTCGCTCAACGTCTTCACCATCCCGCTGGAAATCCGCCGCGCATACACCGTGGAAGGCGTGCCCGTCTCGGTGAAGGCCGTCGCCAACGTGAAGATTCGCAGCGACGACACGTCGCTCCAGGCTGCCGCCGAGCGCTTCCTCAGCATGACCCACCAGCAGATTCAGAGCGTCATCTTCCAGACGCTCGAAGGCCACCTGCGCTCCATCCTCGGCACGCTCACCGTCGAAGCCATCAACAACGACCGCCAGAGCTTCGCGCAGAAGCTCACCAGCGAAGCCGCCGTCGACCTCGAAAAAATGGGCATCGGCGTCGACGTGCTCACCATCCAGGAAATCAGCGACGAAGAGGAGTACCTCAACGCGCTCGGTAAGCGCCGCACCGCAGAGGTCAAGCGCGATGCCTCCGTCGGCGAAGCCGAAGCCATGCGCGACGCCAAGATCAAGTCCTCGGTCGCCTTGCAGGAAGGTGAGCGCGCCAAATACAAGGCCGACGCTGAAATCGCCAACGCCCAGCGCGACTTCTCCGTCAAGCAAGCGCAATACCAGGTGGAAGTCGAAACCGAAAAAGCCAAGGCCCAGCAGGCCGGTCCGCTCTCCGAAGCCATCTCCCGCCAGGCCGTGGTCGCCGAAGAAGTCAAAATCGAGCGCACCCGCACGCAGGAGATGATTTCCGTGCAGGAGCAGGAAGTTCTGCGCAAGCAGAAGGAGCTCGAAGCCACCGTCATTAAGCCGGCCGAAGCCGATCGCCAGGCCGCCGTGGTGCGCGCCGAAGCCGCCAAGCAGGCCGCCATCCTCGAAGCCGAAGGCCGCCGCGCCGCGCAAATCGCCATCGCTGAGGCCGAGCAGCAGAAGCTGCAGAAGGAAGGCGCGGGCCGCGCCGCCGCCGTCGAGGCGGAAGGCCGCGCTGAAGCCGCCAAAATCGAAGCCATCGGCCTGGCGCAAGCCAAGGCCATCGAAGCGCAAGGCCTGGCCGAAGCCACCGCCATCCTGCGCAAAGCCGACGCGTGGAAGCAGTTCAACGACGCGGCCAAGCTGCAAACCGTGCTCGAAAAGCTGCCGGCGATTATCGAGGCTTCCACCGGCGTGTTCGGCGCTGTCGCCGCGCCAATGGGCAACATCGACAAGCTCGTCGTGATCGATCAGGGCAACGGCGCGGCCGACGGCGGCTCCAACGCCGTCACCCGCCTGGCCAAGACCGGCCCCGCCGTCGTCTTCAATCTGCTCCAGCAGCTCGAAGCCCTCGGCCTCAACATCCCCGACGTGATGCGCCAGCTCGGCATCCAAACCAACGGCGGCTCCGCCCCCGCCTCCGGCGCGTCACCTGCGGCCGAGCCCGACTCCGCCGCCACCAAGACCAAGAAGCCGTAACGCGATTCACTCGATGCATCACCGTACCACCTTCGCCCGGCCCCGCCAGCGCGGCGGCACCGCGCTCACCGTGTTAGTGATTTTCGTAGTGTTGGTGATCGCGGCGGTCTTTGTTCTGCCGATCGGTTTCGCCTATTACTTCACCAACAAAATGATTGCGGAGAATCCGCAACTTTCCGAAGTGCCCCAGCCCCTCCCCCCCGGGCCGCCCCTGAAAGCCAAGCCCACCACCCTTAGCTGCTGCGGCATTGAATTTGACGTTCCTTGGGGCCCGCCACAGGAGCGGCCACAAGACCCACATCTCAGCGAGTATTTTGTGCATTTTGAGTTTCCGGGCGGCCAGAGTATCCGGTTGACTCGCCCGGAAAAGCAGATAGATGTTCTCTACCCGCCGGGCGCTGCCGATCCCCAGCAGAAGGAAGCCATGAAGAACGCATATGGCTTTTCCATTGAGAGCCGTTACGACGCGGTGCACACGGCCCTTCACCACATGCCCAAGCGGCCACGCCTGCTGGACGGCTTACAAGCTATGATGGCTCAAATGATGCTTACGTCCGCAAAGATGTCGCATCTGGGGTCCGATTCAGTCGGGATCTTTTCTTTTGAAGGAACCAATGGACGAGGCTTCCAGATCGGCGACCCCGCGCGCTCGCGTGAGGTGAAGGTGCATCTGTTCGATTCGGACGATCGCCATGCGAAGATCTCCGTCCGCCGCTCGGACTCCACAATCTTGCAGCAGTCGGAAATTGACTTCATCATTCGCTCCATCCGCCCCGCGCCCGCCGAGCCGCCCAAGGAAGCTCCCCCCGCAAAGAAGCCCACTGCGGGGAAGACTCCGCCTATGAAGGGCACTTCATGAGATCGCGGGCCTGCAACCAGGCCGGGGCATCTGTCCTCGCCAACATCGGCTTTGCTTTGATTGGGTTCGTGTTGTTGCTTGCGGCGCTGAGTATTGGCTACATGCATTACCAGCTTTCCAAAACCATTCGCGAGCGCCCTGAACTGTCCCTTCAACCCGTGCCGCTCCCGCCTGCGCCGCCGCTCGATGCCTCCGGTGCTCCGCTGAACTGTGCCCAGGTTATCGAGTTTGCCGCGCCATGGGGTAAACCGGAAGACGATAATTGCGCTTGGTCCAAGGGTGACACCTACCTATTCATTCGCTGGCCGGATGGCCGCGAAATCCGATTCGGCAGGCCGGAAACGGTAATCGACCTCTTCGCCCGCGAGGAACTCAGATTCCCAGACGACACCAGTTGGATTGATGAATGCTTCGGCGGGCAGACCGACACTCGTTACGAAGCAATGGCGAGAATTCTGAATCGTGTTCCTCAGCGCCCGAGTTTCGTGGCAGTCCCTCAGCTATTCTGTGAGCTCTTGGTGATTCAATGGAAGGAATCAGTCCTCGGACCCGAACCGACTGCCATCTACTCCTTCGAGAACACGGCTGGCCGCGGCTTCCAGGTCGGCGACCCCGCCCACTCCCGCGAAGTCCGGGTTCATTTCTACGACAAGGAGAACGACCACCACCATTGCCTCGTGTTTATTGCCCAGCCTAACGCACCGGCAATAACTCAATCAGAACTCGATTTCATCCTCCGTTCACTCCGCTACGTCGAAGAGAAGCGCCCGCCAACAGGGTAGTGTTCATCTCGCGGCAGGAATCGCTCATCGACGGGGAGGGCACGGCTTCAGCCGTGCCGAGACTGTCACCGAAGTTCGAGGGCTTGAGCCCCTGCGGGGACGGACCTGAGCCCTCATACTATTCGCTTGACATTCGCTTTTACAATATGCTAACGTCATGCGACATGTTTAGCACCGAAATGTCGCCCGGCCGTCTCCCCTCCTCCCTTTCCCGGCCGCAGGCCTTTCCTTCTATCTCGCGCCAAAGGACGACTCGGTCTCGCTCTTCATTTCCTCATCCTTCACTCCACCGTTCTTCGTCTAACCCATTCAGAATCAGGGTTTACGGGATTCTCGCTCGCTATCCTCTTCAGAATCCGCACTTCACTTTTTCATATTGCTGCAAAGCCAGTGCAATCCGCGTTTACCAGACGGTGCGCTTTTTTTTTTGGCGGCCCTATCCCCTAGCCCCCAGCCCCTATCCCCCATCTGCTATGATGTGCCGCGATGAAAACCGTCTACCAAACCAAGCCGCACGGCGCGCCGCCCGCCGCATCGGGCACTGTGGTCGTGCATTGCAGCGACCCGCGCTATCAGTGGCACTTTCACGAGTTCCTGCGCAACGGCCTCGGCGTGCGCGAGTACGCGCTGGTCGCCGTTCCCGGCGGCCCGCAATTGCTGGCGCGCCTCGACTTCCTGCCGAAGTTCGCCTGGACTGGCTGGCGCTGGCTGAAATTTCTTGTGGATCTCACCAAACCCGAGCGTGTCATCCTCATCAACCACGAAGATTGCCGCTGGTATTTTTCGCTGATGCAGGCCAAGGACCCCGAACGCGTCCGCGAGCGCCAGCTCGCCGACCTGCGCGAAATCCAGCGCGAATTCACCGACCGCTTCAAAGTCTCGAAGATCGAGGCCTACTACGCCCGCCTCCACGACGGCGCCGCCACCTTCGAACAGGTCAACCCGTAGGCGCGCTGCTTTGTCCTGAGCAGCGTCCGCTGCGGCGGACGACGCGAAGGATTGCCCCGCCCCGGATTTGTATTCTCGACCGCCAAACACGTATCAGTGTCATTCCGAGCATGCGTCTTGCTTGCGGCCCAAGGGACGCAAGCAGCGGGCGAGGAATCTGCATTTCCTGCCTGCAAATTCTAAATGCTGGTCAGAATCTCGCTGAGCGGCTTCTTCGGAATGTCCGGCACTTGCGCATCGTCGGCGGGATAGCCGACGGGCAGCAGCAAGTACGGCTTCTCGTTGGCAGGCCGGTTCAGAATCTTCGCGAGGAATCCCATCGGGCTGGGCGTGTGCGTCAGCGTGGCCAGCCCCATCCAGTGCAGCGCGGCGATCAGGAAGCCGCAGGCGATGCCCACCGACTCCTGCGCGTAGTAGTGCTTCACTTTGCGCTCGCTGCCATCGGCCGCGCGCGCCACGCCGTAATCCTGCCGGAACACGACAATCAGGTACGGCGCGATTTCCAGAAACTCCTTGTGCCAGTCGGTGCCGAGCGGCGCCAGCGCCTCCAGCCAGTCGTCGGGCATGCGGTGCTCGTAACTTTCTTTTTCTTCCGCTTCCGCGGCGATGCGAATCTGCCGCTTGATCTCCGGGTTCGAAACCAGCACAAACGTCCACGGCTGCTGGTTGGCGCCGGAGGGCGCGCGCCCGGCAATGCGGATGGCCGCTTCCACCAGCTCCCGCGCCACCGGCCGCGCCGAGAAGTGCCGCACCGTGCGCCGCGTCGCGATGCGCTGCTCGAACTCCGCCGCGCGCCGCCGCTGCTCATCTTCAGCCAGTCGCTCGAACTGCAAGGGTACAAACGGATACGCCTTCTCGCCTGCCATTGGTTCTCCCTGAAATCGCGCAGTTCGATTCTAGACCACAGCCGCCACTGCTTGCTTGAACAATGGAAATGCACCGCTTGTGTTGGAGAGAAAAGCTGCCGGCTACCGGCGCGAGCGCGCCGCCCACCAACTGCGCCACGCCGCGGGGTTCTGCCCGAACCACTCGCCGGTGATGTCGCGCAGCGCCTGGTAGACCCACGCCTGCGTCGCCGGGTCGAGCGACGGGTCGTCCATGAACTTCAGCAGCTCCGGCACCGCGCTCATGCGCTGGCCATGCGTCAGCATGCCCGACTGCGCCAGGTTGCAGGCGGCGTGCTCGCGGATGCGCGCCGAGGAATCGTTGTGGAAGATCTCCAGCAGCGACTCGACCGTTTCATTCGCGCCCAGCAAGCCCAGGCCAGAGACGGCCCAGTAGCGCGTCTCTTCGTCGCGGTCCCGCGCAAACTCGCGCAGCGTTTCCAGCGCGCTTCCCGCTTCCACGCCGCGGTTGCCCAGCGCGCCCAGCATCCACAGCGCCCACGGACGCGCTCCCTCTTCGTTCCGCGCCCGCTGCGCCACCTGATAGAAGCTGCCGGAGTCCTTCGGCAGGTCGTATGCCGCGAGGAACACTTCAATCGCCGCCGCGCGCACCCGCAGGTCGTTCGAGTTCTGCGCCACCCTCAGCATGCCGGTAAACTCCGGCGTCAGGTTGATGCGCCCGCGCCAGCCGTCCACGCGCAGCGCAATCTGCTCGAGTGCACCCTCGTAATGGTTGGCGGCGCGCTGCACCAGCAACTCGGCCTGCTTCTGCGGCTTCATGCTGTCGAGCTCGGCGACAACGTGGTCAGAAAGCCGCGGTGGGGAGGCGGAAAGCGGCTGGCCGCGCAGGTCAATCAGCCGCGCAAGCTCTGCCCAGGCGGCCTCGAATGGAGCTGCATTTAGGTTGATAAATGACAGAAAACAAAAGGCTAAGAACGTAAGAAAAGATACCCTCATGGCTGCCCCAGCCATCCCGGGCCTTGCGGATTGGATCTCCCGTGCCATCCGGCGCAGCACGAGGCTAAGCGGCAGGCTCACGGCGGGCAATAGTACGAGTAGGCTACTGATTCTGTGGCGGTTGGCCGTGCCGTCAGGCTCGCGCCGCGCTGGCCGACTCCATTACGCCGCGATAGTAGGCTTCGTAGCGGGGAATAATATCGTTGGCGCAGTAGTTCTTGCGGGCATTGACTCGCGCGCGCTCGCCCATTTCGCGCCCGCGGTCGGCCCGCGACAGAATCTCGATGGCATGACTGGCCGCACCGGCCACGTCGCGCGGCGC
>Ga0187893_10011181_pt1 | contig 13113 bp, 10 predicted proteins | sample MA1701074metaG_FD_139574 | JGI IMG/M metagenome (GOLD analysis project Ga0187893, IMG submission 139574) | White microbial mat communities from a basaltic lava cave in the Kipuka Kanohina Cave System on the Island of Hawaii, USA - MA170107-4 metaG ...
CGCAACGGCTACCAAGGTTTATCAGGTCCCAGAGTACCTCTCCGAAACCTCATCTCAGATCAAGGTGAATCTGTCGGGATTAGGAGCCGGCCCACATTACCTGTGGGTGACCAACAATCGGGGCGAACGGAGTAACCCCTTCGATCTAACGTCATTTACCTTTCCTACTCCCCAAAATCTAAGATTGCAGTAGGCTGCGCCGCCCTCGAAACACCATCGCAAGCAATTGGTCTTGACATTGTCAACGACTTCCGGTCGCGCCACGTTCCTCCGTGCGCTGGGCCTGATCCTTTGGATCGGCGTGTTTCTCAGTGCGATTGAAATCGGCCTAGAATATCGAGCATACCTGAGGGGTTGGGACACCCCGTTGTTCGGAGCGGTTCGGTCTGAGCATGAGCACGCGAAGCTCTTGCCGGGAGCTTCGCCTGAATTCGGGCCGACAGCGGACTTTCCGTTTCGGGGGCCTGTGATCAAGGAACCCAAGCCGGCAGACGCTTTCCGGATCTGGATTGCATCTGCGTCGCATGGAGAGGATCGCTATCTTCCTCCTGACACTATCTTCCCTACCTTGATCGGGGACAAGCTCAAGTTACAGGGGTTGTCGGCGCAGGTACTGAACGCGTCAAGGGCAGGGACAGGAATCAACGGCAACCTCGCATTCCTGAGAAGCGAATTCGCTCGGTGGCAACCTGACGTAGTGGTCCTGTATCAACTCTCCATGGACATCGCAAGTCTCAGTCGGCGATTTCTTGCACGAACCGAGAGCGAAGTCGTTAATCGGAACAAGGAGGGTACAGACCGCGCGTCGGGCGCTCCGGGCGGCGAGCCATCCTGGGCCGCGCGCCTGTTCAAGCAGTCCACCGTCTATGCGCTTCTGAACGCGAACGTCACGACACGCCTCTCCGCTGCCCAACTCCTGAATGACGACATCGGCCTTGCTGCCAAAGAGGACTTCAGACGCACACTCCTTGAGTTCGTTGATGGAGTCAGGGCGCTCGGTGCCGAGCCAGTTCTTTGCACGTTCTCTATCAGCATTTCGCCGCGCTCACCTCCTCCTATCCCGCGCGATGTGGCGCTGTTCGTCTACAGATGGAATGAGCATCTGTCGGTTCGAGGGTGGCTTACGGCAGTCGAACAACTGAACGGTGTTATCGGAGACGTCGCTGAAGACGAACATATTCTCCTGGTCGACGCCGCAGCGGCACTCACTGGCCGGGAAGACCTGTTCCGTGATCCGGTCCATTTCAGCCTCGAGGGACACAGCGTGCTTGCTGACACGATAGCATCCGCCCTGTCTCAGAGGGTCAATCTGGGCAGCAATCGAAGGCAATGAATTTCAACTCCCCCGAGTTTGCTGTCTTCTTCCCCGTCGTGCTGATCGCTTACGGACTCGTCTTCCATCGTGAGCGAATGAGAGACGTGATCCTGCTGGTCGCCAGCTACTTCTTCTACATGTCGTGGAACTGGATGTACGCCGGACTGATCCTGCTCTCTACGATGGTGGACTACTGCGTAGGGCGAATGCTCGCGATCGAGCAACGAAATCGCGTGCGCAAGGCGCTGCTTGTATTCAGCCTTACGGCGAATCTAGGTCTGCTCGGTGTCTTCAAGTACTTCAATTTCTTCGTCGATACAGCAGTCGACTTGGGCGGCCTGCTGGGACTCAATCTCTCTTTCGTTCACCATGAATTGTTGCTTCCAGTCGGAATCTCGTTCTATACGTTCCAGACGATGAGCTACACGATAGACGTATATCGCCGGAAGATCGAGTACGAGCCCGACCTTCTGAAGTTCGCGGTCTTTGTTTCGTTCTTCCCACAGCTGGTCGCGGGTCCCATCCTTCGAGCAACACAATTCCTTCCGCAACTGCGCAGAACTCCGTCGGTCTCGAGCGAGCGCTTTCAAAGCGGGTTGCTGCTTATATTCCGGGGACTTGCGAAAAAAATCGTGATCGCTGACCTGCTGGCCGGCCTGGGGATTGACGCGGTTTTCGCGGCACCCGCCGAACACTCGTCCTTGACGCTGTTGCTGGCGTTGTATGGCTACTCGTTTCAGATCTACAACGATTTCTCAGGCTACAGCGACATCGCCATCGGCGCGGGTCGGATGATGGGCTTCGACTTTCCAATGAACTTCAACAGGCCGTACCTTGCTACCAACGTGAGAGAGTTCTGGACGCGCTGGCATATCACTCTGTCTACCTGGTTGCGGGACTACTTGTATGTCCCTTTGGGAGGTAATAAAGGATCGAAGCGTACCACTAGCCGGAACCTCATGATCACAATGCTCCTTGGCGGGTTGTGGCACGGGGCGGCAATGAACTTTCTGTTATGGGGAGCCTGGCATGGGCTCCTGTTGGTACTCGCTCGGGGCCAATCAAGGACAGGTGTCGACAGCGGTTTACTTCGAACGATTATGGCCCGATTTGTCTGCTTTCACCTCATCACGTTTAGCTGGCTGCTCTTCCGGGTACGTTCGGTCGACGCGCAGCTCGAGTACCTGAGAGGCTTGGCGACACTGTCGGGCGGTACGGTGTTGCAGCCAGCCTATTTCGCAGTCTTGCTGCTTGCGTTTGCCGCGCACTTTACGCCCAAAGCTTGGCTCGACGGACAGCTCGAGCGGTTGACCAAGATTCCGGCACCGGTGCAGGCTGCAGGGTACGCGGCACTCGTTCTTGTCTTCGTCGGCCTTTCGCTGGGTACGCAAGCGTTCATCTATTTCCAGTTCTAGTCCGGGTTGCGCCGCGGGCTTTGATGGCGATGCAAGCGCTAGGTAAGGTTGTTCATTTGTGTGACTCAGAGTGGTCAAGGCCGTTGCCGTTGGGGCTGCGAGCCTGGAGCCTCAGGTATTCGAGTGCGAAGGACGTCTCTATATGTGTATATACTGATCGTCAATACCGAGACCAATCGCCCGATCGAGCGGCGGAGTTCGCGAACCCTGGATCTCTATGAAAAGGCTCGCAGACGCGCAAGTTGAAGCCTTCGACACGGTCTATGTCGAGGGCGAGCGATGGGGTACCGTAAAGGCGCGAATAGACCGGGATTTTCCTAAGGGAGATTTTCGCTTTTTGGATATCGGCGGCGGGAACGGGACGTTCTCAGATTCTTTGCTCGACGCCTATCCGAACGCGTCGGGAACGGTTCTCGACAACTCGGAAATCCTGTTAGGTCGGAATAAGCGCAACGACAGGAAGACGCTGATTTCGGAGTCGGTGGAGAATCTCGGAAGAATGCGAGACAAGTTCGATCTCGTTTGCATCCATTGGCTCCTTCACCACCTTGTTGAAGATTCCTACAGGCAGACCCGGCGGAAGCAAATGGAGACGCTTGCTGCCGTGAACTCGATCCTGACCGATCGTGGCCGCATTTCGTTGTTCGAGAACATGTGCAATGGGTGGCTGGTCGACAATCTTCCGGGGCGTGCCATCTACCAAATCACATCCGCAAGAACGATTGCCGCCATTTCCAGGAAGCTGGGCGCGAACACCGCCGGAGTCGGGGTTTGCTTCCTTTCGAGCAGAGAATGGCATTCGACGCTGGCGATGGCAGGGCTGGAGATACTCAACTACACCGAGCCGGACGACTGGGTGTGGCCGTTGCCGACCACGTGGCGGATTTTCCTGCATATCCGAAACATGCGAGTAGGCCACTTCTGGTTGCGCGTGCCGAACGCGAACGGATAGTTTTAGCTTCCTGCAGCGTTAGGAGTCAGTACCCGGCGGCATAGGAGAGCCCTATCAACGTCTTTCGATCTATCGGAACATGATCAAGCGCTTGAGAATTCGCTCCGTGACTTCATTGCATATCTTTGGCTGGAGCATAGTCTTTACTGCTGGAACTCTCCGTTTATCTGTGCCTCGAAGGACTTAGCAGTGTGCGGCATCTACGGTATCTTTCAGCTCGACGGCACCCCTGCCGATCCAACACTGGTCCGCAAGATGGGCCGCGTCATTGTGCACCGTGGACCGGATGACGAGGGCCATTACGTAGACGGCAGGTGCGCCATTGGCATGCGGCGCCTGTCGATAATCGACCTCGGAGGCGGGCATCAGCCGATGTCGAACCACGACGGCACATTGTGGTTAGTGTGCAATGGCGAGATCTACAACTTTCGCGAGCTGCGCTGTGAGCTTGAATCGCTCGGCCACAGGTTCAAATCCTCGTCGGACAGCGAGGTCATCCTGCATAGCTATGCGCAGTACGGCGACGATTTCATCCGCAAGCTGAACGGCATGTTCGGCTTTGCGCTATGGGACGTGCGTCGGCAGCGGCTCATCATCGGCCGTGACCGCCTGGGCATCAAGCCGATATACGTTTACCGGACCGCGCATCGGCTTGCGTTTGCCTCCGAGGCAAAGGCACTGCTCACGCTTCCGGGCGTCTCGGCGAGCATCGACCCCTCAGCGCTGCATTCGTACCTCAATCTCGGGTATGTGGCCGCACCGCTATCGATCTTTCATTATATCGGCAAGCTGCCGCCGGCGAGCATGCTGATCATCGACGGCGAGCGCGTCGAGGAGCGTCGATACTGGCGCGTCTCCGGAGAGATTGACCAGGGGGTGGCTGAAGGCCAGTGGATAGAGCGGATACGCGCACGGCTGGACGAAGCGATACGGATGCAGATGGTCAGCGACGTGCCGATCGGCGCGTTTCTGTCCGGCGGGATCGACTCCAGTACTGTGGTCGGCTTGATGGCAGCTAACAGTGACCAACCGATCCGCACGTATGCTATCGGGTACGAGGGAACAGCTGCGGACGACTACTATAACGAGCTGCCTTATGCGCGCCGAGTTGCAGATCTGTTCCGTACGGAGCACCACGAAATCGTAGTGCGTCCGGACGTCGTGGCGCTTCTGCCGCAGCTGCTCTGGCACATGGACGAGCCGCTTTCCGACACGGCCTTCATCACGACTTATCTCGTTTCGCAGTTTGCCCGGCGAGACGTGACTGTGATTCTTTCTGGTGTTGGCGGGGACGAACTGTTCGGTGGCTATCGGCGCTATCTCGGTAATTATTATCGAACCTACTTCGACCGCCTACCCAGGTGGGCGCGGCGCGCGGCTTCGGCGGTGGGCAAGCGCCTGCCAAGCGATCGGCATTCGCCACTACTCAACTTCTCGAGGCTGGCGAAGGGGTTCCTCGAGAGCGCAGAGAAGCCATTCGAGGAACGCTACCGTGCCTATGTACAGGTGTTTCCCGTGCAGGAAGTGCAACGTCTCCTAGATGAGTGCGCCTCGGCACAGGCAGGCGCGATAGAAGCCGCGTTTGGTCAAGCGGGCCACGGAGACTCACTCAACCGAATGCTGGCCGTGGACGCTGAGACGATGCTACCCGATGATCTGCTGATGCTCACCGACAAGATGAGCATGGCGACATCGCTGGAATGCCGGGTGCCGTTTCTCGACCACGAGCTGGTCGAGCTGGCTGCGCGCATGCCGGAGGAGGTGAAGATCCGCGGCGGCAGACTTAAGCACGCCCTGAAGGAAGCAGTATCCGACCTGCTCCCTAGAGACATCTTGCGACGTAAGAAGCGCGGTTTCGGCACGCCGATGGGCGCCTGGCTCAAGCAGGAGCTTTCGCCGCTTGTCCGGGGTCTGTTGTCGGAGTCGGTCGTCAAGAATCGTGGACTGTTCCGCTTTCCAACAGTCCAGGAGCTGATCGCTGCGCACGAGACCAAGCGCGTCGATGGTACCGATCGACTGCTCACTCTGCTCAACCTGGAAATCTGGTCACGCCTGTACCTGGATGGCCGTACGGCTAACGATGTGACAGACGAACTGAAAGCGATGCTGGCGTAGAGGCCCATTTGCCATGATCCTCGCTTCGATCGTTCTTATTCTTGCGGGAATCTACTTGAGCTTCTACATGGCCTATTGGGGGCTGGTGCTCTTCACCCACTTCTTCCTGCCTGCTCGTCCGCCGGCTGCGAGTGGGCCACTGGCGCGGTTCGTGATCCTGATTCCCGCACATAACGAGGAACTGCTGCTGCCACGATTGCTTGTAAGTACTCGTAACCTCGACTATCCGAATGAGCTAGTCGAGATAATTGTCGTAGCTGACAACTGCAGTGATGGCACCGCGGAGATCGCACGCAGTGAAGGCGCCACCGTTATCGAGCGGATGGATGAAGTGAACCGGGGCAAGGGGTACGCCATCAAGAGGGCTCTTGAGACGATAGACCTGACTAAGCTCGATGCCGTCCTGATCGTGGACGCAGACTGCATAATCGGCGCTGACGCGCTCAGGAAATTGAGCGGAGCGATTCGAGTGAAACAGGCTATTCAGTGCTACAACGGAGTGGCGAATCCAGACGACAGCTGGTTCACTCGCTTGCTGGACGTTTCACGAGCTATCAGCAACGAGATCTATCATCCGGCGAAACAACGGCTCGGTCTTTCGTCAGAGCTTACTGGGACCGGCATGTGTTTCGCAACTGAGATGCTCGCAAAATACGGGTGGGACGCGTTCACGATTGGAGAGGATTGGGAGTACTATGCGAAGCTCATAGAGAAGGGAGAGACGGTAGGTTTCGAGCGGAATGCCAAGGTCTATCATCAGGAATCGACCTCGCTCGGGCAGGCAACCAGCCAGAGGGTCCGTTGGTCGAGTGGGCGATTTGGAGTTGCGTGGAACTATGGGCGAAGGCTTCTGGTCGGCGGGGTGATAGAGCGCAGTGTCATCAAGTTTGATGCAGGACTGTCGCTGATTCTTCCGAACCCTTCTCTTGGGATGAACCTGACGTTGATCTTCCTGGTAGGAGGGCTGTTGACTACAGGCAGCCGCGGAAACGCGTTCGTCGTATGGTTCTTTCTGCTGGCATTGGCTCAACTCGGAGTGTTTATATTGGGGGTGTTTTACACGAAGAACAAAGTGAGCAAGTTCCTGGCGATATTCATTGCACCCGCATTCCTAGGTTGGAAGATGGGTATAGATGCACTATCCATCCTGGGGATCGGCAGGAGGAGATGGGTAAGAACCGAGCGGAAACTGTGAGGTTCAATGGAAGCGTTGCGGATGCTTCGGTGGTTTACGGTCAGGAACACCAGGTAAAGTTCAGTTGCTAACTGTCGCGTTTCTAGCTCTCAACAGGGTTAACGGAAGAGCATCCGTGAATATTTACGTGTAGTCCTCAGGGCTTTACTGCAAGCGACGGGACGCGCCACGCGGGTCTTTTCGGTCTCGGGGATCCGTCAGCAGTTGCGCTAGGCCAACATGCAAAGATCAGTCTGCGTTATTGGTGCAGGATTGGCAGGGGGTATTGCAGCGTCTATCCTGGCGGCACGAGGACATTCCGTAACCCTTGTGGAACTGGGAGATGCCCCGGCTCCCTTACTTCCGAGTAACGAAGTCTGGGACGGTCGCGAGGCGACGGCACCTTTCACCAGAGGTAGCGGTATCGGCGGAACCTCAAACTTCTGGCACGGCGGGCTGACTATTCTCGATAGAAGCGATATCGAGGGTACATCCAGCCATTTCGGACGAGTGCGGCTCCCAGTCAGTTATAGGCAGCTTCGCGAGTACTACACCCAGGCTATAGCTGTTGTCCGCGACCAAAACTCATATTCGCTGGAGGACATTGAGGCTCCACCACGCTCGCCGATTGGTGGTTTGGGCGAGACAGGAAATAAGTTCAGACTAAAGGCGCTCCTCTACCCAGACAGACCATTCTCGACCGGCAGCCTGATTCGGCGTGCAAAGGAACTGCACGGATTGCAGGTAATCCCGAATGTTCAGGTGAGGCGATTGCTTAGCTCGAAGCCTCGACGGGTCACGCGCGTGGAAGGGGTCGATGTTAACAGCGGCGCGCTGAGACAATTCTCTGCGGACATCTTTGTTCTAAGCGCGGGGGGGTTGGGCACCCCAAAGATACTCCTCGAGTCGACTCGAGAATGCGCGTGGCTGAAGCAGCTCCCGATTGGTCAATTCATCATAGACCATCCGAGCGGCTTCGTATTCAAGGCGAAACTGCGTCGGCGTGTAGACCTGAAGCCGCTATTTGGCATAGCTGAAAGAGGGCATAAGTTACGCTATGGCTTTGTCCTTAACCCTGAGCATCTAGGTGATGCGGACTCTCGCAACCACATTCTCTATCTGCGTCCCGCCATCTCGATGAAGGACCCCGCCACGTATGATTTCCTGAAAAGAAAGCTCGTTGCCTATAAAGGGAAATCTCTCAGTTATCTGGATGTTGCCTATCTCCTGCGACACCCAGACCTGCTATTTGACGCAGTAAACTTCAAGTACGGATTGACCTACCAGACAAAGTACGTCTCGGGACTCGTGTTTGCTGAGCAATTTCCCGAGGAAAATGCCCGCATGCACCGAGTCGACACCGGGAAGTTCAGGATCAAATGGGGTGTGTCCGATGCTGACTGTCGCTCACTTGAAAAGTTTATCAGCGTGTTTCGGAAGAGCTACTCGGAGCAGTTCGAAAGTTTCAGAATATTCTCGGGCATGGGTGCGAGACTGGACAGTGCCGGGCATCACTCAGGTGCGTGTCGAATGGCAATGAATGCCTCGGATGGCGTAGTGGACGCCGACCTGCGTGTATTCGGGAGCGATAACCTGTTCGTCGTCGACGGCTCAGCAATAGCTCATGCAGGCCATGCGAACACCGGCCTGACCATTGCGGCACTCGCATTGAAGTGCTGCGACGCGGTATCGCACGGCTAGGTCGTTAGGCATCGGGCACAGGTTTTCGATGTCACGCCGGTACATTCCAGCCAGCGTTCCTACATGGCAACGACGCAATCGAAAGTACTCGTAACCGGCGGCACTGGAATCCTCGGAAAGAGGCTCGCCCGTCGACTCGTGGAGAAAGGGTATTCGGTGCGGGCGTTGATACGCAGCCAATCCAACGTCGCTGGCCTAAAGAAGTTAAATGTGGACCTTGCATTTGGTGATCTGGGTGACCAATCATCGATTATTGCAGCCGTCGAGGGGGTGGACGTTGTAGTACATGCGGCGGCCGGAACCAGCGGTACCGTGAAAGAAGCAGAAATCGCAACTATTCAGGGCACCCGACACGTTCTGGAAGCCTGCAGAAACAGCGGCGTGAAAAAGCTGGTGTATATCAGTTCGTGCAATGTCTACGAAGTTGTTGGAAGCACCGGGAGGCAGGTTCTGACCGAAGAAGCACAACTCGAGCGATACCCTCTGCGCCGCGGCCACTATTCCGCGGCCAAGCTGCGGGCGGAGAACATGGTCACCAAGGAAATGAACCAGGGAAAGTATCCCATAGTTGTGCTAAGGCCCGGGACTTTCTATGGACCCGGCGCCGAGGTATATACGAGAATGATGGGCATTTCGTTGGCCCGACGTATTTTCATCGTCTTCGGAGATGGCAAGAGCGAGCTGCCGCTGGTGCATGTAGATAATGCCGTGGACGCTATCCTCGAGTGCCTGAGCAACAGCGCGGCCGACAACCAAGTGTTCAATGTGGTGGACTGCGACCTGGTCACGAAGAAGATGTACGTGGAACGAGTCGTTAGGCGGTTGTACCCGAATGCGATCGTGATCTACTTTCCGATGCCCTTGCTTCTTGTCCTGACATGGCTGCAGGAGGCGGTGTTCTCGATCTTCGGAAAACAGCCACCGCTTAGCGTATATAGGCTGAAGTCATCGCAAAAACGCATCGGGTACAGCACGTCCAAGATCGAAAGTGCAATTGGCTGGTGGTCGCGCAAGAGGTTCGAAGACAGCGCCGAGCAGCTGGTCCGAGAACAGAACAGAGAGCAGTCTGAAACGGAATAGAAACTGTGACGCCGTGCGGAGACTGAATATCTTATTCATCATGCCCCAAATGGGCATGGGCGGATCGGAGCGTCTAGTGCATAACCTCGCCCTCAGGCTGGACCGAGATCGCTTCAATCCCTCGGTAGCATGGTTTACTGGTGCCAAAGCCCTGAAGGACTTCGAGGATCTTCATGTTCCTCTGCATCATGTACCGAAGACAAAGCGAGTTGATCTCTCCACCATGCGCGCACTCGCGAGAATCATTCGAAGCGACCGTATCGATGTGGTCAACGCGCAGCATTTCATGCCGGCGGTTTACGCCTATTACGGCTGCAGACTGGCTTCGCGGAAAGCGTTGATTTTCACAGCCCACTCAAGATGGGAGGTAGAGGACATGTCCTTGAAATGGAGAGTAGCCGGAGGCTATTTGCTTAGGCGCATAAGCGCATCGGTCGGGGTGGCACCGGACGTTTCTCGTGTTATTCAAGGCGTGTTCAAGACCAGAGCATCGCAAACGGTGACTATTGAGAATGGCGTAGATATAGACGCGTTTGTCGAAGAGAGGGACGTTCGGGCGCTAAGAAACACCCTGGGTCTCGCGAATGGCGATATGGTGATCGGAATTGTGGCCAATCTGAAGAAAGTGAAAAATCATTCACTCCTTTTGAAGGCCTTTGTCAAAGTTGTAGCCGTCTACGAGAACGTGAAACTGCTGGTTGTTGGACAGGGATTTCCAGGAGAACTCGACAATACGGAGGAAGATCTACGCTCATTCGTCGATGGACATCGTCTGACCGAGAGAGTGTTGTTTTTGGGTTATAGAACGGATATCCCCGCGCTTCTGCAATTGATGGATGTCTTCTGCCTTACCTCGCTGAAGGAAGGTCTTCCGATCGGGCTCATAGAAGCCATGGTCTCCGGTAGAGCAGTGGTGAGCACCAATGTCGAAGGGAGTCGGGACGTGATAGAACATAATAGAGATGGCTTGCTCGTTGAATGCAACGACGTCGAGAGTCTCGCAAATACACTCATCGAGCTGCTGACAGACTCGGGACTCAGACATAGACTCGGAACGGCGGCGCGACGCAAGGCTGTTGACAAATATTCACTCAGTCGGTGTGTTAAGGAATACGAAGCACTTTTCTCGTCAGCGGTGCACGATGTCTCGATGCTGCACGGTCGCGCGATAGGGTAGCTAGCATGCGAGGACGTGATATGCAGTCTTGATCCTCGATGATGCGTTGCATGCGTGTTGCAAGAAACTGACGAGAGCCACCATTACAGGAAGTCTGCGATGAGCGATGACCTAGAGAAGAGACAGAGGATTGAAAGGGACTACCACAATATCAAGTACGAGGGAGTTGTGTTCTCAGAAGCGGCTGGTGATCAAAGCGCCGCATACGCGTTTTTCAACGATCTCATTGAGCGGCTTGAGACTGGGACCGTTCTGGACTTGGGATGCGGTGACGGGTGGCTCAGCATTCGCCTCGCCAGGAAGGGCCATGAGGTGTACGGCATCGACATCTCACGCGTGCTTGTCGATATGGCAACGAAGTGGGCGAAAGAGGAGGGGCTCTCGGAGAAGGCCCACTTCGAAGAAATGCCAGGGGAGAATCTTAGATTTCAGGACAATTTCTTTGATGCGATTATCGGCAGTGCAATACTTCATCACACGGATCTGGAAATGTCGTTGAAAGGACTGTACAGGGTTCTCAAACAGGGAGGAAGGGGGCTATTTATCGAACCGATGAACGAGAATATTCTGCTGAAGTCGTGGCGAAGCCTCACTCCGTGGAGACGAAGCCCTGCAGAGAAAGCTTTCAGGTTGAGCGATATTGAGACACTGTGGCGCTTCTTTCCGAAGGCGAGGCTCCACTATTTCACTTTCTCCTCGATGATCAGTGAAGGATTGCTGATTGTCTTTCCGAAAAGTCGTTTCGTACAATCAATGAACCGCACGCTGGGAGAGTTTGATAGATTCCTTCTGACTCGTTTCCCTAGTCTCGGCCGCTCCTGTGCGGTGGTCGTAATGGAACTGGTGAAGGACTAGCTTCGATCGATCGGCATCCACTGTTGCAAAAGCTAATGTCCTAACGCTTCCGCATTCGACTTGGCAGAGGTGGCGCAGGTCGGCGACTCAGGAAGCGCCCTACTGCTGGACTACTCTCAGATTCGTAGGCGCTGGAAGGGTGGTGGGTCGCTGATTCGCCACGACCAAGTTGTCAAGCCACATGCTCTGCGAAACAGGTGAACCTGTGCCCGGTTCTATATAGGGCGCGAGTACAAACTGGTTGAACTTTTGGGTCGCGAATTGTGCGGTACGCAGGTAAACATTGGTTCTTTCAACCACAAGCGCTCCATCTACCCAATACCTGATTACCCCGTTGGCTTGCGGGATCCCACCTGATATGGAGTTCATTGCCATGTAGGCTTCCAGATGATGCCATCTATTGTTTACAAGGCTGGGTGAGGCTGAATCCCAATATGTCGCGTTGGTATAGTCAGGGGCTCCGATTGAGTAGTAATCGACGAGCGTAGGGGTAGCCTGATTCTGTGGACCGTTACCGCCTGCTACTGCGTGGGTAGTCGTGCTTCCCAGCAAGCCGGGATACGAGGTCGTTAGTTGCGACACATTTATCCGTTGTCCATCTTGTATCGCCAGGCGAGGCGTAAACGAATTCCACTCAATATAGAAAGTCAGGTAGGTCCACGCCAAGCCGTCAAAATCACCATTCGCATCAGTAAGGAGCATGATCACGTGCGGGTGATATGATACGCCGGAACCCTGCCATGGCGCGCCTGCGGTTCCGAGTTTCAACCAGAAACTGACGTAAACGGATTCGGATGGGGTAAATGAATGCCGCTTCGGAGAGCCCCCTGTTGGGCTATTCGACCCTTGAGCAAAACTGAATCTTATTGACCCGTTTCCACCGCTGGGGCTAAAAACGCTGGTGTCGATTACCCCTCCGGTGCTGTCATACCATCCGCGTGAGGCGAAATTGCCGTTGTCGAAGTTCTCTGTAAAGAAGGTGGTCTGGGCACTGCATATGGCCGGAAGCCCCGACAGGATGGTCGCCGTGATCAACGACAGACTGAGAAGAATTTGACGCGGAGAGACAGTCCTATGCATAGCGCCAGTTCCTAATCACTGCTTCAATGATGGCCCCATAGCATACCATTGACCTATTGCGCCGTTAGGTTGGTAGGGGGGGAAATCGCGAATGTGGAGTTAAGGTTGTATGCCGGACTTCTCTCCCCCCGATTGTTGGTCACCCACAGGTAATGTGGGCCGGCTCCTAATCCCGACAGATTCACCTTGATCTGAGATGAGGTTTCGGAGAGGTACTCTGGGACCTGATAAACCTTGGTAGCCGTTGCG
>Ga0187893_10011183_pt1 | contig 13111 bp, 13 predicted proteins | sample MA1701074metaG_FD_139574 | JGI IMG/M metagenome (GOLD analysis project Ga0187893, IMG submission 139574) | White microbial mat communities from a basaltic lava cave in the Kipuka Kanohina Cave System on the Island of Hawaii, USA - MA170107-4 metaG ...
ATACCTGGCGAAAGGGAGAGGGATCAAGCGCGCGTGGCCAAGAAGCTTCAGAAAAACAAGAACGCCCGTAAGCGCCGGTTCAGAAAAGCCCAAGGGAGTCGGCTCCAGTGGCGCAGCTGAGCGGTAAGCCAGTACTGCCAGGCACCATACCGTTTGTAAATTGCGCAACCTTTGCGTTTTTCACTTGACGCGAGCGATTCCAAGCTCTCCGCTTGCGCGATGCCATACTTCCCCGACCATTACGGGCTATTTCGCTACCCCCTAGCGTCCGATGATCAGCCGGGCTTCCGACCAGCGCAGCTGGGCGCGATTCATGCAGTAGCCGGACACTTTGCGCAGAGGTCCGACCCAGCAATCGTCACGATGCCGACTGGATCGGGTAAGACCGCAGTTATGATCGCGTGTGCCTTCGTTCTCCGGGCCCGGCGCGTGCTCGTTATGACACCTAGTCGGCTGGTCCGTGAGCAGATCGCCGAGGAGATCGCCGAATTAGCTCTGTTACGAAGACTTACTGCACTGCCCGACGACATCCAGCGCCCCAATGTGACGAGCGTGGGTGAGAGGATCACCACGCTCGACCGTTGGCGAGCATTGGGCCAATACGACGTTGTTGTCGGCACGGTCCAGAGCATTAGCCCCGCTCTCGAAGAGGTAGCAGACCCAGAGCCCGATCAATTCGATCTTGTGCTGGTTGATGAGGCACACCACAGCAGCGCGCGAACCTGGCAGGGGTTGCTCAACCGCTTTCCTAGTGCCCGGAGGATCTTGTTTACCGCGACTCCGTTCCGCCGTGATCGGCGTGAGATTCAAGGGCGTTTCGTTTTCACCTATGACCTCAGTCAGGCGCGTAGAGATGGCGTCTTCGGCGCTATCCGGTACGAGCCAGTCGAGGAGCGCGGCAACTTACGAGAACGCGATATCGCAGTGGCGAGGGCGGTGGAGCGTCAGTTTCGCACCGATCGCGAGAGGGGGCTCGACCACCTCGTCATGGTGCGTACCGATCGCAAGGAGAGGGCGCATGAGCTGGCAGGCATATATGGAGAGAACACCGGCCTGCGGCTCGTGTCCCTCAATAGCGACCACTCTTTGCGCCATGCCAAGAGTGTAATCAAACGGCTCCGCGAAGGGGAACTGGACGGAATCATCACTGTCAACGTGCTCGGCGAAGGCTTCGATTTACCGCGGCTCAAGATTGCGGCCATTCACGCTCCGCACAGATCTTTGGCAGCGACTCTTCAGTTCGTAGGACGTTTCGCTCGCACTGCCGGCGAGAATCTTGGGCCAGCGACATTCTTCGCCACACCGCATGACATCGAAATTGAGCGCAAGCGTCTATTCGAGGTTGGCGCTGCATGGCAGGAAATCGTGGAGAACCTGAGTGCAGACCAGATCGAGCGGGAAGTGCAAACCCGGGAGGTATTGGAAAGCTTCGACGCGCAGGGCGCACCAGCACCTGATCTCAGTGATCTCTCCCTGTACGCGTTGGAGCCATACCATCACGTGAAGATCTACCGGGCAAGCGGCGCAGTCGACCTACAGACAGAGCCGGAATTCCCAGACAATGTTACGGTAGCATACCGGTCAGTAAGCCCCGCTCACCACGCCGTGGTGTGGATCACACGCGAACGATCCGCGGCGCGATGGGCGAGTGATGGTCGCATTGTTGATGTCCGGCACAATCTGATCATTGTGTACTATGACGAGGCATCTCATCTGCTGTTTATCTGCTCTTCGCTCCGCACCGAGGGGCTCTACGAGACACTCGCACAACGGTTGATGGACGGACAGCCGAGAATTCTTCCGCTCGCGCGAATCAATCGGGCACTTAACGGCCTCGACGACCTCGAATTCTTTAATGTTGGCATGCGGAACCGTGTGCTGGGGAATCAGACCGAGTCATACCGCATCATTACCGGGCCCAGTGCGGCCCAAGCGATTATGCCAAGCGATGGTCGCTTGTTTCACAGAGGGCACTGCTATGGACGCGGTGAAACTGAGGACGGCTCGATCACTATCGGGCTGAGTAGTGCGTCTAAGGTCTGGAGCAATAAGACCTCGCAAATTCCGGATCTCATTGCGTGGTGCGCCGAACTCGCGCGCCGAATTCAGGCTGATGGGGTTCCGGTCACTGATAGTGGCCTTGATCACCTGTCGGTGGGCGAGGAAGTCGATCGTCTGCCACCAGGCATCGTATTCGCGAACTGGGATTACGATATTTACAAGACCCCTCGTCTTGCGCGATTCCGGCAGAACGGTGTGGTGGAGGAGGGGCAACTTCTCGACTTTGAAATCGAGATTGAACGTGATCGATGCACAGACACTCAGGTCGCGCTGGTATTTCGGAACGGCGCAGCTATCTATCGGGCAACTTTTTCCTACGAGTCCGATCGACTCTTCGAGCCGGCGAGTGATCACGAGATCGAAATCAATGTGATTGTCGGTAACCGTGATGTACCGTTGGTCGATTTCCTCAATGAGTATCCGTTGTGCTTCTACACGGAGGATCTCAGCCTACTCCGAGGGTTTGATCTACATCCACCACCAGCCAATGGCTGGCTACCATTCGATGCAAACCAAATCGAGGTCATTACGTGGCGGGATGAAAGGGTCAACATAAGGCTCGAGTTTGGTCCCGCGGAAGGTGGCCAACGCTCCATACATGATTTTGTCCAGGCACGGTTGGCGGCGGGCAACGCGAGCGTTGTCTACTACGACCATGGTACCGGCGAGGCAGCGGACTTTGTTGCTCTTACCGAACAGGCCGGCCGCATCACGGTCGAATTCTTCCACTGCAAGCGTGCAGGCGCAGATGCTCCTGGAGATCGCGTAGGTGATGCTTACGAGGTTTGCGGGCAGGCGGTCAAATCTGTCGTGTACACTGATCCCGCGCGGCTGCTTGAGCATGTGGAAGGAAGATACAATCGGGGTGCTGGGGCGTGTCACTTCGTAAAGGGGAATCTTGAGGCCTTTCTGGGTCTCGTAAGATTACATAGCCGAAACGATTTTCAGTTCGAGATCGTCATAGTGCAGCCCGGCATCGCGCGAGATCAGCTCTCGCCCCGCATGGCCAATCTCCTCGCGGCGACCAGCGATCATCTCGTAAGAGGTGGCTTCTCTCGGTTGCGGGTGTTGGCATCGTGATATCCCATGGCACGGGCGAGTCCGAGGACGACGCGGTCTTGAGGAAGGCCGCTTTTGAACATGTTCGCCGTCTTGGGGAGATTCACGACCATCTGACAGCTCCCGAAATGAAGCCCGGATTCGAATTCCGTGGTGAGCGCATTCCGTTGATCAATCCTCAGCGAGGAATATTCAAGCCCAAGCAGCTGCAATTTCTACTTTCGATTAGAACAGTGTTCCCAAAGCCAGGACGTCGCGTCTGGTACGACGATCAGCGCGAGGTTCACCGTCAGATTTTCGAGGGCGACGAAACAGTCGATTACGCATTCATGGGGGACGATCCAGCCGCCGCCGACAACCGATGGCTTCGCGAGGCGATGGAAAACCAAATCCCCTTAATCTACTTTCTCGGCATCGCCCCGGGTCGTTACCAAGCGGTGATTCCGGTCTATGTCGTTGGCTGGGACGCGGCAGCGCTCAAAGCGCGAATCGTATTTGGTGTGCCCGATCAAGCGGTCATAGCGCCACCCCAGAACATGGTTGAACGTCGCTACGCTCTAAGGGCCGTGAAGCAAAGACTTCATCAGGCCTCATTTCGGGAGGCAGTGATTACAGCGTATGGCGGGCGTTGCGCGATCTCGGGCCTGCCTGAGGCCCACCTGCTTGACGCCGCCCACATCGTCGCTGACCAAGATGAGCGATTCGGCCAGCCGATTGTGCCGAATGGAATCCCGCTGTCCAAGATCCATCATGCGGCGTTCGACGCGCACCTGATTGGGATTGATCCCGATTTTCGCATCCACGTCGCGGATCGCCTTCTGGATCAGAACGATGGCCCAATGCTGGAGGTGCTCAAACGAATGCACCTCAGTATGCTTCACCTGCCGAAGCGGCCAAGAGACAACCCTGATCGCGACCGCCTAGCCCATCGTTTCGAGCGATTCAGGCACATCACTTAACTACCGCAAACGTGCCAGACGTTGCTCATTCGGGATACGTTTGAACAATGCCAAGCGAGCGCAACGAGCATTTGCGGGCCTTTTATTCCATTCTCGACGGTCTTGAGGCCAAGCTCGGCGGCGCGCGCAAGCTCGCCGGCTGTTCAGGCCGGCTGAGCTGGCCCCGTCGCGGCGTCTACTTCTTTTGCGAGCTGGGCGAGAACCGCAGCGATAGCGGCGACGGACCCCGCATCGTGCGCATCGGCACGCACGCACTGAAAGAGGGCTCGGGAACCAAACTCTGGGGCCGGCTCTCGCAGCACCGCGGCCAAAGCAATTCCGGCGGCGGGAACCACCGCGGATCGATCTTCCGACTCCTTCTCGGCGCGGCGCTGATCGCTCGCGAGGGTCAGCAGGTTCCGACATGGGGAGAGGGCAACAATGCATCCGCCGCGATCCGCGCTAGCGAAACTGGTCTTGAATGCGAGGTAAGCAAGGTGATCGGTGCGATGCCCTTTCTCTGGCTTACGGTTGATGACGAACCCGGCGAGGCAAGCCTGCGCGGATATATCGAACGCAACGCCATTGCCTTGTTGAGCAACTACGGCAAGCCGCCGCTGGATTCCGCGTCGGCCGGCTGGCTCGGGCGCCATTGCGACAGGGAGCGCGTCCGCCGCTCCGGCCTCTGGAATTCCAACCACGTGGATGAAGGGTACGATCCTGCTTTTCTCGACCGGCTCGCGCAGCTCGTTGCGGCGATGGAGCGCCCTGCATGATCGCCATCATCCAGTGCGCCGCTACGAAGCGCTCCGACGCCGGCAACCTGCGCAGGCAGGATGGCACGAAAGTCATCTTCGTCGCAGATCCCGCGAAGGCTCCGGCTGATTCAGAATTCGTGTATGCGCGCCCCGACGACGTTTCGGACACCGGCGCGACCTGGCGGCAGGTTTTGGAGCGGTACAACTCGAACCCCGGAAACAATCCGCTCGGCCTGCTCCGCGCTTTCGAGCTGTATGAAAACGCCACCTACCGGCGCCTTGTAGAGCATTTTGGCGTCGCCAAGACATACATTCTCTCGGCGGGCTGGGGCTTGATCGGCGCGTCGTTCCTGGCGCCCGATTACGACATCACGTTCAGCGCGATCGCGAAGCAGAAAGCACCTTGGAAATTCCGAAGAAAAGCTGAGTGCTACGAAGATCTATGCCAGTTGCCTGCTGATACCGACGAGCCAATCGTCTTCTTTGGCGGCAAGGATTACGTGCCGCTTTTCTGCAAACTGACGGGCGGGGTTAGGTCCAATAGAACGATATTCTACAATGCCAGCGAGCCGCCCGAGGCGCCCGGCTGCAGGCTCCAGCGCTATTCGACAACGACAAAGACCAACTGGCACTATGAATGCGCGAACGCATTTCTCGACGGCCGGATCGCGGTTCAGCCGTAATTCAGGCCGCGGCTTCACGGCTGGAGCGCCCGATGCCAGTAATCGTCACGCCTGACTTCCTTATAAATCAGCTCAATCGAGATTCGATCGTTATCGCGGCATCGTTCGATGAGCTGTGCGCTGAAGATGTGAAAGAGGTCTCGCAGCTTCTGGCCGAAAGTGCAGCGATACTGCTTGGCGCCCTGAGCGATCGCGGTCGCAAGCCTAAAGAGCTTCAGGTCTGGTCCTGCGAGGTGCTGATCAACGTCTCCAACTCGATCACTGCCGCGGTTTATGTGCTTCGGGCCGGATACCGTCTGGTGCCGGGCGTGGTTCTGCGCAACGCAGTTGAGGCAATGGCCGTGTGCCTGCACGGCCTACAAGTTCCGAATGATCTCTCAAGGATAAAGTCTGGCGATTTCAACTCTCCCAAGGCGATCAACACATCAAAGAGGGTCATTCCGCACTTTGGCGAGCTGTACGGGTTCCTCTCCAATCAATTCGCGCACGCAGGACCGCTGCACCACTCAATGCAGCCGCTTATTCCTTATGAGTCTCGAGAGGAAGGGCTGATCGTGAACCTGCGGGCAGTCAGGGCGGCCGCGTGGTTCCACTACGTTGTGTCAGAATTCGCGTTCATGGACGTCGTTGAAAAGCCGCGGTACTGGCATCGCGTCACTTCGACTCAAGCGATGTTCAACCCATCGGAGGCAGAGCGGCAGTGGCAGAAACGGTTCCTGCTCGGTCCGGAACTGGCAAAAAGCTGGAAATAGCCGTTGCTGGTCACCGGGCGCGTCTCGGGTACAGTCGCCTTTGCCGGAGCTCCTCGAATTGGTCGGGGCGCTCGATCCTGTCGACCAGAACGAAGGTTGACGCGAACGCTCCCTCGTCCCCGTTGCTCGCCATGAACGCATCCCAGAGCAGATGCCCATCGAAATCCCACTGGGGGCGTTCACGCTTGATGACTTGATAGGTGGCAAAGCGGTGAAAGATGAAGGCCCAAATCTCGCCGAAGGTAATTTGCATGGCCTGCGGCATCTGCGTGCGAAGATCGTGATTTTCCTCGATGCCAATTGAAATCAAGCCAAGCTCAAAATCTTTGTTCCGCGACAGGTACATGCCTGTTGCGTAGAGGCTCGCGCCGGCCGCTTCGATCTCCAAGGAGGATAGAGCACCGAATGCTCGGATCGCGCGAGGCATGTTCCCCTTGTTCGGATCGGTCCAGGGCCCGTTGAGCTTACACGGGCCATTTGTGACTTCGACAAAGGCGCCGAACGGAACCACTTTCTCTGCAAAGCGCGGTTCGTCAGTCATCCATTTTAGCTGGTCGCCGTAGTCGCGTGCGGCCTCTCTGTGGTGAGGAAGGCGCAATGCCATCAGGTCGATATCTGTGCGCTGCTGCGGACCCAGCTCATCGTGGAGGATGAAATTCTCAATGGTGAGGAAGCCGTTGAGGCGCAAGTACCAGTAGGCAAGGCGATCAGCCTCGAAAACGTAGCGCGGAGGTTGGGTGCGCATGGCGCTCTCAGCGAGAAAAAGGCTCCTCACGAATCTCCGGTAAGTGAATAGATCAAATCGACGAGCTCCTTCAACCGATAGCGCGCGTCGACCACTTTCTTGGCTGCAAGTAACGCCTCCTTACCGAGCATCACAAGGAGAGCCTCGAAGACCACCTCGGAATGGCTGGCGAGTGCGATGAGGTACGGACCGCTTGGTCCTCTTTCGGCGGAAAGCCAGTTCTTGGCCGTGCGCTCGCTCGCTCCTGTCCATCGCACGACCGTTTTTATCGCTTGGTGAGTCTCGCCGAGTTCGCGCCTCAAAGCCTCAGCGATTGCTGCTGCGTAAACCTGATCGCTTTCCGTTCCTGGAAATCGATTGCCCCTTTTCGGAAACATCTTTCCGGCTCCCTGCGCTTACAATTGTGCAGAAAGCGATTGGGCGAGCCCACAGTCTCAATTGTCTGAGACCAGCGGAGCTTAGGGCCCGCTCGCGCTACTTCAGAGAGGGCCAAAGCCGTGATCGAAGGACGCCATGTCGGCGCCGGCATCAGCCATCCCGCAGTGGCGATGATAGTGCGCGCTGCCCAGTACGTTCGGATGTCGACCGAGCATCAGCAGTACTCGACCGAGAATCAGGCGGACGCGATTCAGAAATACGCCGAGCGGCGTGGCATTGTGATCGTCCGCACCTACGCGGACGAGGGCAAGAGCGGGCTTAGCCTGGACGGCCGGGATGCTCTCAAGCGACTGATCGACGATGTGCAGAGCGGCAACACCGATTTCACGAACATTTTGGTCTACGACGTGAGCCGTTGGGGCCGCTTTCAGGACGCGGATGAGAGCGCCTACTACGAGTACATCTGCAAGCGGGTCGGCATCAGCGTCCAGTACTGCGCCGAGCAGTTCGAGAACGATGGCAGCCCTGTCTCGACGATCGTCAAGGGCGTCAAGCGGGCAATGGCCGGCGAGTACAGCCGTGAGCTCTCGGCCAAGGTGTTCGCCGGCCAATGTCGGCTTATCGACCTGGGATTCCGCCAGGGTGGGCCGGCCGGCTACGGGTTACGTCGGATGCGCGTCGACCAGGCGGGCGGGGCCAAGGGCGAGCTTGCCCGAGGCGAACACAAAAGCATCCAGACCGACAGGGTGATCCTGGTGCCAGGCCCCCCGGATGAGCTCGAGACCGTCCAATGGATCTATCGAGCCTTCGTCCAGGAGGTAATGCTGGAACGAGAAATCGCCGCTGCCTTGAACGCCCGGGGCATCAAGACCGATCTCGGCAGGGCATGGACACGCGGCACCGTCCACCAGATTCTGATCAACGAAAAGTACGTCGGCCACAACGTCTGGAATCGAGTTTCGTTCAAGCTCAAGCGAAAGCGCGTGCGCAACAACCCCGACATGTGGATCCGTGCTGATAACGCCTTCGAGCCGCTGGTCGACGAATCGCTGTTCCAAGCAACACAAGAAATCATCCGGCAACGTTCACACAGGCTGTCGAACGACGAAATGCTCGGCAGCCTTCGGAGCTTGCTAGAGCAGCACGGCTATCTGTCAGGAATCATCATAGACGAGAGCGAGGGGCTCCCCTCCAGCAGCGCATATCGGTCGAGGTTTGGCACTCTCCTCAGAGCGTACCAGCTCGTAGGATTCACCCCCGATCGCGACTACCACTACGTCGAGGTCAACCGCTTCTTGCGCGACTTCTATCCAACCGTGGTCGCCAACACGATCGAGGAGATCAGGAGGATAGGTGGCGAGGTCGAGCAGGACAACGAAACCGATCTGCTGACCGTCAATCGCGAATTCACCGCCTCCATTGTCATTGCTCGGTGCCGGGAGACCGTCAGCGGCTCTCTGCGCTGGCACATCAGGTTCGACACGGGCCTTTGGCCGGACATTACTGTGGCGGTCCGGATGGACGAGGCTAATCAGGCGCCGCTCGACTACTACCTCCTCCCGCGTATCGACATGACAATGCCGCGCCTCCGATTGGCCGAGCACAACGGCGTCACACTCGACGCATACTGCTTCGACACGCTCGATCCACTCTTTGCGATGGCGGCACGTGCCAAACTGATGGAGGTGGCGTGATGACTACGCCTGCAGCACGGACCATCGAAATGATCCCCCTAGACCTTATCTCTGTCGTCAACCCACGGATCCGCAATAAGAAGGTGTTCAGGGAAATTGTGTCGAACATCGCGGAGATCGGACTGAAGAAGCCGATCACGGTGGCGCGTCACGATCATCCGGAAGGCCCCCGTTATGATCTGGTCTGCGGCCAGGGCAGGCTCGAGGCCTATCGACTCCTTGGCCAGCGGGAAATCCCGGCAATGGTCGTCGACGCGCAGCGCGACGATTGCATGATCATGAGCCTGGTCGAGAACTTGGCGCGGCGCCAGCATCGCGCTCTCGATCTGCTCCGGGACATCGAGGGTCTTAAGAAAAGGGGCTACGGCGAACCCGAAATCGCACAGAAGACCGGCCTGTCCGTCGAGTATGTCCGCGGTGTTGTCCACTTGTTGGAGCATGGCGAGCAACGTCTCCTTCGCGGCGTCGAGTCTGGACACGTACCGCTTTCGATTGCGGTGCAGATCGCCGATTCTGACGACGCCGAAGTTCAACGCGCACTCCAGCAGGCCTATGAGAGCAAGCAGCTGCGCGGCCGAAGGCTCCTCGCTGCCAAGCGCCTCATCGAGCAGCGACGAAAGCGTGGCAAGGGTTTCCGAAGTGGGGCGTCGCGCAAGGAGCCGGCCCTGTCATCGGACGCGCTGGTCCGCACGTACAGAGAAACTGCGGACAAGAAGCGACTTCTCGTTCGCAAAGCCGAGGTGACGCGAGAGCGTCTCGTATTCATCATCGAGGCGATCCGGACTCTTCTGGCCGACGAAAACTTCAAGACTCTATTGCGAGCAGAGGGGCTCGACACCTTGCCACGCAATCTTGCCGATAGGATGCAAGTGCAGGGATCCTCATGATACCCAGGGATACTTCAACGCGGTCTGTCAGGTTGGGGTTCGAGGAGACGAGTCGGCGCATCCCGATTTGCGCGATCCAGTCGCTGCATGAGGTGACGAGCAATATTAAGAGGAGCGCGAAGTATCGGCAGATCGCCGCATCAATCCGTGAGGTTGGAATCATCGAACCACCAGTCGTGGCAGATCCGCGTACGTCGGAGGGCAAATACCTGCTACTCGACGGTCACCTGCGGATCGAAATTCTCAAGGACATGGGGCAGACCGAGGTGACTTGCCTGATCTCGACCGACGACGAGGCCTTCACCTACAACAAACGCGTGAACCGCCTGGCGATCATCCAGGAACACCGGATGATCCTGAGAGCCATCGAGCGCGGTGCCTCCGAAGAGCGGATCGCGAAGACTCTGAATCTTGATGTCTCGACCATCCGGCACAAGCGTCGGCTGCTGGAGGGGATTTGCCTCGAAGCGGTCGAACTCCTCAAGGACAAGCACGTCCCGATGAACGCCTTTACCGAGCTCAGGAAGCTCGTGCCAATCCGCCAGATCGAGGCAGCCGAGTTGATGGTCGCCTTGAACAAGTACACGACAAACTACGTGCGCTCGCTCGTGGCCGGGACTCCACAGTCCCAATTGGCAGCTCCTACCCGCCCGAAGGTGTGCAGAGGGCTGACGGCCGAGCAGATGGCGATGATGGAGCGCGAGTCTGCGAATCTCGATCGGGAATTCAAGATCGCGGAGCAGTCGTACGGGGCAAATCACCTCGGTCTGGTTCTTGCCAAAGGCTATCTCGCCAAGCTTCTCGGCAATGTGCGGATCGTACGGTACCTCGCGCAGGGTCACAGCGAGATCCTCACCGAGTTTCAGAAGATAGCGGAGCTGGAGACGACCGCAGTTTGAAGGCGGCCGACTCGCCCGTGCCGCCGGCATAGCGCGGCACATGATGGGGACCCGGACCCGATAAGCGCGGGGACCGCAGGAGACGCCGCACGCTGGGGCGGATCGAGGGCGGTGGTGGGAATGGCGGCGAACCCGTCCGGAGCCCACTAGGTCGGCCATTGATAGGCCGACCGATTGGCCGCGTGACGATTGCGGCCATGAACTTGGATGGAAGCGCCGGGATCGGGCTCGCTTGGAGTGCCAGGACCGCCCCCGGCGCCTCCCACATCCGGCGGTTGCCCGGCCCGTTTTCGCAGTGGAGGCCAAAGGAAGAGAGCACAATCAAAAGGCCAAAATGAGCCTTGGTCCAGCCGCGGGCTCAAACGTGCCAAGTTCCTGTTACGCCACTACTTTATGACGACTCTGAGTGGCACACTTTGGGGCCGCTGCTTATCCACACCCAAAATCTAGCATTTCGATTGACGGCCCTGTGCAACCGTAGTAGCCTGCACAATTGTATTAGTCATAGACTTCTACCCTTGGAGAGAGAGTGGATGAGCCAGCAATCAAAAATCGACGAGTTGGAACGGCTTCTCAACAGCGAAGAGGACACGCCGATCCAGATCCTGCCGAACGGCGAGATCAGGGAAATCGGCCGCGCAACGGCGACCGACATGGGCAGCAAAAAGCCGCTGACGATGAAGGAAAACCTCGGCGGGGAATATTGAGAGCGCGATGGACATCGCTCGGATACAGCGCGAATTCCTGGAGGCCCAGCAGCGGTTCTCACTCGTCGAGCTCCGCCCGACTGCTGACGGCAAGGTCTACGCCCGCACCGCGCTCCAGACCTCAAACGGCAGGAACTACGTGCTGTCGATTAAGTTTCCGGACAACTATCCGAATGAGATGCCGCGAGTCTTCATCGATGCGCCGGTGACTACACACGCGCCCCACCGCTACCAGGGCGGAAACATTTGTTATCTCCATCCTTCGATGTGGAATCCGGGCGCGCATAACTTAACGTTCGTGATCGCGCGCGCCGCGAAATGGCTGAACAAATTTGAAGTTTGGCGCAACAACGGCGGGACCTGGCCTGGCGCTGAGATCACGCATTGAGAGGACCCGGCTTTGAAGGTCGATTTCAAGACTTTGAAGATGATGGAGCTGCGAAGCTCGCCGGGCGAGATTCTCGACCGCGTGGCGCGCGACGGCGAGGTTTTTGTCGTGGAGCGGAACGGCCAGCCGAAAGCTTGCCTCGTACCCGTCTCCTTTCTTCTGCCAGACATCGCCCCCGATCGTATCGCCAAGGAGACAAGCAAGCTCGATGCCAAGAACGAAAACTACAAGCTGACAATCAACGACCACAGGGAACTGGAGATCAGTTGCCTTGAAACGGCGGCCGGCGAGAACGTCGTTGTCAGCATTGTCCTGCCCCACGGTTATCCGAGCACGGCGCCGCGCCTCTACGCGGCACAGCTGCCTCCGAACGCGCCGAACCGTTGGCCAGACGGATCGCTCTCGATCTTCGGGGCGACCGCCGGGTGGAACGCCAAGACTCACGATGTCCTTTATGCGCTGAGCTTGGCCCGGGTCTGGCTCAAGCACTACGCCACGTGGCGCAAGACCGGCGAATGGCCGAAAAGGACCGATGCATCATGAACGACCACACGTTCGAGAGAATTGAGTCGCTTTTCGACAGCGCGCTGTTCGCGGATGTCAACGTCCTCGTGGCGGGCTGCGGTTCGGGTGGCGCCAGCGTTGCGCTTCAGCTCGTCATGTCCGGCATCCGCAACTTCACGCTGATGGACAATGACGTTCTTGGCCCCGAGAACGTGATCCGACACGTCTGCGGCCGGCGCTTCATCGGGCAAAAGAAAGTCGACGCCCTCGCCGAGGTGCTGCTCGACCGGAATCCCAAGGCGAAAATCGTCAAGATCGACGCGGACATTATGACCTATCCGAATCTCGAAAAAGAGGTCAGGAAATCCGACGCGGTGGTGCTTGCGACCGACAATGAGCCGTCGCGCTACACCATCAACGAGCTTTGCGTCAGGCACGGTATCCCCTTCGTCGTCGGCCGCGTTTTTACGCGGGGCATCGGCGGCGAAGTCTTCGCGTACCGGCCCGAAAACGGGGGCTGTCTCGCATGCCTTGAAGCGTTGTTGCAGCGAACCCCCTTCCGGGAAGGCGTCAGGGAAATCGATTTGGTCTCCGAGGAGGAGCGCGAGAAGGTCTACGGGATGGAGATTGCTGAGATCAAGGATTCCCCCGGCCTTGC
>Ga0187893_10011184_pt1 | contig 13110 bp, 13 predicted proteins | sample MA1701074metaG_FD_139574 | JGI IMG/M metagenome (GOLD analysis project Ga0187893, IMG submission 139574) | White microbial mat communities from a basaltic lava cave in the Kipuka Kanohina Cave System on the Island of Hawaii, USA - MA170107-4 metaG ...
CCCGGGCGCACTGGCGGACGGTCCGGACGACGAACGCCATCGAGCGGGCGTTCCGCGAGGTGCGCTGGCGGACGCGCCCGATGAGCTGCTTCACGAACGCGGCGAGCTGAGACCGGATCATCTATGCGGTCATCCACCATCTGAATACCAAGTGGGAGCGACCCCGTCGGCGGGAATTTACACAGAACTCTTGACACTACCCACTCGTCAGTCGCCCAGGGTCTTCGCGACAAACTCGACCACCTGCTCCGCCTCGCCGCGCACCCCCTTCAGCGCCGGGGCACGCGAGACGAATTGCTGGAGCGTCCGGAGGGCAGCCTCGGGCTGTCGCCGAGCCGAGACGGTATGGGCCAGTACCGCCAGCGCACCCTTGCCGGGCGAAAGCCGGCGCGGGCGCCACCGCGCTCCCTCCTTGTACTCACTGACGATGACCAGACCAACAGGCAATGGCTTCGTGCCGGCCCGCCCACCCAGGGCGCTCACCGGAAACTTGGTCGCTCTCTGTAGCGCGCCGCGCTCTCGGATGCCGAGAGGCCTGGTGTACGGGTGGACACGCCCCCGCGCATCGAGTACCGCGTACTCGTCGGAATAGTAGGTCGCCCCGGCCTTCACCAGCGCCGCCACGAGGGATGTCTTCCCGGTGAAGGTTCGCCCGGGCATGATGATCGCCTGCCCTCGCCAACCGACCACGCCCGCATGCACGAACAGCCGGCGCGGCGCCATCTCGGCGACGTAGAGCTGCAGGTCTGTTTCAAATGCCTCGAGCACCTCGCCAACGTCACGGCTCCGTGCCAGCCTGGCTGCATCCGCGTACAGCAGGCTGAGGCGGCGAACGCCGCGGCGTGGTCCGTCGCCGCCGGCGACGAGCGAGTAGAGGCGCGCGACGATCGGTGACCGGGCAAGCGTCCATCCTGGTGGAAGGCGCTCCAGCACACGCTCCAGCGCGCTTCGCTCACTCACACGGACACCGACGCGGACTCCGTACGCGTTGAAGATCATGCCGGCTGCCCATCCCAGCCGGTCAATTTTCTCCGTTCACGTTGTCCCCGTCTTGAGACGAGGCATTCCCGCGCGCGACACTACGGTTCCCCCGCATACAATCTGGGTAAGCCTAAGTCGTCATGGGAGTTAGAACATATATACCGGAAACCTTCGATCTGTCAACCGACAGCGGCTCCACGCTGAAATCGGTTTGACGGGGCCATCGGCTCATGGTAGAAAAAGCTGTGAGTCAGGCCGATGAACCGGACCGTACTAGTCGCGGTTGACGATCTCTTCTTCTCGAGCAAGATCAGCGAGACGGCGAAGCAGCTCGGCGTCCCGATCGTGTTCGCCAGAAGCCAAGACGAGGTGATCGCCCGGGCCGTGACGGAGAAGCCGGCCCTCTTGATCATTGATCTCAACTCGACCCGCTGCCTGCCGATCGAGACGATCGGCCAGATCAAGGACGACGCCGACCTCCGACACATACCGGTCGTCGGCTTCCTCTCGCACGTCCAGGCGGATCTCAAGGTCAAGGCTTCTATGGCCGGCTGTGACCGGATCCTCCCTCGCTCTGTCTTCACCTCCCACCTCCCGAAGATTCTCGCCGAGTATACCGCCGGCCCCTGACGCGGCCCTTTTCGACACCCGCTGCCGCGAAGCCGCATGATGCTTCCCAGATCGCTCATCGTTACGGCTCAACGCCTGGCGAGGCCGCTCTGGATTGGCTATCTCGTCACTGCGGCCTGGTATATCTACCAGGTCATCAGCGCCCTTGACATCCGCGCCGTCATCGGCCCGCCGACCCTCTTCACGCGGGAGCGGCTGGCCGGCGATCTCTTCGCGCTCGCGGGGACCCTCCAGTGGCTCCTCTTCGGCATCAACCGGCGTCACTCGACGCCGGCCGCGGTCGGCTCGTTGATACTGGCGGGACTCCACGTCCTGCTCTTCGCGATCCGCGCCTACATCGTGCCGCTGCTCTGGGTGATCGATCAGGTCAGCCGTTGAGGGGTGTGGGAAAACACGACCGGGGCCTGATCCCTCGGCCCCGGTCGTCAGGAGGTGATCCTTCGAGCGATGCGAACCTTACCGCCGCGCGAACCTTTGCGGGAACTGCTTGACGATCGCCTCGGCCAGCGGGTCGGAGATCATCTGCATGTGGCCAGCCGCCATGCGCAGGTTGGGGTAGACCTTTGACCAGTCCTTCGCCCCCTGGGCGTCGATGACCTCCTTGAGGGTGAGCGCGTGGGTCTTGACGAGGTCCGCGACGACAGCCTTGGGCAGGTTGGGGTTGGCCGAGCTCAGGAAGGCGCCGAAGTCCTGCGTGTACTGGACCAGGTCGCTGACGGCCTTGTCCTGCTTCGACTTGTCCTTCGTCGCCACGCCGGTGGTGTAATCGATCACGAAGCCGATGTGCCTGCGCCAGAGCGGCAGGAAGGCATCCTGGGCTCCCATGCCGTAGACCGAGCCGATCGCCTTGGAGATGTCCACCGAGTTGCCGTCGAGCGCGTCAGCCGCCGCCTTGAACTCCGCCCCGCGGTTCCCCAGGGCGGAGCCGGTGGCCATGGCTGCCAGGACGACATGCTCCCGGAACGCAAGGTTGAGTCCGGACCTGAGGCCGGCAGCCGGCGTGTCCGTCGAGCCGGCATACCGCTCCGGGAACTGCTTCACGATGGCCGCCGCGAGGGGGTCGCCGATCATCTGCATGTGACCATAGGCGGTGCGCACTGCGGCGTACGCCTTCGGGAAGTCCCCGGCCGCCTGGGCATCGACCACATCCTTGAATGTCAGGACGTGCGTCTTGACCAGCCCCGCCACGACGTCCTTGGGCAGGTTGGGGTTGGCCGAGCTCAGGAAGGCGCCGAAGTCCTGCGTGTACTGGACCAGGTCACCGACTGCCTTGTCTTGCTTGGGCTTGTCCTTCGTGGCGACGCCGACGGTGTAGTCCACGATGAAATCGATGTGTTTGCGCCAGAGCGGCAGGAACGCCTCCTGCGCACCCGGTCCGTAGACCGAGCCGATCTCCTTCGCGATGTCCACCGAGTTGGCGTCGAGGCCCGCCACCGCGCCCTTGAATGCGGCCTCCCGGCCACCCAGCGCGTGAGACGTGGCGACGGCGGCAATCAGGACATGTTCGCCGAGCAGGGCGTTGAGACCTGTGCGCAGCTCCGCCGCCTTCGTGACGGAGGTGGCGGGGGTAGCCATCGACCCCGCCATCGCGCCATGCTGAGGCATCGTCGTGCTGCAGCCCATGCTCAGAAGGGCTGCGAACGCGGCGACACCCCCCAACCGTGAGAATCTCCTGTTCATCCTATTCCTCCTTTCATGATCGGGTGACATGAGTCGGCTCATGCCTCCCATCCCACAATTGACTGACGACGGTCCGACCATCGCGCTACTTCCCGGACTTCGTGACGACGATCTCGCCCCGCATCGACCGGTGGCGGTTGCAGAAGTAAGGGTAGGCGCCGGGATCGCTGAAGGTGACACTGTACGTCGCGCCTTTGCCGTCCAGGGGCGAGTGAAACCGGCGGTCGGGGCTCTCAGGCGTCCCCGAGGTGACCGTGTGCAGGATGTCATCGCCGTTGGTCCACGCGACCCGGGTGCCGGCCTCGACCTCGAGAGAGGACGGCTTGAACTGAAAGGTCTGGATGGTGACCCCGCTCTCGCTCCCCGTCGGGCTTCCCGCCAAGACCGGCGAAATCGCCGTCAGGCCGACCACGCTCAGAACCACAAGTCGTTGTGAGAATCGCCTCATCGTTGCCCCTCCTCCCACGCTGTGATCCCCTAGCCTACCTTCCTTCCCTTCTTACGACTGCCCGCGCCGTCTTGGATTCCTGGTGTCGTGAAAAAAGCCGACGCGCCCCTCGCGCAAGAGAATCCGGCGGCCCCCGATCGATCCCACCCTGGGATCACTGAAGGGAGCGAACCGATGCCTCAGTCAATGCGTATGTCGTGGATCGTGAAGGAGCGGAAGGAGGTAGGCGAGCGAAGGAGCGTCTCTATGGACGCTACAGGGAGCCTGCGAGGTAGATGGCGCCTGACGGCTGTGGCAGGCCGCCAGCCGGCTCGATGGTCACGGCGAAGGTCTTCACCTGGCGGGGGACCGCGGTGAGACGGAGCGAGGCGTTCCCGAGAGGATCGACGTCGAAGACGCCGCCGCTGATAGGCTGGTCGGTGATCGTCCAGAGTTGATAGGTCTTGCCGGAGGGGAGCGCAGGAAGGCCGTGCGCGTAGAAGAGCGCGCGCTGCTGCCCGGAATGCCAGATCACCCTTCCCGAGGCCTGGGGAGCGGGCTTGAGGCCGTCCAGGGCGACCACGCGGCTCTGTGGATCCTCGACGAGCCGGATGATCGCCTCCTGTTGTGACACGCGACCCTGAAGGCTCGCGACGAGCACCGTCTCCTGCCTGAGACGGTCCTCAAGTGCCCTGATCCTCGCGGCAACCTCTCGTCGCTGCTCCTGGAACTGCGTCTGAAGGCGCGCGAATTCGCTCTGCCGCCTGGTCAGGTCGGCCCGGAGCGTCGAGACGTCTGCCTCGCGCAGGGCAAGCTGACCCCGCAGGCGCTCGGCCTCGGCCCTCAGATCCCGCTGCTGCTCGAGGATGCTCCCCCGCTCCCGCTCGAGCGCGCCCCGAAGGGCCAGTCCATTCCAGAGGAGGTAGGACGCCGCAGCAGTGGCTGCGATGGCGACCCCCCACGGGAGCAGCCACGGTCGGCGACGTGGGGGCGGGGCTGGGGCTCCGGCGCGGAGCTCGCGCCCGATCCGATCGAGGACCCGGCGCTTGACGTCCGACGGCACCGCCGCATCCGGCAGCGACTCGCCCAGACGCGCGGCGATCATGGCATGCTCTCGCACCAGCGATTCGCACCGAGGGCACCCCTCGCCCAGATGCGCCTCGACGGCGCGGAGGTCCTCGCCGTCCAGCGCGTCAAGCGCGTGCAGAGGGATCAACTCTTCCAGCTCTTCGTGCCTCATCAGCCTGTCGCTGCTTGCTTGAGCGCAAGCACTCCCCTGAGCTTCAGCATCCCGAGGCGGATCCTGGTCTTCACGGTGCCGAGGGGCTCCTGGACCTTGTGCGCGATCTGCGATTGGGTCAACCCGTCGAAGTATGCGAGCTCGATCACCCGCCGCTGTTCCTGGGGCAATGAGGCCAGGGCATGTCGCACGGCCGTGGCCCCCTCCCGTGCAGACAACTCGTCGCGGGGATCAGAGGCACCCGCCAGCTTCGCCTCCGCCCCCGCGGGCACCTCGACCGTGCTGCGGCGATACTGCGGCGATCGGAGGCGATCGATCGCGCGACTCCTGGCGATCGTCATCAGCCAGGCGGGCAGCTCACCGCGACGCGCGTCGTAGGAGGCGGCGGTCCTCCAGACCTGGAGGAAGATCTCCTGGAGGAGGTCTTCGGCCTCCGCCCGGTCCCTCATCATCCGCAACACCAGCTTGAACACCAGAGGCGCATACTGATCGTACAGCAACGAAAAGGCATCAGCGTCGCGGGACACCACGCGCGAAACGAGTTCCGCGGACGAAGGGGCGGACGTCATCACAGCCATCCCTCTTCTTGATAGTACGGGATATCCCGCCGACTCCGATCTATCCGATCGCCATCGGTCTCAGGCTGAAGCCGGCGGAGGTTCCGCGCTACTGCTGGGCCGGCAGGTAGCCGGATCAGGTCAACGAGGGCGGCGGAGGACGGGCCAGGATCGGTCGCGGGGCCGGCGAGTCTGCGCGATGGGGATCGGCGCACCCGATGGAGCGTGGCGCTCCATCACCCTTGCTCGAAGACGCCCATCCGGCGAAACTTCTGGTAGCGCCGCTCCAGAAGCTCGTCAATGGGGATCCGGCCGAGAGTGGAGAACTCTCTAATGAGGCGCCCCCTCAGCGTCATCGCCATCTCCTGAGGCCGTCGATGGGCCCCTCCCAGCGGCTCCCGGATGATCTCATCGATCAGATTGAGCCGCTTCAGCGTGTCGGCGGTGAGTCCCAGCGCGTCGGCGGCGGCCGGCGCCATCGCCGGATCGCGCCAGAGAATCGACGCGCACCCCTCCGGCGAGATCACCGAGTAGATGGCGTACTCGAGCATGAGGATCGTGTCTCCCACCGCGATCCCCAGCGCGCCGCCGGATCCCCCTTCGCCGGTCACGACCACGACGATGGGCGTCCTGAGCTCCGACATCTCCCGGAGGTTGCGGGCGATCGCCTCGGCCTGCCCTCGCTCCTCGGCGCCGATCCCCGGGTAGGCTCCGGGCGTATCGACCAGGGTCAGCACCGGCTTGTTGAACTTCTCCGCGAGCTTCATCAACCGCAGCGCTTTCCGGTACCCCTCCGGATTGGCCATGGCGAAGTTCCGGGCAAGCTTCTCCTTCGTGTCCCGCCCCTTCTGGTGGCCGACGACCACCACCGGCACCCCGTCCAGGCGCGCGAGCCCGCCGACGATCGCCCGATCGTCGGCAAAGGCCCGATCGCCGTGCAGCTCGATGAAGTCCGTCATCATCGCGTGGATGTAATCAAGCGTGTAGGGCCGGGTCGGGTGTCGGGCGAGCTGACACCGCTGCCAGGGGGTGAGCCTTGAAAAGACCTCCTCGTAGAGGCTCGCCACCTTCTGCTCGAGCCGGGCGATCTCTTGAGAGGCGTCCACACGCTGCACCTCCGAGAGCTGCCTCAGCTCTCCGATCTTGTCCTCGAGCTCGATGATCGGTCGTTCGAAGTCTACCGAGTATCGCCCCATGGCATCCCTTTAGGCGCTCAGACGACGGTCACCGTCCCTGGACCCAGCAGCGCCTCCACCTCCCGCTTCAAGGACTCGCTCGCCGCCACCGTGACCCCAGGCGAGGCTGCGACGGTCACCCGCGTCCCGGGCGAAACGTTCAGGTGGAGTCTCAGGGTTGCGGATCCGGGAAACCTCGCGACCAGGCCCCTAAGCTCCTCCAGTCGCTCGATCGAAAGCTGCGTCTCGTCCACCGTGATCTCGACCAGCGATTCGCCGTTCCCCCGAAGAGCCGAGAGAGGCACGACCTCGGAGAGCAGCAACTTGACCGCCTCTTCGCCGACGTCAACCTGCCCCTTCACCATGACAGGCGCGTCCTTGACGAGGTGGAGCAGGTTGGCCCTGTACAGGTCCGGAAACGCGATGGCCTCAACCGTCCCGGCCAAGTCTTCAAGCGTCACGAAGGCCATCCGCTCGCCGTTCTTCGTGGTGATCTCCTTCATGGCGGCGACGATGACACAGAGCCTCACGATCTCCTTGTCTTTCAGTGCCGCAAGGCGGTCGGTGGTGACGGTCGCCTGCCGAGCGATGACGTCCCGATAGTCGGCCAGGGGGTGGCCGGTCACATAGAAACCGAGGGTCTCCTTTTCCGCTGCCAGACGCTGGTTTCGCGGCCATTCGGGGATCTCCGGCAGCGCCGGATCTTGACGCCCCAGCCCTCCACTCGGCTCCAGGACATCCAGGAGCGATGCCTGCCCGTGGATCCGCTCTCGCTGCGACTGAGCGGCCCCTTCCATCGCCTTATCGGCGACCGCCATGAGTTGGGCCCTGGTCTTTCCGAGTGAGTCGAAGGCCCCGCACTTGATCAGGCTTTCGACGACCCGCTTGTTCACCAGTCGGAGATCGACGCGATCGCAGAAGTCGAAGATGGAGCGGAGCGGGCCCTTGTCACGGCGCGTGGCCAGGATCGACTGGATCGCCGCCTCGCCGACGTTCTTGATCGCCACCAGCCCGAATCGGATCTGGTCGCCAACGACGGCAAAGCTGCTGCCCGACTCGTTCACGTCGGGCGGCAGCACGGTGATCCCCATCTGCCGGCACTCGTCGATGTACCTGACGATCTTGTCCGTATCGGCCATTTCCGACGTCAGGAGGGCCGCCATGAACTCCAGCGGGTAACGTGTCTTCAGGTACGCCGTCTGATAGGCCAGGAGGGCATAGGACGTCGCGTGGGGCTTGTTGAAGGCGTAGCCGGCGAAGGGGGCCATCTTGTCGAAGATCCTCTCCGCTGTCGTCGCGGGGATCCCCTTCGACTTCGCCCCGTCGATGAACTTCGTCCGCTGGCGGTCCATCATCTCCGGGTCCTTCTTCCCCATGGCCTTTCGGAGCACGTCCGCCTCCCCCATCGAAAAGCCGGCCAGCTCCGACGCGATCCGCATCACCTGCTCCTGATAGACCATGACCCCATAGGTCTCCTTCAGGACCGCCTCCATGAGGGGGTGGTCATCGCTCACCCTGACCTTCCCGTGCTTCCGGCTGATGAAATCATCGATCATCACCATCGGCCCGGGGCGGTACAGCGCCACGAGCGCGATGATATCCTCCAGCCGCTCCGGCCGAAGTCGCCGCAGCAGATCGCGCATCCCCGACGATTCCAGTTGGAACACGCCGAAGGTGCGAGCCTCCCCCAACAGTTCGAAGGTCGGCGGGTCGTCGAGGGGAATCTGCTCGATGCTGATGCGCGTCCCGCGACCGGACGCGATCAACTCCAGGGTGTTGGCGATCACCGTGAGGGTCCGCAGACCCAGGAAGTCCATCTTCAGCAGGCCGATCTTCTCGATGGCTCCCATGGCGTACTGAGTGGTCGGTTTGCTCCCCGCCTTCGGGTCCTTGTAGAGGGGGACATGCTCGATCAGCGGTTCGCCGGAGATGACCACACCCGCGGCGTGCGTCGAGGCGTGGCGCGTCAAACCCTCCAGCGACTTGGCGACCCGCCACAACTCGTCCACCTCCGGCCGGCTTCGGACCGCTTCGCCCAAGGAGGGGCTCTCGGCGATCGCCTCGTCGAGGCTTATGTTCAACCGGTTCGGGACCAGCTTCGCGATCTTGTCCACGTCGGCGTAGGGCATCCCGAGGCCGCGCCCGACATCACGGATGACCGCCTTGGCCCCCATCGTCCCGAATGTGATGATCTGGGCCACGTTGTCGGCGCCGTACTTCTTGGCGACGTAGTCGATCACCTCGTCCCGCCGATCGTCGCTGAAGTCGATGTCCATGTCCGGCATGCTGATCCGCTCGGGGTTCAGAAACCGCTCGAAGATCAACCCATACCGCAACGGATCGATATTCGTAATGCCGAGGCAGTAGGCGATCAGCGAGGCGGCGGCCGAGCCTCGGCCGGGACCGACCGAGATCCCGCGCTCCCTGGCGAACGTGATGAAGTCCCAGACGACCAGGAAGTATCCCGCGAAGCCGGTCTTGCGGATCACCTCGAGCTCATACTTGAGGCGGGCCTCCACCTCGGCGGCGGCGCCCGGGTAGCGGACCCTCAGTCCCTGCCAGGTGAGATGCTCCAGATAGGCATCGAGGGTGTGCCCCTCGGGGACCTGGTACCTCGGCAGGCGGAACTGCCCGAACTGGAGCTGCAGGTTGCATCGCTCGGCCACGGCGATGGTGTTCTTGACCGCCTCGGGGAGGTGGGCGAAGACCTGCTTCATCTCGGCCGGAGACTTGAAGTAGAACTGGTCCGTCGAGAAGCGCCACCGGTCTTTGTCCTTGATCGTCTTCCCGGTCTGGATGCAGAGGAGCACCTCATGGGCGCGGGCGTCCTCCATTGCCGGGTAGTGGAGATCATTGGTCCCGACCAGGGGCAGCTCGAGGGCCCTGGCGAGTCGGAGGAGCCCGTCGTTGACCCGCTTCTGCTCCGGCATGCCGTGATCCTGGACCTCAAGGAAGTAGTTCTCCCGGCCCAGCACCTCCATGTACCACCCGGCGATCTCCCTGGCTCGGTGGGCATCGTCGTCCAGCAGGGCCTTCGCGACCTCGCAGTTCAAACAGCCGGAGAGGCCGATGAGCCCCCGGGCATGCTGCGCCAGCAACTCCCTGTCGATCCTGGGCTTGTAGTAGAACCCCTCGAGGTAGCCCGCCGTGACCAGTTTGATCAGGTTCTTGTAGCCGGCGAGGTCCTTAGCCAGGAGCGTCACGTGACTGGCGCCCTCGTAGCCGCTGTCCTGGCTCGATTTCTCGAAGCGACTGCCCGGCGCGACGTACATCTCGCATCCGATGATCGGCTTGATCCCCTCCTTCATGGCGAGGGTGTAAAAGTCTATCGCGCCGAACAGGTTCCCGTGATCGGTGATCGCCAGGGCGGGCATCCGGTATTCCTTGGCCTTCGCCACCAGCTTGTCCAGGGCGCAGGCCCCGTCCAGCAGGCTGTACTGGCTATGGACGTGAAGATGGACAAAATCGGAATGAGGCATCGCTTCTCCGATCGACGGCGCTATCCCTTCCCCTGCTCGCTCAGCACGTCATGAACCTCCGCCCGGTTGAGGCGGATGATGTCGGCCGGTTTGATCCGGAGCATCACATCCTGGTTGCCGCCGCCGGCGTAGGCCTCCGGAAGCGCGGCGGCTCTCGCGTCCACGATCGTGCGGATCGCCTGTTTGAGGCCGATCGGCGGCGTTCCCCCAGCCGGGTAGCCGGTGGCCTCCAGCACGACATCAGGCTTCGCCAGCCTCCAGCCGTCGATCCCGGTCACCTGGGCAAGCTTATGCGTGCTCACCCGGCCAGTCCCCGGTGCGACGACCAGGACGATCGCGCCGTTTTTCGCCTGAAACAGGATCGACTTGATGACGACATCGATCGTGACCCCGAGCGCCTCAGCCGCCTTCGCCGCCGTGGTGGTCTCCCTGCCGAGCGCAATCAGCGCCGCGTCGATTCCTGAGGCCCTTAAGATGGTTTCTAGGCTCATCGCCGACTCTTGCTATCAGCCACCAAGTCGCTCAGCAACCCTCCTTGACCAGCATATCATTCTCAGCGGATGCAGACCGCCGGTGGGAATCCAAGCTCACCCTACACTTCGATTTCATCCCACGCTTGCAAGAGGTTCACCGACAACCTGTCCTTCACCCGCCGATAACAGCGGCGATCAGCCGTTAGGAGAGGGCACTCATAAGCCTCGGCGAAGACAATGAAGTAGGCGTCGTAGGCTGTGATCCCTGCGGTCTTGGCAAGACGTACCGCTTCCTTTCCAAGATGATAGGAAAACGGTCGAACGTCCACGCCCGTCGCTTCGAGCCCATCCAGGGCAGCACCCACCTCTTCGAATCGCAATTGGGGTTGATAACGCAGGACATTCGCAAGCTCGTAGAAGATGAGGTCAGGAAGAATGAGATTGAACTCCGCTTCGAGAACCCGTCGCCGCACCTCGAGGGCGGCTTCAAGATCCTCTTCCGGGGTCCGCACGAACCATTTGACGACGACCGAGGTGTCGAGCACCAAGTCCATCAGCGATTGGCGGCTCGCATCTTCCTGATAAAGCCGACTGCATCCCAGGGTTTGGTCTTCGCCCGGATTTCATCCTGGATCGTGATGGCCTTCTCCATGGCACGCCGTCGGCGCTCTTTTGCCACTTCCTGCGCGAAGTACTCCTCAACAGCGTGGCGGAGGAATTCGCTCCGGTTCCGGCCCACCTTCGCAGCCGCCCGATCGATGTCCTTCAGCAGCTTTTCGTCTATTGAAATGTTCACGCGGGTCACTTGCCTCTCCCTTCTTGATTACACACAAATTAGCCGATCGTGTGTAGCCAGTCAAGGAAGTACTCTTACAAGGTCACTCCCATTCGATGGTGCTTGGCGGCTTCGAGGAGATATCGTAGACGACCCGATTGACCCCCTTGATCTCGCTGACGATCCTGCTGCCGATCGCCTGGAGCAGGTCGTGAGGGAGGCGCGCCCAGTCGGCCGTCATGCCGTCGAGGCTGGTGACGGCGCGAACGGCGATGACATGTTCGTAGGTCCGCTCATCGCCCATCACGCCGACGGTCTTGATCGGCAGCAGCACGGCGAACGCCTGCCACAGCTCGTCGCCCAGATTCGCCGCCGAGATCTCCTCCTCGACGATGGCGTCGGCCTCTCTGAGGAGCGCCAGCCGCTCGGCCGTCACCTCGCCGACGATCCGAACGGCAAGCCCTGGCCCTGGGAACGGCTGGCGCCGGAGGATCTGATCCGGTAGGCCGAGCTCCTTGCCCAGGGCTCGGACTTCATCCTTGAACAGCTCACGGAGCGGCTCGACCAGCTCGAAGTCGATCCGCTCCGGCAACCCGCCGACGTTATGGTGGGACTTGATTGTGACCGACGGGCCCTTGACCGACACGCTCTCGATGACGTCGGGGTAGAGGGTGCCCTGGGCCAGGTACCGGCATCGTCCCAGCCGCTGTGACTCTTCCTGGAAGACAGCGATGAACTCCGCCCCGATGATCTTCCGCTTCTCCTCCGGGTCGATGATCCCCTTGAGTTTAGTCAAAAAGCGCTCCTGCGCCTCAACCGAGATCAGGTTCAGCCCCAGGTGCTCCCCGAATGTCCGTCGGACCTGCGCTGCCTCCCCCTTCCGGAGCAGGCCGTTATCGACGAAGACGCAGGTCAGGCGAGGGCCGATCGCCCGATGAACCAGGACGGCAGTGACCGACGAATCGACCCCTCCGCTCAGGGCGCAGAGGACCCGCCCGTCCCCGACCTGGCTCTGAATCTTCTCGATCGCCACCTCGGCGTACGACCGCATCTCCCAGCCAGGCGCGCAGCCGCAGATCCTGAAGAGGAAGTTCCCAAGGATCTCCTTCCCCTTGTCGGTGTGTGCTACTTCGGGGTGGAACTGAACCGCGTAGTGGGGTCGCTCATTGTGCCGGATCGCGGCGAAGAGTGAATTGGCCGTGTGGGCAAGGCAACGAAAGTCCCGCGGCATCTCCGCGAGCTTGTCCCCGTGGCTCATCCAGACCACGAGCCCGTTTGCCAGACCGGCAAAGAGATCCGAGGGGTCGTCGATCGCAAGCGCAGCCCGACCGTACTCCCGGCGCGCCGCCCGCACGGTGCCAGCGCCATGAAAGCTCCCGATCACCCCCATCCCGTAGCAGATCCCGAGGATCGGCAGACCCTGCTCGATCACCTCCCGGTGACACATCGGGGCATCCGGCTGGTAGACGCTGGCCGGGCTTCCGGAGAGGATGATCCCTTTCGGGTCGAACGACTTCACACGTTCCGGGGGCAGGCTGTAGGGATGGATCTCGCAGTAGACCCCCAGCTCACGGACGCGGCGCGCGATGAGCTGGGTGTATTGCGATCCGAAGTCCAGGATCAGGATCTTATCCATCGGGGATCGTGAGGGCGGCGAAAGGGTCTACGTACATCGCGGGGCTTGACAACACGG
>Ga0187893_10011186_pt1 | contig 13108 bp, 30 predicted proteins | sample MA1701074metaG_FD_139574 | JGI IMG/M metagenome (GOLD analysis project Ga0187893, IMG submission 139574) | White microbial mat communities from a basaltic lava cave in the Kipuka Kanohina Cave System on the Island of Hawaii, USA - MA170107-4 metaG ...
TGTCCATGTGGATTGGTACTTGATAGAGATCATAACGCTGCTTTGAATATTTTAAGGCTTGGACGAAGCCTTCGGGATTCTGCTTTCAGCACCGAGAAAGCCCTTACTCAGAATAGTAAAGTACTTAGAGTAATAGAGTAGAGAGTAATAGAGTAAGGGAGGAGTCATTTTATGGAAAATAGGAATATTATTGATATTTACCACTATTGGACTAATGAAGCCATAAATCTAGATTTAGATAACAAGCGTCATAAGTTCGGTGTTCTATGTTCAAATCTTGCTTATGATTTCAATATTGCTACAATCATTCGCAATAATAATGCTTTTCTTGCGAAAGAAGTTTTCATTTATGGTAGGCGGCATTGGGACAGACGAGGGGCTGTTGGGACTCAACACTATTCACATATTAAACATATTAAAGAGGAAAAAGATTTAGACCTAATTAATGGATATACATGGGTTGCTATAGATAATGTTGCTGGTGCAATTCCGATAGATGAATATAAATGGCCTGAAAATAGTCTCATGTGTCTAGGTCAAGAACAGATTGGATTACCAATTGAAATTATGAATCGATGCAAGGATAAAGTTTATATTAAACAATATGGATCAGTAAGATCATTGAATGTTGGTTGTGCTAGTGCCATAGCAATGTTTAGTTATTGTAACCAATATGGTAACTCTTGTTGATCTCATCAGGGAATGGATTGAAGATTATCCATGGTTGTATTTGACGTCTTGCAATGTTTGTGATGGTGATATCTCTACCAAGGAGAGGAAGGGTAGCTTGCCAGAAGCTCCACCATTTATTTGCATCTTCGAAAATAAAGTTAGGTTAAGTTATTTTGAAGGGGAATCAATTTGTTATATTAGTGCTACTGACCCACAATTCTTTGATAAGATATTATCTCATATGGAGAATCATTGGAATGGAATTATATGAGATAATCAGAGATTGGTTAGATGGGACTACGAATTTACGATCAAAATATAAAGTTAGTAAGATTGATGATGAATACTATTTAGTTTTAATACGATGGAGCGCGCTCACCACGAACTCAGTTTTTCATCAGAAGTCGCACACGTATATGACTATTTTATACAAGATTACAGATAAATTCATTCCTCAGAATGATAAATATCCTAAATTAGATGTAGCTGATCCTGATTTCTTTTTAAATTTAGTATATGTTTTAACTCAAGGTTATTGGGATTGAATAATTCAATTCGCCATAAATATGAACAATGTGGATATAAGCAATATTATATCAAGTATGGTAATACATATCAAAATCCACATGAATCCGCAATTCAAGAATTGCTTCCTAAATGTCTTCCTCCATTCCCAGGGCATGCATTAGATTTAGCTTGTGGAAGTGGCGAAGCATCATTAGTAATGATGAAACATGGATGGAAAGTAACTGGCATAGATCCATATACAACTCAAGCTTATGTTAGAAGGACTGGTCAGATAGCTGGATCTCTGTCATTTGAAGACATAATCAATGGTAAATTGAATATTAAATTTGATTTAATTGTTTGTAGTTATGCAATGCATTTATTGGAGAGATCTAAATTACCATACTTAATATATCAGTTATATAGAATAACTTCAAAGTTGATTATTATAACGCCAAATAACAGACCTATTCTTAAGCCAGAATGGGGATTTAGATTAATACAATCATGCAAATGTTCTAAAGCTAAAGCGATGATTTATGCACACAATGATTGAGATGATTATAAAAGATTTTCTTGAATCCAAATTTCCTGGATTATTCGAGTATAAGCATACTCTATCTGGTTTTTATAAACAACATTCGATTATTGACTATACCAATGAACATTGGACGTCACTGTGTGGTCAAAACAATTGGGATTGGCAATGCATTCGCTTCGATGATCAATATCATATCCCTCATTATAATTTTTCCAGATTATATCTAGCTGACCCAGAATTCTTTAATAAATTAGAAATATTACAGAAATTGCGATAAAAGAAGTGGATAAAATATATTCCCCTAAAAATAGTTAATAGTATGTTAAGAAAAATTCTTATAGACTTCATAAATACACATACAAATCGTAGATGATGACTAACTAATTAGAAAAATTTTTCACATTTCTGTAATGTTCGAATCATTGCCATTAATAAATAATATGATTATCTGTCATGATCAAGTATAAATAAGTTATTTAAGGAATAGGAAATGAATACAACCAAGCAAACTGCGACTCCAAATAAGGTAGTTAAAGTCAGTAAGAGTCGCAGAATTAACGAAGCTGATCTGGTTAATAAGTATCCTCAGGCGATACCAGGCACTCTTGAATTTGTCGCTGCTGCCAATAAACAATCTGTTGAAATTCGGTGTACTACAAGTGGGTGTACTAACACTCGTCGTGTTTATACATCAGATTTACATCAAACTAAATTCTGCAATTCATGTAAAAAGTAATAGAATCTTAACGCACAAACATAATTGAAATTTATGTCAATTTCAATTATTAGTCTGATTGAAAGTTACTTTAAATCTTATAATCTTGATAGATTCTATATAAATTATCAAACAGAAGAGTCTGATACAACCGCATTCATAAGGTGTAAATGTGGATGTGCTGGATCTCCATGGGGCCATTCAGCGTTAGCACGTATAGATTCACACATTGAATTTTTTATATGTTATGGTCATTCTAATGGGAAATTTGAAATTATTGAATATATATCAAAACCTTCATTCTTCGATGAATTCTGCTCTAGATTGTTAGATGAACATGAATCAAGAATATTGAAACATCAATTTAGTAGATCATGTTATATTCCCACTGTCTCAGAATATAATCAGCGTGGTCTTTTATAGGAAATTCTATGGATAATTTAGGTGATCGAATGAAGACATATGAGAAGGCGTTTTCTCATATTCTGCCAATTCGAATGCCTGTAATTGTAAGATTAGATGGTAAAGCATTTCATACTCTGACTAGAAATATTGAACCATTTGATGATAAGATTCAAACAGCTATGAATGCTACTTCACTTAAACTCTGTGAAGAAATGCAAAATGCTGTATTTGCATATTCTCAATCTGATGAGATTTCAATCTTAATGCATCCCTATAAAAAGCTAGAAAGTGAACCCTGGTTTGGTAATGATCTAGCTAAGATTGTCAGCATAACTGCTGCAATTGCCAGTACAACTTTCTCTCAAGTTTATAGTAAAATAGCATATTTCGACTCCAGAGTGTTTGTGTTGCCTGAAGCTGATGTATGCAATTATTTCGTTTGGAGACAGAAAGATTGGATACGAAATAGCGTACAAATGTTAGCAAGATCACTCTATTCACATAATCAACTCTTAAATAAGAACACTGAAGAATTACATGAATTGATTTTTATGGCTGGTAAAAATTGGGCAGATCTACCACTTCACAATAAAAATGGTATTATGATTATTAAAAATCCAATTTGGGAATGGCAACCAGCATCAATCTTTACTCAGAATAGATCTCTTATAGAAGATTTATTAAAGATCAATCAAGAATCAACTTAAGAAGATTCTATGAATCAAAATCAATTAATATTTAGTAGTCCTACTGAGTATTTAGGGAATAGCATATTATCAGTGCAAACCCAGATATTATCAACTAAAGATATGAACGATCCTAAAAGTAAAACTTTAATTACTGTCTCATTAAAGGTTACTGTTAAGAAACCTGGAATGAGTCTCAATACTAAGTATATTAATTGCTCCTACGATTATGTTGGACGTATTCTGCGTGATAAGGGTGGGTGGCCAATCGAAAATTTTATTAATTTAGATGCTGCATTGAAAGTTATAGATACGCAAATAGCGGCATTTGTAAAATGAACATTATACAATACATTGATTCTATTTTAAAAGAAGCTTTTTCATGGAAATATTATAATTATAATTCAGAATTTAATCATATAAGAATAGATTATAAAGATTTTATAATTCTATTTTATATAGAATATTTCATTTATGGACGAGTTCGTGGATTTGATTGCTCTGTCCATAATTATGAGGGAGAATATTCTCCATGTAATCCATTATTTTCTGAGAATTTATTATCTTTAATAAAGAAATTGAGATTTATTACCCTTAATAAGGAAGATTAAAATGGGCCAGACATTAGCTACTTATCCATCAAGTTCCGATCCTACGAAGACTTATAAGATTATAAAAGGTGCTGATGGCATTACGTACTGTGATTGTACAGCTTGGAAAATGCGTAAGACATGTAAACATCTAGTTGATTTTATGTCTAATAATGGGGGCAAGGTTTCTCAAATATCACCAATATCAATTATAAAATCTTCTGTTATTGTAGAGAAGTTTAAACTTGATGTTGGTACAACTAAAATTGACCATAAAACGTTCATTTCAGATAAATTTCAAGCTCAAGCTTTTTACCAGGGTTGTGGTAGTGAAATAGAATCATCGAAGCCATCCGAAATTCTTGAAAAGTTAAAAGAATATGAGACTAGTGGTGAATGGGTTAGTGAACCCAAAATGGATGGTATTAATATAACTATTTTTAGTGATGGTAAGAAAAATAGATTCTGGAGCAGAAATCAATTAGAGAAGGAATATGGATTGGCTGATATGCCGCTTCCAGCAGGCACAGTGTTGACTGGAGAGCTCGGATATGGCAGTGAATTTGCATTACAGCGTCGTGCGAAATATGGATATGATTTTGCTGATATATTTGGATTATTAATTGTAAATTACAAGCCAATTCTTCATTTAGATGAGATCGAACGTCGTGAAAGGTTAGAAGAATTCATGTCTAAACTTTCCCCTACAATGCAAGAACGATTTAAATTAGTTCCAAGATGGACTAAAGATTTTGTAAGTCATTATAACGACGAACATGAAGGTTTAGTATTGAAACGCAAGGATGGTGGTCTATATATTGGTATGGGTACCAAACCTGCCCATTGGATGAAGGCTAAGAAATGGTTTGAAATTGATATGGTGGTAATGGACATTCGTTATTCTGATGCTGAGACAAAGAAGGGTAAAGGAATGGTGAAAGATCTCCTTCTAGGTCAGTATTGTAACGGACAATTAAAAGGTCTTACTTGGGTTGGATCTATGACTGATGCTTGGAGCAAGGAGTTCGCTCAGAATTTCGAAAAATACCAAGGAAAGGTTATGGCAGTTAAGGCAAATTGTCAATTCAAAAGCGGTGCTCTTCGTCACGCGTCTATGATCAGAATGCGTGATGATAAAGAAGCTTCTGAATGCATCTTTGTCAACAAAGATGAATAAATGTGTAAATATGATACAAGCTAAAGACATTCCTGATGCAGAAATTCTTGAAGTTGTGCTCCACTAGTATTTTTAGAGACATCCAGATGAAATTGGAAAGATATCCATCTAAAGTTGTAAAAGCTAAGCTTGCCTCTTTCATCAAGCGGAATATACTCAAAGGTTGTACTTGTGGATGTAGAGGTGATTTCAAATTAATTGAAAAGGAAGTTGAATGACTCCAGATCAAGAATTTAAATGTATTAAAGATTTAATTAAGAAGTATATAAATGATGTTATATATCATGATGAATATATTGCTTATGATTTGCAAAAATCAAAATCTAACATCATGCCTGTTTTCTATAGTCATAGATTTAGCGGAGGGTGTTGGATTCTGGCGTTCGAAGTACAAGCTAATGGCCCTATTCTGTCCGTTAAGCAAAGTTATGAATCTGCAGAAATGTTGTTTAAACTAGCTGATCCTGATGGATTAGCATTAAAGGATGTAATTCGTGCAAGCTTTAATAAAGCAAGACAAGATCAAAATCGAGACTTCTGGGACTATTTAGATACTACGGATGTGACTCGTGCAGAATTTGTTAAGCGGTATTGTAAGAGTAAAATTTGTCTTAAAGAAGACAAACATGAAATGTGCGTTTTTGATAGGGAATTGCAAGCAGTACTTAAACATGAGAGTAAGAATTTGAAATTTATGAGATAAGTAATGAAACATATTGAATTAATAGGAAATCGTGCAGCGATTTTAGAAGCTGAGTTAGTCGGTCTCTATCATAAAGAACTTCCATTAGATAAATGCCGTCATGTTACATGTGGTTTCATTCGACCGAAGAAATGCTATTATCAGGAACGAGCTGTGCCAACAGACAACGTTCCTTGGTATACGGAACAACATAAGAACCATGATCCATTATGGTGTTCATCACATGCACCCAAACCGAAAAAATTAAATATTCCTGTGTCTTGTAAGAAAACCACATATAAACTTCTATCTGAGAAAGATTTAATTAAACCAGATGTTAAGCCAGATGTCATAGCCATGGGAATGACTATAGCATCTGGTTCAGCTATCTCTTACTCTATGGTTGCTTTATATGATCTTCAAACTGATAAGTTCATAACAAATCCAATGTGGTATCAAATTACCCCTTCTGGAAATCTTACTACTAAGACTCAATTTCCATGGGATTTGGTTCCAAATGTAAATGAAATCCATGATATTCATGATTTAATAAGCGTAATGAAAGCCAAATTATGATAGAGAAAGTCTATATTCTTGTAGAATTAGTAACTGACAGTTGGACCGGTGAAATTATTGATGACGTAGAGAAAATTATATCAGTACATAAATCCCTTGAAGACGCTACCAATAAAAAGAATGCTTTAATATGTAGAGTTGTATCTGCGTATTTTTCATTAAAAAATGACGTAGATGACATTGATGTTATAATGGGCTGTATAGCGAAAAGACACCACGAGATTACAGAATGGGTACGTCAACAGATTAGTAATCCTGAAATTAAAATTTCTAATCGAACTGAATTATTGTTATTGGTTCATTCAATAGCCCTCAATAGTGGATTGGGAATGGAAACATACAAAATATCAATAATGGATTTGAATCCATGAGCATTGATATTGAAGTTGAAATGATTAAAGAATTGTTAAATGGTGTACCAGATGAATTCGTAGTTCTTCGTCAAGATAGCGAAACTCTATTTATTAAGTCTTGTAAAAACCGCCACTATGGAGTTCTTATAAAAATTAAATCAGAATGTAAATGGTTGATATATGACACTCTAACTAGAGTTGGAATAACAGAATTCATACATGTAGCTAAATTTAGCGGGTTAATGAAGCTTAAACAATCGTTATGGTCATCGTTGATGAGGATTAGATGATATTATTTAAATCTGGATTAATATATGAAAGTACCAATTCTTAATCAAGAACAAGCCGATTTACTGAAGAAACAACTAGAACGTGACAAGATTTTGAAATCAACTAGTTGGGCAATCAACAATATTATTGATGATAAGAAGCTTCAACTTATAATTAAAGCTGCTAGACATACGGCTCATTATTGGTTGGTTGATGGTGACGTACATAATTATAATAAAATGACTACACTAATCCAATCTTGGAGAAACAATGAATAGAATTGGTAATATTATTCTTGTGACATTTTCAATAATGGCTTTGATTTGTATTTTAATAAGTGATATGTATGGTGCTTTACAAGCTGTGCAAGTGGCATTAAGTGGATATATTATATCTCTCCTCCTTTATAAGAGAAATTCAAATTGCCTTTCAGGACCTGATATTGATGATAAACGTATTCAGCATGTTATAACATGTTATGTATGTTTTGAATTAATAAAAAGATATATTGAGAATCAATCTAACATTAAAGATAATGTATAACTCCATTAAGGAGAATAACAATGACGAAGGTTGCAACAGAGCATGAACATTTATCAATTGAAGCTGTACAACTCATTAATGAAATATGGGATCTTATTGATTTGATCTATGGTCATGCACATACTCACGATGAATTGCGTCAATTTATTTCAATTGGTTCATCTACAATGGATGAATATCATCTTCGTCAAGTGCGTTTAAAGCTTTCTGAAAAATGGCGTTCATCAAAGAAAGAAACTAATGACCATAAAGATGAAAGATTTGATTGAACAAACAGCAGCTAATTTAGCAGATTTTGATTATAAAATTAGATGCCCTTTGTATATAGGAATAAGTTCAAATTCATACTTTAAAGCGCTTCAAAAGCTTGAAGAAGCTCGCATAGCAGTAGCTGATTTACGAATTATAATGGTTGATCTGCTAAAACATTTACTAGATAGTTAAGCGATAATTATGGCCGTTTCTTGTATGCTATAGAATGGCGGTGGGCGAGACTATCATATATGAGTGAACTCATAAAATGGCCAGATTTATTACATGATTGGCTTAAGGAATATTGGCCACATGGAAAATTTGAATTATACGATGGAAAGTATAATGGATATCCATATGTTATAGGCTTTGTTAGATGTAACAAATTGAATTCACGATCTCACAATTGCTGTTCACGAGATGAACGAGCAATTGCACGAGTAAGTAACGATCAAGTAACGATTATCAATCCTGATATACCAGATCATCTATATGGTGAAAATCATAAAAATGATTGTGATCTGCTATGTCTTAAGAGGTTAGGCCATTACTGTACAGAAATATCTATTAATTATTATGATCCAGAATTTGTTAAGTTAGTTGAACTTCTTGAAATAACTCATTCTAGATGGAAATTAAGACTGAAGTCTGTGAAATAATCGAAATGTGGCTTAAGGAATATTGGCCACATGGAATGTTTGATCCAAATTTTGTTTATGAAAGAGTTGGCTTTATAAGGTGTCCTTGTATAAGTTTTCAATGGTATGCTCTTGCACGTGTAGAAGATTTTAAGATATTTATTATAAATCAAGATCCGAATGGTCCAACTGATGCTAAGATGATCTCTATTCATAATTTTGAAGAATTTAATAAATTGCCTAAATATTTAGATGAAGTTCATTCATTACATCGTGATGTTAAAAAATTGAAAAGGAAAAAGCATGGTAAATAGTATTGGATTGTTAAGTTATGACATTCCTGTTGCTGAAACAGCAGTTTATCGGAAACTTAGAAGGCGTATTAGGAATATTGCAGTTCCGCTTAACGCAAGCGCATATTTAATCCCGTGGGCCGCACGTGATACTGTCAATAGTATTCTACAAGAGATAAAATCTGAAAAGCCTAATGTGTTAGATTCTGGTGTGTATAAATTTGATGATTCAGAGGAGAAAACGCTGGCTGCAGCAGCCGAGCGAAATTTAACTAGGCTTGTTCAGAGAGCTCATAAGCTAGTACAGGAAAAGTTACATGAAGCTGAATTGACTCACTCTGAAATTCTTAATAGAATTTCATCTGTAAAATCTCAATCCAATCGAAAGACTTCTGATAGTGAACTTATGAAGATGGAAGAAGCAGCCAATTCAATCTTTGAATCTTCAATTAAGAAAGCCTTGAATAAAGCTGAGAAAACTCTAAAAGAAGCCAGAAATTTGGCAGTATTATTTGCATTATCCAGTCAATTAGAGTTTGCCTTTGAAAGTATTGATAAATCAATCCAGCATCAGCGAGAGGTTTATACGACAAAGTTGGAGATTAAGAGTGAATAGCTGTCGTAAGATGGGTCAATCGTCGTTTGTTGATAGACTTCCACCAAATTCAATTATTCATATGGGTTCTACTAATCTTATCTTCTTTATTGAAGATAAGATTATAGTAAATTTAGAATTAACTTCTAAGAATATTATTTATCTCTCAATGACCCATCTTACTTATGATAAATTTGTATCTAAGGAGATTAATGAATCGATTTATAATCCCAAATCATTTATAATAATAGATAATGAAATTTTGTTACTTAAACGAAAATTAGAGAGGATTATTAATAATAATTCTTATAAAGGTGAACTATATTAGAGAGATTATTAATAAAGGTGAATTATGAATTACATAATAATGCAAAAATTTTGGGAATATAATGATGAATATCATTATATGAATAGTGATGGTGGAGAACCACAACTAGCCTATAAAGACAAAGAAAAAGCGGAAGTTGATGCTTTGGCTAGAAATATTGAAGTATTGAAAGGGAGGGATATATTAGGCTATCTTGGAGAATCTTTTCAAGATTATCTTGAAATACCTATTGAAGATTTTAAGAATATGATTGTATCTATGGGCGGCAAATCTGACGATGACTCCTTAGAGATCCCAAATAAACTCTCAATCGAAGATGGTAAAAAGATCCTGGCAGTTCTAACAGCCAGGTGGTTTTATGTTACTCCGGTGAAATGTGTTTAAATCTAACAGAGCTGGTATGGAATCACCAACATGTGGAGATTGCTTTTATCCAAATAATGATGATGGATTTGTACGTCTTTGTAAACGTCATCAACGCCTTGATATTGATGAGAAAAAGGCATATGTAGCTGGAATTAAGGCAGCTGCTGGATATGTAGCTGATTTTGATAAATTAGTAGATCATGAATTTAAACTCAGTGACTGTATTCTAGCGAAGTTTAACATTCTTAAACGTCGAGTTAGGAGGAATAGGTAGTGGCCAAACCTATTGTACATGCCAGAAGTAGTGTAAATAAATTTGGTGGTTGCGAGGATGATTACCTTCATCTGCATGATCAAATTGATGAACCGAAGTCAGTTCATGCAACAATGAAATTTCGTACAATATTTCATTCCGCATATGGCATTTTTCTACTTGAAAAGATTTTTGGTCATAAATTTACTAATTCCGATGGTAGAATTGTAGCCGTCAGAGATGTTGCAGAGCAACATATATTGGAGGATTTAGGGTTCATACCGTCATTAGATGAATATCTTAAGGAGATGACAGAACAACCGTGGATGGCTGGAATGCGGAAACAGAAATTTGTGGTGGTAGACTAATGATCCATGATTGGATATTAGAAAAATGGTCGAAGAAACGTTACAAAGGTAGTTGTACTTTATGTGACTATCAACATGTTTCTATAGTTAGAACTTGTAGTAAGTTACGTCATCGTATATGTGAAGAATGTTGGCGTCATCTCCATGAAATGGGATTAAAATTCTGATTACTAAAGTAGAGACTGATATTCTTGATAATTGTCAGAAGATTCACTCACCATATAGGTTTTACCATACAAATGAACTTTGGTTATTAATTGGTGATTGGTTTAAAAGTAATAAATTTACAAATTATACCTTTGATTCAACCAATTGGCGCGGAGTTAGTTGTAAATCGTGTCATTGGATTATGTTTTGGGCTTATAAAAATCTACCTGCTGTTGTAATTCAACTTTATCCTAATTCTAATGAAAGTTGGGAGTTGTCTGCAACTGATCCTCAATTTTTTGAAAAGTTAAAAATTTTTCTTACAGAACATTCTAAGAGATGTCCTTATGAGACTTCCAGATCTTGAATTGGGGCGCAGAAAGATCCTAAAGGATTGCACTGTTAAGAGGCATCGCCTTGTTGCCATTCTATTTAATAAGAATGGATACATAATTTCTATAGAAACTAATAGAAGAGGATCTGGCCAAATATCTGATTGGTCTTGGCATGCCGAGGAATTTATAGCTTATAAATTAGCTAAAATAAATGCTAAGAGACGTTATGGTAAGTTGGCCGTCTTAGTAGCTAGACTTGGACGGAAAAGAGACGATTGGACTTTGGCTAAGCCTTGTAATGGTTGTGCACAAAAGTTAGTTGCAAGTGGAGTCGATGAAATTTTTTATACTGATGATAATGGTAAAATTGTAGAATTGAAATAATCTAGGAGCACCCATGTCTGAACCTCTAGTTGAATTTATTTTGGTGAAGAATAAGATTGTCACTCGGCAAATTGCAAATTGCTTTATTTGTGATAGGAAGGGTAGTGATAATGTCTTTATTGAGGGGATTGGAGAAACGAAAGTATGTGATCATCATTTTGATGATGAAGCAATGATCGGATTAAAAGCTGATGATTTCCCTACTTATCGTCGCCCAATTTTCAACTGAAAGATGATAAAATTAGCTCAAATAATTCAGGATTGGCTTGACTCTCACAATAATTTAAAAACAAAATGGTTTGTGAGAGCAAACAGGTATTTGCACCATCATACCGACACTAACGGTTACTTTATAGAAATAGAAACAGATCATGTACGATTATCATGGGATCCACGGACTACCATATGTAATAAAGTATTGTATGTCTCTGACCCAGAATTCTTCGAGAAGCTTGAAGAAGAATTAGATCGAGGGGAGAAATTCTGGAAACGTTATAGCTTTAATAGCGGTGAATATTTAAGTTATTTTCTATTTAAATAATCTGGAAGCTGATCTGAGACTTGAAGAGAATATGTGTTCTCAATCGTCAAAGTGATGCGGACATATTGGAGGCTTTATGAAGAGCATTAATGATCTACTATCTAAGGCAGCCCAATCTTCGGTGAAACCCTCTAAGAGCAAGACACCGATTGTAAATCTGCCAGAGGCAGACAAAGCTATCACCAAGTGGTTAAAGGCCAATGCTGATTTAAAGGATGCAGAGGCTCGCAAGGCCGATGCCGAGAGTGAAATTCTTCCACTTGCTGAAGAAGCACGTGTTGCTGAATGTCGTCGTGATGGTAAGTTTTATTCCTCAGTAAAGGTTGATGATAAAATTCTTATCAGTACTCAGAATCGATACAGTCAAATTGATCCAAAGGATTATTCAACAATTGAAGAATATTTCAGCTCTAAGGCTGAGGATTTCTTCAAGTCAAAGACTGATATCTCCTTGACAGAAGCTGCTTTGAATGATGAAACCATCCTGAAGAAGCTTATTGCTGCTATTGGTGAAGAGAATATTCGTCAATATTTTAATGTAAAACAGTATGTAGTTCCGACTGAAACCTTCCATGAAGCTCGTTCAACTAATGCTGAAGTTGGAAAGAAGGCGCAAGAGCTTATGGATCAGGGTATCCTAAAACCATACAAGAGTGCAGTTAAACCTGGATAACATTATAATGGGGGAGGTAATACCTCCCCCTCTTCATATGAATGAATTGACAGCTATAATTAAGACATGGATAAAATCGTTAATGACTCCTCCCCTACTTTACTATTCTGAGTAAGGGCTTTCTCGGTGCTGAAAGCAGAATCCCGAAGGCTTCGTCCAAGCCTTAAAATATTCAAAGCAGCGTTATGATCTCTATCAAGTACCAATCCACATGGACA
>Ga0187893_10011187_pt1 | contig 13107 bp, 11 predicted proteins | sample MA1701074metaG_FD_139574 | JGI IMG/M metagenome (GOLD analysis project Ga0187893, IMG submission 139574) | White microbial mat communities from a basaltic lava cave in the Kipuka Kanohina Cave System on the Island of Hawaii, USA - MA170107-4 metaG ...
CTAGGGCGAGGTGTTAGTTAAAACCGTTAAATTGGTGAACCTCAAAGCAGGCAAAGTAATAACTAAAAATCGGGCTGTCAATTGTTCGGGTGGGTGCGGCCGCTGAAAAAATGGCAAGGAATCAGTCAAACGAACGGTCAAAATGAAGCTTGACATCCGCCGGGCAATGGATTAAAAAGCGAGCACTCTTGAGTCAAGGTCTTTAGTTTTTGGCGCCTTGGGAAACTCTGGCAGCCCCCTACGTGACCTTGCCCAGTGTCGGATGCGGAGCCCGGAATAAGCACCGGACAGGTATCCGAAGTCTAAAATTGGTTTAAGCATACCTAGAGCAGCTTCTTTACTATTTCATTTAACTTTATGAAATCGAGTGGTGTCCCTCGGGCAAAACAGTCTTGACTTGCGGTTCTACAAGTCTGACCGACAAGGAGAATCAATGGAACTCGCCAATCCCAACAACCCATCCAGTCTTATCCAACAACGATCGTACAACTCGATAGCGAATTCAGCGGCGCGTAAGTTCTTACGTGCCGTTGCTCTGCTGACCATCTTTGGACTTTTGGCCGGCAGTTTATATCTGACTTCCTCTGCGTCATCATTTGCTCACACCGCACCCCCAGACTTAAATTCAATCGCACAACCCACAGCCGACGTAAATGCACGCAGGACTGAATCCGTGGTTGTATTCAATTCGGCGGTTCTGCCGGGTTCGGTATCGACATTTACTGCGTCTTCGTCACCGCCACAGCTCGGGACCCCAACTGTTGCAACTTTTGCCGGCGATTGTTCGACGCCGAAAACTGTCTTCAATGTTCAGGACACCGACAAGACGGTCTGCGCCAAGGTCGAAAATGCTGTCCCCGGCTGGCAAGTGATCTGGTCCAATGCTAACTTAATTGCCGTTCAAACCGGCAGTTTGACCTCAGTAAACCAGGACGTCACGTTCACCCTTACGACCAGTTCCAATCTCGGTGATTGGCGAGTAATTCTTTTCGAACCCTTTGGTGGCACGGTGCAAGCAGTAACGTCGTTCACCGTCATCGATGCCGCTAATCCTCTTGCGGATCTCTTAATTGATAAGGCTTCAGCGTCGAGCGAGGCCGTCGCCGGCTCCCAGGCTGTATTTACACTGCAAGTCACCAACAATGGCCCCAGCAGCGCTGCAGATGTTCAGGTTACTGATCCAGTGCCGGCTAATACAACGTTTGTATCGTTTGCGCAAATCACGGGCCCGGTTTTTAGCTGTACCAGTCCAATGGTGGGCAGCACCGGCTCGACGAATTGCTCCATTGCCAGTTTGGACAAAGGAGAGACGGCCACTTTCGTCGCTACCTATCTCGTGGATAACGGAGCAACTGCCGGGAGTGAGATTTCGAACACGGCGAATGTTTCCAGCAGCACTCCTGATCGCATTGTTCCGTTTGGCGACAACAATACTTCTACCGCGGTTTTGAACGTAACTACCTTGGCTCCCTGTGTGCTCACCTGCCCGAGCAACATCACCCAGCCGGTTGACTCAGGACAGGCCGGCGCCGTTGTCAGTTATTCCAGTCCCAGTTCAATAGGTGACTGTGGACAGCCAACTACCGGCGAAGGCGGAGAGACTATTCCTCCAATTAGTTGCAATCCCGCGTCGGGCTCGTTCTTTGGCGTGGGCTCAACCACGGTCATCTGCTCCGGTCAAACTGGCGGCACCTGCACTTTCCAAGTCACCATTGAGAATCCGGGCGCACTCTCGATTTCGCTCAATGGAGCGGATCCATTCGCTCTGGAGTGCGGCGAGGATTTCGACGATCCGGGCGCGACGGCGGTTAATGGTACGGGCGATCCGGTCGCGGTCACGGTTTCAGGCGCGGTCGATAATCACACGCCCGGAAGCTATGTCGTCACTTACACGGCCACCGAAGGCACGAATTCAGTATCAACTACCCGGACGGTCAACGTGTCAGACAATGAGGCGCCCGTGATTTCCATCGCGGGTTCAAATCCGCTGACCCTAAGCTGTGGTCAGACTTTTGTGGATCCGGGTGTCTCGGCTAATGACGCGTGCGAAGGGCCCAAAACCGTTAACTCTTCCGGCACGGTAGATTCGAATACTCCGGGCACTTACACCATCACTTACACGGCTGCGGACAGCCTGAATCACACTTCAACTGCAACCCGCAGCGTGATTGTTGAAGCCGGCGGCGGGACGGTGCCCCCGACGATCACGCTCAATGGTAACCCTCAATTGACTATCGAATGCGGCACCGGGTTCACTGATCCCGGCGCCACCGCCAACGTTCCCTGCGGCGGTTCCGTGCCAGTCGTCGCTTCCGGAATTGTTGATCACCAAACTCCCGGTGACTACACGATCACTTACACCGCATGTGTCGAGGATTCGCCGGGACATTGCGATCCAGCCCTGACCTCTCAGGTTGAACGCACTGTCACAGTGGAAGACACCATCGCGCCCACGATCACCCTTAACGGCGCCAGTCCATTGTCAATTGAAGTTCACGGTACTTTCACCGACCCAGGTGCGTCAGCAAACGATGGCTGTGCGGGTGTTTTCCCGGCTACTGCCAGCGGGGCTGTCGACGTGCACACGGTCGGCCAGTACACCATTACCTATAGCGCCACCGATCCTTCGGGCCATACGGCAACGCCGGTCACCCGCATCGTTAACGTGCTGGCCTACACTTTCACCGGTTTCTTCTCGCCAATCGATAATCCACCAGTACTTAATGTGGTAAACGCCGGCAGGGCAATTCCGGTGAAATTCAGCCTCAATGGAAATAAGGGACTGAATATTTTTGCCGCCGGCTCGCCTTATACAGTCGGGTTAGTTTGTGGAACCGGTGCGACCGAGAATGATGTTCAAGAAACGCTAACCGCCGGGAACAGTTCGCTTACCTACCATTCAGGATCTGATCAGTATCATTACGTTTGGAAAACTGAGAAGTCGTGGGCGGGAACCTGTCGTCAGTTGGTGTTAAAACTAAACGACGGCTCCACTCATGTTGCCAATTTCAAGTTCAGGTAGAAAACGCTAACTGGAGTTCAGGAGCAGCCCGGCCAGAGGTGCTCCTGAATTCTGTGTTATTCAGGTTTCTGGTCAACGGGATTGTCCAAGGCTTTTTCATGATCTTTTTCTTTCAACCAGGGGAAACTCGGCGCAACAGGATCCCGGAAACGATCCATGTACTGATGATTCCTTCCAAATCCCACAATGTAAAAGGAGACTAAAATGAGTAAGGTTCGGTTCACTTTTAATGCATTAACAGCCGTGATTTTCACGCTGGCTTTTGTATCCATCGCTCAGGCTCAGGCATCACGCACCTGGGTTTCAGGAGTTGGGGACGACGTCAATCCCTGTAGCCGCACTGCTCCCTGCAAGACCTTTGCCGGCGCAATCTCAAAAACCGCTGCGTGCGGTGAAATAAATGCGCTCGATCCAGGCGGGTTCGGCGCCGTCACCATTACCAAGTCGATCACTATTGACGGAACCGGCACGTTTGCTTCTATCCTGGCGTCACTGGTTACCGGAATCACTGTTAACGCCGCCGCCACCGATGTAATCACGATCCGAGGTGTTTCTATCGATGGCTTCTGCAACGGCCTGCGAGCGATGAACATTATCCAGGCCAAGACCGTGAATATCGAAGACTGTGTAATGTTCAGAATGGCCGGTCCAGGGATTCTGGTTAACGAGACCAACGACCTGTTCCTAAACATTAGAAACACTGTCATCAGGGACAACACCGGCGCCGGACTCGATCTTGCTTCTTCGGGGGGGACAGTGAAGGCTACACTCTTCGAGGTCTCACTGACGGGCAACAACCATGGCATTCACGCAAAGGCCACCAGCAGAGTCAATGCTGCCAATTGCAATTTCTCGAATAACACAACAAATGGCGCTTTCGCAGATGCCACGACAGGTGTTGCTCTGATTAGAATTTGGAATAGCCAAGTCTCGCTCAACGGTGGGAACGGCGTGCGTGCTGGTAATGCCGGTGGCGGCGTCTCGCTTATCGAAATCGCCCAAAGCCAACTTAATCAGAACACCGGCAACGGCGCATTAATAGGTACTGGCGGAACGATTGAGACTTTCACTAACAACTCAATCAGAGGCAACGGTACCGATGGCTGCCCAGGCTGCACCGCTGTTGGTCCAGGCAGTTAACCATTCTGGGCTTTCGGGGTTTTCGTCTTTCTGGGCTCCACTGGAAGACGATCCTTGAAAACGCACCGAGGAAGAAAAGCGCGGCGGCTAGTTGCGGCTAGCCGCCTTGTTACTTCTCCGCGGGGCGGGGAAAGCTTTGTTTGGGAGTTGATTCAATCGAGGACTTAGAGATGAGATCTCCGCTTCTGTGTCTGATGCTCTTGTCACTGGTTATTCTTGATGGAGCATTGCCGAGGCCGCTCTCCCGAGCACTCGGATCTTCGGCTAAGAATGAGGTTCTCGCTGGTAAATGGCGAGTCAATTTTCAACTATCCGGAATGGAGGAAAAGATTCTGGAGATTAATTCGCGCGCCGGTGGATCGGGTTCTTTTGTACTCGTTGATGACGGACCAAATGGGAAAGCCGGCGCATCTTCCTTTGCGGCGGCTTGGACACCTTTGAGCAATGACCGGGTAAGCTTTTCGGGCGACATTGAGTTGCAAATCGGAACCTGTTGTCGAGAGATGGGAACTCTGATGCTGAAAGGTAAAGTTCATTCAACCAGCTTGATAACTGGCCGAGCCGTGTTTGTGACCAGCACAATCGATGAAGAAAACGTAATTGGTTTTCGTTCCATGGTGGGCGCCTTTTCCGCAGCCCGCTTACTCAACTAACGCCAGGTCCCGCTTCCAACTCACCAGTCTCAACTTTGCACTGACGTTCCGCCTTGTGCTTGACGCTGGGTAAAGCGTCTGGCTAGACTGTTCTTTACACGCGCAAGGATTGCATTATGCGAGGAGCCTCGAGCCGTTGAGAGGTGCGGAAGGTTTCCACGGCTGACGCTTCTTCAAAAGACAGATGGCCATTTCTACAACCGACAGCGGCGGCCCGCTAAAGTCAACGCCCAAGTTTCCTCTAAAATCGCAGCCGTCTTCTCCGATTTTGCCCGACGAACCTCTTGTCATTATCAAACCAAAAACCAACTGGAGCGCTCTCAACCTGCGCGAGGTATGGGCCCAACGTGAGTTGCTCTATTTTCTGACGTGGCGCGATGTCAAGGTGCGTTATAAGCAAACCGAGCTGGGAATTGCCTGGGCTATTCTGCAACCCTTCCTCACAATGCTGATATTCACAATCTTTTTTGGCAGGCTGGCGGGTGTTCCTTCCGACAATATCCCGTATCCGATCTTCGCCTATGCGGGGCTCCTCCCATGGACTTTTTTCTCTAATGCCATTAGCAACAGCGGCAACAGCCTCGTGGGCAGCGCTCACCTGATTACCAAGGTCTATTTTCCCAGGATGATTATCCCGGGCGCCGCTGTGGCGGCCGGGTTGGTTGATTTTTTCATCGGCCTTGTCATGTTGATTTTGCTGATGATTTTTTATGGCGTAATGGTCACTTGGAGCCTTTTGATGTTTCCCATACTAGTGCTTCTGACAACGCTGCTGGCACTGGGGACGGGCATGTGGCTGTCGGCACTGAATGTGAAATACCGTGATGTTCGCTTTGCCCTACCTTTTTTGATCCAGTTGTGGATGTTCATATCGCCGATTATATATCCGGCGAGCTTCCTGCCGGCAAAGTTCCGATGGCTCCTCTCACTTAATCCTCTGACTGGAATAATCGAAGGTTACCGTTCCGCACTGTTCGGACTGCCGTTTAACTGGACGGCGCTGGCAGTTTCGGCGGCCATCACGTTGGCGGTGCTCGGCTACGCCTCGTACACCTTCCGCCGTTTGGAGAAAAGTTTCGCTGATATTGTCTAAGACTGATGAAGCCAATTGTTCGAGTCGAAAATCTGAGTAAGCAATACAGCATCGGCACGCGCGAGGCGGCCTATGACACTCTTCGAGAGTCAATAGTCGAGGCTGTGCGTGCTCCTATTCGACGACTAAGAGGCGGCAACGGCAGGCGAAACGCTGCAACTGTCTGGGCACTTAGAGATGTTAACTTCGAGGTCGCGCCCGGTGAAGTGATGGGCATAATTGGTCTTAATGGTGCCGGCAAGTCAACGCTTCTGAAAGTGCTTTCGCGTATTACTGAGCCCACGACCGGCCGCGTCGAACTCTATGGACGGGTCGCTAGTCTGCTTGAGGTTGGCACCGGCTTTCATGGTGAATTGACGGGACGGGAGAATTTGTATTTGAACGGTGCAATCCTCGGCATGAAGAAAGCAGAGATCGATCGCAAGTTTGATCAGATCGTTGACTTTGCGGAAATAGAGAAATTTCTTGACACCCCAGTCAAGCGCTACTCAAGTGGAATGTACATGCGCCTGGCCTTTGCGGTTGCTTCTCATCTGGAGCCGGAAGTGCTTGTCATTGACGAAGTGCTGGCGGTCGGCGATGCGCCCTTTCAGAAGAAGTGCCTGGGGAAAATGAGCGACGTCGCGATGGAAGGGCGGACCGTGTTGTTTGTAAGCCATAATATGGTCGCCATAAAGGGCCTCTGCAGCCGCGTGGTCTGGCTCGACGAAGGGGAGATTCAAGCTGAAGGACGGCCCGACGAGGTCGTCTCAAACTACCTGAAGACTGCCCTTTCCATGCAAGCTCACCAGGTATGGGACGACATCAACACCGCGCCGGGCAACGAACAGATTCGCATCCTGCAGGCCTCTGCCCGGCCCACGGGCGATTCAACGACCGACTCCATTACTGTGAGCACGCAAGTTGTGATGGAGTTCGAATATCGGAACCTTGTGCCTGGCGCCTATCTTAATCTGAGCGTCATCATTAAAACCGAAGAAGGCTATCCGATCTTCAGCACCGGATCAGGTTGGGAGCCTGTCTGGAGCCGGCAGCCTTACCCCGCTGGTTTGTTCCTCAGCAGATTTTATATTCCTGCAGACTTGCTAAATGACGGTACCCACCGCGTGCAGCTCTGCGTGGTTAAAGACGAGCATGAGATCATTTTCAATATCGAAGACGTCCTCGTTTTCGATGTCCAGGACACTCCTGAGCGGCGCGGCGCATGGTTCGGCAAATGGATCGGCGCGGTTCGACCGAATTTAAAATGGGAGACGGAGTTTCTGGGAGAAGAGAGGTCGTAAGCTGCGTACCGATGGTAACGAAAGTGAGCCCCAAAGGAGCATCGTGTTCCGCTCTCTGCGGGCGGTGTTCAGAGTAATAGCACCAGACTCTCTTATCGACTCGCTGCGGACCTTCAGAAACAATCTGGCCGTTTGGGGCCTCAAGCATGCGCTCAAGCTAAGGGCTGACGCTTACCTTGGCAAGTATCGTTGCTCTGTTTGTGCTCGCCGGGTATCGTCCTTCTTGCCGATCGAGTCCGAATACCTCAATAATCTTCGCATTCATGGCTGGAAATATCAGGCTGCTGAGTCTGAGACCTGCAACCAGAATAGTTATTCTTGTCCACACTGTGAGGCAACAGATCGCGATAGGTTATATGCCTTATACCTTTCTGGCTATTTCCAGACTATAACCCCCGATCGCTTTGTAAAGATTTTAGACTTCGCCCCCTCGCCTTCACTCTCAGGCTTCATCAGGAAATTGATCTCCCGCACATCGTTCAGTTTTTCCTACGTAACCGCCGACCTATTGATGCACGACGTCGATGACAGAGTTGACATCATGGACATGAATGGCTACGAAGACTGCTCGGTGGACTTTTTCATCTGCTCCCATGTTCTCGAGCATGTCGACGATGATAAAAAAGCGCTTCGCGAACTTTTTCGTATCTTGAGCCATGGCGGACAGGGAATCTTAGTTGTACCAATCATATTGACTATAGATGAGATCGATGAAGATCCCTCCGTCACGGACCCGGCCGAACGGTGGCGGAGATTCGGTCAGTTTGATCACGTCCGCGTATATTCAAAGCACGGGTTTCTTTCCAGAGTGGAGCAGGCAGGCTTTACGACACGCCATCTGGGTTCGGAGCATTTCGGGAAGGCAACGTTCAACGAGCACGGGATCACTGCCCAAAGCGTTCTCTACATCGTCGAAAAACCATGATCGAAAGCAAGTGTCAGAGCACTGACGGGCCGGCAGAATTGACGACGAGTGGATACCTGCACCCAGCTTATGCGGCTTCGCTTTCAGAGTTCGGCAGACCGCGCCTGCTACCACTCAGCGGCGGCTGGATTATCGAGCGTCGGATATCAAACTCAAGCCACCTTGACGCAATGGGATGCTATCCTCTGTTTGCATGTCAAGACTGGTCTCTACTTCAGGCCGACTTGGAAAGCATCGGAAGTAGTTTGGTTTGCCTCTCGGTGGTGACGGATCCTTTTGGGGAATACGATCCAACCCAACTGAGCAAGTGGTTCCCGGATTTAGCGATACCTTTCAAGGAGCACTTGGTGGTTGATCTCAGTCGTCCGCCAAATACATTCGTTCACCCTCACCACCGCCGAAATGCACGCAAGGCATTAAGCGAAGTGAACGTCGAGAAATGCGACAATCCAATGGACTTTCTGGAGGATTGGATAGCACTTTACGCGACGTTGATAGAAAGGCACGACATCAGGGGAATGTCGGCTTTCTCAAGAGTATCTTTTGCCCGGCAATTCACTGTTCCCGGTCTGGTGACCTTCCGAGCCGTGCGTGATAAAGCCACTGTAGGAATGCTGCTGTGGTACCGGCATGGTAATCGAGCTTATTATCATCTCGGCGCCTACAGCCCGCTTGGGTACGAGTTGCGGGCATCGTTTGCGTTATTCAATTACGCACTGGAGTATTTTTCCCAACGCGGAACCGAATGGCTCAATCTGGGCGCAGGAGCAGGGGCCGGCTCAAGTGCGGAATCCGGATTAACCCGCTTTAAACAAGGTTGGTCTACCGGAACCCGAACTGCATATCTTTGTGGCAGAGTCTTCGACCGAGAAAAGTATCAGGAAATTGTTTTGGCGAAAAACGTGCCCGCAACGGAGTATTTTCCCGCTTACCGTCTGGGCGAGTTCAATTGAGATGGTCACCGCCATGGCTAGTTGGCTGGAAGTTGAGATTCTGTCTTGAGTGGCCCACGAGGAATTCTCATAGGGTCTCACTCGCATATCAGTCAGCCCTTCGGCCAAAAAATGGAGACTGCAAATGAGACGCCGAGCGCGGATAATTCAAGTCGTCTGTGACCTGACAAAAAAACCAATTTCCGAATTGCGTATTCTGGACCTCGCATCCTTAGAGGGTCATTTTTCTTTCGAGTTTGCTTCAAAAGGCGCGCAAGTTACCGGCATCGAGGGCAGGCAGTCAAACATTGAGAAAGCGCTCGCGCTCGGGGAAAGACTTAAGCTGAAGCCACAGTTCGTAAAAGATGATGTGCGAAACCTCAGTTCCGAGGAGTATGGCGTGTTCGATGTCGTTTTATGTCTGGGAATACTCTACCATCTGGACGCGCCCGATATTAAGTCTTTCCTTGAAACACTCTATGAAGTGTGCCGCGACTTCGTTGTGATCGACACACATGTAGGTCTTAGCCCGGTTGAGAAATTCGGGAAATACTCCGGTTACTACTTCACCGAGTATGAGTGTGAGCCCTCGCCGGAAGAGCGGGAAAAAAGTTCCTGGTCAAGCATCGGAAACGTTAAGAGCTTCTGGCTCACCAAGCCTTCTTTGGTCAGCGCGCTCGCTGATGTCGGATTTACTTCGGTCATGGAGGTTCATTTCCCTACTATGAACGACATGGCGGCAGATCGCGTGACCCTCGTTGCCTTCAAGGGCAAGCCGGAAATGCCAACCGTGGAATTCACCGATCCGTCGATTCTGGGCGAGAGGCCGCCCGAGTTTCCGGCGGTCAGATCTCGCCATCAACCGGTGCGCCGCAATGGGGGCCTTTATTCGCAGATCAGACGTTACCTACGGAATAAAAGCTTTCTCCTGCTGGTCTTAATAAGTCTGGCTGGGGTGCTTACGATCCTGTACAGCACCAGTTGGGGAATTGGCATCGGCCATGACCAACTCGGCTATATTCAAGGCGCCGAGAATCTCGTCCGTGGTCAAGGTTATAGCCATTTCACCCCCCTGGGCGAACTTAAAGCTACCATCCAATGGCCCCCGTTCTATTCTTTAACGCTTAGTACATTCGGATTGGTCGGAATAAGTGTGGTTGAAGGGGCAAGGTGGCTAAATGCTCTGCTCTTCGGAATCAATATTCTGTTAGTTGGTTTTATTGCTTATCGAAAAACCTCTCTTTGGCCTGCTGTTTTTGCATCCTTCCTTATTCTAACGTCAGGCGTCATGCTGGGTATTCATACAGTGGCCTTTAGCGAGCCCTTATATATATTTCTGGGACTGGTCGGGTTGTATTTTTTAGACACCTATTTGAATAATTCCAGAAGCCATCTTTTGATTCTCGCGGCCTTATCGATGGGTATAGCAACAGTGACTCGATACATGGGGGTTACTTTAATAGCCACCTTGTGTATTGGCGTCATATTTCTTGGCAAACGTCCCTGGCGGCGGAGGTTCCTTGATTGTTTCATTGCCGGTTTAGTTGCTTCCCTACCGTTGCTGATGTGGATCGTGAGAAATCGACTGGTGACTGGACAGACAGCCAGCCGGCACCTACAAGTCCATTTCATCAAGCTGCGCCACCTCAGGGAGGGTCTTTATACTGTTGCGCTATGGTTTCTGCCGGAACGAATCCCATCTAGCTCTACGGCGCTGACGCTACTCGCCGTCGTAAGTGTCGTGTCTGGTCTGCTCATTATTCCGTGGTTTCGGAACCGCAGCGCTGCAACCTTCTTTTATTTGAATGCTCTCTATATCGTGACCTACTGCCTGGGTCTGGCTCTCTTCATTTCATTTGTAAGTCTTGACCTTGCATTTGACGCTCGGTATCTCTCACCAGTTTTTGTTTCGGGGGTATTAATCCTATCCCTTTGTGTCCACCGAATCACCTTTCAGGCAAGCAAACCGATCGTTGTCGGTGTGGCGGTGCTTTGTGTTTTCTTCTCATTCTTTTACTCAGTCCGGGCGTTTTTATTCGTCAACAAGATCCATCGTGACGGCTGGGGGTGGGAAAATCGTTTCTGGAAACAGTCGGAGCTGGTAACAGCAGTAAAAAATTTGCCTGGAGATACTCGGATTTATGCGAACTATGCGACCGGAATTGCTTACCTGAGTCAGCGGAAGATTGGGGATTTGCCGATCAAATTCGATGAGCATACGGAAATCCCTTCCGCTGATTATCACGAAAAACTAAAGGAAATAGGCGAGACGAGCCGCACGCGTCGAACGGCAATTATCTATATTAATTGGTTTCGGCCCCACTTTATTTCTGAGGATGAATTGCAACAAACTCTCGGGCTCAGAAAAATCGTGAGCACGCCACAAGGATCAATTTATGAGGTTTCATCCTCAAAAGAAGGGGGACAGGAGTGGCAAAAGTAGTCGTCTTTGGAGTCGGCCAATGGGCTGAGTTGGCCCACTTTTATCTAACGCATGATTCGCCTCATGAGGTCGTGGGATTCACTTTGGATCCAGACTATATTGAAAATCCTGTGCATAAGGGCTTGCCCGTCGTGTCCTACGAAGAGGTGGAGCGGCATTTTCCGCCCGAGGATTTCAAAATGTTCATCCCCATGAGCTTCAAGCGGATGAATCATGCACGCGCCGACAAATATCATGACGCCAAAACCCGCGGCTACGAACTTATCAGCTACGTCAGTTCGAAAGCCACTACATTTCCCGGCTTTGAGTGTGGAGACAATTGTTTCATTTTCGAGGACAACACAATCCAACCGTTCGTCAAGATTGGCAACAATGTAGTTCTCTGGAGCGGCAACCATATTGGTCACCATACAGTAATTAAGGATCACGTCATGATTACCTCGCATGTCGTCATATCGGGCAGTTGCATCGTCGAGCCTTTCTGCTTTCTTGGGGTCAACGCCACGGTGCGCGACGAGACGGTGATTGCGCGGGAAACTCTCGTCGGCATGGGCGTTACGATTTTAAAGGACACCAAAGAGTTTGAAGTCTATAAGGCAACGGGCACCGAGCCCGCCAGTTTTCGTAGCGACGAAATCCGCAGCCTCTCGCACAAATCTAAAGGGTGAGACTCAGCGCTTATGAGATGGATCAAGAAGGGACTGATTTTCACCTCGGAGAATCAGTACGAATGGATGGCTCACCACGCTTGTGTGCCCATCCCAGACAAAGTTAACGACGAGGTCTTGAGAATTTATTTTGGCCCTCGCGACCGGCAGGGGCGCACCCGGACTGCTTTCATCGAAGTGGAAGCCGACAATCCTTCAAATGTCCTTTACGTGCATGATCGCCCAGTCCTCGATCTCGGCAAATTGGGAACGTTTGACGATAGCGGCGCAATGCCTTCCTGCATCGTGAACCATGACGGCAAAAAATACCTCTTCTACATTGGCTGGAACCTTGGCGTAACGGTCTCTTATCGCAATTCTATCGGCCTCGCTGTGAGTGAAGACGGCGGACTCAGCTTCAATAGAGTGTTTGAGGGGCCGGTCGTTGACAGGACTCCAGTAGAACCGTATTTTTGCGCGTCACCGTTTGCCATGGTTGATGATAACGGCAAGTGGAAACTTTGGTATGCCTCGAGCACTGGTTGGGTTGTCGTTCATGAAAAAGCTGAGCCGCTTTATCAAATCAAGTATGCGGAATCGGACGACGGCCGCTACTGGACTAGAAACAACACCACCTGCATCGAATATACCTTCGAAGGCGAAGCGAACGCCCGGCCAACCGTTATTAAAGAGAACGGTCTTTACCGCATGTGGTATTGCTTCCGAGGCAGCATCGACTATCGCACAAACAAAGAAGAGAGCTATCGTCTCGGTTATGCAGAGTCTCATGATGGCATTAAGTGGACCCGCAAGGACGAAGAGGTCGGTATTGAACGCTCCGCAGAGGGATGGGATTCGATGATGATGGAGTATCCCTACGTATACGAACACCGGGGTCGTAAATACATGCTCTACAATGGCAACGGATTTGGCGTGACCGGCTTCGGTTATGCCGTATTGGATGAATAA
>Ga0187893_10011188_pt1 | contig 13105 bp, 11 predicted proteins | sample MA1701074metaG_FD_139574 | JGI IMG/M metagenome (GOLD analysis project Ga0187893, IMG submission 139574) | White microbial mat communities from a basaltic lava cave in the Kipuka Kanohina Cave System on the Island of Hawaii, USA - MA170107-4 metaG ...
ATCTTTCGGGTCATGTCGTGCACGATCAGGCCTTGATTGCCCGAGCAGAGGATCGTGTTGTCGACGACGCCGACGAGATGAGTCACGCGGCGCCACGCGAACTCCTTGTGCATCCGCGAAGGAATCTTGAAGCCTTCTATGGGGGCGCCCGTCACGGTGTCGAAAATCTGAAGCTCATCCGCGTCCATCGGCAGGAGGTAGAACCGGTTCTGGTCGATAACCGGCGGGCTGGGCGGGCGATCGATCCCGCGCTGAACAAATCGGCCGCCCCGGGCCTGCGGGGAACCCATGGCCGTCCGCTTGTAGGGCGTGAGCCAGAGGATGCTGCCGGTGGCGGGATCCAGGGACGCCGCGGCGCCCAGGTTGGTCTGGGCCAACAGGTCGCCGCTTCGATAGGCGATCATCGTAGGGTACACGGTGTTGTCCATCATCCCGCCGCCCCACATGTTGGACCGGACCGCCGCCGAGCAGATGTACGTGGACCAGACGATCTGCAGATCCTGCTTGTTGAAACAGACGACCCAGCTCTCCTGTTCCGTGGTCGACTCGGCGGTCACGCCGACGTAAAGACGATCGCCGTCGATGACCATCGGCCAGCAGAAATGGAATCGCTTTTCGGCAAAGTCCGGCTTTTTCTCGGCCTTGAGCACCGCGAGATCGGTGGTGTTCACCAGGTACCGCGAATTCAGGCGGCCGTTGGGCTCGACGAGCCGGTACGCGCGGATCGAATTGAACGCCGGCAGCTTGAACACCTGACCTAGGTTGCGATCGACCGGCTCCTGCGGGCTGTCGGGCGAATGCATGTTCACGTAGATCATCCCGCCGTCGAACACGGCGCCTGCAAACGGCATCGTGATGCGGACCTGGTTGCCGGGATTGCCCTGGCTCTTCGCGCTGTAATCCTTCGATTCGATCGTCGCCTCCCAGTATCGGGCGGAGGATTCGCGCCCGAGGTCGAGTCTCCGCGGATCGAGCACCATCAGGCGGACGCCGTCGTTGAACACGAGAAACTCGCGCCCGGCGGCGGCGCCGTACGCGGGCATCGAGTGCGGCGTGATCCGCGCGGCGCTTTCAGACCACGAATTGCCGAATCGCCCCCGCTTCATCTCGGTCGACGGATGGCCGCTCCATGCCGACCTGACTTCGGAACGGAGCGCCAGCTCGGGCAGGGCCGGCTTGGACTCCTTTGCCGCCCGCCATCCCGCGGCGATCGTCGCTTTGTCGGCGAACTCACCGAAGGAGACCTTATCGCCGCCGATATACACGGCGCCCTGGATCTTCCGCTCGGCGACGAGGGCCTTGGTTTCCTCCAGGAGGGCACGACTGCGTAAAAGCTGCGAACAGGCGATCAGCTTGGCCGCGACCGCCCGAAGGTCGACGGTCGGGTCGGGATAGTACTTAAGGAGCCGTCGCCAGTTCCGCGCCGCGGGGCCCCAGTGGCCGCGTTCGAAGGCGCGGTTGGCCAGGCGGTCGATCTGCACGTCCGCGCGCTTGGAGAAAAAGTAAGTCTCGCACGCCGACTCCAGCCGCGCGGAGTCCCCCGAATTTTCGAACGCGTGGACGGCGGAGGCCAGTCCGCTGTCGAACTGACGGCGGTACTCGTCGACCGCCTCGATCGGTAGCTTGCTGAAGAGCCGGATGAAGTACTCGGTGAAACTGACGAATTTCGACGAATCCTCCGGCAGCCGACACAACTTGGCCAGGTTCGCCTGCAGATACCCGCGATAGGCCTGGCACAGCTCCTTCCAGTCCTTCTCCTGGACGCGCGTGTCGAGGACCTTGAGGACGGACTCGGAGACCTCATCGAAGTAGAACCGCTCTTCCTGTGGATCCTGCAGCGGCTCGGCCGACGCCGCGGGCAGGAGGGCCGGCACCGCCAGCGCCGCCAGCAACCACTTCGCCTTCATCCTCATCCCCGTCATCCTCAAGTTCAATCGCACCCGAAGTTTCCGCCCCCATTATATACGTGGGGCGGCGCGAAAGGATCAGCGATCTTTCCCTGGTATATAGACGCCGGACCGGGTCGCAGGCGACTGGTTACTGGCTCCTGGTCGCTGGTGCTCCATTTCGCAAGTCCTTGACCTCCACTGCCTCGGGCCGTGGACGTGCCCCAGAAGTGGAGGTCCCCATTTCGATCAATCCGACTCGGATTTCCGAAATGGGATCACGGATCCGGCGGTCGGCCGCCTCGATCGCCGCCGATATCGCGCAAGGCGCGGACGCCGGCTCCCAAAGTCCGGGCTCGATTCCTGAGGATGGCCCTCGGGTCCTGCTTCGAACTGGAGACTCACCTTCGGCTGGCCCTGGAGTCCATGGACATTCCCGACCCGATCCGCCGCTAGTCAATTGTCGACCTCGCGCGCATTCAGCGCATGCTTCGAAGGCTCATCAGGTACCTGGCAAAGGATCTCCCAGCACCCGGTGGCCCGTAGCCGGTGTCCAGTAACCAGCGACCAGCGGCCCTACTGAAACCACCTGAGCATGCTGATCAGCCGCTCGATCTCGGCGTGGACCTTTTTCGTCTGGGCGATGATCATCAGGCCGTTGGGGGCCATGGTGATCGCGGCGTTGGCGTTCTCGTCCCAGCTGTCCCCGCCGGTCGTGCTGCGCAGGATGTCCTCAAGCATGCTCTGATCGATCTTGGCTTCGACGGGCTCCTCCAGCGTGAAGCTCACGCCGGGCCCGCCGCCGGCGCCTTGACCCGGAAGCAGCTCCAGGCGAGGCCCGGCGAAATTGTTGATCTTGATGAAGAGGTCGCGCACGTCGTACACGCGGGTGACGACGTAGTTCTGAAGGGACTCCTTGGTGACGATGACGACCATGCCATCCTTCACGACGGCGGCCAAGTTCATGTCCTTGAGGATCAGCCGCATCGCGGTGATGACCTTGATCCCCTTGAGCCGGAGAGTGACTTTGCCGTCGCCCTCGCCGACTTCAGGGTCGATCAGCCAGTTCAATCCGGTGTATTCGCGGAAGTAACGGATCACGTCGGCCAGGGACGAGTCCTCGAAATTCACGTCGATCAGCATGGTGTTGAGCTTGCTGTCGATGGCCTCGCGCGACCGCTCGGAGTCCGTCTTCTCCGGGCGATCCTGGGCGAAGGCCTCGAAAGACCCGAGCAGGATGGCCAGCGCCGCGATTGTCGTCGTCTTCATTTCGTTCACTCCTCCCAGGCTTTAGACGTCCGTCCCGCCTCGGCGGTAAAGCATTATTTCAGATGGTTCGATCGAATTCCACTCGCTTTTCAGCGGAGGCGCTCCAGGAGCCTCTCGACCTCCTGGTGAACGGCGCGCGACTGGGTGACGATCAGCAGGCCGTTCGGGGAGGTCTGGATCTTCGTGTTGGGGTTCGAATGCCACGATTTTCCGCCGGTGCTCGCGCGGATGAGCTCGGCCAGACCTTCCTCCGTCGAGGCCGGCCGCGAGGGCGCGTCCAGCATCACGAATTTGACCTCGGGTCCCGCCCCGCCGCCGGCTGCGCCTCCGCCGGGCTCCAGCTCGATCCGGGGCCCCGGAAAGTCGGGAGGGGAGTAATTCAGGTGTCGAACGTCATAGACGCGGGTCACGACCTCCTTGTCCACCTCTTCGCGCGTGGTGATGACGATGATGCCGTCGCGATAGATCGCGGCGAGATCGAGCTGCCCGAGCATCAGGCGGATGGCTGAAATGAGCCGGACGTCCTTGAGGCGGGCGGTCACCTTGAGCTTACTCGAGTCGGCGACCTTGGCGTCGATGTGGAAGTTGAGGCCGCTATGCTCCCGGAGGCGATCGACGACATTTTCCAGCGGCTCATTTTCGAACGCGATCGAAATCTGCTGGCTGGTCAGCTTGGCGAGGACGGCTTCACGGGTGGTTTTCGGACCCTCGTCCTGGACCGCCAGAATCGTCGCGAGCAGGATCAGCATGAGTTCCCTCCGATTTAGACGCCCCGAGTCCCCTTTTCGTAAAAGCTTAGCTGAGTTCCGCCGTAATTCCGAATATCGGCCGCGCCCGGCAGGCCGCGCCCTTTCGGGTGTTTGAGGACGAGCACCCCGTCCGAGGCCAGGGAATCCCCCTCCAGGAGGCGTTTCAGCAGGGGTTGCATCCCCGGCGAGTCGAATTCGGCGTAGGGTGGATCGACGAAAACGATGTCGTAGCCGATGGCGGCGTCGAGGCCGGCGGGGTAACGAAAGGCGTCCCCCCGGATCACCGCCCCTTGGAAACCGAGCTTGGCCAGGTTTTCGCGGATGGCACGGAGGCAGGCGGGGTTTCGCTCCACGAAGGTGGCGCGCGAGGCGCCGCGGCTTAGCGCTTCGAGGCCGAAGCTCCCGATCCCCGCGAACAGGTCGAGGACGGCGGCTCCCTCCAGCCGGAGGCGCAGGATATCGAAGAGCGAGGTGCGCAGCATGGAGGTTGCCACGCGGGTTTCCAGCCCCGGCACCGTCACCAACGGGCGGCCCCGTGCGGAGCCCCCGATGATCGTCACGCCCATGTCACCGATTAGTAAATGAAACCTGGTCGCACGAATGCAGGGCCGCGATCATGAAGACGAGGTAGATCGCGAAAACAATGAGCCCCACGGTCGAAATGACCTGGAAGATTTTCTTGCGGCGCTCGAGCGAACCGGGGCTCAAGGCTGTTTCCGTCGAAACTGGTCCTGCACGCGCGCGTCCTTTTCGAGGACGCCCTTCTCCAGCTTTACCTTATGGTCGCGGACCTTGCGCGCCACGGTTTCGTCGGAGAGGGCCAGAATCTGGGCCGCCAGGACGGCGGCGTTGGTGGCTCCCGCTGACCCCACAGCCATCGTCGCGACGGGGACGCCCGAGGGCATGGAGAGGATGGAGAGGATGCTGTCGAGCGATTGCGCGGTCTGGGTGGGGATGGGGACGCCGATGACGGGGAGGGTCGTCATGGCGGCGATGACGCCCGGCAGGTGGGCGGCTCCCCCGGCGGCCGCGATGAAGACCTTGATGCCGCGGGCGGAGGCGCCGGCGACGAATTCGCCGAGGACGCGCGGCGCCCGATGCGCAGAGATCACGCGGACCTCAAATTCGATTCCGAACGATTCGAGTGCGGAGAGCCCGGGCCTGAGGGTCTCCAGGTCCGAATCGCTTCCCATCAGGACGGCAACCTGCGGCATTCGCCCCCTACCAAAAAACGGCCTTGAACGTGGAGATAAAGCCGAGTCCGAACAGCGGCAGGCCTACGGCCAGCTGCCCCAAAGGGTGGATCAGGATCAGGCCGGCCAGCATCAGGACCGCGCCTCCTGAGGCCATGGTCATGCGCAGCCCCAGCCGGACCGCGCGGCCGGTGGCCATGGCGATGCGCTGGGTGGTCCGGATGATGCGCTGGGTGGTCCGGACGATTTTTTCGTCCACGGGGAGGATTATATCGAAGATGGGACATTTATGCCTGGCTCAAATGTCCCAAAAGTTGGGACATTTGAGCCAGGCATAAATGTCCCAGAATTCCGTCAGAAACCCTGTCACGTTTTCGGGTTTCGTGGAATGGAATATGTATGGACTACAAAGACGACGCCTTCCATGTCATCGCCCGCGCGGCCCGACGAGGGCTGCTAATCCTCGACGATGCCGACGCCAAGACGCTGATTTCACTCCTTCGCTCAGCCGCCCTCCGATTCCCCATCCGCATCCTGTGCGCCTGTTTGATGCTGACGCATTACCACCTGCTCATTCGCGGCTCCAAGGCGGTCCTTGCGGAGGCGATGAAATTCATCGACTACATGTACACGATGTACTTCAACGACCGGCACGGAGGCTCGGGGCACCTGCTCGAAGCCCCTTACAAGGCCTTCCCAAAGCCAGGCTGGGAGATGATCCTGGCCTGTTCCCGGTATATTTCCCTCAATCCGCTGGCCACGGTCACAACGATCGACCAGCTCCCCGGGTACCCGTGGTCGACGCTCCCGGCCTACATGGGGCGGACCTATTTCGACTGGCTCGACCTGGAAATCCTCCAGCGAATCGATCCGGACCCGGTTGCAGCGGCGGCCAAGTATTGGGATTTCGTCAAGGCGGGGGAGGCGGGTTTTCATCTAGCCTCGAAAGGGCTTCGGATGCTCCGGGATGAACGGCGGGTTCGCCTCGAGCGGGCCGACGAACGGATGCAGCTCGCGGCCACCTACGTGTACTGGCTGGAAGAGGAGATCCGGACCAGCCTGCCGGGGGCGCCTGATGCCCTCCGCGGCTTCAAGCCTGAGGAACTCGCGCTCTTCGCCGCGAGCCAGGCGGGCGTGGGGTCGGTCCGGCTCCTGTCTACGCTTCTCGGGCTGCCGAGCTCCAGCGGACATCGGGCGGTCAAGACCCTTGCCGAACTTCAGCGGGCCTCGCCAAGAATGTCAGGGTTTTTCGACATGATCACCCGCGCTGCATTTTCGGGAAAGTTGGGACATTTGTGCGAGGCTTAAATGTCCCAAATCGCCCTTGACATGCCGCCGAAGAATCGATAGATTCCATCCCCTTCATGACCGATCCGAAAACGGCCCGCGGCGTCTGGCGGCGGCGCCTCTACACCCACATCTACGGCGTTCTCGGATTGTTTAGCCTCTGACACAACCCAGCGTCCCCCCTTCGGTAACCTCTATTTGTCAGGGCTGATCATGATCGTCGTTCTGAAATCCGGCGCGGCGGCCGCCCAGGTCGCCGACCTCGAATCCCTCATCCGCAAGCACGGCTGCGAAACACGACGCATCGACGGCGTCGAGCGCACCGTCCTCGCAGTCCTCGGCGAAATCAAGTTCGATCCGCGCGACCTCGAAACGCACCCCGCAGCCTCGGAACTCCTGCGCGTAGGCAAGCCCTACAAGCTCGCCAGCCGCGAAGCTCGGAAGGAGTCCACCCTCATCCGGGTCGGCGACGTCGAAATCGGGGCCGACGCGGTCGTCGTCATGGCCGGCCCGTGCGCGGTCGAAGGCCGCGAGATGATCCTCGAAACCGCCGACCGGCTGCGCGAACTCGGCGTCGGCATCCTCCGCGGCGGAGCCTACAAGCCCCGGACTTCGCCCTACGCCTTCCAGGGCCTCGGCGAGGAGGGCCTGCGCTGGCTGGCCGAAGCGCGCGAAAAAACCGGCCTCCGCGTCGTCACGGAAGTCACCTCGCCCGACAAGGTGGCGCTCGTCGCGCAATACGCGGATATCCTCCAGATCGGCGCCCGCAACATGCAGAACTTCGATCTGCTGCGCGCCGTCGCCGAAATCGACATGCCCGTCCTCCTCAAACGCGGGCTTTCCGCGACCATCGACGAATTCCTGATGGCCGCGGAGTACATCCTTTCGCGCGGAATCAACACCCGCGTCATCCTCTGCGAGCGCGGCATCCGTACCTTCGAAAACAAGACCCGCAACACCCTCGACCTCAACGCCCTGCCTGTCCTTCGAAAACTGACCCATCTGCCGATCCTGGTCGACCCGAGCCACGCGACGGGCGTCCGCGAATACGTGACGCCGATGGCCCTGGCGGCCGTCGCGGGAGGGGCGGACGGCCTGATCATCGAGGTCCATCCGAACCCCGACAAGGCCCTCAGCGACGGCCCGCAAAGCATCACCCCCAGCATGCTTTCGAAACTGATGAGGAGCGTCCAAGCCGTCGCGCCGGTCGTCGGCCGCGTGCTCCGCCGGTACGGGCGCACCACCCCCGCCTCCACAAGACCCGGCGCCTCCGACGCGATCGCCTTCCAGGGCGAAGCCGGCGCCTTCAGCGAGCGTGCCGTCCGCGCGCACTTCGGCTCGGACGCCGTCACGCTGCCCAGCGTTTCGTTCCGCGACGTCTTCCAAGCCGTCGCCGCCGGCCGCGCGCGCGCGGGGGTGTTGCCGGTCGAGAACACGATCACCGGCACCGTCAACCCCAACCTGGAGCTCCTGCTGGAGCACGGCCTGCGCGTGGTGGGCGAGGTCAAGCTCCGCGTCGAGCATTTCCTGATCGCGAATCCGGGCGCGTCGATCGACGGCGTGCGGACCGTGTACGCGCATCCGCAGGCGGCGCTCCAGTGCGAGCGCGTCCTGCGCGAGCGAGGATGGGGCGTGCACCTGGACTATGACACCGCCGGCAGTGTCCGCCGGCTCAAGCAGGAGGGCCGCCTGGACGCCGCGGCCATCGCGGGCCGGCAGGCGGCGGAGCTCCACGGGATGCAGATCCTTCTCGAAGGCATCGAATCCACCCCGCAGAATTACACGCGCTTCATCGTGGTCGCGCGCGAGGCCCCGGTACCCGAGGGTGCGGACAAGACCTCGATCGCCTTCGCGACGCGCCATGAGCCGGGCGCCCTGGCGCGCGCGCTGACGCTGCTGGCCGAGCGCCGCATCAACCTGACCAAGCTCGAATCGCGGCCGATTCCGGACCGGCCGTGGGAGTACCTCTTCTTCGCGGACCTGGAGGGCTCCTGGGGCGAGCCGAAGGTAAGGGACGCGCTGACCGCTCTCGCCGCGCTTTGCGAAGAATTCACGTGGCTGGGCTCTTACGCGGCTGCCTGAGGCCGGAGTTTCGCCAGCTTGAGCCCGAGTCCGGGAAGGACGGGAGTCGATTCGGCCAGGTCGGTCCCTTCGAAGGTACCGACCGGCGCGTAGCTTCCATCGACGCGCCCCACGACTTCGACCCTGACGTCAGGCGCACGGCGGTCCTGTGGATCTCGATGAGGCACCGTCCCGGCAAATTGGCTGACCTCCCCCCCTTTTCCATGACCCGGACGAGGCGGTTCGCTTGGCCGTCATCATTCAGGTTTCCACCGATCCTCTGGCCACGGAATTCGTCGAAGATATCGTCGGCGTGCTGTCGGATCCGGTTGCCTTGATCCGATCTAGCGCGCTTGCAGGCTTGACGGAGAAAGGCCGCCGTGCCTTGTCCAGTCGTCGCGGTCCTGCTTCACGATCCAGAGCCCTCGGTCCGCTAAAGCGCCGCTCGTTACGTGGCGAGGAGGGGAGACCGGCGGGCAATCGAACCGCTTCGACATGCGCTGCGATACGAGCTCGAAACCCGCCCCCGTCGAGGGATGAACGCCCCCATACAGGCGCTCGAAAACGGGGAGCGCTTCGTCGAACCGTATCCGCCCGGGTGATAGCGCGGGTTCCGTCTGCCGGCCGGCAGCTTGAGTTAACCGCCGCGCGCGGCTTTAATCGGGGCCCGTGACGAAAAGGCACCGGCCCGCGACGATTGCCGTGCATTCGACGCGCGCCATCCCGTCGCAGACCGAGCCCGAGGCGCCGCCGATCACGCCTGCGGCCGTCTACCGCTTCAACAGCATCGAAGAGCTGCAGGAGGTTTCCAGCGGCCGGCGGCCCGACTTTTTCTACCGCCGCTACGGCAGCCCGAACAGCCGCCTCCTGGAAGAGGTCGTGCGCGACCTGGAGGGAGGCGAGGACGCCGTCGCCACCTCCTCCGGCATGTCGGCGTGCGTCTCGATCTTCTGGGCGCTGGCCGTGCGCGGCGACCACATCGTCGCGCAAAAGGACCTCTACGGCGGCACGACCGCCTTTTTCACGCGCGAGCTGCGCACGCTCGGAGTGGACGTCACTTTCACAGAATCGGCCCCTTCCGCGATCGCCGCGGCGATGCGCCAGAACACCCGTTTCGTCTTCGTCGAAACCATTTCGAATCCGCTCACGCGGGTCTGCGACCTCCCGGCCGTCGCCGAGATCGCCCACGCCGCGCGCGCCCAGGTCGTCATCGACACCACCTTCGCCACGCCGGTGCTCTGCAGGCCGATCGAGCACGGCGCGGACCTGCTCTACCACAGCGGCACCAAGTTCCTGAACGGACACGGCGACGCCGTGGCGGGCGTCATCGTGGGCTCCGAGAAGGATCTCGCCAAAATCCGCAAGCTCGCCATCTCGATCGGCGCCACGATCTCGCCCCTCGACGCGTGGCTCGTCCACCGCGGAATTCGCACGCTTCATGTCCGCATGGCCCGCATCTGCGAAAACGCCTTGGCCATCGCTCGCGCCCTTGAGCGAAACAAGAAGGTCGCCCGCGTCCACTACCCGGGGCTTTCGTCGCATCCCGATCGCAGAATCGCGGCGAGACTCCTGCACGGCGGCTACGGGGGAATCCTCTCCTTCGAGTCAAAGGGGGGCGACGGCGCCGCGAAGCGCTTCGTCAAAGCCGCCCGGCTCGTCAAACTCGTCCCGAGCCTGGGCAGCACAGCCACGACCCTCACGCATCCCTGGTCGAGCTCCCACTCGTACCTGCCCGAGGAGGAGCGCATTCGCCTGGGCGTCGGCCCGGGCCTGATCCGGATTTCGGCGGGCATCGACGACGTCGCCGACGTCATCGACGATCTGGAGTCGGCTCTTCGAAAGGTGTGACCGATGATCACGATCGAGGACTTTCGAAAGATCGAACTGAAGGCCGGCAAGGTCTTGTCCGCCGAGCCGCACCCCAACGCCGACAAGCTTCTCGTGCTCAAAGTCGATCTCGGCGAAGGAGACATCCGCCAGCTCGTGGCGGGCGTCAAGCCGTTCTACCCCGACCCTCAGGCTCTGGTCGGCCGGACGGTCGCGGTGGTGTCCAACCTGCAGCCCGCCCAGCTGCGCGGGGTCGAGAGCCAGGGGATGATCCTCGCGGCCTCCGGCGGGGGGGCGGTTTCGATCCTATCGCCGGACCGCGAAATTCCCCCCGGGTCGAAGGTTTCGTGATGTACCGATTCGCGCGAAGGATGGACAAGGTCGAGGTTTCCGGCATCCGCCGGATGTTCGACCTCGCGCGCACACTCAAGGACCCGTACGACTTTTCCCTCGGGCAGCCCGATTTCGACGTCCCACCGGAGCTCAAGGCCGCGGCCGCGCGCGCCATCAACGACGGCTCGAACCGCTACACGCCGAGCCAGGGCCTCGAAGAGACCCGGCAGGCCGTCGCGAAGTACCTCCACAAGCGCTACGGCTTTCCCGTCGAGGCGTCAAACGTCATCATCACGACCGGTTCGACGGGGGGCTTGTATCTCGCCCACATGTGCCTGGTGGACGAGGGCGATGAAGTCCTGATCCCGGATCCCTATTTCGTGCTCTATCCGCACCTCGTCAATTTGAGCCGCGGGACGCCCGTCTTCATCGACACGTACATCACGCGGTTCAAGCTTACGCCCGCCCTCCTGGAGCGCCACATCACGCCGCGCACGCGCATGCTGGTCTTCAACAACCCGGTCAACCCGACCGGCATCGCCTACACGGCCGACGAGGTCAAGGCCATCGCGGCGGTCGCGCGCAAGCACGACCTGCTCGTCCTGGCCGACGAGGTCTACAACCACTTCCTCTACGATTTCAAGCACGAATCGTTCGCTCCGCACCACCCCCACACGGTGCTGGTCGGGGCGCTTTCGAAAACGTTCGGCATGCCCGGGTGGCGGATCGGCTACGCGGTGGCTCCCGCGCCGATCATCGAAAAGATGATCGTGCTTCAGCAGTTCACCTACGTATGCGCGCCTAGCGTCCCGCAGAAAGTCGTGGGGTCGGCGCTGTCGCTCGACATGGATCCCCTGACGGTGAAATCCTACCGAAAAAAGCGCGACCTTGCGGTCGAGACGCTCCGCGGCGCCTTTGATTTCGAAACCCCGCAGGGCGCGTTCTACCTCTTTCCCAGGGCGCCCGGCGGCGACGCCGAGGCTTTCGTCAAGCGCGCGCTTGACAAGGGGATCGTCGTCGTCCCCGGGCAGACGGGCTCGCAGCGCCGGTCGCACTTCCGGATTTCGTTCGCCGTGCCCGACGCGCGGCTCGTCGAGGGGCTCAAGCTCCTCCGTTCGATCTCGTGAGCCGGTCGGCGGTCCGCAACAGCAGGTCGCCCGGCGCCTCGGAGATCCGGATCGGTTCGGCGTCGGGATCGAACGCCCGCAGCAGCTTTCGCCTGGACGCGAAGAGCCGCTTGAGCCCCCGCTCCAACCGCCGTGCCTCGAAGGGGCTTCGCAGGCCGCGCGGAATCAGGCGAACGGAGGCTGAATCGACGCGCGGCTGGGGGTAGAACCGGTTGCGCGGGACGCGCATCACCCGCTTGACGTCGTACATCGATCTGACCAGAACCGCGAGCGGCTCGGTCTCGGTCAATTTGGCGACCACGTCCTCCTGCAGGGTCACCCCGATGTCCACCACAGGCGCCGGCCATTCCAGCAGGGCGAGCAGTATGTCGTGGTAGGACGAGTACGGCAGGTTTCCTACGACGCGCATCGGCTGGCCGAAACTGACCTGCCGGATCAGCCGGAGGGCGTCGCCCTCGATCCAGACCGCGTTCGGCGCCGCCGACGTCCGGCGGGCCACCGCCGCCCAGCGCCCGTCGAGCTCGACGGTCCAGACGCGGCGCGCGCGCGCGGCCAGCGCCGCGGTCAGGTTCCCCGGCCCGGTCCCGATTTCGAAAACTTCGTCGTCACGACCGATGTCCCAGCCCTCGGCGATCGCGTCGAGCGTCGGCTGATGGACGATGAACGACTGTCCCAGCGCCTTTTTCGTCTGCAGCCCCGATCCGCGAACCACCGCGAGCCAGTCCATGATCTGAGTTACAAGCTAACCATCGCGAGCCGCGAGTCGTTCCCTTCCGCTTTCCGTCTTATTTCGGCAGATACTTTCGCAGCGTCTCGTCCCCCTCCGTCGTCTCCACAAATGCCACCGCCTCCAGCCGCGCCGTGAGTTTCGTATCCGCCGGCCCCGAGCCCACCCTTCCCTCCAGCACCACGCTCCATCGAAAGTAACCGGCCGGCTGGTTGGGGTCCTTCTCACTCTTGCCGATGATCCACGTCACCCCCGTCCATCGGATCCTGACCTCGTAATTCTGGACCTCCGTCCACGGACCCGTGATCCCGGGCGAATCCCACGCCATCACCCCCTTGGCCCCCAACTGCGACCCCGCCCCCTCGGGCCCCCGATCGATCTGCTTCTGCCGCGCGAAAAACGGATCGTCCGAGCTGCGCGGATCCTCCAGCCGGGTTTCGTGGCTGTTGTTCTGGCTGCGCTTCCCGTCCACGTAAACCTCGCGGCGCACCGTGTGGATCGCGCGCGGATCCGTCACGCCCGACCCTTCGAAAGGGAACCACACCGCCGCCAGGTTGACGGCGTAGATGAACTGCCCGTCCTCCGTCTTTTCGCCGTTCATCGGCTGGATGAAAAAGATCGACACCCCGCGGGCGCCCTTTTGCGA
>Ga0187893_10011189_pt1 | contig 13105 bp, 7 predicted proteins | sample MA1701074metaG_FD_139574 | JGI IMG/M metagenome (GOLD analysis project Ga0187893, IMG submission 139574) | White microbial mat communities from a basaltic lava cave in the Kipuka Kanohina Cave System on the Island of Hawaii, USA - MA170107-4 metaG ...
CAAGAATCAGCGCCGCTGCAATCCTGGTCAATCCCGTCGCACTGAACCTCCGTCACGCCAGGATGAATATTCTTATCATTGTCGTTGCAATCTCCAGGTGTCAATATATAGCCGGTAGGCTGCTGACACGAGCGCACGGAGATATTCGGATCACCGTATTGATCGCCATCAGCATCGCGGTACCACGTTTGAATACCTGACGAAGAATCGCATGCGTCTCCAAAACCGTCGTGATCGCAGTCCGCTTGATCTGGATTCGTAGCCGTAGGGCAGTTGTCAAAGCAGTCCAAGATTCCGTCGCCGTCAGAATCCATATCGGCAACACCACATCCGCAAGCGCCCGGTGAGACTTTTTGTGCATTAGTTGGACAACCGTCGCAGGCATCGCCAACACCATCCGCATCTGAATCCACTTGAGCGGAATTTGAAATTGACGGGCAATTGTCGCATGCGTCACCCACGCCATCGCCATCCGAATCGGTCTGATCGGAATTGGCGACCATCGGGCAGTTGTCGGAATCATCATCAACCCCATCCCCATCTCCGTCCGGGCCGACGATCACGGTCACGGACGAACTCGGTGATTCGACATTACCAGCCTCGTCTACGGCCCAAGCGCGGAGTTCGTAACTCTCGCCAATCAGGAAACCTGTTGCTGGTACCGTTAGAGCCGCGACCCCTGCGCCGCCAATATCGGTAAGTTGATCCGTTTCAGCGAGCGCCTCCCATTCTGGGGCACCTGTATGCCTGAACTCTGCGACGACGCGAGTGCCGTCGGCGCTGGTTTGAATCGATAGGTTGATCGCGAGTGTGCCAATCGTCTCATTAGCAACTGGGCTAATTATCTGCGTCGTGGGAGGCTGGTGGTCGATGATTATCTCTATGGCAACCGAATCAGCGTCAACGAGATCTCCAGGCCCGGACGCCTTTGCGCGAACTTCAACGGGCGCCTCTTCGCTGGGAGAGCCAACGGCGTCCGAATCCCACGAAACGACGAAAGGCGGCGTGTTCGTTGAATTAATCAAGCCCCAGCTGCCTCCGCCGCTTGGACGAAACTCGAACGCAACGGATGTGACGTTGCTCGTCAAAGGCTCGGCACCCAGCAGGATCGCTCCGGCATAACGCGCCCCAGGCTGAAGTGTGCTGAGAAGAGCCGCGGGCAGTCGCACGAGCGAGAGGCTCAATCCCGGTATGGTCTCGCCGGGACTTGTCGTCACCTGCAACGGCGGACTGTCTTGGTAGCCGTCTCGGCGCGCCTTCACTGTCAACGATCCAACCGGTAGGTCCGCGACCCGGAACGCGCCCGGGGAGTTTGAGGTGCCGATTCCAACGAGGTCTTCGCCGTTGCGGACCTCCACAATTGCCCCCTCGATGACCTGGCCAATGTCATCTTGAACTACGCCTTCGATGATTCCGCCGATGAGCGAGTGACAAAGCGTGATGACTGAACCCTGAGGAACTGTGTCGTTGCCGAGACCGGTATTTTGCCAGATCAGTAGCTTTCGTCCGTCGGTGGTTGGCTCAGCTCCCCGCACACCACCTACGAGGGCCCTTCGTTGATTGGTTATCGGGTTCAACACAAACAGATCAGTAAAGCTGCCCGACGAAGGCGACAGTATCCCGGCGCCGAACAGCAGGTGAGAGCCGTCGCTCGTGAACCTCGGATATGTCTCCAAACCCCACCAGTTGGTAATCGACGTTAGACCCGAGCCGTCTGAGCCAACCTGATATAGATTCGCGTCAACACCCGTATTCGGACCAGGTGCGTCATGCCGGCTGGAAAAGACCACACTGATCCCGTCCGGTGAGTACGCTGCATGCAGCACTGCGAGATCGGGTTGCTGAGTCGGCAGGAACGTAATTCTCTGTTTGTCGGTCCCATCGGGATTCATCGTGCAGACATCTACGTAGCTCGATCCGGGTGGCGCGGAATGAAAGAACATGCAGACGAGCCGATCGTCAACAGGTGACCACGAAGGAGAGAAGAAATAAGTGCCCGAAACACCGTCCACGCTGTCGCCGGGCGACGCAATCTGCTGGAGACCAGTCCCGTCGGGGTGAATCCGCATTAATGCGATTCCGGAGGAGTTCTGTCCCATGATGACGTCTCTTGCAAACACAATCCACTGGCCATCCGAGGAGATACACACGGATCCTTCCAGGGGCGATTGGTCAAGCCCAGGCTCTTGAGGCACGGTGTAAACGTTCAACGGATTCGTGCCGTCAGAGTTTACCTTCCAGACCTCCCAGCCGTTTTTCGTGTATGCAATCCAGGCGTGGTCCGGGCTCCAGGTGTTCCGCGTCCCGTCGGTTACAACGCGGATATCGCGCATAAGCGTCAGCCGGCCTCGAAAAGAGATCGCCCTATTGCCAGCCTCGTCGCGCGCCTCGAGTCCGAAGTAGTACAAGCCGCACGGAACGATCAAACCGTTGAAGCCTGTGCCGTTCCACTGTACCGAATGTGGCCCCGCCGTCTGCTGCTCGTCAATAACAGGACTGGCAACCAGCGCCCCGGCGCTATCGACCACTTTCAGCGTTACCATCGCTTGCGATGTCAGGTCGTATGAAAGCGTCAGCACATCGTCCACGCCATCGCCATTCGGGGTAATTGCCGTTGCCGATGCTACCACATTCGAAAAAGCAACGATCCAGTCGCTTGGAGTTATGTCCATCGAGAAAAGGGCTTGGATGGTTTCGGGGCTGTAATTCCGGTTGGAGGCAAACGCAATCTTGTTCACGCTTGCGGGACCGGCATCAGGCCACCAGTCATTGGGGTTGCCGAACGTGATCTGAATATGCCGCTCTCCAGCGAGTAGGTAGACAAATAGATCGCCGCCGCCTTCCAGTTCGTAGACCAGCCCACTGTTATCTGGCAACCAGCCCATGCCGATCCCGACACCTGCCGGAAATCCGGGAGGATTCAGAAAAACGCCTGCCTGAAGATCGAAGATGTTGGACTGCTGTGCGAATGCCAAGTAACGCCCGTCGCGAGAGATCGCGAGCCGCTTGGTCTCCTGTGCGGTCAGGAGCGTCTGCACATCGGCAAAGTCTGACGTGCGGACGGAACGAATTAGGCCCTGACCAGAAAAATACAGGCGTGCTGCACCAGGGGCGCATGCAAAGCGGCTCAAACCAACGGCGGGGCCGTCAAGCGTCGCCAAACGCATGCCGTCGCTGAGTCGGATCTTGTGGAGCCCGCTAACGAAAAACCCCGGACTGATTTGGTAGGTTCCCCCGAAGATCACCGTGTCGTTGTCAAGCCATTGTGGCGGGCCGAACGTGTAATTCGTGCTTGCAAAGCCAGCGACCGTCGAGGTCGTGCCGTTGTCTACATTCAGAACACGGCACTCACCTGGTATGCCGTCCTGGATGTGATAATACGCGAGCCTCAATCCGTCCGGTGACCAGGACGGAGCATCATCTCTTCCAGCACTCACCGGTGGTCCATAAGAGGTCAGCTGTTCGATTGTGATCTCTGAAAGCGTGAGGTTATACGAATAGGCCTGTGCCGCGTGAAGCGTCAGAACTGGAGAGTTGGTGCTCTGCTGCCCATCGTCGGATCTCGCGGCGATCACATAATCACCAGGCGGCAGGCCGTCCAACATCCAGTTGCCGTCGACGTCGGAAACGGTTGATGCCGTCTCCGGCCCGGATATTACGAACACGGTCGCTCCCGGCTTTGGCGCGTTGGACGGGCCGTCGTGGACGACGCCAGAGATGGTCCCCGGCGGGGGCGTTACCAGTAGGCTCCATTGCAACGTATTGTCCGTGGGATCAGTGTCGCCTGAGACCCCGGTGAATTCGATGGCCAGCGTGTAGGTTTGGGCGCTATCCTGAATCGGCGGCGTCCAGTTCAGGACCTTTTGGCCGCTCACCACGCCCGGCGGCAAGCTCTCCACGGTGATCGGTGTTCCGATTTCCTGTCCGTCGACCGTCATGCGGACCGCCAGGTCACTTTCGACAATGCTGCTGTTGCTACGGACGGCGACGCCGATCGACAGCGGCGTCCCCCCAGCCACATTCACGGTTGGGCCGCCTTGCGTCGGCAGCAGGCCTACGTTTCTGAACGCGGCCACGTCAGGCCCGGCCGTGCCGTTAAGAAGGTACGTCGTGGTGCCGTCGCTGAAATCGAAAGAATAGTTGTGGGAACCCGCTGCCAACACTATGCGCCGCTCGAACACTGCCCCCGACCGGTAGTCGCCGCCGATGAACTCCATATTGTACCGAACGCCGTCGACGAGGACCTGTCTGCGCGTGGCTGGCGTGCGACCGGGATGGGCGTACTCGACCCTGAATGTGAAGCCGCGCGGGTTCGGTCCGCCATCGGGAGACCAGCTTGGGTTCCGGAGGACATTACCGACGGTGAATGAAAACGGCACCGCGGGAGCACTTGCAGGCTCGCGCCGCATATTACCGGTGTCGTCGTCAAACTCGAAGAAGTACGTGTGTGTCGAGCCGGCCACCAGACTCAGGTTATCGACAACCGTGCGGTATTCGGCCCCTGTGTTATAGTCGCCCGCGACCTTCGACATCGGACAAGCACTGCCATCGACCACGACCTGCCGTGTACCGGGGGCCAGCCCCTGGTCATGCCTGTATTTGGCGGAGAAAGTGATCGCGGAGGTGCCGACATCAATGTTCGTCGGATCGCGGTAGACGTTCCACAGCTTGATCGCGCTCGGGTCGGCGGAAGAGGTGACGATAATTCCATTGCGTATCGGCGTGAGCGCACCACTTGGCGACCGTGCGCGGACCAGAAGCAGGTGTTGTGTCGAGGGCCTCAGATCCGTGATTTCAATAAACTCCATTTGTCCCGGAGTGTGCACAGGAATTCCAGCGGCTGGCTGATAGTGCGTGGCCGCGTCCCAAACAGCACGCATGTTGCCACTTTGCCCTATCCACGGCGCGTAACGCACCTCATAACCTGCAGCCGCGCCGCCGCTTGGAAATCCTGGCGATATCCACTTCAGGTTGACTGATCCCGGCACAGACCCCGGCCCGCTGGTTGACGAGTATTGGACTGCGGGGGCGTTGAACAGGTTTTGGGTTATCTGATACGCGGTTCCGTCACGAGCACGGCTGAACAGCCCTAGGAAAGCCTCATGCTCCGAGCGGGCCTGTTCGTCTGAATCCTCAAGGTACGCACGCCACGCGTCGTTTGCTCCAGGACGCTGCTGTTGGTCAATCGCGAGCTTGTAAGAGGAGTCAACAACTGCTGCCCAGAATCCATCGAAGCTTGCCGTGTAGAAGATGTTCCCGGGGACATCCGCGGCGACGCTATTCACTGCCCACTCTAGCAGACCTCCGGGGCGCAGGTGTTGGTTCAGTGATGAGCGAAGATAGGACATGTCGAGGAGCGGCGGCGTCTGCTCCGTCAGTTCGTCGATCAGCCCGCCGGTTGCACCATGAAGGAAGTCCTTGATACTGTCCGCCCAATAAGTAAACCAATCGACGCGGTACAGATCGGAATCGAGATTCTGGAACGCTGCGTACGGGCGCATGGCCAACGCTTGTCTATGAACCAGCCACACTTCCATCGCCTCGCCCAGCGACAGGTCCTCGCCGTACGGAGACCGCAGATTAAGCTGACTTGCAAGCGCCAGCATCCGTTGCCTTTGGGCGCGCCATTCCTCTACGCGGGAGCGCAATTGGCCTCGCATGAATTGAACCGCATCTTCCTTGTTGATGTCTGGAACACCGAGGCGACCTGACAGCCACGATTGGGCTTCCGACGCGAGGTAGTCACGTACATGGTCCTTCACTTCTTCAGCTGCTGCATCCGCGGCTGCGGCTCCAGCGCTCGATGCGCCGCCGGTTAGCAACAGCGCGGTTGCGGTGCCTGTGCCATGTGCAATCCACTCCCGTAGGGCCTCCAAGTGGGGAACCAGGCCCCTTGCGACGAGATAGAGATCGGCCTGCCCAATATCAGTTTGGATCAGTTGGGGCTGCTGGATCTCGTCGGCAACACACCGGAGCACTTCGCGTATGAGGGAGCCTTGTTCTGCTAGAAAAGACTCCGAAACTGGGACAGCAGGCAAAAGGTCATCGAAAACAACCCAGTGGTTTCCGCATGATGTGTCGGTAATTATTCCGTCTGCGACCAACTGCTGATAGGTCGCATCGTTGAGTCGGCCCACAAGAAGACGGCGCGTAGCGCCACTGGGCAGGCGCGCAATGACGTGCCGCGGGGCAGGCTGCGCGGCCAGAGTCCAATCGTAGTCCGAAGGTGATTGGGCGATAGCAGTTATGCTGTTTGCGACCAGTGCGAAGGCGAAAGCACGACAGGGCAGAATGGATGGCTTCATCGCCGATTCCTCCGGACTCCGTCAGCGAGTGTCTTCAGAGCATCAAATTGCTTCACGAACGCGGCACGAGTGGGCTCTGGAATTTCTGCGGCTAGCGCGTCGACTACTTTCAGCCCCCGCTCCAACAACCTTTCCCCCTCTTCATCTGCCGGATTATGCCCGAGGCGTGCCACTGCTTTGAGGAAAGTTAACTCGGCGAGCCGGGCTGTGGAAATCGGGCGCCTGTTCGCCAGATCCGAGCAGGCAGGCAGGCCGCTGTGCTGTTCAGCCTCGGAGATGTGAGCCGACGCATCCTGATAGAGCTTCTCAGCAATCGCGATCCGAGCAGCAACCAGCGGTTCATTGAAGTCAAGTCGATCTTCGTCGTGGCAGGCGTAGTACGCCACTGTGCGGCCCGCATCCAATTCCTGCTGCGCCCGTCGCGTATCCCCTTCTGCTAATGCCAGCCTCGCCTTGTAGTAAAGGTGCGCCCGCAGCTTCGTCACGAACACGGCATTGGGTTTCCAGCCGCGGTACGTTGCCGCGAAGCCTGCTGTTTGCTCTTCGGTCGGATTCTCCGGCGGGAATCGGAAGAAGTGCGGCGTAGCCCGAAGCGCCGTCACTGCATCCGTTTCGGCCGTCAGGTCGATGCCGTTGGACAGGCAGATTCCCGTGAAGTAGACGCGGAACGCCTCGTCCGCGCGGTTCATCCATTCTCGCGCTTCCGCGAGCGTACCCTCGGCAATGGCAACGTTGTTCATCGACCAGTAAAGTGGGACAAGCGTCTGAATCGGGTTGCCAACGTTGTCGGGGTGGTCTGGTGGAATGAGTCGCGTCACCCGCACGTACTCCTGCCGTTCGGAAATCGAAGCGGCGTATGCCGCTCGGGCGTTGGCGAAGTCTGACATTGCCAAGTAGATGTTACCAAGATCGGCAAGCGCACTCTTCAATGGGCCGTGCGGGTTGCGAAGGTTTGCGTCTGAACGGATGTACTCGACCAACGATAGTGCTTCTCGAATCGCGTCATCGAAACGCACCAGGTCTCGGAGCCGCCGGTACACGCCGTGCCAAGGCTGCATGGCTGTGCTGTTGGCCTGATTACGTGCCTTTTCGTCCGGTGCGTCGGCAGCGAGCCGGAGGAATCTGTCGCGCTCGGCCTTGAGTTGATCGATCTCATCGAGACGCGCAGCAAGCGCGGAAGGATCGTCAGATATGAAGGGGTCGGCTATCGGTAGGAACATTAACTGGAGCGCAACTCGTCGACACAAAGCGTCGTCCGCACGCGCGGTTTGCGTACGCTGAAAGAACGTGACGACGGCGAATACGATTACGGCTGCCGCAGCCAAGCCACCAATGCCAGGACGCCAATGCCGAAGCACAGGCATCAGCGCGGGAGCAACCCGCCGTGCGAGCCGCTGTATCTGCCCCCTCTTGCGGAACCGCTGAACTGCCGCCCCGACGATTGCCTCTTGGCGGTCGGGCGGGATGGGTGGGGCCTGGTCGAAAAGGCGTGCCAGCTCCGTCTTAAGCACCTCTGGGACAAGGAGTTCTGAAGAATCATCGCTGGATTGAGGGTCCATTCCTGGCCTTCCTTCCCCACAGGGCGCGGCAACGGCAAAAGGTTCACTGGAATTGTGATTCTCATCTCCTGTGAGGCTGAAAGGACAGGCCTGCGTTGAGTGCGGCCGGCCTATTCACCGAGCAAATCCTTGAGGCGGCGGTCCTCCCGCAGCGCCTTCACCGCCAAATGCAGGCGGGACTTCACGGTTCCGACTGGGATTTCGAGTGCCTCGGCGATTTCCTTTTCGCTGGCGAAATCGCGGAACCGCAGAACGAAGACGTCACGGAGTGGTTCGGACAAGGAAGCCACCACGGCGCGCAAAATGTCTCGCAGGAACGGATCGGCGGCTGCGCTTGGAGGTGCGGGCGGGTCCACGTTCGCGGCGCGTTCTCTCCGTCGGCGATCCTTGTCCCGGAGCCCGCGCGCCGCGCGAACGGCCAGCTTGAAAACCGTTTGGCCCGGCAAACCGGTGGATGGGAATCCCGGAAACATGCCGGCGAATTCCACCAGGGCATCCTGGACTGCGTCCTCGGCCAAACCTCCCGAATCGGGACGACCAGCAAGGATGCGAAGCGCCACCTTCTGCGCGAGGGGAATGTACCGGCGAACCAAGCCTGCGAACGCGGCTTCATCGCCGCGATTCGCGGCGGCCACGAGTTCTTGATCGGTCGGCTCGCCAGTTGCCATGATTGAGGGATTGGTCGTCGTCCTGGCCACGATTGTAACGGTGTGAACCCCCGACGACGTGCCGTTAAGAAGAAGTGTGAGCATGCCCATCGTCCGCGAGGTACGCAGGCGTGCGAACGACACACGGGGCTGCGAACCTCGCCTTCATTCGGAAATATGTCGCCCGCGATGAGCCAGTTGAAGCGACGAACCGCAGGACACGTTCCGCTTCGGACCGCAGCTCGCCGTCGTGCTGAAGCGCAAGCATGCAAGCCATGCGCGGGTCAGGGAACATCATCTGGAGCAGGTTGTGTCGCCATTCCGACAAGCCGGCGCGCCGCAACTGCGCACCCTTGCAGTAGTGCCGCATGGACAAAGCGGCGATGAACGGCATCGTATCTGCGATGAGCTGGTAGACCTCCGCATCGTGAAACCACTCGCCCACCTTTCGGTGAACCTCCGCATTGGGCGGATCGAAATGCAGGATGATTGCCCGGTCCTCCAGCGCGCGCACGTTTGGATTCGCCGTGCGCCACTCGTTGGCAATCAGGATGACGTTGCTGGTTGTGGTGAACGACGTCGGGACGACCCGATCGTTCAGCGTGAGATTCGTCAGCCAGGTGATTCGCTTGGTCCGCTCTGTGTTGCACAGCGGTTTCAGGATGCGAACGCAATTCGGATCGGCGTACAGCTTGTCGAGGTCGTCGAGGACCACCGGCCGGTTGCGGTGCTGCCAGATGTGCTTGTACAGTCCATACGGTTGCATGTGCCCCTCGACGTAGAGGACCGGCTGAGCCGCGGCGGTGTTCCGTCTTCGGGCGAATGACACGACATGAAGCGCGCGCTTCACGCTCTCACTCTTGCCGGTGCCGTGCCGGCCAAGAAGGAGCACCAGTCCAAGTTCGCCTGCCGCGAACTTCGCCAGGTACAGTTCAAGCTGCGCATACGTCGTGAGGGTGATGGCCTCACAAGGTAGCGCGGCGCTGCGTCTTCGCTTGCTCATTCAGGCCCGCGGCGGCTAGCGCATTTCGCCAACATCCGAACCGTCTTCGTGCCGCCCGGTATAGTGCGTCATTGTGATCACGGACTGAGACTGCATTCATCGGCCTCTGCTCTTGTAGGCGCGCGACAATGCCCTGGATTACGTCCTCCTTCGTCCATCGGCGACGGTTCGGGCTCGCGGAGGTGTTTCTTGGCACAGCGGCCATCGGTGAGTTGCTCATACCGCCGGCAAAGGGCGATTCGCGCAGAATTCCCAATGTGGAGTCATCCCCGTTCCAGTTGCCGACGTAGCATTTCGGATCGAGACCGGCAGCCGCTAGTGCCTGGTCCCAATTGCCGAAAATGCGATTCGCAGCCTCGACCAGCGATTTGGGGTGCACGCGCCCGCTGGCCAAGGGCTCGTTCTTCAGGGCGCGGATCAGCACCGTCTCAATGATCCGTTCCCGTGTCCACGGTACGACATGCAGGAACTTAGCCGGATCGACACCAGCCGCGATGATGGCCTTCGGCCACGAACCGAAAGTACGTCGAGCCGCCGCGACGAGACAGTCGTACCGGTGCCTCAGCTCCGCCTTTCGAATCGCTCGCCGTCGTCGAGCGAGCGTGCGAATCATCGCCAAGATCCTCGATGGCGGCCAACGCTCATGGGCCAAGGCGCGGTCTGGGTGAATCCCCGCCGCCTTCACCGCGTTGCGCCATGAACCGAATATGCGCGATCCGGCTTGATATAACGTGTGCTCCACGCCGTTCTCACCGCCGGTGTTCAGCGGCAGGCCTGCCGATTCCCGTCGCAGAATCTGTCGAATGATCTGTTCGCGTGTCCATTTCATGGCGTTACCCCTTGGCGTCGGCAATCACGCTTTCGAATCGCGCGACGATGGTCGGGTGATGCTGGTCGAGGTACGCGCGAATTCGGAGGTTGGTCAGCAGAGAACGGGCGAAGATCGCCAATCGCAACAGGTCGACCGTGTATTGCTTGTAGAGCCGCGAATAGAAATCGTGCTTCTGCTCGGCCTCGGCCAACTTCTTGAGCAGATCGCTCTTCCGCTTAGCCGTCTTGTCCCAGCGGTCCTTCTTACGGCCGCGCATCTCGCGCTGCGCCGGCGGTGTCTTGAGGATCAGCGCGCGGGCAAAGGCGATGCTGTAGTCCTTGTAGCCCTCCATCTGCAAGAGGATCTCCTGTTGCCGAGCGGGTTTGACGTGCGTCAGTTCCTTGGCGCATGTCCGCGTGATCTTGCCTTGGTCCAAGGCTGCCGCGACGTCGGCGTGAAGCTGTTTCAGCAGCGTCTTCTTTAGACGGTGCGAAATCCCCGCGATGCCCAGTGCGGAGGCAATCGTGTTTTCGTCCAGCTCTTCGAGGGATTTTTCGATCATGCGGTTCTCCTGGACGGGCGAGACGCGGTTGACCATGCGGTTCGCCGTGAACGCCTCGCGCTCTTTTCCCAGGATGCATGGAACGACCTCGACGCCCAGCTCCAACAAGGCGCGGTAGCGCTGGACGCCATCCAAAATCACGAAATCCTCGCCTTCCCGGAAGGCGACCAGGGGCTCGATCAGGCCGGTCGCCTTGATGCTGGCGACGATGCGCTCGTATTCGCGCTTCGTGACGCTGCGCTCCCGCAGAGGCCGAAGCTTGATGATCGGAACGTCGATGCCTTCGGATTCATCCATTGCATACTGCCTTTGGTGCGGATTGGTGGTTCATTCCGGCGACGTCGTATGTGCCTGCGAGCTCGGGCCGCTCGCCGAGGCCTTCTGCCCGAAGCAACTCCAGTAGGACCGCGTCGCCCCAGAGCGTCGTGAGGCCGTCGAGCAGCATGAACAGTCGGCCTTCCTTGGCTTGCGCCTCACGAACGAACGAGTCTTTTGCCTGCGTGGTGTTGGCGATGTCGTTGGTCAAGCTGGCAACGGTGTACTCCGGAGCGCGGCCACGGCGCTTGCGATGGTCACTGCGCGCATTGATGATCGCCCGCGCCCTGGCAAAGTTGTTGGAGTTCACGATTCCCTGATCGAAGGCGTCCATCAAGACGTTCTGAATGTTCGCGTCATCGGATTGTGCGACCAGGATCGCAAAGGAGATCGGGAATACCTCCTGTTCGACGCCCTGGATGAGTCGCTCCTCCCCGTTCTCCACCAGACGGATGTATTGCCGCACGTACTCGACGCTTCGGCACGCGACTTGGGCGATCTTCTCGTGGCCCCACCCTTCGTCAGCCAGGGCCTTCAACTCACGGGCAAATGTCATCGTGCCGGGGCGGCTGCGCGCCAGATTCTCGACCAGCGATTCGAGGTAGGCCTGCTTCCGGGTGCAGGTCACGATCTCGGCGCGAATCTGCGTCTTTCCCAACCGCTGCTGTGCGATCAAACGACCCTCGCCGCAGATCAGCTCGTAGAAGCCGTCCTTGGCGAGAAACTTGTCGTTGACGCGAATGTCCTTGAGCTGCCCGTTGGCCTCGATGCTCTGGACATTCAAGGCGAACTGCGTCTCATCGCGGTTGCGCGAGTTGATGACCCGGATCTTGTCGATCGGGATCATCTCGCGACGACGATCCTTCATGAGGCGGATGGGTGCGGTTTCCATTTACGTCCTCGCTAGATCAAAAATGACATCCAGCCCGTGATGGCCGTACATGTCCAGGTGTGATTCTGAGGAACCGAATAGCCGAATGGCGCGGTTCCGGACGAGGAGCCGTGGCAGGGCCAGGTAGCCCAAGATCTGCGGGCCCTTCGGGCCGGAGACCGGCACGCCTAATGTGATGTCCACAACGCCGCGGCCGTCCGGGCGGAAGTACCAGTACTGGCTGAAACCGTGCGGCACGGGAACGGATGGCTGGATCAAGACGGTGAGCCTGCGGTTCAGCACGAGGAAATCGTCGTAGGCCTCGACTTCGTGAACCAACGCACGGAGCGATGATTCGACTTCGGTCCTGACCTCCGCCAACGCGATTCGGAAAACCTGCTGGTAGGCTGCGTCCAGCGAAAGGAAGTGCTTCGCGTATGTCGATGCGGATGGCGCCACCGAATCAGACTGGAGTATCGACGGTCGCGGAATGCTGGGAGACGAGCTGAAGAAGGCCCGGCTCAAGGCTGGTCTGACGCAGGAGCAGGTCGCTGCGCGAGCACGAATCTCCCGGGAGTATGTCAGCCAGCTCGAACGTGGTCGGCAGTCGCCGACCGTGGATATGCTGTTGCGGGTTTGCCGCATTCTCGGCACGTCGGCGTCGACGATCATCGCCAAGGTGGAAAAGGCTAATCCCGCTGACCGACCGTAGGGCGGCGAGTGGGCGTGGGCGCAGATGGCATTTGCGTGAGACTTTGAGACTTCCGAACGTAAACCCCTGGAAATGCTGAGGTCTTTCAGGCCGCCCAAGTCTCAACCGACAGGTGCCGTGAGACTCGAACCATCGAGATCAGACGAGACAAAACAGCGATTGTGGATTCCTCGTACTGACCGAGACCCGAACTCGGCCGAGACACCGCCTTTTTCAGCTTTGAAGACCGTAGCGCGTCCTCTAGTTGCAGAAGCTCCTTAGGGACAAGGCTTTACGCTTGTCCCTTTTTTGTTGGCCGGCGCCGAAAAGGCAAATTTGCA
>Ga0187893_10011190_pt1 | contig 13105 bp, 13 predicted proteins | sample MA1701074metaG_FD_139574 | JGI IMG/M metagenome (GOLD analysis project Ga0187893, IMG submission 139574) | White microbial mat communities from a basaltic lava cave in the Kipuka Kanohina Cave System on the Island of Hawaii, USA - MA170107-4 metaG ...
AGGCGGGGGACACGGGTGAGGCGTTGCGGCTGGACCGGGCGCTGCTGCCCGATCAGGAGCGGCTACTCGGCCCCGACCACCCCCACACGCTGATCACCCGCGCCAACATCGCCCGTTGGACCGGTGCGGCGGGGGACACGGGTGAGGCGTTGCGGCTGGACCGGGCGCTGCTGCCCGATCAGGAGCGGCTACTCGGCCCCGACCACCCCGACACGCTGGCCACCCGCGCCCACATCGCCTCTTGGACCGGGCAGGCGGGGGACGCGGGTGAGGCGTTGCGGCTGGACCGGGCGCTGCTGCCCGATCAGGAGCGGCTACTCGGCCCCGACCACCCCGACACGCTGGCCACCCGCGCCAACATCGCCCATTGGACCGGGCAGGCGGGGGACGCGGGTGAGGCGTTGCGGCTGTTCCGGGCGCTGCTGCCCGATCGGGAGCGGCTGCTGGGCCCCGACCACCCCAACACGCTGGCCACCCGTGGCAACATCGCCCATTGGACCGGTGCGGCGGGGGACGCCCGCGAGGCGTTGCGGCTGTTCCGGGCGCTGCTGCCCGATCAGGAGCGGCTGCTGGGCCCCGACCACCCCGACACGCTGGTCACCCGCGCCAGCATCGCCTCTTGGACCGGTGCGGCGGGCGCTGCCGAATAGGCTCCCCGCGGATCGTGCTCAACCTTGAACGGCGAAGTTGACGTTGTCGGGCAGGATGCGGACCGTCACGCGCTCGGTGTCTGGGGTGAGGTAGGGGTAGTCCCTGCCGAGGTACTTGCGCGCAAGCCGGTGGATGTGCTCGGTGGCGCCGTCCTCGACCAGCTCGGCCTTGCCGCGGAGCTGCAGGGAGGCGTAGGGGTTCTCCGGATCGAGGATGCTGAGGGCGATGCGCGGGTCCCTCCGCAGGTTGTCGCACTTCACCCGCCCCTTCTCGGTGTTGATCAGCACCGTGCCGTTCTCGCGGTCGACCCAGACCGGCGTGGTCTGGGGGGACCCGTCGGGCATCAGCGTTCACCACATGGGCGAAGTTCTTCCCGTCGATCGGGCGATAGGCGTCAGCGGGGATCGCTCGTGTCATCGACCGATCACTACCCCCGCCAAGCCCCATGGACCGCGGGTGTGTACGAGGACCAAGCCTCACCTGAGAGCTTCAGCCGGACCGGCACTGCCCAATACCCATCTCCCAAGTCGGTGATCTCGCCGAGGCTGAAGCGTTCGTGGTTTGGGCTCGCGATATCGGTCATTGTCTCTCGCTTCACTGCGTGTCTTGAGGATCAGGCGAGGTGGGCGGCCAGGCATGCAAGGGAAGGGGCTCCCGGCCGCCCTTGCCCCGGGGCAGTTGCTCACGGCTGGAGGTATCACTGTGGGGGGTCCGCCGGCTGGTGTCGTGATCCGCGAGATGGATGTTTTTCATGCGATCGATGACCCTCAGCAGCCCACTGACCAGCGAAAGTGTTGGTTGATGTGGCTGGATATACGCTCTTGGCGTCGATCACCTCCACACGTGGCCAGGACCCCGGAACTCATGAGCGGTACCTTGACCGGGTAGCGAACGGGGGAGAAGGCGTGAAGATCACCAAGGCAGATCGGGAGGCGCTGCGGCGCGAGTTGACGGTCAAGGGCTACTCGGTAGACGACATCGCGCTCGTCATGATGGCCAGGTATGGGGCTCGACCCCGTCTTGCGTCCCGCTGGGCTCATGGAATGACGCTGGGCGACGTCGCGGAGGCTTGGAACCAGCAGGATGTCTCTGGCCGTGCCCCCATGACGAGCTCCCGAGTCAGCGACTATGAGCGGTGGCCAGACGGGGGGAGACGCCCGACCGTTTACGTGCTGCTACGGCTCGCCAAGATCTTCGACACGACGGTGGGACAGCTACTCGACCAGCGCGATTATGCGAGATTGAATGACGCGCAGATCTTCGAGATCATCGAGGTGTGCCGCGCCAACGCGGGGCAGGCTTCTGGAAAAGAACTCCAGAACACAGAGCCGACAACGGTAAAAATTGCGTCACCAATAGCGCTATCCGAATGCGGAGTGCCAGGAGACGACCGATCGTTTCTCCCTCACAGGCATCCGAAGGAGATAATCACCTTCCCATCTCCATCAGGACATGCGTTGACCGAAAACGCGGCTGGTGAAATGGTAGAGATGCTGGAGCTGGCTCGCAGAGCTGAGGTATCCGAGCTTAGTACAGGGACGCTCGAAAGCTTAGATCGGGCTATCGATCAATTCTGCCGTGATTACCCGGTGATGCCTCCTATGGAGCTATTGCCTAAGGTGCGCCAACGCCTCGAGTACGTGAGCGCGCTTTTGGGCCGCAAGTCGACGCTTAATGAGCATCGCCATCTCTTGGTAGCGGGAGGATGGCTCTCAATTCTCCTCGGCTGTCTTCAATTCGACATCGGAGCGCGTGAGGCGGCGGAGGCGTGCCGTGACGCCGCGTACCGGCTTGGGCGGCAAGCGGGTCATCAAGAGATCATGGCCTGGTCGTTCGAGCTGCTCGCTTGGTCGGCGCTTGTGGATGAGAAGTTTGGTGATGCCGTCGAATACGCGCGGGCAGGTCAAGAGCTAGCGAGCAATACGTTCGCGGGCGCTCAGCTCGCAATGCAAGAGGCCAAAGCGTGGGCTCGGTGTGCAGCCCCACGCGAGGCAAGTAAGGCGATGGCTCGGGCGGCGGCGAGGTTGGAGAGACTTCCGGTGCCCGCTCATCCCGAACATCACTTGGTTATGGAACACGCCTTGTTACGCGGCTTGATCTCGGAACGATTGCATACCAGCGAGGCGACTTGGATCGAGCCTGCCATCTCGGATCGGAGGTCTTGGCATCAAGTCGTCTTCGCGCGAGCGTGTTAGCCCACTTCGCGGAGTTTGACGCATTGTTGGTCAAGGAGCACGGCAAAGTAGGTCCCGTTCGAGAACTTCACGAGCGGTTCGCGTCCAAACGTAGACGTCTACAACGGCGTGAGAGCGACGTGTCCATACTCGATAGTCGAGAAAAGAGCAAGGAATGAGGTTCGACCCTGAACTCGACGTGCCCAGGACCGCCCGGGAGACGCGGGAAAGGGTCGACTTGGTGGTGGACCATTTGTGTCGAGCCTATTCGTCCACAACAGCATCTGAGCTTCTTCCCCGGGTTGACCAGTATCGGCGCTATGTCAAGACGCTGTGGGAGAACGCCGCTACAGTGTCTGAGCGGCATGGCCTTATGGTGGCCGCAGGTTGGCTTTCGGCGCTTCTGGCGTGTCTGCAATGGGATATGGGTAACCGGAGCGCTGCGGAGTCGAACCGCCTCGCCGTATTTCATCTTGGATACGAGGGAGGGCATCCCGAATTAATGGCATGGGCCTTTGAGATACGGGCCTGGGTCGCGGTGGTCGAAGGCGAGTTCATCAAAGCAGCAAAGATTGCTCGGGCCGGCCAGGATATAACGAGCGCCGCGGGATCCGTGCAAGTCCAGTTGGCGGTGCAGGAGGCGAAAGCGTGGGCACGGCTTGGGGATGGTCATGCGACAGAGCATGCGTTGCGCCGCGCGGAGGCAACGCTCGAGGCTCTTCCGCCGCCATCTAATCCAGAACACCACTTTGTGTTCGATCCTACCAAGCTCCTGTCTTTTGCGGGAACTTGCTACGTCTGGCTAAAGCAAGATCTCACCGCCGACAGCTATGCCCGTGAGGTGATACGGCATAGTCTTGCCGCCGGGTGCCTCACACGGCTCGCGGAGGCTCATGTGAATCTCGGTTTTGTCGCGCTGAGACGTGGCGAGTTGGAAGGAGCTTGTGGTCATGGCAGGCAGGCCATGGACTCGACACGCTTGTGCGCGACGACCTTGGTCCGGTTAGAAGAGCTACAGATCGCGCTGAGAAAGGATTATCACGAAACGCCCGAGTTCCGCGACTTTCATGAGCGCTACATCTTGTCGCGGCGCAAGGCGTCAGGCTTAGCGTGAGGCGATCGCGGAGGTGTGGGGCATGGATCGGTTGCCGGAGCCACCCGACAGCTTCACGCTGCGTGCCAGCTTGGCCTACAGGAACCGTGAGGGTCCGGCCCGCCGCTCGTCGAGGTCGTGGAGCCTCAACCCGGCGAGCTGCATCGCCAGCTGGCCGTGACGGTGCCGGGATTCGCCACCGCTGCCGAGACGCTTCAGCGGCGGACCCCGGAGCAGGCCCAGCCCTGACCAGCGTCGGAGTTCGCGAAGCTCATATCCCCGCCGAGAACCTCGCCCGCTGGAGCGGCTGGCACGACCGGCCCACGCCACCCTGGGCCCGAGCATCGCCTGACGCTGCGCAACTCGCGGCAAGATTGCCTCCTGGGCGTGGAAGGTGGGGGATGCACGCGAGTCGCTTTGACTGTACCAGGCGCTGCTGCCTGACCGCGAGCGGCTCCTCGGTCCCGAACCACCCCGCCACGCTGGCTACCCGCGCCAACATCGCGTACCTTACCGGCGAGGTGGGAGACGCTGGTGAGGCGCTTCGGCTGTACCGGGCGCTGTTGCCCGGCTACGGCCGGGTGCTGGGTCCCGACCATCCTCACACGCTGATCGCCCGCGGCCACATCGCCCGCTTGACGGGCGGCGCCGGATAGGCTCACGAGCCAGCTCCACCTGCCCTGGGCCGTGAAGGTCGACCGCTGCGAGAGGATAGTGCACTAGCCAGCACAGGGCCAATGCCTTGCGGGTCGCGTGTGCAATTGCGGGCGGCATGCGCCTGAACGGGCACATCGCACCCCGCGATCCCACTGCGAGGTGAGCGCGGCGAGCCCCGAACTCCGACTTAGGGGTGAATACGCTCCCAAGTCGGAGTTCGGGGTGGTCGGCCTAGGGATTCCAATCATGCCCCGCGGCTCGCGACTGGACCTCGTCGTTGAGGGCTCACGTGCGGTAGGGCTCTTCGAGGGGTACAGATTCGATGTCTTGGCGGATCGCTTCGGTGCGGTCTCGAAGGTCCGCTCCAGCGACGTAGTAGCGCTGGTTGCCGCGGCCAGCGGGAGCGATGAGACCGAGCCGCACGAGCAGGTTCACGTCGCGGAGCGCCTGGTCGCGGCTGAGGTCCTCGTCTCTCGCATAGGTGGCGCGGCGTAGGTGGCCACCGGCTGCGGAGTACAGCGCGGTGACCATCCGCTCATGCAGGTCATAAGAGGAGGCCAGGTCACTTGCGGCGTCCCATATGCGGGCGGTGATGCTGACCCGCTGTGCCACCAGTTGCGCCTGCAGGTGATGTACCCGCAGGCAGAACCGCACCCAGCCGTGGGCATCGCGCTCGGGGCTGTGCGTCCCACCCTGAGCCTGCTCCAGCGCGGCATAGTACTCGCTCGTGTTCTGCATGCTCATGCCCAGCCACTCCTCGATCGAGGAGAACTCTGGGGCCAACACCCCACCCAGGGCGAGTAGCAGTGTGTGCAGGCAGCGGGACATCCGGCCGTTGCCGTCTCGCCAGGGATGGATGCTCACCAGGTTGAGGTGCGCCATCGAGGCCCGCACGAGCATCGGGGCGTCCAAGTCGCCGTCCCGCAGCCAGTCGACCAGCTCACGCATCAGCCCGGGCACAAGATCAGGGTCGGGACCGGTGTACACCGGGGGCCTGCCGCGACCGCCCGTAATCCAGATGCCGCCAGTGCGGTACCGGCCTGGCCACTTGTCGGGGTCGTGCTTCAGCATCATGAAGTGCAGGGCAGAAAGCAGCATCTCCTCGTAGGCGAACACCTCGAAACCCGCGGCGTGCCGCACATAGGTCAGGGCATCGTGATAGCCCTGGATCGCCGCGCGGGTCGCCTCGCTGGACTCCGCGGACAGGTCCTCGCCCGCGAGCAACGCCTCGGCCTCGTCAATGCTGACGACGTAACCCTCGATGGTGTTCGAGCCCACGATGGCGCGAGCGGTGAGGTTCCGGCGCAGCGGGCGGTTCCAACGGGGAGGCGCAGCCAGCTGATGACGCAGCCGCTCGCGATGCTGGCCGATGCCGGCGAGCACCAGACGGTCCGTATCATCGATCGCGGGAGTCTGAAACAACATCCGATCAGTCTATGCTGCGACTCGCCTTGTCGCATCAGAGCGACAACCCACACCTAACGGATGGTGTACCCGCTCAACTCGCCGCCGTGGTCGACCGCGGCGAAGTTGACCATGTCGGGCAGGGTGCGGACCGTCACACGCACGGTGCCCGGGGTGAGGAAGGGGTAATTCCTGTCGAGGTACCTGTGTGACGGCCGGTGGACATGCTCGGTAGCGCCATCCTCGATGAGCTGGGTCTTGCCCCGGACCTGCAGGTAGGTGTACGGGGTTCTCTGGATCGAGTGCGCCCCGCCGCGGCGGCGACATCGACCTCCTCCGACAGGACCGCGAGCCGGTTGACTGGGACGGCGACACGCTCGGCCCAGCACTCTCGACGAGGCCGGCGACTCGGGCGCCGACCTGTGGGCCGCTGCCGGTTCAAGCTGAACGCCTCGACGGCGACCACTACCTCGCCCGGTCCAGGCGTCGGCTCCGGCACATCGTCGCGCGGGTGGACCCGGGTGGGTCCGTCAGGGGGTGTTCACGAGGGCGCGCATCATGGCCTCCTACGGAGTTTGGATGGACCCATGCCCGAACCTTCCGCCCGTCAATCCCACAAGACGTCGTGCCGAGCCTCATCGGAAGTTGTCCGCATGGTCGTTGGCCCACTGGCGGAACGAGCGCGCGGGGACGCCGGTGACCTCTTGCACCGTGGGGGTGACACGCTCTGGCTGCGTGACGAATCCAGCCCAGGTGTCCAGGGCACGGTCGGCGAAGGACTCGTCGCCGAAGATCTCGACCAGGTCCGCTCGGGCGTCTCGGCGCGGCCGCTCCTCCCAGCGGGCTGGCCGCCCGATGGTGTCACCGACGATGCGCACCTGCTCGGCTTGGGTCACCGTTGCGGGGCCAGTGAGGACATAGGTCTTGCGGGTATGCCCGTTCTCGGTGAGTGCCCGCACCGCCACCGCCGCGATGTCCCGCTCGTCGATCAGCGATCGCCCCGCCTCGCCATAGGGTCCGCGCACCACGCCCGTGCGGATCTGGCCCGCCCAGTGCAGGGTGTTCTTCGCGAAACCGGTAGGTCGAAGGAACGTCCACTCAAGCCCGGACTCCTCGATCCGGCGCTCCACGCCGGCCCAGAACCCACGGTCGCCCGCGGCGGTCTCGGCCGACAGGTACACGACGCGCCGCGCATGCCGGGCGATCACGCCCACCACCTCGGACGCGCCGTCGGCGGAGAAGAACGGCCAGAGAAGGAACACCGCCTCGACGCCGATCAGGGCCGCGTCCAGGCTCTCCGCGTCGGCCAGGTCGCCGCGCACCACCTCGACATCCGCCGGAAGGCCCGCGGCCTCGGGGTTACGGACCACCGCCCGAACCGCGGCGCCCTTGGCGATCAACTGAGAGACAACATGGCGACCGACGCTGCCGGTCGCTCCCGTGACGAGGATCATGAGCGCTACCTTAAAAGCTCAACTAAAGTTGAAGTCAAGGATCCCCTGTCAACCGCGACAACACCGCGCACATATTGACCGTATTTGATACCCTCCGAACTGATAATTCGTCTTTAGAGGGTATTTTAGATACACCTGTATTCGCGTGGTTCGTTCGTTTCGATCAGGCGGGCTGCCCTCGCGCTCGTGGCGGTCGGGGTTGCCGCCGCCGGGCCGGCGGTGACGCAGGTCGAGGCTCAGGAGCTGCCGCCCTGCGCCCGGTTCTTCGTGGTCGGTGTGCGAGGCTCGGGCCAAGAGATGGTCGGGCGCTTCGGCATCGGTGGGACTGTGGACCTATATGTAGAGGCAGATGCTGACCAGCTCCCAGACGACGCGACAGTGCGGTACTCGCTGCCCAACGCCGCCGCCCCAGTCGGGCCGTTCTATGTGAACTCGGTCTTCCAGGGACGGGACAACTTGCTGTCGCTGGTCCGCAACCGGATCGCCAACTGTCCAGGGATCCGGATCGGCCTCGCCGGCTACTCGCAGGGCGCTCACGTCATCCATCTCGCACTCGAGCGCCTCACGGAGGCCGAGCGGGGCGTGGCTCGCGGGGTGCTCCTGCTCGCCGACCCCCTGAGCGCCGGCGACACGGGATATGCCCGGGCCAGGACCGTCCGGGGCGAGCCAGGTACCCGTACCGGTGGCGGAGTCTTCGCCAGGGACCTGCTCCCAGGCGACGTCCAGGGGCGAACCACCGATTTCTGCATCAGCTTGGACCCCGTGTGCGACAACGAGAGCGCGACCTCTTCCTTCGCGGCGTTCGCGGCTGACGTCCACACGATGTACGAGGAGTGCTGTGGCGAGTTCCCCGCGGCGATCACCTTGGGCGGCGAGTTCGCCCAGCGGCTGGCGGGCGCCTGAGACCCACACTCATACGCCGCGCCGGCGTGGCGCGCGGCCAGGGGGCTGGCTCGGTTGGGCTGCTGGCCGTACCGACGGCAGCGAGCGGCTCACGGGGTCGGTGCCGACGGCGACCGACTCCCCGTGGTGGGTGATGTCCAGATTAGGGCCGGCGAGGATCTGGTAGGTCGCGGTGCCGGCGGTGATCGTCACGGCGATACGTCGGGACCGGTAGCGCATGCGGAACGCCAGCCGCGTGATGCCCTGGGGCAGGCGTGGGGCGAAGCTCAGCCGGCCCGCCCGGGCGCGCATCCCACCGAACCCCGCGACGAGGGCGATCCAGGTTCCGGCGAGGGAGGCGAGGTGCAGGCCGTCGCCGGTGTTGTGCTTCAGGTTGTGGAGGTCGACGAGCGCGGTCTCGCCGAGGTAGTCGTAGGCGAGGTCCAGGTGGCCCACCTCGGCGGCGATGACGGCCTGTGAGCAGGCGGACAGCGACGAGTCCCGGACGGTCAGCGGCTCGTAGTAGGCGAAGTTGCGGGCCTTCTCGCCGGGGGTGAACGCGTCGCCCCGCAGGTGCATGGCGAGGACCAGGTCGGCCTGCTTGACCACCTGTTTGCGGTAGAGGTCGAAGTAGGGGAAGTACAGCAACAGCGGGTACTGGTCGGCTCGGGTGGCCGCGAAGTCCCACCGCGCATGGTCGGTGAACCCCTGGCTTTGGGGATGCACGCCGAGCCGCTCGTCGTAGGGGACGAACATCGCGATCGCCGCCGCCTGCCACGCCGCGGCCTCTCCGGCCGTCACGCCGAGCTCGGTCGCGCGGCCGGGCTGCCGCGCCGCCACCTCGGCGGCCGCTTGCAGGTTCTGCTGCGCCATGAGGTTGGTGTAGACGTTGTTGTCCGCGACGGCGCTGTACTCGTCCGGCCCCGTAACCCCGTGGATGCGGAAGCGGCCCTCGGCGTCGTAATGGCCGAGGCTGTGCCACAGCCGTGCGGTCTCCACGAGCAGCTCGAGACCCACCTCAGCCTCGAACCGCTGGTCTTCGGTGGCGTCGAGATAGCACACCACGGCATGGGCGATGTCGGCGTTGACATGGAACGCCGCCGTCCCGGCGGGCCAATAGCCCGAGCACTCCTGGCCGCGGATCGTCCGCCAGGGGAACGCCGCGCCGCGGAGGCCGAGCTGCTCGGCGCGGACGATCGCCTCCGGCAGCGTCAGGCTCCGCCACCGCAGCATGTCCGCGGCCGCATGGGGCTTGGTGTAGGTGAGCACGGGGAGGACGAAGGTCTCGGTGTCCCAGAAGGTATGGCCGTCATAGCCAGTCCCGGTCAGGCCCTTGGCCGGGATCGGGCGCCGCTCCGCCCGCGCGCCCGCCTGCAGCGTGTGGAACAGCGCGAAGCGCACGGCCTGCTGTACCTCGGCGTCGCCGCCGACCTCGACGTCCGCATCCTCCCAGAACCCGTCGAGGTACGCGCGTTGCTCGGCCAGCAAGCCGTCCCACCCGGTCAGCCGCGCCGCCGCGAGCGCGGCCGCGACCTGGTCGTGCACCGCGGGGCGGGACCGCCGGCTGGACCAGCCGTAGGCGAAGAACTTCACGATGCGCAAGGTTTGCCCGGGCCGCAGCCGGGTCGCTACCGTGACCCGGGCCACGTCCGGCAAGCTGCTCGCCTCGACCCCGGGCTCGCCAGGGCTGTCGATCACATGCTGCATGCCCGCGGCGATCCGCAGGCCGCTGTGCCGCGTGCGGTGGACCATCAGCGCGCCGGTACCGTTGGCGACATGCTCCTCGCTGACCAGCGGCGACTCCAGGACAGCCGCCACGCGGGGGTCTCGTCCCGCCTTGGGCAGCGACTCGTTGGCGACCAGCTCGGACTGGACGACCAGGCGCAGCGGGCTCGCGACCGGCTCGACGGTGTAGCAGATCGCGGCGACCGCCCGCTGGGTCAAGGACACCAGCCGTACCGTCTCAAGGCGCACCCCGCGGCCGGCCGGGGACGTCCACTCGGCGCGGCGGGTCAGCGTGCCGGCGCGAAAGTCGAGCATCCGCTCGTGCGCCCCCAGCATCCCGTAACGGACGTCGAACGGCTCGTCGTCGACGAGCAGCCGAATGAGCTTGCCGTTCGTAACGTTGATAGCTGTTTGCCCCGATTCGGGATAGCCATAGCCGGCCTCCGCGTACGGCAAGGGGCGCAGCTCGTACACCGAGTTGAGGTAGGTGCCCGGCGTTCCGTGCGGCTCGCCCTCGTCGAGGTTGCCCCGCAGCCCGATGTGCCCGTTCGACAGCGCGAACACCGCTTCGCTCTGCGCGATCGCGTCGAGGCGCAGGCCCGACTCCCTCAGGCACCACGGCTCCACCACGTACACCGGTTCCTCGGTCATGCCAGCTCCAGCAGATCGGCCAGGTCGTTGACCACGACGTCGGCGCCGCCGTCCCGCAGCGCCGCGGCTTGACCGGTCCGGTCGACCCCTACCACCAGCGCGAACCCGCCGGCATGGCCGGCCTGCACCCCCGCGAGCGCGTCCTCGAACACCGCGGCCTGTGGTGGCCGCACGCCAAGGTCGGCCGCCGCCGCGAGGAAGGTGTCAGGGGCGGGTTTCCCGGCCAGCCCGCGCCGCTCGGCGACCAGCCCGTCCATCACGACGTCGAACAGGTCCGTGATCCCGGTCGCGTCGAGCACCTGCCGGGTGTTCGCGCTGGACGAGACCACCGCTGAGCGCAATCCAGCCTCCTGAGCAAGACGGGCATACCGCACCGACCCGTCGAACACCTCGACCCGGCCCTCGGAGAGCTTGCGCAGCACGAGCTCGTTCTTGCGGTTGCTCAACCCCTGCACCGTCGCCTCGGGCAACGTGATGCCACGAGCTTCCAGGAACGAGCGCGTCCCTGCCACCCGCGGCTTCCCGTCGACGGAGCGCTCGTAGTCGCCGACCGGGTCGAAAGGAACGAAGGGTTCTCCAGTCGCCTCGGCTCTCTGCCGTAAGAACTCGTCGAACATCTCCTTCCACGCCGCCGCATGCACCGTCGCGGTCCGCGTCAACACGCCATCCAGGTCGAACAGGCACGCACGCACACCGTCAGGCAGGCCTAACATCTTCACGACTCCTCGTCCCGCAACGTGAATGTCGACTCACCCGTCCGGGTCTACCCTCGACGGGTGAGCGGGAATCTCGAGCTGTCCAACCCCAAGGCCCGGATCAGCGCGCTGGACACGCTCCGCGGGTTCACCTTGTGCGGCATCGTCTTCATCAACATCGGGCAGGTCATGCGCATGCGGGCGCTCCCACGGGCCCTGCGCAACCTGCTTGAGCGTGATCGGATGTTCACGGGCCGTCTCCACGAGGAAACGACGCGTCTTGAACTGCCCATCATCGAGGTTGACACCATGATGACCGAGGACGATCTCGCCGAGCGAGTGGCGGAAGCGTTCAGAGCCTGAGCGGGAACAGGCCACGCCGCCAGTGGGCGCTGCGGTGGCGCCCATCGGATGATTCCGACGCGCAGGCGCCATCCCCGGCCTATCCGTCCAAGTCGTCGGGGTTGGTGAGAACGTCGAGAGCGTCAGCGAGCAGGAAGACGACCAGCTCCAGCCCCGCCGCTTCGCACAGGCGCAATGCCTGCGCGACGAAAGGCACCGCGGCTTGTGCAGGGTCAGCGATCATGACGCTGTCCGCATCGGCGTCCAGGACACGCACACCCAGTGCCAGACGTCCTGACGGATCGCGACGGTCCAATGCACAGCGCAGAGCGGGCACACGAGCTGGCGGAGCTGTGCCAGGTCGTCCGTAACGCCCGCGGTGCAGCAAGGGGTGATCAGCATGGGCGCGCCTCCGACCAGCTCCGCGCGGTCGCCGGGTTGGGTCTGTCAGCCTACGTGGCTCCGGGGTGTCCCACAGGGCGCGCAACCCGACTCCGCGCTGGGGTCGCTTGCAGCCCGACATGGCGGGCTTCGCACCTGGCAGCGGGCTCGGGGCCCACAACGCCTTCCCCACCCGAACCGCCGCCGCCCACCGGACGTGCGAGGCCGGCACGTCGTCACGCTCACTGCCTAACCCACCTCCACGACGGCTGGTGATTTGAGTGCGGCTGCTCGGTTTTCCATCCCGTCATAGCCACGACCCTAGACCGGCTGGGCGCCGCCGCCTGGCCTCGCTGTCCATTGGCACCACAGTGCTAGTCGAGCACGCCGATCCGCTCCGCCAGCCCACGCAAGCCGGGCGTGCGCGACCGCCGCTCCGTCGTAGACATACCCGCACGAGTTCCCGAGCCAGCACGCTGTGACGGAGGACCTCTGATGCGTGGCGCTCGGCCTCTCACAACAGCGCCACGGTGGCAGCGTCGTCGCGGCGCAACACGTGGGCTTGAGCCACGCTGATGCAGAAGCGGGCTCGGCGCTCAGCGCTGGGCAGTTCCTCGATCTCCACGGTGTCGGCGATCCGCAGGGCCTCGACTGGGTCGCTGGACTCCAGGGCTACCGCGACTAGATGGCGCCGACGTTGGCCGGGCCGAACGCCTCCCAGTAGTCGTTGCGGCCGGGGCCGGCACGGTCGGCGGCGGTCTCGGCGTCACGCAGTAACCGCCACGCGCTCGTGGCGTCGCCGCTGCGGACGGCAGCGGCGGATTCAGTGAGATGCAGCGACCCCCACAGGGACCATCCCTCCAGTGAGGGCTTCGCCCTCAGACCCCCGAGTCGGGGTAGGTGTCGTTGTGTGGAGGATCCACGCGGTATACCGCGTGGATCCTCCACACAACCGGAGCCTTCCTCACGCCGCGTGAACCCCATCACGTTGTGCGA
>Ga0187893_10011191_pt1 | contig 13103 bp, 12 predicted proteins | sample MA1701074metaG_FD_139574 | JGI IMG/M metagenome (GOLD analysis project Ga0187893, IMG submission 139574) | White microbial mat communities from a basaltic lava cave in the Kipuka Kanohina Cave System on the Island of Hawaii, USA - MA170107-4 metaG ...
CTCGATCAGTACGCCGCAACGCTTGCGCAATGGTTCGGTGTCAGTCCCTCAGACCTAGCGGCTGTATTTCCAAATCTCGCCAATTTCAACACAAAGACGATCGGGTTTCTTCCCGCCGCCTGAAGCGCCTTTACAAGCGCCCGATTCCCAGGCCGAACTCACATCATTGGAGAGCGATAATCTCACAGCGTTTTTTTATGCGCTGCGACGATAGGCGAGCATATTGCAGAAAAGCGCTCCTTGCTCAATCGCGTCGTCCAAGGCGACGTGGGTGTGGGGCATCGGATCGAACCACTCCTTGGGCATGCTTTTCTTGCCCGAATCACGATACCCTCTTTGAAGCAGCGCCATTGCGTAGCTCTTAATGTCCAGTGCTGAATGGGAGAACGGGCTCTCTCCCGTGAAGCGAATCAAATACCAGTAGACGAACATGAAATCATAGGCGGCCGGATAGCCCAAAAAAACCGGGTTGCCCGGAAGCGTTTTCACCCACGTCACGTACCGCCGCATCGCCGCTTCTGGCGGTTCCAAATTCTGCCGGCAAGCCTTCCAGGCATCTGGGTTGCTCTGCCACCACGCCATGGTTCTGGGATCGCCCTGCGCTCCTGGCAGCGTTTCCAGGTTCGCCGAGAAAGTTTGAACGAGTTTCTTATCCGCCGTGTAAGCGGCCGACGCGAAACTGAGCATGGAATGCGGCCCGGGAATCGGGCCATCGGCCTCGACGTCAGTGCTCACATAGACTTCAAGACTTTCTCGATCCATGACGGCTCACGCTCCGACGTATTATAGGTCAAGAAGTAGGGAGCCGTGACCACGCTTCAACACAAGGTTCACACTCAACTCGGGCGCGCCGCAGTCCAGATCTTTGCCGCCAATGATCGCATGAACCAGATTCTTATCGAAGGTCTTGACCCTACCGCCTGGAGAGCCAAACCGCCCGGCAAGGCGCGCACCATTGCCGCGATCTTCACGCACATGCACAATGTCCGCTCCAAGTGGGTCCGGCTTACAGCTCCGCATCTGAAGGTTCCAACACAGCTCAACCGCGCGCACTGCACGCCGCAGCAGGCCCGTGCGGGATTGGCCGAGAGCGCCGCTCGCTGCGCCGAGATGCTCGCGGAAGCGCTCGGCGGTTCTGGGGGCCGTGTCGAGAAGTTTCGCAGAGACGGCTGGGCTCAGTCTTGGCCGGTTGGCCCGGAAATGCTGTGCTACATGCTCTCCCACGAAGCCCATCATCGGGGTCAGGTGTGCATGCTCGCGCATCAGCTCGGATTCCCGTTGCCGAACGAGGTGGCGTACGGGATCTGGAATTGGGAAAAGCTGTGGAAAGAGTGCGGGTCGTCTTGCGGCCCCGGCTCCGAGAAACGCCCTACCCGCTAGTCCCTCTCCGGTTAGTAAGCGAGTAGCGGCGCCAGCTTGGCCCGTACCTCGTCAATCACGTCAGTCGCGCAGCGCCCGAGTTTTTCGGCGCGACGCGCCTTCCAGTCGACGCTCTTCAGGTGGTCAGCCAGGATGACGCCGGTTGCGCCATGGCCGGCGGAAACAACCACCTCGAACGGGTATCCTTTCGCTTGATTCGTCATGGGACATGCTAACGCCAGGCCGGATTTGGCGTTGTATACTTTCGGACTCAGCACCAGGGCCGGACGCCGCCCAGCCTGCTCGCGGCCGGCTTGAGGATCGAATGTCAACCAAACAAGGTCACCTGCCTCCGGTACATAAGGATTTCTCACCAGGCTTCCTCCCCTTGCAGCGAGCCCCAGTCTGTTTCGCGGTGACGATTCTTCGGTGTGATTCGAGCGACGAGTTCTGACAGTTCGTACCTTCGCCGGGTTGGGCGCAAGACGATGCCGCCAGCACCGTCGAGAGTCAGCGACAGGGAATCTCCCTCGGTGAGGCTGGCCTGTCTGGCGATCGCCAGCGGAATCCGGATTGCCAGGCTGTTTCCCCATTTCGAAACCGTCGTATCATTTCGCATATGTATCTACTTTGAGTATACATGCGATCCGTGTGAGCTCCAATCCGGATGCGATCGGTTTTTGCACTTGGACGTAACGCCAATTCATGCAACGTGGCAATGAGGATGAACCATGCCTGGCGCCGCAGCGTTTATCAGCCTGCCCGAAGCCTTTCCGAGGTGAGGTCAGCGATTCGCCGGCGGTCTCACCACAACATTCACGAGCTTTTCCGGAACAATGATAACCTTGGCCACTTGCTTGCCGTCGGCGTGGGCCCGCACACGCTCGTCGGCCAAAGCCAGCCGCTCCAGTTCTTCCTTCGCCGTTCCATGCGGCACGGTGATCTTCGACCGAAGCTTGCCATTGACCTGGATCGGAATCTCGACACCCTCCTCCCGCGCGAGATCCTCATCAAACACCGGCCACGACTGCTGGATCAGTTGCCCGGACCGCACGAGCTCTTCCGTCCAGATCTCCTGCGAAATAAATGGCGCGAAGGGATGCAACATCAGACACAGCTTCTCCACAATTTCCGCGGCCGCGCCACCGGACAGCCCGGCCTCATGGTCTTCAAGGGTATTCATCAGCTCCATCAGACCCGCAATCGACGTATTGAAATGCCAGCGATTTTCGAAATCCAGTGTAATCTTCCGCAGCGTCTGATGCAGCTTGCGCAGCGCCTTTCGATCGGCGCCGGTCGAGTCACCCGCTGGGCCGCGAGCCTTCTCTATGTTACGCGTCACGAAGCGATATAAGCGCGTCAGAAAACGGTATTGCCCCTGCACGCTCGATTCGTTCCACTCCATGTCGCGCTCAGGCGGGGCGGCAAACAAGGTGAACATGCGGCAAGTGTCTGCCCCATACTTGGTCACGATTTCATCCGGATCCACAACGTTGCCGCGCGATTTCGACATCGCCTTGCCGCCCATCTGCACCATCCCTTGGGTAAACAGATTTGTTATCGGCTCACTGTTCGCAACCAGACCGATATCGCGCATTACTTTGGTCCAGAAACGCGAATAGATCAGATGGAGGATCGCGTGCGTCACGCCACCGATGTATTGGTGAATGGGAAACCAGGGCTGAACGCGCTTTGGGTCGAAAGGAGATCCATCGTTGTTGGGGTCACAATAGCGGTAAAAGTACCAGGATGAATCGATGAACGTGTCCATTGTGTCCGTTTCGCGCTGCGCCGCTGCGCCGCACTGCGGACAAGTTGTATTTACGAACTCCGGAAGATTTGCGAGGGGCGACCGGCCCTTTCCCGTGAACGCCACTTCGTACGGCAGCACCACCGGCAACTCCGATTCAGGAACACCCACGGGGCCGCACGCCCGGCAGTGAACTATCGGGATTGGCGTGCCCCAATAGCGCTGCCGGGAAATGCCCCAATCTTTGATGCAGAACGTCACGGATGCATTGCCGATGCCGCGTGCTTCTGCGTCCGCTGCCATCTTCCTACGGCCGTCGTCCGAAGTCAGGCCCGAATATGGACCACTATTCTCCATCACGCCATCGCCGGTGAAGGCTGCCTTCATCGTTGCGCCATTGTCTAACTGGCCGTCTATGGGACGGATCACCGGGCGAACTTGGATGCCGTACTGGCGGCAGAATTCGAAGTCGCGCTCATCGTGCGCTGGAACAGCCATGATTGCCCCGGTCCCGTAACCCATCAGGACGAAGTTTCCCACCCAGATGGGTATTCTTTCGTTACTGAATGGATTTAGGGCGGTGTGACGGGTAAACAATCCCGCCTTCGCGACATCACCAGGACCCTTCCTTCCGAGCTCATCGATCATCTCCTGAACCTTCTCGTACTCCGCGCCGGTCACCAGTTGGGCCACCAGGGGATGCTCGGCGGCGAGGATCAGGCACGTTGCTCCATAGATCGTGTCGATGCGCGTAGTGAAGATGCGGATCTTCGTGCCGGACTCCGTATGCGTGAAGTCTACTTCGGCGCCCTCGGACTTGCCGATCCAGTTGCGCTGCATCGTGAGTACGCGCTCCGGCCAACCATTTTCGAGCGACTTATACGTTTCCTCCAGCAACTCATCCGCGTAGGCGGTGATCCTGAGGAACCACTGCTCCAATTCGCGCTGCTCCACAATCGAGGAACAACGCCAACACCGGCCCTCCTCCACCTGCTCGTTGGCCAGGACCGTGGCGCAGTCCGGACACCAGTTCACCTTGGCGTTCCTGCGATATGCCAATCCTCGCTCGAACATCTTCAGGAAGAACCACTGATTCCATTTGTAGTAGTCAGGCAGACAACTATTGATTTCGCGCGACCAGTCGTAGGAGTACCCCAACCTGATCAACTGCTGTTTCATGTTGGCGACGTTGGAAAGCGTCCAGTCCCGCGGATGCATTCTGTTCTTAATGGCGGCATTTTCAGCCGGCATGCCGAACGCATCCCAGCCCATAGGATGCAGCACGTCGTAGCCGCGCATCCACAAGTAGCGCGCGAGAGTGTCCCCGATCGAGTAATTCCTTACGTGACCCATGTGCAGCCTGCCGCTGGGATAGGGAAGCATTTCGAGGACATAGTATCTGGGTCGCGAATCGTCTTCCCGAGCCCTGTAAAGCGTGGGGTCTCGCCAGGCTTCCACCCACTTCCGCTCGATGGATTCGTGATCGTAGGGTTTATCGGACATAACGAATTTGGAGTCAAACTCTCCAGCAAATCAGCTTCGGCTCGGTCATTTCCTCGATGGTATAGCGAGGACCCTCGCGCCCGGTCCCCGACATCTTTACACCCCCATATGGCATCTGATCAACACGATATTGCGGGATTTCGTTGATCAGGAAGCCACCGACGTGAACCCTGCGGGCGGCGCTGAACGCCCTGTAGATGTCGCGTGTATAGATGCCAGCCTGCAATCCGTAATCCGACCGGTTCACCGCATCAATGGCGCGATCGAGAGTGTCATAGGAGTTCACGCACACAACTGGACCGAAGATCTCCCGAGCCATTACGCGCGAAGACTCAGGCGCATCCGCGAGGACCGTCGGCTCGATCGTCGCACGCTCCCGGCGAGAACCGCCCGCCACCAGTCTCGCACCCGATTCCACCGCTTCCTTCACCCAATCATCAACGCGCTCGCACTCCTTCACCGTGATGAGCGAGCTGATGTCAGTGGCATTCTCTTTCGGGTGGCCTATTACGAGTTTCCGCGCTCCGTCCACGATTCTTTCGAGGAATGAATCGCGGATCTGCTGGTGGACGAAAATCCTCTGGATCGAGATGCACACCTGGCCTGAGTGAGCAAATGACCCAACCACGCATCGGGAAGCAGCTTCGTCCAGATCCGCATCCGGTTCCACGATCACCGCTGAATTATTTCCCAATTCGAGCGTTACCTTTTTCATCCCAGCCAGATTGCGGATTCGCAAGCCGACTTCGGCGCTTCCGGTGAAGGTGACCATCTTCACTTCCGGATGGAACACGAGCGCGTCGCCTAGTTCCCCACCGGGTCCCGTAATTACATTCAAAGCCCCTTTCGGAAGACCGCACTCTTCGAAGATCCCGGCCATCAGAAGCCCGGAGATAGGCGTAGTGGACGCCGGTTTGTGAACCACCGTGTTGCCGGCGGCGAGCGCTGGACCAATTTTGTGCATGGCCAGGTTCAGCGGGAAATTGAACGGTGTAATCGCGGCGATCACGCCGAGCGGCTCCCGAACTGTCATCGCCCAGTGATTCTTGCCGATCGATTCGGCGTCCATCGGCACCACTTCGCCCACGAGCCGGTGCGCTTCCTCGGAGGAAAACAGGATCGTATAGGCGGCGCGTTCAGCCTCAATGCGCGCTTCCTTCATCGGTTTGCCACACTCGCTTACAATCGCGTGGGCCAGAGCATCGCGCCTTTCGAGCATCGCCTGATGCACCCGCCGCAAGATGGCCGACCTCTCGTCGCGCGTCATCTCCCGCATCACAGGCGCGGCGTCAACGGCGGCTTGTACAGCCCGGTTCACGTCTTCCTTGGTGGCGCGATAGACGGTCGCAACCTGCGAGCCGTCGTAGGGTAATTCGACAGCAATCGGGGTTGCGGAACGGACCGGTTGTCCGGCGATGCGCATGGGAAGATCCATGCACTCAATCATAGCGAGTGGTGTCAGAGCGAACCAGCAGTGGCGGCCTTGAGCTTCTGATTCTCGGTCTCCAGCCGCCGCAGCCGCAGCGCCGCGCCAAGAATTGGTGCGATGAAGGAAACAATCGCAGCCAGCAGATGAAGATGGTGCTTGGATAAGGGTCGCGAGGAGGGTCCATTCTGAAGACAGACGCAGCCGTGGAGGCCCTGGTCCAGGAGAAACGGAGCGGCTGCCACCGAGCAGGAGCCTTGCCGCAGAATGCAAACCCCATCGGCGAATACCTGATCGATGGATTCGGCCGCCTGCTGGCTCGTCTCTTCGGCCTCCCCGGTTCTGGTTAACGTGGATGAGCTTCGCCGCCCAGAAGGATCCGACAGCACCAGCAGCGCCAGATCCGCCGGGATCGCGGCCATGGTCTTTTCCAGCACCAGAACCAGCAACTTGGCTGCGTCCCTCACCTGTAACAAGGCCGCCGGGATCGTGAGAAGCGATTTCAGATCCTGCCAGACGCGGGGCGATCTGGGCAGCGTGTCGAACGCCAGATCAATCTGGGCATACGTAGACTCCTCAGCTCTGAGTCGTACGACAACTTCGGCCGATGCTGCTACCTCCGGCAAGGTAACCGTAGAGATTTCTTCCATACCCCCCCGAACGATCAGTATAACTACCTTTCACTCCCCATGGGGACGATCCCGTATACCCGAGCCCCTGTTGCCCCTAGCACCTTCTCACGCACTTCGAGCGTTTGGGCGCCCCAAGCTTGTGTGAACGCTGCGAGCGACTCCTTCCATGTCCCTGTGTGCATGCAGTGCGGCCAACCGGAGCCGTACAGCAATCGGTCCGGTCCAAAGTGGGCCATGAGCCATTGGACGTAAGGCGCATAGGTCTCGGCATGCCAGCCGTCGGGACCGCCATGCCTAATCAGTCCGGAGATCTTCACGGAAACATTGGCAAGGCTTGTGAATGGCCTGAGCAGTCGGCTCCATTGCTCGAACTCGCCCTCTTCAAATCGCGCTCCCGCCGTTTCGGTGAGCACGATCGTCAAATCCGGCCAGGCTTCGGCGAGGCGAACCGCTTCGGCGAGCCTGTCGAGGCAGATAAGATCAGAACTCAGCTTCCGGAGCTTGATTTCGCGGAAAACCTCGGCTGGAGTCGTCACCGTGCAGACGATGCCCCGTAAAACTGGACTCTTCTGCCAGCGATCTAAACTGGGGAGATCCGGCGAACCCAATACTCCGCGAATCCAGGGATGCTCTTCCGCCAGCCCAATTAACCAGGACGTTTCGGCTGGATCGTCGAGCAGCGCGGACACCACCGCACCTTCGAAGCGATTCCGCGTGAGGATTCGCTCCAGATCCTCGGGCGTAAAGTCGCGATCCATGTGTGGCGCCGCTTCAGCCATCCAGGGATAGGTGAAGCGGGAACGATCGGCAAAGTGGCAGGCGCTGTCCAGACGCATGAACCCTGGGCCAGTTTGCCATAATTGGGGAACTTTCGCGGACAAGGAGACGTCATGACGCATAGGATGCGGGCGAGGCAATGGCAGGCGGTGGTGGCCATACTAATTGTTTGCGCGGCCTGTCGCAGAGATTCAGGCCCGGCGCGAATTGACGCTCAGCTCAACAGTCTGATTCCGCCCGATACGGTAGTACTTACCGGCGCCAAGCTCAACGAGATCCGATCCAGCACGTTATATCAGGTGCACATCGCTGGTCGTCCTGCATCGGAACTGGAAGACTATGCCAAAAAGTTGGGATTTGATTTACGCAAAGATCTCGATGAGTTCTTATCGGCGTATGACGGAAAGAGCAGTTTGTTCCTGGGTCGCGGCCAGTTTCCAGTTGCTACGATCACAGAACAACTGAGCAAACAGTCTGTACGCCAGGAATCCTACAAGGGAAAGACTATTTACGGCGGCGAGGACCTGAAGTTTGTCTTCCTGACAGACAGAGTGGCAGCAGTCGGTCCTGACGACGCCGCGCTTCGCCGCGCCATTGATCAGCAACGGCAGCCTGCGGTGATGCCAGTCCGTCTCAAAAAACTCGCCGATCAGTTGCCTGAGGAGGCGCAAGCCTGGATTGTATCAGCGACGCCACTACCGGCCGATCTTCCCGAAACCGGGATCTTTCCAATGGTCCAGAAAATCCTGGGATCGATTGAGTCCGGCTTCGCGTGGCTGAATCTGAGCCGGGGGATGCGCTTCGGGATCGTGGCAAATTGCCCGGATGCTGCATCAGCGAAAAAGCTACATGACGCAATGCGTGGAATCTTGGGGATGGGCCGTCTGACCTGGAGAGACCAGCCCGAACTGCTCCAATTGCTCGACCGTCTTCTTCCCAAGCAGGTGGAGTCGCAGGTGCGAGTGGAAGCGGAATGGAGCGCGAAGGAAGTGAATGCCCTCATCGATCAGGTGAGCTCATTGCGGCGATGAGAGTGGAGGGTGGGCTCAATCCCACCCTCCACCTGCCCAGCAGACTATCTCTGTTTGACTTCGTTCGAGGCCCAGTGAAATAATCGCCTGACATCAGGAGGTTACTTGTGTCTCGAATCGTCTTGATCGCTGCGATCGGCGTAGCCCTCTCGAGCGCCGCTTCCGCGCAGACCACGTTTGCCACGCTCACCGGAACCGTCACCGATCCCAACGGAGCCGTCATTGCCAATGCCACCGTGGAGGCGACCCACACGGCCAGCAACTACCGGTACTCGGCTACATCGAACGAGTCGGGAATCTACACACTCGGTCAACTTCGCGAGGGCGCTTACATCCTTCGCGCCAAGAACCCTGGTTTCAAGGAGACCGTGATTCAGGGAATCCAACTGGTGTCGCTCGACGTGCGACGGCTGGATCTACGCCTGGAAATTGGAACCGTCGAGACCAGGATCGAGGTCTCCGCCGACAGCGGAGCCATCGAAACCGAGACGGCGCGCATCAGCGACAGCAAAGGAGCGGATCTGCTGAAAGCGCTGCCGCTCAATACGCGATCGCTCAGTGGGTTCCTCGCGCTCACGCCCGGGGTGGTCCAGGCTGGCGCGGGCTCCTCGACACGCCGCTTCGCCGGAAGCCGCCAGAATCAGGAAGACACGACCATTGACGGAATCACCGTTGCCAATGGCTACGACGGCACGCAGATCGGCCCCCTTTACAGCTATATCGAAAGCTACGAGGAGATCCGGATTGACATGGCCAACAACACGGCCGAATTCGGGGCGATTGGCCAAGTGACCGTCGTATCGAAGGGCGGAACCAATGACCTCCACGGCGTTGCGCTCGACTACTATGCCACGCCGTGGTTTCGCGCGCGCGACCCATTCGCCCTCCGACGAAGCGGCAATGTGAGCCATAGCCTCGGCGGACTAATCAGTGGACCGCTGGTGCTGCCCAAGCTGTACAACGGCCGCAACAAGAGCTTCTTCTCCTTCTCGCTCGAAACTTCGCGCGGGAGCCAGATCCGTCAAAATCTCAATCCTACCGTCCCCCTGGCCGCCTGGCGGCAGGGTGATTTTTCGGGTCTGACCACCGTAGTGCGCGACCCGTTCGCCGGCAACGCGCCTTTTGCCGGCAATCGCATCCCCACGGGGCGCATCACCTCCGTTTCGCAGAAGTTTCAGGACCGCTTCTGGCCGCTGCCCAACTTCGGCGACCTCAATGTCTTCATAAGCCAGAATTATCGCGAACAGAAGCCGCGCGCCTTCGACCCCAACACCTACATCACCGGTCGCGGCGACCATCGCTTCTCCGACAAAGCTTCGGTCTTCGGCCGCTTTACCTGGGATCGGCAGCACAGCCGCCAATTCACCGGCGGCCTCCCCACCATCGGCCAGCAATGGCAGACCCGTTCCACACGGGGAATTACGCTCTCATATACGCACAGCCTGCGTGCGAACCTGCTGAACGAGTTTCGCTACGGCTTTGGCTACAACAACAATCCACGCAACCCGCCTACGCTGGGCAAACAGGTGGTGCAAGAGTTGGGAATTCAGGGACTCGTCGACAACCTGCCCGATATCAATGGTCTGTTCAAAGTGGCTTTCACCGGACTGGGAATTACGCCAATCGCGGTCGACAACGACTGGCGCCATCCGGGTTTCGAAAACTGGGTCCAGCAGTTCCAGGAACAGATGAGCTGGTTCCGTGGCAAGCACAACGTGAAGATGGGCGCGCTGCTTATCCGCGTCGTGTTTAACGATCGCCAGGCGAACACGGCTCTGTTCGGAAGCGTCAACTTCTCCAACCGGTACACCAATCATCCTTACGGTGACTTCCTGTTAGGCGTGCCATCCACCGCCTCGCGTGCCTTCCCGCCGGAGCTTATCCAGCGCCTGCGGTGGGGTGGCGATTTCTACGTAACCGACGACTTCAAAGTCACCCCCAAGCTCTCACTAAATCTCGGGCTCCGCTATGAATATCACCCCGGCTGGAGCGAGAGAAGCGGCAGACAGGCGGTGTTCGACATCGCCACCGGCAAGATCGTGGTACCCGATGGGTCGCTCAACCTGGTGAGCCCGCTGATGCCCCGCGGCTATGTGGATGTCGTCGAGGCCAGCCAGGCCGGCTACGACTCGAGCACGCTGCTGACCACTGACAAAGGCAATTTCGCGCCCCGCGTCGGCATCGCCTACCGGCCCTGGGGAAACAACACTGTCATCCGGACCGGCTATGGTCTCTTTTTCGATGTAGTGGCCCGCTCGGTAACTGCCGGAGGAGCTCCTTTCGTTCTTAACGAACCGGCGGCCACCAACCCCGCGGGTACTCCCGAAATCGTCTTCCCACGTGTGTTCCCTCAAACCGCGGGCGGTTTATCCACCATCGGTCTGCCCGGCGCCTACCGGAAAGATCTCCGAACGCCGTACAGCATGCAGTACAACTTCACGGTGGAGCATCAGCGATGGAACACAGGCTTCCGGTTGTCCTACATCGGAACCAACACCAGGCAGGGAGAGTGGGGCTACAACATCAACCAGCCGCTTCCAGACAACCGGCTCTACGTGGACAAGCCGCGTCGCTTCCCAAACTATCCGGCCATCACTTACATCTCCAACGGCGCGGGCCACCAGTACAACTCGCTCACCGCGGAGGTGGAGCGGCGATTTTTCCGCGGCCTTTCCTACCAGTTTTCCTACGTGCTCGCTCGCGATATCGGCGACCTGGAGCGCGGCGAATCACCCGAAAACGCTTATGACCGCAAGCGCGAGCGCGCCGTCTGGCTCGACATCCCCACCCACCGGCTCACGAGCAACTTCGTCTGGCAGCTTCCTTTCGGCAGAGGCAGAAAGTACGCGTCGCAAAGCCGATTGTTCAATCTGGTGGCGGGCGGATGGGATCTGAGCGGCGTCTACAGCATTTATTCCGGCCAGTTCCTGACGCCGCTGTGGACCGGTCCGGACCCCACCGGGACGGCCTTCACTGGTTCGAGAACGCCTGCCCAGGTAACGATCCGCCCGGATCACCTTCGTAACGCCAATCTCGCCTTTGACCAGCGCGCTGTCAACCGTTGGTTTGACTCGTCCGCCTTTGGCGCGCCCCGGTCTGGAAACTACGGCTCTTCGGCCAAGGGAGTCATCATCGGGCCAGGATCCAACATCTTCAACGCGGGTATCGCGAAGAACTTTCCGATTCGCGAGCGAGTGAATCTGCGCCTGGAGCTCACCTCGACCAATAGCTTCAACCATCCCAACTGGGCCAATCCGGGCGTCAACATTACTTCGCTCGGTCAGGTGGGCGTGATCAGCGCCGTGGGCGGCGTGGCCAGCCTCGACCAGTCTGGGCCTCGTAACCTCCGAAGCGGTCTGCGCCTGGAGTGGTAACAGCCGGTAAATTGCAACTAAATGGTTGCGCTTCTCGATCGGCAGTGCTAATATGCAACCAGGAGGTTGTGAATGAGCACGGATCGGATCGAGAAAAGCATTCTTCTTCACGCGCCGCGCGCCCGTGTGTGGCAGGCGCTGGCGGACGCCGAGGCGTTCGGCCAATGGTTCGGAGTTAAGCTGAGTGGCTCGTTCGCTCCGGGCGCCCGCCTCCGGGGACAGGTTACGCATAAGGGCTACGAGAATGTCCCCTTCGAGATCACCATCGAGCGGATGGAGCCGGAACGCCTCTTTTCCTGGCGATGGCACCCGCACCCGATCAATCCCAAGATCGATTACTCGCCTGAGCCCACGACGCTGGTTGTTTTCGAGCTCGAGGAGGTTGCTGATGGGACGTTGCTGACGGTTGTGGAATCCGGTTTCGACGGGATTCCGCTAGCTCGCCGCCTGGAAGCGTATCGAGGCAACGAGCAGGGCTGGGCTGCCCAGATAAAGGCGATCGAGCAGTATGTCAGTCAAGCAGCTTAGCGCCACCGCGGGAAGTCCGAGGACGTCGCGCCGAACAATTAAGAAAACAGCGTTGATCTTTGCGGCGCTTGGTGACGAGACCCGTCTGCGTCTCGTGGCTCGGCTGTCCGCCGATGGACCGATGTCCATCGCTCGTCTCACGGAGGGAGCGTCCATCACGCGCCAGGCTGTAACCAAACACCTGCGGGTGCTGGCGAACGCCGGCGTCACGAGCAGCTCGCGGCTGGGCCGGGAGAGTGTTTGGGAATTAGAACAGGAACCGCTCGACGCCGCGCGTCGTTGCCTGGATGGGATTTCAGAACAGTGGGATGCGGCGCTCGATCGCCTGAAGAGGTTTGTGGAGGGCTAGGGACCAGGCTGCTTGCATTACAGTCCCGCGCGAGTTAGCATCGCTTGCATGGCACTGTCTTTATTTTCCCGGCGTTCTCTCTTCAGCAGTGGCTCGATTCTTGCGTTCTTCCAATCGCTTGTGCCGCGGGCGCGAGCTGGGGCGCTCGAGATCGGCCCTGATATCTATAAGTCCATCGGTGTCCGCCCGCTGATCAACTGCAAAGGGACGTTCACGATTATCTCCGGGTCGCAAAGTCTCCCCGAGGTGAAGTCCGCGATGGAGCACGCTTCGCGCCACTACGTGCATCTCGATGAGTTGATGGACGGTGTCGGGCGCCGCCTCGCCGAGTTGACCAAAGCCGAGTGGGGCATGGTTTCGAACGGTTGCGCGGC